>ERZ772858.106-NODE-106-length-110943-cov-16.208120_pt1 | contig 110943 bp, 98 predicted proteins | sample MGYA00512136_ERZ772858 | MGnify/ENA primary metagenome ERZ772858 (study PRJEB29015, sample SAMEA2737726) | human gut metagenome | biome: human gut; feature: human-associated habitat; material: faeces | place: China | collected 2012 ...
GGTGCTGCCAAGGGGTCTTCTAAGTAAGTAGTTCGGAAGGGGGCCGCGCCGCAGGATGTGCGGGCGGCGCGGCCCCCTCGAGGGTAAAAGAGGTGTTCTCAATGAGTGCAAACGGAAAGACAAACGCGGGCGCGCCGCCGAAGGCTCCCGTAGCCGTAGCCACGGCCGCGTCCGGTGCGGCGAAGGGTGTCTCCGATGACGCCACGACCGCTCGCCTCTCCATGCCGGAAAACAACGGGAAGAAAGTGACGAAGCCGACCGTGGCCACCCAGCAGAACGCCGGCGACGACTTCAAGGCGACCCTTACCGTGAAGGACATGGTGGTATGGGGCCTCATCACCATGGTGCCTATCTCGCCCATGGCCGTTTACGGCGGCGTGTTCGCCGACTCCGGCGGCATGCCCACGCTCGCGTTCCTCATCGGGTTCGTGGCCGTGCTGTTCTCGGTGTTCTCCTTCGGCATCATGATTCAGCATTTCCCGTCTTCGGGCTCTATCTTTACTTATGTGAGCCACGTGTTCGGCAAGCTGCCCGGCTTCATCGCCGGCTGGCTGATGCTGTTGCAGTACTTGGTAAGCCCGGCCATGGTGTACCTCATCGCCGCTATCGCCATCCACAGTATGCTGCCGGATGTGCCGATTTTGGCTCTGTGCTTCGGGTTCCTCATTATTGTGGCCATCGTGTCGCTTATCGGCATGAAGACCGCCATGGTGGTGAACAAGGTGGCGCTGGTAGCCCAGCTGGCGATTCTCGCGCTGTTCGTCGTGTGCGGCGTGATGTTCGTCGTGCAGCATCCCGAGAGCGCGAATTTCTCGCCGACCAACCTGTTCAACCCCGCCAAGTTCGAGTTCGGCGGCACCATGTCCGCTGTGTCGCTGGCCGTGATGTCCTACGTGGGCTTCGGCGCCATCGCCACGCTGACCCAAGAGGCGAAGGATCCCAAGCACGGGCCGTCGCGCGCCATGATGATCATGGCCATCGTGCTGTGCGTGCTGTACGCGCTGCAGTGCTTCATCGCCACGTGCATCGATCCGTCGGGCGCGGCCTTTGCCGGCAACACTGACAACGCGTTCTACGCCGTGGCCAAGATGGCCGCCGGTCCCTGGCTCATGATCGTGTGCGCCGTGGGCGTGGCGCTGGCCCAGGGCGTGTTCACCGCTATCGCGCAGCAGAACTCCATCGCCTTCGTCATGTTCACCATGGCCAATGGCGGCTGCCTGCCGAAGTTCATGGCCAAGATGAACAAGCGCACGAACTCGCCGTTGAACGCCGTCATCTTCATCATCGCCCTGTCCGTGGTGCTGACGCTGCTCTTCCATTTCAGCGGCATCGACATGAACACCGTGGTGAAGATCTCGAACTTCGGTGCGCTGTCCACCTACGTGATGCTGAACGTGTCGGTCATCGTGTTCTGCTGGTTCCAGCTGAAGCAGCGTTCGGGCGCAAAGGCCGTGTTCATGCACCTGGTGTTCCCGGCGCTCGGCGCGCTGGTGTGCTTCGCGATTCTGATGTCCGTGGGCACCGTGGCCCTGGTGACGGGCGTGGTGTTCATCCTCATCGGCATCGCCTACTACCTGGTGCTGACCCGCGTCCTGCATCGCCAGATCAACCTCGGGTAGGGGATTGCCAATCGCGCAATCAGAGGCAAGCTGCTTGTCCGGAAACCTCAAAGGCGGGGCGTTCGCGCGAGATTGCGCGGCCGCCCCGCCTTTTGCTGCCTGGGCGCTTTGTATCCTGCCGACGTCCGCTTGGCTGGTCGCATCCGCTTAGCGAGTCGCACCCGCTCGGCTGGTCGCGCCCGCCTAGCGAGCCGCATCCGTTTAGCGAGCTGCACCCCTTGGCGAGCCTCACCCGCTCGGCTGGTCGCATGTGCCTAGCGAGCCTCACCCGCTCGGCCGCATCCGCCTAGCGAGCCTCACCTCCTTGGCGAGCCTCACCCGCTCGGCTGGCCGCATCCGTTTGGCGAGCTGCGCCCGAAGCTCTGGAGGGGCCGCGTGCAATTTTGGTCTTCTCTTTATGGCAAGTTTTCCGAGGGTTTCGACGTTACAAGGCGATGGCAGATCAAGCTATCCTAGTAAACTGTCGATAAACGATAGCATTAGGCTCTTCCCGGAGCGAGCTTCGGTTTTTCAAGGGAATACGGCCAGCTATAAGGTCGAAATCCTCAAAAAACTTGCCATTTTTCGGGCTGCAGCAAGTATCGATGAGCAGGTATGGCAGCGTGGGCTAATGCGCTGGTGACTATCTCGGGCAGTAGGCGGCGATGCCTTCCGATGGGCCTCTTCGGAAGCTGGTCGGCTGGATTGACGCCGGCGTCTCCCGTTGCGCTGGTGCCGGCGGTGATGGTCGGCGGCGACCCTTCCCGACTGCGTTGGTGTTGGCTGGCGGTGCCCCGTTGGGCTGCCTGGCGGCGCTGTTCCGGAAGCTGGGTCGCCGGCATTCTTGCGATATTCTTCCCACAGACGCTCTATTCTTCGTATGGTCTAGGCGCAAAGGTCTCATAGGGGTAAAGGGGGAGCCCTAGCTGTCGGCGCAATCTCAGCTTGCGGGCATGGTAATTCCCGACTGCCGTGCGAAATCGGACGCCTTGCGCTTTGCGGACAGTCTCCACGATGACATCCGTGGCCTCAACGCTTTCGAGTTCGTTGTTGGTCAGTCCGACGACGGCGATGCCCATAGCTTGCAGGGCGTTCGTCCGTCGCGAATCGCGAATGCGGCATAGGTCGCCCGAGTGGAACTCCCGGCTCTGGTATTCGACGGCGATAGAGGCCTCGGGCCAGAAAAGATCGCACCGAAGGGTTCGTCGTCCGGAGATTGCGGTGGCTTGGGGGGTGCAGGAAATTTCGTAGTTCATGGAGGGCATGCCGAGCCCGTATCCTCCGTAGAATGCGGGCAGTCCTAGGAGAAGCGCGGCTTGAGTTTCGCGGGGAGAAGCGGAGCCGTCGACGAGATATGAAGCTGCGGCACGTGCTCGCTGGGCGCCAAAAAGACGGGAATTGCGCTCGAGGAACCCACGAATTTTACGCACGCTCGTAAGCGGTTGTGTGCCATATACGGTCGACGTTGCCAGGGTCTTCTGCTGGTATGTGCCACATAGCTCGAATCCGAGAACAAGGGTGTCCACGAAAGAACGCAGGGAGGCTTCTTGGATAAAAGCAAGTGAGGGGCTGGAGAGAAGAATGCTCTCGTTCCAGCGCTGCAGGGCGTTTCCCGAAAGGGGGAGTCTGCAGAGGTGAGGCTTGCGGAATTCAGCGGATCTTGGAGTTGACGTGCTTGACGAAACGCAGTGGAGCGGCATTGGAATGCCGGCAGGCAAGTACGGGTCGCACGTGCGGATGGTGAGGTCGTTTGCCTGATCGCGACTGGCTGCCTTTGACGGAAAGTGGCGGTGGCGTGTTGTGGCGAGGGCGATTCCGCGGCGTCTGCAGAAAGCGTGGACTTGGAGAGCGGAAAGATACCCGAGGCAGGTTTCCGAAGAAAGGCTTTTCTGGGTCATGGCACACTCCTCTTGCACCCGGGGCGAAGAGGATCTTGCGAATCTGGTATGCGGAAGGTCGGGCACGGCTTCCGATCATGGGCTGCGCTGGCAGGATTCGCACTGGCTCGTTATCGATGACAGCATCTTATCACGATGGTGCAACAAAGTGTAGAGAGCTGCGTTATTTTGAGGGCACGTTTTAGGCAAGTTTTTCGGGGGTTTCGACATTGCGAACCCATAGAGTAGGCGCAAAAAGGGCGAAACACCAGGATTTGCCTTTGGAAAAGAGTTTCTGAAGCCTGCTTTGCCACGAACGTGTCGCAAACTTTGGAAAACTTGCCAGAAAGCAAGGCGCTTGAATGCAAGGAGCGCCGATCAGCTGAGGTGCTTGGATGATCGGCGCTCCGATGGCTGAGTCGTTTAACGGTCGCGAGGCTTTGCGCTTGACAGGGGTGGAAGTGCGGCGCTATTCCGTGTGCAGCGAGAAGTCGTCCTTGCCAACGCCGCATACGGGGCAAACCCAGTCTTCGGGGATGTCCTCGAAGGCAGTTCCCGCAGTGATGCCGCCGTCGGGATCGCCCACAGCTGGGTCGTAGATGTAGCCGCATATGTCGCAGATGTACTTGTCCATGAGTTCCTCTATTCTCGCACTGGCCGCACGATGCGTCTTGGCGGCCCGACGAACAATGCGCGACTATGATGCCACGGATTGGGACGGCACACCCTCGCCCAGCGCAACTCGAAACTGATTCGTGAAGAATGCTTCGAATGCGCCGGCCGCCTGATCTTAAGCGGGCTGCGGGCTCGCCATGGGTGCACGAAGTGGAGACGGCGAGAGCATCGAGGCGGCAAGCAGAGGCGTCGTGAGCTACTGCATCACCTCGTGCAGGGCCGCTTCCAGGGCCGCGAGGTCGTCGGGGGTGGTGGACCAGCTGGTGACGAGGCGGATGACGGTGCGGCCGTCCCCGAGCTTTTCCCAGGTGCTGAAGCGGATGCGCTCGGCCAGCGCCTCGACCTGGGCATTTTCCAGAACCACGAACTGTTGATTGGTGGGGCTTTCGCGGAAGAAGGTGCACCCGGCCTCGCGCAGGATGCGGCGCAGCTCGTCGGCGGCTGCGATGGCCACACGTCCCACTTCGCCGTACAAGTTATTGGTGAACAGCGTGTCGAACTGCACGCCGAGCAGACGCCCCTTGGCCAGCAGGGCGCCGTGCTGCTTGGCGTGGGTGAGGAAGTGCCGGGGCATGCCGCCGCGCGGGAACACGACCGCCTCGCCGCAGAGCGCTCCGCATTTGGTGCCGCCGATGTAGAAGGCGTCGGCGAGGCGCGCGATGTCGGCCAGGGTGACATCGGTGTCGGGAGCGGCCAAGCCATAGGCGAGGCGTGCGCCGTCCAGGTACAGAGGAATCTGGTAGCGGCGACAGAGTGCCGAGAGCTCCTCCAATTCGGCCAGGGAGTACAGCGTGCCCAGCTCGGAGGGATGCGCGATGAACACCATGCCCGGGAACACCATGTGAGTGTAGCTGGCATCGGCGTAGAAGGCCTCCAGGTAAGCTTTCACGTCGGCGGCGCGCAGCTTGCCGTCGCATTCGGGCACGGTGAGCACCTTGTGGCCCGTGGCTTCAATGGCGCCTGCTTCATGAACGGCGATGTGCCCCGTATCGGCAGCAATCACGCCTTCGTGCCCGGCCAGCAGAGCCGAAATGACCACGGCGTTGGTCTGGGTGCCGCCCATGAGGAAGAACACGTCGGCGGTCTCGTCGTCGCAGGCCGTACGGATGCGGGCCGCCGCGCTTTCGCAGAAACGATCGCCGCCATAGCCCGGCGCCGGCTCCAAGTTCGTTGCCGCCAACGCTTCAAGAATGCGCGGATGGGCACCGGTGGAATAGTCGTTCTCGAACGAGATCATGAGTCCTCCTCAGGGCTTCCCGGAGATGTGTGCCGTGCTATTATTCCACAACGTCGAAGATGGTGTCGAAAGGCGGTAAGCGAGATGGCGATCGACAAGGTGAAGGCATACTTTGCGGAATTCGGGCGCGAGGGGGACGTTATGGAATTCCCCACATCCAGCGCAACCGTGGAGCTGGCGGCTCAGGCCGTGGGCTGCGAACCGGCGCGTATTGCCAAGACGCTGTCCTTCGCCGTGGGCGACCGGGTGGCGCTCGTGGTGTGCGCGGGCGATGCTCGCATTGCGAATCCGAAGTTCAAGGCCCAGTTCGGATGCAAGCCCCGTATGCTTCCCGCCGAAGAGGCTGAGGAACGCATCGGTCACGCGGTGGGTGGCGTGTGCCCCTTCGCGGTGAATGAGGGGTGCGACGTGTACCTAGACGAATCGCTGCGCCGCTTTGACGTGGTGTACCCGGCCTGCGGCAGCTCCAACAGCGCCATCGCCCTCACCCTCGACGAGCTGGCTGCGTACACCCCTGGCAGCATTTGGGTCGACGTCTGCAAGCTGCCGGAGTAGGGTCAGGCGGATACGCCTACAATGGCCGCGCAGGTTAGCCAAGCCTTTTCCGCAATGTGAGCGGCGGCGATTCGAGCGGTTTCGCCGATGGGCTTGGCTTGATGCGTCGCTTGCGGAATGAGCTAGAATTCAGTTACCGTCCGAGTCTTCTTGATCAGAGCATTTCATGCGCTACGCCCGTGTGAGTTGGTCGTCTAGGTCGACCAACTCCTGGCGGGAGTGAATGTCGAGTTTCTTGTAGATGCTTTTGGCGTGGCCGCGAGTGGTGTTTTCCGAGATGAACAGCTTGCCGGCGATGGCCGATACGGTGTGGCCCTTCATGAGCAGCTCGGCCACCTCGATCTCGCGTGGGGAGAGGCCGCGCTCTTCAAGGTAGCTGTGGATGCGGCGCTGTTGCTCGGAGGGGCCGTCGCTGGGCGCCGGGCCGGCTTCTGCGTTGGCGGCAGCATCCAAAGAGCGTGGCTCGCTTTCGGCGTGGGCTGCGTCGTTTTCGGTCGAGGAGGGGTCGTGCCGGCCATCGCGCCGTCCCCGCCGTAACGTTGTGCCGCGGTTCAGCAGTTCCGCATCGGTCATGGAGGCCAGCGCCTGTCCCTTTCCGCGCGTGACCAGAATGAGCGCGACCGACAGCAGCACCACGCAAAGCAGGATGACGTTCGTCCAATGGGCGAGGTCGTCGGAAAGCGCCGGCCCCAGAAGTTCGGCCAGCCCGCTGCCCACGGCCATGGAAAGCAGGACGGGCCCGATGCACAGGGCGTACAGCGGCGAGGAGGGCAGCCCGTTTCGAATGGTGTACACGGCGCAGGTGATGATGAGCAGCAGGTTCACCACTTCGAAGCCGAACATGAGAAACGCTACGAGCAGCGTCGTGTACTGCTGCCCGAATAGCGACGGCAGCAGGAACACGACGGTGAGCGCGGGGAAGAGCACCTGGCAGATATGCAGGATGTCGAAGCCCTTCGAGAGAAACAGCTCGAGGGCCACCACCAAAAGGGCCGCCGCCGCGAAACCGACAAGCACCGCGGCGCCGCCGGAGCTTTGGGCCGGCTCGATGCCAGCGATGAGCTTCCACGAAAACCCGAGGATACTGACGCCGAGCACGGGCCGCCATAGGTCGCCCACGGCGCGTCTTAGGGCGGGGCGCGTGAGGGGCGCCGTGACGTCGGCCTCAATCTCGGCGAGGCTCTTCTGAAGGCGAAGAAGCGCCAGAAACGGCAGCACGCAGACGGCGGTCAGAGCCACAGCGATTGAGGGCAGGAGGCAAATGAGCAAGTAGAGGCCCACCGACATGGCCGCCGAAAGGGGAATGCAGATGAGAGCGCGCTGCTGGCCTTCGGTTACGTAGAACATTTCCCAAAGCAGGAAGAACAAGGTGCAGGAGCCACCCATGAGAATGCCTGCCGCAGCTGCGATCACGCCGTCGCCTTGGCCGAAATGGAATGCGAGGAAGTAGAGAAGCGCGGCTCCGCTGAGCATGAAGCTCGCCGCCGAGGCCGTCCAGTGGGGAAGCTCGCAACGACGGAAGGCGCACAGGGTGCCCAGGGCTCCTACGGCCAGGGGCATGAGCGTCTGTTCGGTGAGAATGTAGATCTGCCAATAGTCGGCGATAGCGCCCGCGCCCTGGAACCCTGCGAGCACAATGAAGGTGACGGTCCAGAAAAAGCCGAAACCGAGGTGGTGTATTCGCAGACCTTCCAAAAGCCTTTTGGCGCGTTGCATGTGGCATCCTTCCTCCCCGCTGCATTTTAGCAGCCGCAACCGGTGGCGAGAGGTGGAGCGCCCAACAAGTTTGCGGTGACGATCGGCTGTGAACTGGGGTTTCTCAAAAACAACCCAAAATATGTCCCCCTCAAAAGCGTGATGCCGCGCCACGTTTCGGGTTCCCGTTGCTGTGAATTTACCCAATTTAGTGGCTTACGCGGAACGGCAGAAGGGGGCATAGTGCTTCTCGCGTTCCGCCAATGAGAGGGCCGGGGCGTCGGTTCCAACTTCCCGCGGACGGCTCGGGCAAAGGGCTCGGGTAGCTGCCGCGGAAGGTTCGAAACCGTTCAGTCACCGAGACTATGGAGGGAAAACATGACTGGAATTTCTCGTCGCAACTTGCTCAAGGGCGCTGCTTTCAGTGCCGCCGGTGTGGCCGCACTCGGCCTGGCCGGATGCGCGCCGCAGACCGAGGCCACCAAGGCTGAGGCCGGCCTGGCCGAGACGGGTGAGACTGCCAAGCACACCTGGGAAGTGAAGCCCGAGCCCATCGCGGCCGACCAGATCTCCCAGACCGTCGACACCGAGGTGCTCGTCATCGGCGGCGGCTACTCCGGCAGCTGCTGCGCGCTGTCCGCGGCCCAGAACGGCGCCAAGACCATCCTCGTGGAGAAGGACGCCGTGCTCAATGGCCATGGCGTGGGCGGCACCGGCGCCATCGCCTCGCGCGCCCTGGACGACCTGGGCCTGAAGTTCGACAAGTCCTTGGAGATGGAGCGCTGGGTCTCCACCTGCGGCAACCGCTGCCGCGAGTCGCTCGTGGGCAAGTGGTTCCGCGAGTCCGAGCGCTGCATGAACTGGTTCCTCGACATGGCCGAGGCCAACGGCGCCAACTGCATGGTCACCGTGGGCTCCAACTCCACGGTGCACCCGGAGATCGCCTGCTACCACTTCATGGCCGGCGGCCCCATCTTCGAAGAGCACACCATGGCCGACTTCGTCGAGTACATGTTCGAGGCCGAGGCCCTGAAGGCCGGCGCCGAGTTCGTCTACGAGATGCCCGCTGTGCAGCTGGTGCAGGACGAGTCCGGGAAGGTGACCGGCGCTATCTGCCAGAACAAGTCCGGCGAGTACGTGCAGTACAACGCTTCCAAAGGCGTCGTTTTGGCCACGGGCGACATCAGCTACAACGACGAGTACATCGATGCGTTCGCGCCGGTGGCCAACCGCGTGTTCACCCGCCTGTGCTCCGACCAGGGCAACGTGGGCGATGGCCACAACATGGCGGCGTGGGCCGGGGGCGCCTTCCAGGAAGGCCCCTGGCCGACCATGATGCATCCCCAGGCCGCGGCCGTGTTCCACGGGCCCTTCCTGTTCGTGAACCCCGACGGCAAGCGCTTCATGAACGAGGCCACCTGGGTGCAGGGCAAGTGCCTCGGCGTGATGTACAACGGCGGTTCCGATCACGCCTGGTCCATCTTCGACGCCAACTGGCAGAACGACCTGAAGAGCTCGCTGGAGCACGGCGGCGGCATGTTCTGGGACACCTTCCGCCCCTACGGCTCCGACTACCAGGTGGCCGTGGACGGCCATACTAAGACCGTCGAGAACGGCATCGCCGAGACCCCGGACTACTACAAGCGCGCCGACACCCTGGAGGAGCTGGCCGAGCTGATCGAGGTGGATCCGGCCGAGCTGAAGGCGACCGTAGAGCGCTACAACAAGCTGTGCAAGGAAGGCGAAGACAAGGACTTCTACAAGGAGAACCACTTCCTGTTCCCCGTGGAGGAGGGCCCCTTCACCGCGTGCATGGTGGCGCCGGGTCTGCTCGCCGTGTGCGGCGGCATCCACATCTCGGACAACTTCGAGGTGCTGAACGAGAACGACGAGCCGATTCCGGGCCTGTATGCCATCGGCAACTGCGCCGGCGACATCTACGCCGTGGACTACCCGATCAACATCCAAGGCAACAGCCACGGGCGCTGCCTCGTGCAGGGCAAGTGCCTCGGAGAGCAGCTGGCCGGCGTGTACCAGGAGATCTAGTGGCTGCGGAAGCTACGAAATTCGGGGCAGTCGCTGTTGCGGCGGCTGCTCTGGGGGCGGTGGCGATGTCGGTGGAAGCTGCGGAAGCTGTGGAAGCTGCGGAAGTCGTGGAAGCGGTTGACGCGGAGCAGGCGTTCGGGCGGCTAGAGCGCCTGTACGCCCAGCTGCCGGCGATGGAAGAGAAGGGCGCGGCCTTGGCGCGCGCCCGCTCCGCTGCCGAGGTGGACGGCCTGGCGAAGGCGGCGGCCTATCGGGCGGCTGAGCTCGCCCGGGCCGATGCGCTGGTGGCCGAGGCAGAGGCTTGCGTGTGTGAGGCCGAAGCGGCGCTGGCCCGATCGGAGGCCGCCGGGGGAGATGCTGCCGAGAAGGCGGCGCACCTGGGCGACTTGCGCCTCGCGCTGATGGCCGCTGGCACCCAGCGCGGCCTGAAGGTGGGGCCGGCGCAAAACGCCGAGCGCGCCCTGGCCCGAGCGTTGGAGGCGAGTCCCTTCGACACAGTGGAAGAGGCCCGTGCGGCCCTGCTGCCGGCGGAATCGCTCGCCGCTTTGTCTGCCGAGGTGCAGGCCTACCAGGCCGACTACGCCGAAGCGCTGGCGGTATGCCAGCAGTTGGAAGACGGCGAAGAGTCGGAGGGTCTTCCGCAATCGGCCACCTCCTAGTCGTTAGAAGGCCGCGAGGTTCCGGGGGCTCTTCGATCTGCGAAGGCCTGAGGAACCTCGGTTCGCCAACCCCCGAACAATCCCGCGCGGGCGCTTCCCTCCCTGCGCCCGCTCCTTTTACGAGCCGCCCACCTCCCGGGCGGCTCTTTTGCGATCGGTACGACCTTTTTGCTCCTTTGGCATCGCCGGTTTCGGTGGCACCTATGTGGCTACCTTCCCCGAAGCTTCCGAGTCTCCAACATCACCTAGCTCTCCAATGCTTTCGTGAGGGAGCAGCTTGTCTTGTCGGATCCTGCACGAAATACCGCTCTGCTATGGAGCAGTGCAAGATGGTATAAAAGAGTGTAAAAGAGTGTAAAAAGGTGTAAAAGAGTGCAAGAGCGCCTTCCCGAAAAATGCGCTGATAATCTGGCAGTCATAGAGCTGATAATCTTGCAGTGGAGCGTCCGATAATCTGGTACCCCATCATCCCTTCCCCGAGTTTACCCAAGTCGGCGGCGGCTTTCCTCCTGCGGAGGGATGAGGCCCTTCGTGCGGAACAGCTCGGCGGCGGCCATGTCGCGGTTGCGGTAGGGGAAGGGACGACCTGCGATGAGGCAGCCTATGAACTCGCGCAAGAAGGTCGGATCGGGCTCGACTCCGAGCGGAATGTTGCGGTAGTTGGCCCGCACGAGCGCGTTGCGGAACTGCAGCGACGAGCGGTCGAAGGCCTCGCTGCAGTCTTGGGGGAATCCGTGGAAGTGCAGCAGCTGCTGGAGGAACACGGCGACGGTGCGCGTATTCCCTTCGGCGAAGGGGTGAATCTGCCAAATGCGCGCGATGAAGTCGGCCACCGAGGCGATGTAGACGGTGTAGTCGCCTCCCTGCGCGGGAGCGGGGCTGAACTCCGAGAAGGCGGTTTCCAAATCGTCCTCGAGGGAGGCGTAGTCCCCGTAGGCCACCGATTCCCGTGCGAGGACGAACTCGCGCTTCGAGATGTTGTAGTCGCGGTAGTGCTGCTCGTAGAAGGGCTCTTCCATAAGGCCGCGGAAGAGGCGCCCGTGGATGGCGCGCAGGGTGGCGGGGGAGAAGGTGAACCCGTTGGAGTCCAGAGCGTCGCAGATGCGGGCGCTGACGAGGTCGGCCTCCTGGGAGTAGCGGTTGATGCCGCGTTCGACCTTCTGGTTGTAGTAGTCGTCCACCATATCGCTCAGCTGACGGGCGTTGATGTCGCCGGCAACGTAGCGTTCGGCCGCATCGTCGAAGACGGCGCTGGTGGTGAGGCCGTCGACGGCTTGCAGTCCTCGGGCTCCGCGCACGCGTCGGTCGCGCACCTCGTAGGAATAAGGCTCTTTGTAGCGCTCGTATTCCGATTCCGTGCCCACGGGCCTCCTTCCTGCTGACGACTTCGAGCTATTGTAGCACGATCCCCGCCATGCGCCGCTTCTGCTCAAAGGCTGGCACTGGTATGCTAGAAAAGCGCTTCGAAGAGGACTTTCATGCACATTCGCCATGCTCTTGAATCCGTCGTTTGCTGGTATTTCGACTATTTCATGACTGGGGTGTCTTGTGCGCATGACAGACGACGCATTCTCCGCGAACGGGAGAACTTGGGTCTTCCCGGTCTGGGTGATTTAGGCTGGGGGCTCGGCCTATTTTCGTTGGCGGCTTCGCTCAGGTAGAATTGCGGCGTGCGACGAACGAAGGAGGGCGGCTATGGATTTGAAGAGCTTGCGGGCGTTCAAGAAGGTGTGCGAGACGGGCAGCATTTCGAAAGCTGCGGACGCCCTTTACATCACGCAGCCGGGATTATCGAAGTCGATGGCGCGTCTTGAGGCGGAGTGCGGCCATCAGCTCTTCGAGCGGACAAGCAAGGGCGTGACGCTGACGCCCTACGGACGCGCCCTGTATGCCCGCATCGATCAGCTGGTGGCCATTATGGACGAGATAGAGAGCGAAACGCTCAGTCTTCAGCGGAGCCGGAAGCTGAAGGTGGCCTCCACGATCGGGGTGCTTTTGTACACGGGCATGGCCTTTACGGACGACTTCGAGGCGGCATTTCCCGAAATCGAGCTGTTCGTGGAGGAGGGGAGCGATCGGCGGGTCGAGGAGTGGCTATCCTCCGGTGCCGTGGAGATAGGGTTTCTGGCCGGGCCCGTTGATCGAGCTCGCTACGATGCGTGGCTGTTCAGTCGGCACCGTCATGTGCTGGATGTGCGCGAGGGCGATTCACTTGCCGGGCGGCCTTTCGTCGAGCATCGCGATTTGGACGGCCGCATTGTCGCCCTCCTTTCCCGCGATTACCGTCCTTACGAAAACAACGTGCGGTGGCTCTCATGGCGGCGCGCGAGGGAGCCAGCGTCATTGTGCTGGAGAGCCAGTCTGGCACCTCGTTCTCGTCGACCGCGGTGTGCAAGGGCAACTACTGCGTCATCGGTTCCGACGAGCAGAAAGCTGCGGGCATCGAGGACGACGTGGAGCTGTTCGTACAGGATGCGCTGGCTTACGGCGTGGATGACGACGCGCTTCCCGGCAACAAGGAGGAGGTCATTCGCCTCTATGCGGAAAACAGCCTCGAGTGCTACGACCTTCTGAAAGAGCTAGGCGTGGAATTCTCAGCTCCCTACATGCTGGCCGGCCACTCCGTCTTTCGCGTCCACCGTGTGGACAACGCCGACATGCAGAGTCGTCTGACGGCGGCCGCACAGGAGGCGGGCGCGAACTTCCTGTTCAACACTGAGTTCGAAGAACTCATCGTAGATGCGACGGGCACAGTGCTGGGAGCTTTCGCCAGCGATGGGGGCAAGACCATCGCCGTGAAAGCCAAGCGAGGTGTCGCGCTGACCACGGGCAGTTTCGTGCGCAACAGCGCCTTAGTGGACGATTGTCTGCCGGGGCTGTCGAAGGTGGAGCTTTCCACCGGCGCTGGCGCCACAAGGCAAAGGGCATATTGCGGCGCTGAACCTGGGCGGCCAGCTTTATGGGCGCAGCAAGCTGCACGCCACCGAGGGCTTGTACCCCGAAAGCGGCCACGGCGACTGCGAGATTCCCCAGTACGGCGCTATTGCCGTGGACATGAACGGCACGCGCTACATCGACGAGGGCAGCTACTGGTCCAACATGCGCACCCGCACGCTCATCTCGAAGGGCACTCATCCCGAGTTCGGCTGCTTCATGTCGTGGTACGTCATCGACCGGCCGGGCTACGATGCGGCCCGCGAGGCCGGCGACAACAACGCCACGACGGGCATCAACGAGGAAGAGGCCAAGATGGTGGCGTCCGCCGATACCATCGAGGAGCTGGCCGAGAAGATTAACGCGCCCTATCTGCCGGCCACAATGGCGAAGTACAACGAGGACATGGCTGCTGGCAAGGACACGCAGTTCGGGCGCACCTCGAACAATGGCGAGGGAACCGGCGAGCCCTATGCGCTTACCACGCCTCCCTATTATGCTTGGGCCTCTAAGATGATGCTGGAATACGCCCCGACGACCACGTTTTTGGCCAACGGCGAGTGCCAGATTCTCAACCAGTACGATGAGCCTATCGGCGGCGGTCGGCTTCTGGCTTGCGGCGAGCTGATTCACCGCTCCATCGTGGGTAACCACTATCTGGTTGGCACCTCCATCGGCTCGTGCACTACCCTCGGCATGGTTATCGGCCGCAAGCTCGCCCAGATGGACGCCTGGGAATAATCGATCTTTGCCTGTGGAAAGCGCTTGAGATACGCCCCCCTCCCTGGGATCCCGCCAGTTGCGCGCTGGGGGATCCCGCTATGATGGTCGTGAAAGCGGTACCGAGAGGCCGCGGAAAGGAAGTACCCCATGAAGCACGAATGCAAGGTGACGGTTCTGGAGACGAAGGTGTTCCCCGACCTGCAGCGCGAGTACCTGGCCGATCCCGAGAGCGGGCCGTGCCCGTGCTTTGCGGCCGGGCAGGAGTTCCTGTTCCGCCGCGAGGCCGGCGCCGACGATCTGGCACTTCGGGCGCGACTTGGCCCCGGCGTTCCCCTGCGCCGAGGCGTGGGACTGCATCTCGCGCTACATCTACACGGCGCTGCAGGGCGGCTCCATCATGCACGGCTGGACGCGCGACGACCGCCTCATGGTCGCCTGCTGCAACGACGGCACCCGCCCGGTCGTCTTCAAGCTGGAGCGCATCGACATCCCCGAGACCCTCGAGGAGGAGGCGTGGCTCGCGTCCCAGGACTTCGCCAACACCCCCGAGGATGCCTACACGGGGGAGGAGTAGAAGAAGGATGCATCTTTCTTCTGGGGGCAAGTTGATTTTCATTGTTAGCCGAACGCTTGCGGCATCAATGACGTTTTCGCAGTTAGCCGGACGGGCGCTCGAGCGCCCGTCCTGTGTTTTCCCGGGCCGATATGGCTCGGACCGCGGCAAAACGGGGTGTTCGGCTGAGTTCGGGGCATGGCTCCGCCGGCCCGTCCGGGTCGGATTTCGGACTCATCCGGACGGCTAATGTGCGATGGCGAAATGGGGCTCGCGAGGTTTTCCCGGCCGTGCTTCCCCTCGCCCTCGCCCTTGTGCCCGGGCTCGCCTTCGACGCCGCGGGCTTTCGCCTCGGCTACGGCGGCGGCTTCTACGACACCTTCCTGGCCGATTTCCCCGGCACCACCGTGGGCCTGTGCCGCACCTGCCAGCTGTCCGCCGTCCCTCTGCCCCGCGGCCCCTACGACCTGCCCGTGGGCCTCGTCGTCACCGAGGACGGCGACATTATTCTCTGAGCCAGCGTTGCTCTCTCGCTGAAAGAGAGGCCCCGCCGCAGCGCGGCGGGGCCTAGGGAGGGCTGCTGATTGAGGTGACTACTCGTTTGCGAGGGCGCTCGCGGCGGCTATGCGACCGAAAGCGAGGCACTCCCCGAGATTGCCTGCGCCCTGGTAGTGTCCCGACCACACGGAGCCAAACTCGCCGGCAGAGTACAGATGAGGGATGGGGTTGCCCTCCAGATCGATAACCTCGGCCTTGGCGTTGCGCACAGGGCCGCCGTCGGTGTTGAGCATCTGCGGCCGCTGCATCATGATGTAGAAGGGGGCTGTTTTAATGGGAGTCAGGGTGCTGGGCGGTCGAAAGAAAGAGAGGTCCTTGCCGTTCTCGCAGTAGGTGTTCCAAACGGTCACGGTCTCCACGAATTCCTCGACGGGCAAATTCGCTTGGGCGGCCAGGTCCTCCAAGGTATCTGCTTTGTAGCCGAAGCCCTCGGAGACAGGGTCGGTTCCCTGGAAAGCGTAGGCACCGTTGTCCATGGCGGCTTGGTCGCACACGAACCAGCTGATTTCGGGCATGGGAAGCAGGTGCCAGTCGCCGCCGAATTGCATATGGCCGTGGCGCGATCCCACGGCGGCATTCATGGGGGTGCCGTCGTAGAACTCCTCCCAATCAAAGGTGCAGCACGCATCCCAATCCATATAAAACCGGCGTCCGTTGCTGGCGACGGTGATGCCGAGGTTCTTCAGGGGGCTACCCGAGCCGTTGTATTTACCCCAGCCTGAGTCGTCGAGTTTCCGGATGGTGTTCCAGAAACCGGCTCCGGAATTCATATGCCACATGTCAGCGTTGAGGAGTGCGCAGATTCGATGACCGTCACCGGTGTTCTCCTGGGCGGCGATGGGCGTGACGGTAGGTTGCGAGAAGTAATTTGCCATCATCTGGGGGTTGCTCTCGAATCCGCCGCAGGTCATGATGACGCCTTTCGTGGCTCGGACGCGCACTTCGGTGCTTCCGTCGGTGTAGATGCCCCCAAGTACGGTCTTGGTGTCGGGGTCTTGGACGAGGGCTTTGAGGGGGCACTCAGTTTTCAGGGTGATGGAGGGGAGGCTCCCGAGTACTTCGTTCATAAACTTCGTCACATGGTCCCAGCGGCCCTCCGCGCTGAAAGCGGCATAGTCACAGGCCGCTGAGTGCTCGAGCTCGGGATATTCGGGGAAGCAGGCATAGTCTGTCGTGCCTGGGACGATGGTCAGATCGGCTTCAGTCGCGCCCAATTCCAGTACCCAATCGAGATTCCTCGTGAGTTCGGCGGCGTAGGCCTCCAGGACGTCGTCGGGCGTGCCCGTATCGGTATGGCGGAGCTCCTTAAGATAGCTCAGGGCGTCTTGCTCTCGTTCCGAGGATGTATGCATGAACCAGCCGCTCGAGAACGGGCTGTTTCCGTTGCCGAGGGGGCTTGCCCCTTTTTCCAGTAGCAAGCAGCGGGCTTCGGGGTCGCTCTTGGCAATTGCGACGGCGGCGCTTGTTCCTGCCAGGCCCGCTCCCACCACGAGAACGTCCGTCTCTTCATCCCACGTGAAATCAGCGGCGGAAGACGCGTCCATCCCCGATGCCTTCTTGGAGGAGTCGCATCCTGCAAGCCCCATGCCCGTCAACCCCGCTATGAGGAGAGTCGTACCTGCGGCTTTCATAAAAGATCGTCGGCTTTGCGTTTCCATGTTGGGCTCCCTTACTCTTCGACCTTACAGGCTGCATGGCATGTCAAGTTTTGTTACCATGCAGTGGGTCGATAGTGGACCGCAGTCGGCGGTGGGGAAACTCCCGTTATTGGGTATTTTCTGGGAAAAGGGGAGTTGGCTTCTCTCCCAAAAGTGGGCAAGTTTGTTCCTTGAGCAGGAAAAACGCTAGGACTGCATGAGTGAGTTGTCTAGGTTTACAGAGGAGGGGCTGTGGAAGGCGCGAGGGATACGAGGGGCTGGAAGAAGTGCTGGTGTCTTCTCGCGGTGCTGTTTTGGGCTTCCTATTTGCAGCACAATCTTTACCACACCACTCTTTTTGCAGCGTTCGGGGCGAAGGGTTTCTGGATATTCGCCCTTTTTTCCGCGTCGCTGGCCGTTGCGTTGGTTTCTGCTGTTTTGTTCCATACCGCTGTCTTAGGCTGGTTTCGGCTGCGTCGCACGGCCCTCATTGCGGCGGCCGTGTCAACCTTGGGAACGGCTGCGCTGTTTTTGGCTCCTCGTTTGGCCGGGGAGACGATTGGGGTTGTCGTGGGATTGGCGGGGGCCGTGTGCTATGCGGTGGGCTTTGCTGGAATTTCGTTGCGTGCCTTCGTGATGTTGGACTTCTATAGCCGGCAGTTGGGGCTCAAGGCGTCGCTGCGCCTCATCTCCATCGCCTTTTTGGCCGCGCTCGTGTTGTTTTCCTCTTCCGTTCCGAGCCCCTTTTATGCTTTTGCTGCCGTGGGCGGCTTGGGATTGAGCGGAGCAATGCAATGCCTGTTTGGCCCCCTTGACGGTACGGCGCGCTTTCCCGCTGATTCATCCTCTCGTGACTTTGGCGTCTATAATCGTGGATGGCGCTTGTTCTATGTGGCCGTTTTCTCTGCCGTGTTTCTTCATAGCATTTTATATGCAGCCGACCCCTCCTTGGAGTTTCTGGGAGACGCCCCGCTTTCTCTGGCTACGTCTTTCCTTCTCTTGCTTGCGCTCGCCGTGTCTTTGTTGGCTTCTTCCTCCTCAAAGGAGGGGCACTACTGGCGGGTCGTCTATCTTGCAGGGAACGGATTTCTCGCCGTCTTGCTTGTCGGGCTGCTCGCAGTGAGTTTCTTCTCGTTTGTCGAAGAGGACTTTTCTGTCGCTGCGGGAATCGTTCTAGCGCTACTTCGCGTGTTCGACGTGCTTCTTCTTGTAGGGCTTGTGATAAGTTCCTATTCGAGGAAATCGGATTACGTTCGTTCCGGGTCTCTCTACTTGTTGGCGCTTTACTGGCTCCCGACCCTGTTTTCCTATGTGTTGCTCCCTCTGGCAGTGGGCGAACGCAGCTTGGACGTTTCGGCGTTGCTTGGTCCGGGCTCGCTTCTGATAGCGGGCATGCTTGCCGTGGCGCTCCTCGCTCTTCTCGCATGGCTTGTTGCGAAGTCGGTTCCTCCGGAGGGGCCGAAGGGGGTTGCCCCGGGTCCTGAGAATCGTCGAGAAGTCTGCGAGGCGCTTGCGCAGAGGTTTGGCCTTACATTGCGCGAGAGCGACGTGCTTTACTATGCGTCGCTCGGCTACTCGAGCAAGGCAATCGGAGAAAGCCTCTTTGTTGCGCCCGGCACCGTTCAATCGCACACCAAGCGCGTGTACGCGAAGTTGGGAGTTCATTCGAAGCAGGAGCTCATCGAGCTGGTTAACGATGCTCAGACCTCTTCGACTTGAGGTTTTCCGGTCTCACTGCCAAGAGCGGCCTGTTCTGCGGCACGCGAATCGACCTTGGCTGCAGTGCCCCCAAGGAGGGGGAGGCGAGCGCGTCGGAGGCACCGACGGGCGATAAACGATCGCCGCTAGGCGAAGACGCCGCTAATGAGTCTCTAGAAGCTCGCGGGCACGGCGTCGCACGAAGCTGCCCAGGCGCTCGAGTCGATTCCTGCTCACCGTTTTGCCCTCTGGGTGCGACTGGCGATAGCAGCCTATGAAGCCGTCGTCATCGAATTCGAAGTCAATGAGCCGCTGTAGGTGTTGCTTTTGCGCGGATTCCATGAGCAAACGCCCTTGCTGGGCCAGGGTGGCATCAAGGATGCCCGGCGCCTCCTCAATGCGCCCGCGCATCATATCCCACTCGAGGCTTTCGTCGAAATCTCGCGGGAACAGAGAGAGGTTGTTGTCGAAGATGGGGGCGATGTCTACGATTTTTCAAGGTCGACGGCTCTGAACCCCGTCAGTGTCGGCTCGAACACAAATGACGCAAGAGGCATATCGTAGAGTTTCAAATGGTATATCTGTGCTTTTGCCATAAAGCGATTCTATCACAGCTTTCCGATCCCTACCCGAACCAGGCGCGGGCCAGGGCCTCGATGCCGGGGCGGATGTCCGCCTCGGCGATGGAGGAGAACCCGATGAGCACCACGGAATCCGGGTGATGGTCGGGGTCGGCCCAGTACTTGCCCGTGGGGTACACCGCCACGTCGGCTGCGGCGGCCTGGGCGATGAGCTCGTCCTGCCCTCGGCCGTCGGGCACGCGCACGAGCAGGTGCAGCCCGGTGCCGTTCTCCATCACCTCGATCTTGTCTCCCATGGTCTCCTCGAGGGCTGCCAGCAGGGCCGTGTACTTGCGCCGGTTCTTCGCCTGCACGCGCCGCACGTGGCGGTCCCGCGAGCCATCGGTCATGAAGCGGGCGAGCACCTTCTGGTTCAGCCACGGCACTGGCGAGTAGGAGGCGGCGAAGGCCTCGCGCCACTGAGCCAGCAGCGGCTCGGGCAGCACGAGGTAGTTGATGCGCAGGGCCGGCGAGAGCGACTTCGAGAACGTGCCCATGTAGATGACGCGCCCGCGCTCGTCCATGGAGGCCAGGGGAGGCAGCGAGCGCTCGCGGTAGCGTGTATTTGGTAGCGTAAAACCCGACATTGGTTGTTTTTACAGTAGCGCCAACATATGGTCGACGGCGAGGCGCCGACCTGCCCGGCCCTGGCCAGCGCTATCTGCTGGGGCGACAGCCCCCGGGCCACGTCGCACCTGATCAGCCCCATCGCGTACTCGAACCCGGCCTCGTCCCGGTCGACGCCGATCCTGGACTCGCGCAGCTCGGCGTCGGCGAGCGCCTGCGCCCTGACCGCCGAGTACTCGCGGCGCCACCTCCTGCAGCAGCGGTCGCGCAGGTTCCTGCAGCTGTTGCAGCAGCGCGGCCACGACAGCAGCTTGGGGCAGGCGTCGTCGGGCACGTCCCGCACCCTCTCGCCCTTGCCCGGGCCCTTGGCCACGGTGCGGTTGCGGGCCACCTCGTCGGCCACCGTCGAGGGCGACCTGCCCAGCTCGCGGGCCATCCGCCTGCACGACCACCCCCTCTCCAGGCCGTTCTGTATCGCCGCCCGCTCGGCGCGGTCCAGCCTGCGGTACCGCTTCTGCCGCCTCTTCCTCTCCATGCCGTCTCCTATCTCTCGGGAGGGTCCTGCGCCCTCGCCTCTAGAAGGGACTTTCCCAGACTCAGCCGTACATGTCCGGCTGAGTTCGATAACGAAACCAAGGTGTTCGGATGAACTTGCAAATCAAGCTCTTCTGGGGGCACAGAAAACAGTTCTATGAAATCTAGGAAAGGTAAACCTGCGACCTGCGAAACGTGCTATGATGTTAGCGAAAAGGTTCCTCCCCGGCGATAAGAGCTCCGTTGCTCTTCCTTCTGGATAGCTGGGGAGGTCGTTTTGTCTTTTGAGGGCAAAGCTGCTTGCGTTATGCGAGCTGAGTCCTTTCCAAGTCTTGCCAACTGCGAAGGATCGTTTGATTCCCAGCTTCGATATATCGCCCAAGAGTAGTAATCAACGGCCTGAAGAGCCAGGTCGCTTTTGGAGGCCATTGGCATGACAGTGAAAGTAATGCCGCTTCCATCCAGCGTGGCAGCCAGCGTACGCTTGAGGGTGCCTATAATGCTTTTGCGCTTCTTTTGCACGGGGATCGAATCAAGCATGACGCTGATGTGTTCGTAGGATGCCTTATGGACTTCTGCGTTTACGAGCTCGCTAAGCAGGTTTTTAGCTGCAGCTTCGAATAACTTTTCAGGGGTTTGGTGGTCTAGCGCGAAGGCTTTCTTCTCGAGCACTGTTGCATATACCCGAACATCGTCTGAGTGCGCTTTGAGCACGCGAAAAACGTTCTCTCTTGTCTCGAGAGAGTCCTCCGTGGCGTGAAAGTAATCATTGCTCTCGTGGCTGTTGCTGAATCGCCCCTGCGTGGCGAGAGTCGCGTATCTGCACTCGAGCAACGCTTTGTGAAGCGGGAAGCCGTCGCCCGTCAAAACGAGGCCAGTATAAAAGAAATATTTGGTTCCTGAGTTGCCAAAGTGAGTGTCACCAGCTTCATCGAGGTATACGAGTAAAGTGTTTCGCCCGTTGATTAATGTCACAAATCCAGCCTTTCACGATTGCTCTCATCATATCGCACCGGCTGGTTCCGCGAATGAAACTCTCTCAAATCTGGAGTGCGATTCCAGATTTGAGGGGGCTGGGCGATCTTGTTGGGGCTCGAACTTTCCTTAAGCCCCCAGCGTCTCTTCCCAAGCGGCTTCCTTGAAACCGGGGATGACGGTAGTGGCGGTGACGAGCAGCGGGCGCTTCACGAGCATGCCGTTGGTGGCGAGCAGGGCGTACTGCTCGTCTTCGGACATCTCGGGCAGCTTCTTCGATAGCTCCATCTCGCGGTAGAGCATGCCGCTCGTGTTGAAGAAACGCTTGAGGGGCAGCCCGCTCCGCTCGTGCCACGCGCGCAGTTCTTCGGCGGTGGGATTGTCCTCCACGATGTGTCGGTCGGCGTAGGCCACGCCGTGCGCGTCCAGCCACTTCTTAGCCTTCTGGCAGGTGGAGCACTTCGGGTATTCCAAGAACAGAACATCGGCGGCCATGACGCCCTCGCTTTCTCACGCGCAGCCCGATGGGTTGCGTTCGCTATACTTCGCTTGAGAATTATATTTGCTATACTTCGTCCGAAAAATAGATTTGCTATATTTACTATACTTGGTATATTTCTACGACCTGTCTATATTTAATAGATTTCGCTACAGCACGGGTTCTGCAGATCAAGCTCACGCATATTGCAAAACAGTATCTTCCGGATAGGCTTTGTTCAGCTGTGAGCTTGGGGCGTGTAGGACAGAAGCGATCATCTGGGAGGAGCGGCGGTGTGTCATCGGTTTGAGATGGTGAGCGGGGAAGAGGCCGATGCGGTGCTCGATTGGCTGCGGGCCGTACGGCGAGCGCTGGCGAGTGGCGCGGGGGCGGCAACGGTGGTGCCTCCAGCGTTCGGCCGGCCGGTGGACGTGCCCTTCGACGCCCTCGATTGCTATCCGGGCGCGGAGAGCTCGGGGATCGTGATGGAAGGCGAGCGGGTCGAAGGCGATTTGGTTTCCGACGGCGAGGGAGGTTCCTTTGCCGGTGGCTGTGGTGGCGATTTGGCGCGGATCGACCTTTTGTGGGGCGTCGACGTTTCCTGGAAGCGCGGGCTCGTGTTCAACGCGCGCATCGAATCGGCGCTATCGGGGTCGGGCCTGTGGAGCGACGCCGTCGAAGGCGGCCGTTGCATCGTGCCCGTTCGGGCCTTTTACGAAACGCGGAATGTCGAAAACGCTGCATCAGTTGGCGCGGGGGCGGCGTTGGTCGAGGATGCGCCGTTTGGAGCTAGTGATCCTGCCGAGCTGACGCGCGGAGCAGTGGCCGATGTGGAACAGGGCATTCTGGGATTGGACGGCAATCCAGCGGCGTCCGCTTCTCGGCGTCCTCGCGGCCGCAAGTCGCAGTATCGGTTCTCGAATGCGGGCGGTACGGCACTACTGCTGGCGGGACTGCGTTTGGGCGACCGCTTCGTGCTGGTCACCTGCGAGCCCGACGCCGTGGTGGGACACGTGCACAGCCGCATGCCCCTCTCGCTGACGGCGCCGGAAGCCTTGGCGTGGCTGGATCGTTCCACCGACGCTCGCGACCTGCTCGCCCGTCACGTGCCCGTGCCCCTGGAATCGCAGGAAGAGCCCGCTCCGACCAAGCGCCCCGCCGATCCCGACCAAATGTCGCTGTTCTAATCGCTCTCGGGCCGGGGGCTCATGAGGTGCTCGACGCTGTGCAATGTCATGGAGCCGAGAATCTGGGCCGCCTCTTCCATGGGAACGACCTTTCCCGCGCGCACCCATTGGCGGTAGCATTCCAGGGCCATGTTACGGATGAGCGCACATATCAGCTCTTCGCTATTGGACGTAATGCCCTCGCGCCAGAACAGCTCGTCGGCGAAGGCTCGATAACGGTTCATTTGGGTGGCATAGATGCGTTCCCCGAAGTCGTAGAAGCTTGGCGAGCACACCAGCTGCTCAATCATGGGAGGCTGAGCGGCTAGGTAGCGGAAGAAGCGCCGGGCGTGACCGTCCATATCCCAAGGGTCGTCCGGCGTTTTCTCGTAGTACTCGAAGAACTCGTCCATGATGCCGTTCATGATTTCGTCGTAGAAGGCCTCGATGGTCTCGTAGTGCAAGTAGAAAGTCTTGCGGTTGATGCCGGCCCGGTCGGTGAGGGCCTTCACGGTGATCTTGTCGAGGGTCGTCTCGGCGATAAGCTCCTCGAAGGCCACGCGCAGGGCATTGCGCGTGCGCACGACGCGCAGGTCGCTCTTCTTGTCCGCCATCGTCCCTCCTTGTCACGGCGCAACTCGCCAGTTTCTGTGCCGTCTATCTTAGCGGTTTTGAGCGTGGCGGGAGTTCTGCGTTAATGCCCACTTTTCAGAAAGTGGGGCGTAAGCCACGGGATTGCGCGAATGGGCAGTGCTTTTCTTGTTGACGCTTCGTAGACTGCGCCTCAGAGACCGATTCCGACGAGGGGTCGGAGCGGAATCGAGGGTATCGGCCGCAGATCGGCGGCTAGGGAATGCCGGCCGAGGGCGCCGACCGAAATCGAGAGAGCAGGAGGACACCATGGAGCAGAAACCGAGGGGCACTGCGCTGAGCCGTCGCGGTTTTTTGAAGGCCGCCGCGGCCGTCGGCGCAGCTGGCTTTGCGGGGGCGAGCCTGACGGGCATCGCTGCCAGCGCGGCTCAGGCCGAGCCGACGGCCAATGAAACGCTGGGCTTTACGTACCACAACGAGCACTGCCTGTGCAACTGCATGTTGCAGTGCACCGTGCGCGACGGGCGTTTGGCCATGATCCAGCCGCGCGAAAACGAGGACAAGCGCTTCCAAAACGTATGCCTGAAGGGCATCTCCGAAGTGCAGAACATTTACGGCGACGCCCGCATCCAGCGTCCCATGAAGCGCGTGGGCGAGCGCGGAAGCGGCGAGTTCGAGGCTATCAGCTGGGACGAGGCCTTCCAAATGATCGCCGAGAATTTCAAGGCCATTCAGGACAAGTATGGCAAGGAGGCGCTGTGGATCCAGTTCTCCACGGAGGCCTCCCAGCGCTTCCCACCGCTGCTGCCGAGCGTGCTGGGAGCTCAGACGAGCAGCATGAATGGGTATGATTTAGGTCAGGGCAACGGCCAGTTTCAGGCATTTTCTCCATGGATCGGTCTGTTCGCTCAAAACACCATCTGGCAGTGGGATGAGGCTGCGGTGGTGCTGATGGCAAATTGCAATCTGGTTGAGACGAGCTTGACTTGGGCTCGCGCCATGATGAATGCCCAGGAAGCGGGTACGAAGATCATTTGCCTCGATCCGCGTTTTAGTCCGACGGCCAGCAAGGCGGATCAGTGGGTTGGCCTGCGCGCTGGTACCGATCCGGCGTTCTTCCTCGGCATGACTAAGTACATCTTGGATGAAGAGCTGTACGACCGCGAGCATGTGCTGGCTCACACCGCGCTGCCGTTCTTGATTGATCCCGAAACGGGACTCTGCCTGGCCGATGTGGCCGAAGCGGTGGATCCGGAAACCGGCGAACCGGTGGAAGTGAAGACTTTCTATATGTGGGACGAAGCGACGAACGCGGCGGTGCCCCACACCACCGAGGGTGCGACTCCGGCATTGGAAGGCGAGTTCACTGTGAACGGCAAGCGCTACGTTACTCAGTTCACGCGCTTGCGGAAGGACATGGAGCCCTATACGCTGGAATGGGCTTCCGCGACCTGCGATGTTCCGGTTGAGGTTATAGTCGACGTGGCTACCCAGTACGCGAAGGGCCCCTCCATTATTTGCAACAGCGTCGGCGGTATAGACAAGTTCTATAACAACGATGTGGCCGGCCACTGCTACGCGCTCATTGCCTCGTTGACGGGGAACTACGGCAAGCGCGGCACGGGTTGCGGCATCTACGGCTACCATGTGACCCCCTACGAGGCGGCGCTGGGCGCTTGGGTGCTGCCCGAGGGCATGGCGCCGGTGAGCACTCAGGGCTTCTTCGATGTGGTGAAGGACAACGCCGTTCACGGCGCGATGTTCTTCGGCGATATTCCCACCCAGAAGGCTGCGAACTGGAATAAGACTTTGGAATGGATTGATTCCCTGGACTTCGTGGCCTTGGCCGATATCTATCACAGCTCAGTGGCCGACTTCGTTGATCTGGTCCTGCCGGTGTGCAGCAAATTCGAGTGTGCTGATGAGGTGGGCGGCGTAAAGTGCGCCAACGCTCATATCTTGGCCAATTTGAAGGTGCTCGATCCGCTGTTCGAGAGCAAGTCGGACTTCTACATCGAGAAGGGCATCGCCGAGGCCATGGGGCTGGGCGATTTGTTCCCGGCCGATGGCGAAGAGTACGCCCGGGCGCTCCTGTCGAGCGACGATCCCCAGATGGCTGGCTTTACGCTGGAGACTTTGAAGGAGAACAACGGCGCCCAGCGACTGATTGGGTCGGAGGAGCTCCGAGTGCCGGAAATCGGTTTCGAATACACCACCCCCTCAGGCCGCCAAGAGCCTTACTACGAGAACATGCTGGAGTTCGGCCAGGCCTTCCCCGCTTGGGAGGCGCCTTGCGAGGCCTATCCGGAGAACCCGCTGCGCGAGAAATACCCGCTGCAGTTCAATCAGGCCCGCTCCCGCTTCCGCGTGCACTCGGCCTACTCGGGCGCGAAATGGATTCAGGAAGTGGCCGAGCCCTGCATCGAGCTGAACCCGGCCGATGCCGCCACCCGCGGTCTGGAAGACGGCGATGCGGTGGAGGTCTTCAACGATCGCGGCTCCTTCCGCACGGTGCTGCACCTGAACGAGGCCGTGCGTCCCGATAGCGCCTTCATGGTGGAGAGCACCTACCGCCAGTATTTGGACGGCACCATTATGCAGTCTGTCTCCAATGACCAGCTAAACGAGCGCGGCTATGTGATGCCCTTCGGCCCCATGATTCCCTTCAACGACACGCTCATCGAGATCAAGAAGGCTGGTGAATAGCCATGACGAAACTTGCTATTGGCATTAACCTGCACCGTTGCATCGGCTGCAACACCTGTGCCGTGGCGTGCAAGATGCAGAACAACGTGTCCGACGGCATGCTGTGGAACCGCGTGCTCACCGAGGGGTGCGAGCGCTTCGATAGTGCCGAGGGCACCTATCCGAACCTTTCGCGCACGTATCTGCCGCTGGCATGCCAGCACTGCGAGAACCCGGCGTGCGAGCGCGTGTGCCCCACGGGTGCCACTTATAAGGACGATAAGGGCCGCGTGGAAATCGACTACGACAAGTGCATCGGCTGCCGCATGTGCATGGCCGCCTGCCCCTACAGCGCCCGTACGTTCAACTGGAACGAGCCGGTGCGCGCGACCGGCGCTTCCTATGGAGACGCCCGCGTACCCGAGCGCGGCCGCGGCGTGATGGAGAAGTGCACGCTGTGCAAGGAGCGCACCGACGAGGGCGACGAGCCCATGTGCGTGCGCTGCTGCCCGGCCGATGCCCGCATCTTCGGCGATTTGGACGACCCGGATTCCGCCGTGTCGCGCCTGCGTCGCGAGCAGAGCGCCGAGGTGCTGTTGGAAGAGAAGGGCACGCGCCCGCAAGTCTTTTACGTTCGCTAGGGGAGGCGAGTTATGACTTCTTTGATGAAAAACCCGCTCGTGGTGGGCTCGGGCGCCATCGCTCTTGTGGGCATCGGCGTGTACGTGTATCAGCTGATGTTCGGCCTCGGCATCACGGGCATGAACAACTCCACGAGCTGGGGTTTGTATCTCACGTGCTTCATGTTCTTCGTGGGCCTGTCCGCCGGCGGCCTTATCGTGGCTTCCTCGGCTTCCATCTTCGGCATTAAGAAGTACAAGGCCGTAGCGCTGCCCGCTGTCATTTTGTCGCTCGTGTGCATCTGCTGCGCTGGTATCTGCGTGCTCGTGGATCTCGGTGGCATCCAGCGCATCTGGCGCATGTTCACGGGGCTGAACTTCCTGTCGCCTCTGGCCTGGGACATGATTGTGATCACGTGCTATCTGGTGATCAATCTGGTGTACTTGTACTTCATGACCTCGAGCAAGGCCGACCCTTCCAAGGTGGCCGTGGTGTCGCGCTTCGCTCTGCCGGTGGCCATCCTCGTGCACTCCGTGACGGCGTGGATCTTCGGTCTGGAAGTGGCCCGCGAGGCGTGGCACACCGCCATCCTGGCGCCGATCTTCGTGGCCTCTGCGCTCGACTCTGGCCTGGCGCTTCTGGTGCTGGCCCTGCTCGGCCTGCGCTCTCGTGGCGTGTTCGAAACGAAGGATGAGCTCCTCACGAGCCTGGCCGGGCTATTGTGCACTTGCATAGCCGTGGACGCGTACTTTATCGGCTGCGAGATTCTGACGACGGCCTACAACGGCACCGAGGGCGGCATGGCCGTGATCAACACGCTGCTGTTCGGCGGCACGGCCCCGTTCTTCTGGTTCGAGGTGATCTGCGGCTTGGTCATTCCCTTCTGCCTGCTGGTGTTCGCGAAGAACCGCCGCAACATGAAGGTGGTCGGTGCGGCTTCCGCGCTCGTGGTGGCCGGCGTGTTTTGCAAGCGCTGCTGGCTCATGTTCACCGGCTTCGCGGTGCCCAACATCGTGGGCGCCAACGGCATCACCTTGGGCACCACGGCGGCGCAGGTGGGAGGCGCGGCCGACGTGTGGACGCTGATGGGCGCCTACGCGCCGACGGTTCCCGAGGTCGTGCTCACCGTGGGCATCTTCGCTCTGGGCATCTGCGCCTTCACCGTACTCTGCCAGAAGCTGCTGAAGAAGTAGCGCCGAGCGGAAGCAACGCTGAGCGAGAGTGGCGTTGAGCCGTGGTGCAAGAGAAGCGCCCGGAAATTTTAAGCCCCGAATCGACGGTATTTACGGAAGAACCGTCGATTCGGGGCTGTCTTTTTGCCCTTTTGCGAGAATGTGGGTCTTTTCTAGCCTCAAAATCACGGTTGTTCAGAAAGAACCGTCAATTTGTGGCTGCAAAATCTTTCGAAAGCCCTTGACCCTTACGGAGCGTGAGGGTTTATGCTGGTTTCGGCAAGGCGAGATGAGCGATCTTGCGAAGAAGCGGAAGCGAAGGTGCTGGGAGTGAAGGAGAGGCGAACGTGGCAGCAAAGGCGAAAGCGGTAGCGGCCAAAATGCCAAGCATGCGAAAGACGCCAAAGACGCAAGCAGAAGAAGCCTCGTACACCGTGGGTTCGCTGGCGAAGCTGGCCGGCGTGACGGTGCGGGCGCTGCGCCATTACGAGGACGAGGGGCTGCTGCATCCCGAGCGCACGGCCAGCGGCTATCGCTGTTACGGCGCGGCAGATGTTGAGCGGTTGCAGCAGATTCTGCTGCTGCGATCCTGCGGACTTTCCTTGGGCGACATTCGCGGGGCCCTCGACAACGGCGATTTCGACTTTCATGCGGTACTCATCGATCATCTTGCCACATTGCGCGCGCAGCAAAAGGAATTGGAAACTCTGGTGGGGACGGTGGAGAAGACCATCGCGTCCCTGGAAGGAAGATGCACTATGACTGATGAAGAGCGGTTCGAAGGGATGAAGGCCCGAGCCATTGCCGAGAACGAAGAGCGCTACGGCGCCGAGGTGCGGCAGGCTTACGGGGACGCTGCCATGGATGCCGCCAATGAGCGCATGGCCGGCATGTCCCAGGAGGAATGGAACGACGCCAAGGCTTTGGAAGCTGCTATCCTCGAGCAACTGACTGCGGCGAAGGCGACGGGCGACCCGACGGGAGAGGTGGCTCGGAAGTTGTGTGCCATGCACGCTCGCTGGCTGCAAATGCACTGGGGCGAGGGAGCCTATTCGCCAGCGGCCCACGCGGCTCTGGCCGAGGGCTATGTGGCCGACCCGCGCTTCACGGCCTACTACGACGAAGCGGCAGGCGAGGGTGCGACAGCCTTCCTGCGCGACGCCCTCATCGCCTGGTGCGCTGAGCAGTAGCGAGAAGTGACGTGCTCGAGCAGTTTTGCCGCACATCATAAGCGCCTCGGGGGTCTTGTGCCCTCGAGGCGCTCTGGGATTGTTTGGTTGGGATAGTTCTACAAGTTCTCAACCCAGGTGCGCAGCGCGGTTTCGCTTGGGCTGCCGTTGAGAAGTTTGCCGGGCAGCACGGTGGCGCCGGGCGTCAGGGAGGCCATGCGCTCGGGGGCCTTCCCGAGACCGCTGCCTCCGCTGGTGGCGAAGGGAACGATGGTCTTGCCGGCGAAGTCGGCGGATTCGAGGAACGTGTCGATAATGCGGGGTTCCACGTACCACCAGATGGGGAAGCCGACGAAGATGGTATCGTAGCCGTCCAGCGGCGGTGCGTCGACTGCTAATGCCGGACGGTTGGCCCCATCGTTCATTTCCTTGGTGCTGCGACTTGAGCGATCGGTCCAATCCAGGTCGGCGGCGGTGTAGGGATCGGCGGGGGCGATTTCGAATAGATCGGCGGATGCAGCGCGGGCAAGCGTCTCTGCCACGCGGGCTGTCGTTCCCGATGCGGAGAAGTAGGCAACCAGCGAAGTAGCCATAGGGTACGTCCTTTCGCGAGACAGTATTTGTCTTAGCCTATAACTTGGAGTCGACTTCAAGTCAAGGAGGATTTGGCGAAAGCGCTACGTCGGCAGCGCACAGCCGGTCGAGACGGGGTCGGCTTCAAAGGTTGTGCGGCTTCGCTGTGCCAGCTTCTCTCGGGTTTAAAGATTGGGCCTCGCTAGCTCCACGGTGTAAAGGGGCTTGTACTCGGCGCCGTCGCGGGAGAGGGTGCTCTTGAACAGCGTGACGGTTTGGGCCTGCGCGGGCAGGGGGAAGGCGAGAAGAGGCAGGGGCTTTTTCGGAATGCGCATGCGGCGACCCAGCGTGATGTGCGGGCGGAAGGGCTTCGGGTCGAAGGGGACGTCGCGGGCGGCAAGCTCTTCGCGGACGCGCTCGGCCAAGGTCGCGAGAGCCGGGTCGGATGCGATGCCGAGCCAGAGGGTCGCGTCGGTCGGGCGCCCAAACTTTCCCAGACTGTCGGACGCAAGCAGAACAGAGGCCGAGCCAGCGCAAGCTGCATCAAGAGCGTCCATGGCCCGACTCGCTTCGGCATCGTCGATGTCGCCGAGAAAGGCCAGCGTCAGATGGTAGGTGCTTCGGTCGAGAAAGCGCCCGTCTAGCGAGGCGCTGAGTCGCCGCGCCATGGCCGCCACGTCATCGGCGAAGTCCGCGGGTAGTTCTAAAGCGATGAATGCGCGCATGGGAACCTCCTGCTTTCACGCGCTCGGTGTTTCGGTCATGAACAGGATGCCGAGGGTGCCGGGCCCGCAGTGGCTGGAGATGGTGCAGCTGGCCGTGGTGGTGTAGATGTTTTGGAAGCCGCGCTCTTCCAGCATGCGGCGCACGGCGTCGGCAATCTCGTCGCTCACGCCGGAGTGGGTGATGAAGATCTCGTCCTTTACGATGTCGGGGTAGCGCGCCAGGGTGTCGCTCACGTAGCGCTCGAGCACTTTCTCCTGCTTGCCGCGGTAGAGCTTGCCCACCTTCATGGCGCCGCTCTGGTTGTCCACGAGGATGCCCGGCCGGCAGCTGAGCTTGCCGCCCAGGTAGGCCACCAGCGTGGGGCACCGGCCGCCGGCGGCGAGGAATTCCATGGTGTCCAGCACAAACGAGGCATGGGATCGACTGTGCAGCTCAGCCGCCTCGCGGGCGATGTCGGCGGCGCTCATGCCGGCGTCGCGCATGCGGCAGGCCGCGAGCACCTGTAGGCCGATGCCGGTTGAGAGGCTCTTGCCGTCGATGACGTAGACGCCCTCCATATCAGCCGCCGCTGCGTTCGCGTTCTCGTAGGCGGAGGAGAGCGCGCTTCCCAGGTTGAAGTGGATCACCTGCGAGCCGTCGGCCACAAGCTCGGCAAAGTGTTGCCGGTAGGCCTCCGGCGAGCAGGCGCCGGTTTGGGGCAGCGACTTGTCCTCGTAGAAGCCGTCGAACAGCACCTGGGGCGTGATGTCGATGTTGTCCAAATGGTCGCGCCCGCGAAACTCAATATGGAACGGGAAGCTGCGAACCTGGTGGCGCTCCCGCTGCTCCGGCGACAAATCGCACGTGCTGTCCGCGCTGATGATGACGTTAGGCATGGCCATTCCCTTCAAAGGGGTTAAAAGCTGGAATGCATTGTAGCGCTATTGCGGGCAGTGGGCGTTATAAAAGCATTTCCGGCCATCTTGTTTTGCCGTATCGCGTCTTTAGGATCACCGTCGTGGGCCATGCTGCAATGGCTGAACCGTTTTGCGCGAATTGAAGGAGGTCGTTTCATGGTTGAGATCGCTGATCTGCGCGATTGTGCCCCGAGCGGCCTTTTCTATGGAGGACGCGCGGGACAGAAGGAGGGCATTCTCATCGAAGGGGAGCCCTGGATTGCCAAGTATCCGCGCACGACGCGTGATTTGGCGGGCAAGCACCTGCCATCGTATACTTCAAGCCCGGTTTCCGAGTATCTGGGTTCGCATATCTACGAGCTTTTGGGCATTCCCGTTCACGGGACGATGCTGGGATACCGTGCCGGGAAGATCGTCTGTGCCTGCCGCGACTTCACCTTCCCGAACGCGCGGCTCTTCGAGTTCAAGGAGATCAAGAACGCCCTTTCCGACGACGATGCCGGCTTCGGTTCTGCGCCGTCGGATGGGGAGGTCATTTTGCTCGGCGACGTGCTCGCCGACATTAAGCGCTTTGCGGCAGCCGTGGATATGGAGGCCATCGACACGCTCATCGACAGCGTGCCCGAGGAGGCCTACGGTGTCGTGCTCCTATCGGAGTCAATGCGCGAGGAGCACAAGCGCCTTCTGAGAAAACGTCTCGAAGAGGGTATTCTTCCGCTTCTGTAAATAAAGCGGCATGTCGGTGCAGATGTAGCGGGGGATATCGCTAGTACCCGAGCACTTCGCCGACGTTGGTGGCGATGCAGAGGTCGGCGTGGGCGTCGCGCGGGGTGGGGGTGCGGTTGATGATGGCCAAGTGATCGCCGCTGAAGTAGTCGATAAGACCTGCGGCTGGGTACACCGCCAGACTTGTGCCGGCGATCACGAGCAGGTCGGCGCTGGTTATGGCGCGCACGGCCGCCGTCACGGTGGCGTCGTCCAACGGCTCCTCGTACAGCACCACGTCCGGCTTCACGATGGCGCCGCAGTGCGCGCAACGCGGCACGCCGTCGGGACTCTGCTCGCGCAGGGCCAGCAGCTCCTCTACAGTGCACGAGGCGCCGCAGCCCATGCAGAAGTTGCGCCACACGCTGCCGTGCAGCTCCAGCACGTTTAGGCTGCCGGCCTTCTGGTGCAGTCCGTCGATGTTCTGGGTCACGACAGCTGAAAGCGCTCCCTTCCGCTCCAGCTCGGCTAGCTTGCGATGGGCAGCGTTGGGCTCGGCGTTCAGGGCCAGCATGCGGTCGCAGTAGAAGTCGAAGAACTCGCGGGGGTGGGCGTCGAAGAAGCTGCGGGATACCATGGTCTCGGGCGGGTAGGGGTAGCGCTGGGCGTAGAGCCCGTCGGCGCTGCGGAAGTCGGGGATGCCGCTTTCCGTGGATACGCCGGCACCGCCGAAGAACACCATGCGGCCCGGCGCGCACTCGCCAATCCATTGGCGCAGCCGCTCAATATCACGTTCGGTTTGATCGCTGACCATGGCACGTCCTTTCCGCATCCAATCGCTTGGGGCCTTGGGGCTTTCCAGGAATTGTACCCGACCCTAGGCCTCAACGAGATCGAAGTGGGTGTTGGAGAAGACGTTCAGATTCAGGCTCTTCATCAGGTGCTTGAGCGCCGCCTGGGCCTTCACGGAATTGCCTGCGTTATCGAGCGGCGGCGCGAAGGCGCACACGCCGAACAGGCCGGGCATGACGCCGATGACGGCACCGCCCACGCCGGTTTTCGCGGGCAGCCCCGTGGCGTACAGCCAGTCGCCCGAGTGCTCGTAGAAACCGACGGCGCTCATAAGCGCGACTACCTTGGAAGTGAGCGCTGCGCCGAACACGCGCTTCTTCGTGAGGGGGTTCACGCCGTCGTCGGCGATGGTGGCCGCCGAGATGGCCAGCTGCTCGGCCGTCACGCCCAGTGAGCACTGGCGCGTGTACAGGTCGAGCGACATCTCCGGATCATCGTACATGCGGCCGTACTCTTGCAGCAGCCACGTGATGGAGCGGTTGTCGAAGTTCGTGGCGGATTCGGAATGGTACAGCTCGTCGATGAGTTGGGGCTTGCTTCCCAAAAGAGCGGTCATGTTGTCGAAGATGGCCTTCCATTTCCCATCGGCATCGCCGTGGGGCTTGACGAGCGAACAGGCCGCGATGGCGCCGGCGTTCACGAGCGGCGTGGAGGGTCGGTCGTTTTCCAGCAGGATGGCGAAGATGGAGTTGAACGGCAGCCCCGTGGCATCGGCGCCGATGTCGTCGAGGATCGCCTGCGCGCCGTGCTGTTCCAGTGCCAGAATAGCCGTGTGCACTTTCGAGACCGATTCAATGCCGAAGCGGTAGTCGGTGTCGCCCACAGAGATGAGCCGGCCGTCCGGCAGGCACAGACTGATGCCGAACAGGTCGGAATTCACGTTGGCGAGATAGGGAATGTAGTGGGCATTTTGGCCGCCCTTGATGTCCTTGCAGGCTTCGTAGGCGTCGTGCACGGCGGTGCTGATCTGATCGAAGGTGAGACGGGTGATCATGGCGCGCTCCTCGCTTCGTGGTGAGAGTTTTTCTCATGGTACGCCGCCGCCTACGGGGCCGCCGCATTCTGACGGCGGTCGTTGGCAAACTGTGGGAGTAGAGCGAGCGCTTTCGTCCAGCCGCCGTCTCCCTGGCTACGCTAGAGCTCTCTGTGATAATATGGTCTGAAAAATTTTCCAAATAGAAAGAATGTTGAGATAGATGGTTTCGGAGAAGCAGGAAAGTCTTCTTTCGGTAGATGACGCAGCGGATTCAATCGGCGTTACCAAGCAGACGGTGACGCGGCTCATCCGAGAGGAAAAACTGCCAGCCCAAAAAGTCGGCAACAAATGGGTCCTTCGCGAAGAAGCGCTGCGGGACTACATGCGGGACAACAATCTCGTCCCAGAGCCTAAGGATCATGGGTGCTTGATGAGCGAAAAGCCGGGAATAGTGGCGCTCAGCTTCTTTTCGGGGGCGCTCGGCCTTGACCTGGGCATGGAAGCTGCGGGCATTGAGCCGCTTCTCTATTGCGAAAACGATCGCAAATGCAGGATGACCATTCAGGCAATGCGACCGCAAGGCGCCCTGATCGGCGACATCAACCAGTACTCGGCAACGGAGATCCTTCGGATGGCCGGTTTGGAATCGGATGCGAAGGTCGATGTCATGTTCGGCGGCCCTCCCTGCCAGGCTTTCAGCACGGCGGGTGCTCGACGTGCGTTTGACGACGCGCGGGGCAATGTGTTCCTGAAGTACCTTGAGCTGGCTTCAGAAATAAAACCTACGTACCTGGTAATAGAAAATGTACGCGGGCTTCTTTCGGCACCCTATGCTGTTGAGCGACACGGGCAGCCGGTCAAAGGGGGCGCGCTGCATGTGATTCTTCGCAAATTGGAGGAGGCGGGGTATTCCGTGAGCTTCAATTTGTATAACGCTGCGAATTTTGGTGCGCCTCAGATTCGGGAACGCGTTGTGCTTATCGGAAAGCGGGGAGAAAGCAAAGCCCCTTATTTGACGCCCACTCACGAGTGCGATGGGCGGCACGGACTTCCGCCGTGGAAAACGTTCGGCGAGGCCGTGGGGGATTTGAAGGCGCGTCCCATGCAGCACACTGATTTCCCCGAGAAGCGCCTCAAGTACTTTAGAATGCTCAAAGAGGGGGAGTATTGGAAAGATCTGCCCGTGGCTGTGCAGCGCGATGCTATGGGGAAGGCCTTTGAGCTGTCGGGTGGCAAGACGGGATTCTATCGGCGCATACGATTCGATCGTCCGTCTCCGACGCTGGTCACCTCTCCGACGATGCCGGCGACGGATCTGTGCCATCCTACGGAAGATCGCCCGCTTTCGGTGGAAGAGTACAAGCGCGTTCAGGGCTTTCCCGACGATTGGCGTATCTGCGGGAATGTTGCGGATATGTACAAGCAAATCGGCAATGCGGTGCCGGTAGCGCTCGGCGAGGCCATTGGGCGGGCGATTATCGGGGACATGAACGGGGACGAACCTGACGAGCGATTCGCCGATTTTCGCCATTCCCGCTACCGATTGACCAATGACGAAACGTGGCAGGCGCCTGTCGCGCGATGATTTCCGACATGGCTGCGCCTGTTCTCTGGAGGGATATGACGCGGCTCTCGGACTAGCAAAGCCGCTGCTTGAGCAGTTGGACGTCGTTCATGGTGTCGCCGAGGGAGTTTTCCTCGAGGGCTCGGCGCATCTCTTCCTGCAGCCGGTCGATGCACTCTTGACGCGCCTGGCGGACATCGCCGATCTCGATGCGGGAAACGTCGTCGATAAGACCCTCGACGGAGTCGAAACCGGTAAGCCATTGCCAAAAAGCCGCCCCCGTCAGATACCGGTATCGGAACCCGGCGATGTCCCGGTTGGCCTGATCGCGCTCGTCGGGCTGGTATGTGCGTATCTCATCGATGGCCTTGTTGTGGCGCAGCACGCAGAACGCTGGCAGCACTTGTTGGTTGCTGGCGCGCTTGAATCGCCGCTGAGTCTCGCACTTATCTTTCAATTCGCGGAGCTCCTGGGGGAACGACGCCGAATTGGTGGTGTTGACCTGCGATTTGAGCTCGCATACGTAAAGGGCTCCGTCACGTACCGTCATCATATCCCCGGTATCGAGGGTGTCGGAGGAAATTGCTGCAATCAGCGCCTGCCACAGGTTGCCCATGACCGTTTCCTCGCTGGAACTTTCGCAGGCGCGGAACGCCTCAAGCACGAGCTCTTCAGCGGTGGCAACGCCGCGGGCGGCGAACATGATGACATCTTTGCCAAGCAGTTTCTTGAGGTTGATCTTAGAGCTGTCGCGATAGTAGGCCGCCCTCTTGGCGGAGAACTCCCGCAGCATGTCGTAGGCAATGGCGCGCTGCCGGGCTACGTCGTCAGTGTAGACAGCGGCGTCCTCGACGCGCTGCTCTGAAGAGAGGGTGATGGATGGGTGCGAAGGGGTGTCCATAGGGAGATGCCTTTCTCGGCGTTTGATTGCGAATGCCATTATATTGCATGCATGGGGCCATGAAACGAACTTGTTTGCGAGTCTGGTTTTGCTGAAGACCGCGCGTTTGGATTGCTCTACAATGTCAGCTAAATACCTCTTTCCAGAAAGGCTTCCATGAACGACATTCAAGGCGTGCTGTTCGATGCGGATGGCACGCTGATCGACACCTACGACATCATTCTCACTTCGATGCGCTATGCCGTGAACGATGTGTTGGGCTGCTCGCTTGACGACGCCGAGCTAATGGCGGGGGTTGGCACGCCGCTCTACGATCAGATGCTGCATTTCACGGGCGGCGACGCGGCTCGCGCTACCGAGATCACGCAAATCTATCGCGATCACAACGACGGCGTCCACGATGCGCGCATTCGCGCCTTCGGCGACACGAAGGCGGCGCTCGAGCGATTTCAGGCGGCGGGTATCCCGATGGGCGTGGTCACCTCGAAGCGCCATGCCATGGCCCAGCGCGGGCTCGAAATGAGCGGTATCGCAGACCACTTCCAATTCCTCATCGGCCATGACGATTGGCCCGAGCATAAGCCGGCTCCCGGCCCCATTCTGCGAGGCTGCGAGCTTTTGGGCGTGGCGCCAGAATGCAGTCTTTACGTGGGCGACAGCCCCTTCGACATCCAGGCTGGCAACGCTGCTGGCTGCGCTACCGCCGCCGCCCTCTGGGGCATGTTCCCGCGCGAGGCCCTGGCGGCCGAGCGTCCCACGTTCATGTGCGATTCGTTAACAGAGCTCGCGGATCGACTGGGCATCTAGGCCAGCTTACAGCTGCACAACCATATCGCACTCTCGGCAAGTTGCGCGAACGCTCTCTCGTACTATGACTTCTTGGCACAAAGCGCAACGTGCTTTCGGCGCGTTGGCGCGGAAGTATCTGCGACGAAACATGCTGCGGCGGTCTCAGACGTAGTCGCCGGCGGTGGAGGTGCGTCGACTGCCGGAGTGCCGCGTGTGAAGGTGCCTGGCTTTAGCCGTCCCCCGCAATAAAGAATGGAGTTGCCGCTATGGCTGTTCAAAACAAGCAGACCGCAAAACACCGCCAGGCGATGATCGTGGTGCTGTTCGCGTGCAACCTGCTTGCCTCTTTGATGCAGTCGCTCATGAACGTCGCGCTCGACTATGTTTCGGCAGAGTACCACGTGAGCCTGTCCGAGGCGAACCTGCTGGTGCTCGGCTATTCCATCGTGGCGGGTATTGTCATTGTGCTCGCAGCCCTCTCGCTCCACCGCTTCGGTTTGAGGAAGGTCATGCTCTTCGGGCTGATCGTGTCGTTCGTCGGCTCGCTGCTCGGCGTTCTAGCCTGGGATTTTCCCTCCTTGGTGGCGGCGCGACTCATTCAGGCTGTTGCCACGGGCCTCTACTTCCCCGTGGTGAATGAAGCGCTGCTCAATCTTTCACCTAAAAATGGGGCCGGTCGTCTGCTTGCCGTCAATAGCGGCATTATCGGAATAGGGCTTGCGGTGGCCCCCATCGTTTCAGGTCTCGTCATCACCTATTGGGGGTTGCGGGTGCTGTTCGCCATTCCCGCAGTGACGGCATTCGTCCTCTTTTTCATTGCGCGTCGCACGATCATCGATATTATGCCGCGGCAGAAGTTGCCCGTCGACGGGCTGAGCGTCGTGCTCATTGCCGTGGGGCTTTCCGCCTTCATGATCGGCTTGAACGAGGTTACGCGCAACCCGCTGCCGATGGTGGCGCTCATGATCGCGGGAATTGCCGTGTGTGCGTGGTTCATCCACCGTCAAGGACGCCTCGCCCATCCGCTTTTGGACATGCGTCCGCTTCGCAACAAGACCTATGCTCTGGGCGAGACCCTCATCGTTCTCAGCTATATGAGCTCAATTTACCTCAGCCTACTCATTCCGCTTTATTTGGAAGGGGTGGCGGGTTTCACGCCGTTCATCGCTGGTTGCTTGCTGGCTCCGGCGACGCTGTGCTATGCGGGTCTGTGCTTTGTCAGCGGCCGGATGCTCGGGAAGGCGGGGGTGTGGCCGCTTGTACCCGTCGGATTCGGCGTGTGCCTTGTCGGGTTCGTGGCGCTTGCGGTGTTCACGCGGCTCGATCTTGCGCTGGCCATCGTGGGCTGCATGGCGCTTGCGTGCGCGGGAATCGGCACCGAGTATCCTGCGATTAAGAGCGTCGATCTGGAAGTGCTCGACCCCGAGCTGTCCGCGAGCGGCTCGTCGATCCATTCCACTTTGGTGCAGATCGCGGTATCTATTTCGTCGGCGCTCTTCGTCGGTCTCATGTCGGGGCAGGTTCATCATTTGATGGCCGATGGCATGGCGAAAGCGCAGGCCTACAGCGCAGGTTTCTCGACCACCGTGTACCTGGCGGTCGCCTTTGTAGTGGTAGCGGCCATCTTATCGGTGGTTTACGCGCGCCATGTGGTCAAGCTGACCCGTGGGAAGTAGGGCACAGGCGCATATGCAGGATGGGGAAGGGGTCGCCCATGGCATCGGTTTCCGAGCGGTCGAACACCTCGAAGCCGTAGTGCTCGTAGAAGCCGACGGCTTGCTCGTTCTGCTCGTTTACATCCACGAGGGTGGCGCCGTGCTCGCTTACGGCATGGTCGAGCAGGAGTGAGCCCAGCCCGCAGCCGCGAAGGGACGGGTGGATGAACAGCATCTCGATCATAGTGCCATCGACACCGATAAAGCCTACGACCTGGCCATTCTCGTCCCGGCAAACCGCCAGGTGCGCGACGGATGCAATCGCATCTGGCACATAGGCCGCAATGCGCTCGATATCATCCGGCGTGAGAAACGTGTGCGTTGCCTCAACCGAAGCTCGCCAGCAGGCGACCAGCTCGGCTAGCGGGCCCGTGTCGTCGCCAAGCTCAATGTCTTCGATGCAGAATGCCATTGTGCTCCTTCCGTGCACGCATGAAACTTTGAGGACTATAGCATACCGTGCTGCAGCGGTCGGGGTGCTGCTCGTGCGCTGCTTCTACCAGTACTTCCGGTGCGAGACGAGAGCACCCATGAACGAGACGGGCTCTTCGCAGCGATACCTTGTTGCTCTTTGACAAAACAGTAAACGGCGGTAAAAGAAGTTCAAAACAGTAAAGCGCTGGGAGACGCTACGGAACCGCAGCGACCGCGGCTTAGGCGGGGCAGAAGCGTGAGCCGGACGTGCCGAAGTTGCACTTGAACGGAGAGGAAGGGGCGTGGTTCAATGGGTACTCTGATCGGGTAAGGAGGTGCGAAGTGAGCCAGCTTGAAGATTTGAATCGCGCCATGGCCTACATCGAGGAACATTTGGATGGCACGGTCGATATGGACGTGCTTGCGCGCATTGCGGTGTGCTCGAAGTATCAGCTGCAGCGGATGTTCCCCTATCTGACGGGCGTGACGCTGCCCGAATACATCCGTCGCCGCGCTATGACTCGGGCAGCCCAGGATCTGCGGGCGACGGACACGAAGGTGGTGGACGTGGCCCTGCGCTACGGCTACGACTCGCCGACGGCGTTCGCTCGGGCGTTCCGGCGCGTGCACGGTGCCTCGCCCAACGATGCTCGGCGCCCGCAGACTAAGCTGACGCTCTACCCGCGCTTCGTGTTCACCTTGTCCGTGAAAGGAGAAGAGCCAATGGATTACCGCATCATTGAACAGGGCGCCTTCCGCGTCGTCGGCATTCCGTCCGACAACGGGACGTGGGAGGTGGAAGATGCTGGGGAGAAGGCCGTCGATTACTGGGAGAAGTTGGGACCCCGCGTGCACGAGATTCTCGATCTCGTGGACGGCAGCGAGCCGGCTGGGCTGCTCGGCGTTCAGTTCTGCCGCGACGGCGCGTTCGACTGCTACATGGCCTGCGTCGCGACGAACCGCCCGTGTCCCGAGGGCATGGAGGAGCGCACCGTGGAAGCGGCCACCTACGCGGTGTTCGAATGCGTGGGACCCATGCCCGAGGCGATGTGCGAGCTGTGGCACCGTATCCTGACTGAGTGGCTGCCCTCGTCCGGCTATCGCTGGGAGAGCAAGACCGACGTTGAGCGTTACTTCACGCCGCGCATGACCGCCCCCGACAGCCGCAGCGAAGTCTGGCTCCCGGTGGTGAAAGCCTAGCGGAAGCGGGTTCTTTCCGCCCATTCCGGCAGCGTCTATGGGGCGTCTTCGGCCGTCCCCTAGATGCTCGGGAGCTAGCGCCGTTGGCCGGCGCTAGCCGCGCGCTACTTCTGCCAGTGCTGCAGGTGAGGGACGAGGACGCCCATGAAGGAGACGGCCTCTTCCTGCGACATGCCGGTGGCCTCCATGAGGAAGGGGGCCGTCTTCTCGATGAGTTCGTCTTCGCTTTGGTAGGCGAATTGGCCGCCGTCATAGCACCACTTGCAGTAGGCCGTGTTCTCCGTACCGTCGGTCTCGGTGCCGTGGGGCATGTTGGGGACAGTGAAGGGGGTGCCGCAGCATTGGCACAGCTGGCTCACGTCGATGTCGAAGAGCTGGATGACCGGCACGTCCAGCACGGTCGCAATGAGCTTTCGCATGTCCACGGACGGCTCGGTCTCGCCGTTTTCCCATCGCGATACCGCCTGCCGCGTGACGTAGAGCTTTTCAGCCAGATCTTGCTGGGTCATCCCGCGCTGCTCTCGCGCCGCGACGAGGGTTTCCTTGAACGCCATGAGTGACTTCTTTCTCTCGGTTCCTGAAGTGCCTTCATTCTGGCCGTCTTGATGCCCTCCTTCAAGCAACACCTTGTTGCATCGGAGTTCTCCCTAGGTGTCGATGATGCTGCTTTTGTTCTCGGCTCACTCTATCCTGATGCTGAGCTCGGTGTAGGACTGGGCGGCGATATCGCCCGTGTAGAGGGAGAGCTCCTGCTCGTAAAGGTCGCCTGCGGGCACGAAGCCGCGGCGTTGGATCTCGTCCGCCAGCTCAAGGTAAGCGGTGAAGAGGCTCCCTTCCGAAACCAGAAGCTCGTCGATGCTGGCGCAGCGCAAGCGCTGGAAATAGCGCCCTGCAGGCTTGGTGTGCCGCGTGCGCTTGCGGCCGGAGGGTGCCGACTCAATGCAGAGATGGAAGTCCTGATCGGGATGGCCGTCGAGAAGCGCTTGCAGGCCGACGCGGTAGCAACCCTGCATTTGGCCTACCATGCCTCGTTCTATCAAGGAGTGTCCGGTATCCACCAGCTCGTTCACCAGGCGCTCTCCTTGTACGGGGTTCTCCTCGGAGAAGAGATCGGAGATATTGATTTCGAAGAAGCGCACTTCGGGCCTTTCGACGATACGCCAGCCATTCTTCACCGTTAGCCATTCGCTGAGGGTTCGGCTGCGGTCGAGGGTCTTCTGCAGAAAGCGCTGTTGGGCGCGCAACGCTCGGCGCTCTGCCTCAAGGCGATTGATGTGCTCCGCGATCATGGCCTCAAGCTCGGACGCCTGCGGGTCTTCCAGATAGCGGTGGATATCCGCCAACGAGCTGCCCGCGCGTTGCAGTGCTGCCACCAGCATGAAGTCTCCCAGCTGCAGCGGCGAGTAGTAGGCGTAGCCGCTATCGGAGACGAATGCCGGCTCGATCAGCCCGATGGCGCGGTAATGCCGCAGCGTCTCCTTCGTGGTGCGGCACAGCGCGGCGAACTGTCCGCTGCGAAGATAGCGAGATTCGGGGATATTGAAGCGCGTTTCCTGGCTGCGCATGACGGCTCCTTGACTGCGGGGTTACCCCACAGTTTAGCATGGCCGTGATCGGAAGAAGTCGAACGAAACCCGAAGAGCAAGGAGACGCCATGCTGAACTGGAGCGAGGAGAAGAATGCGAATGGACGTCCTCTGCCTCTTCACTGGAAGAGAGCGATTGCGGTTATATGGACTGGCCAAGCGTTTTCGGTGCTTGCCACCTGCGCGGCCACCTTCGCCGTTATCTGGCATGTGACGACGGCGGAGGAATCGGCACTTGCCCTGTCTGTGGTGGGCATCGCCGCGCTGCTGCCCACCGCACTGCTTTCGCCCTTCGGAGGTGTGGCTGCCGACCGCTTCAACAAGCGGTGGCTCATCATTGCCGTCGACGGTATGGCGGGGGCGTTCTCCCTGGTGATGGCGTTGCTGTCCGTGGCGGGAACGCTGTCGCTGGAACTTCTTCTGGGGCTGCTCGTGGTGCGGTCTGCCGCCCAGGCCTTCCACGGGCCGGCGCTCATGGCGCTCATGCCCGAGCTTGCGCCCGAGCGCGACATGGTGCGCATCAACACGCTGGACCAGACGCTCTCGAGCCTGTCGGCCATTGGCGGTCCGGCGCTCGGCATGCTGCTGTATACCCTGTGGGGCTTCGCCGCCGTGCTCGTCATGGACGCGGCGTGCGCGGCGTTGGCGTGCCTCTGCCTGGCGGTGGCGCGGTTGCCTTATGCGCGCAGCGGCGAAAAAGAGAAGAGGGGACTGGCGGTCGATTTGCGCGAGGGGCTTGGCGCCATTGCGGGTGATTCGGGCATTTCAGCGCTGTTGCTCATGACCATGGCGGCGATGCTTCTGTTCATGCCGCTTGGCACGCTGAGCCCGCTTTTGACCTATGATTGGTTCGGTGGCGACGGGTTCGCGGCGTCGGTGGTGGAAGCTGCCAATGGTATCGGGCTGCTTGTGGGGTCGGTTCTCATGATGGCATGGGGAGGCGGGAAGCGGCTCGTGCCCGTGCTGGGGGTTGCGGGCGTGGTCATCGGTATCTGCTGCATTGTGGGCGGTCTGCTGCCGCGCGGCGCGTTCCCCGCGTTCGTCATCGCCATGGGGCTGGCCTTTGCGGGGCAGCCGTGTTCAACGCGCCCATCATCCCCCTGATGCAGAAGCGCGTGGATCCGGCGAAGTTCGGCCGCGTCATGGGGCTCTTTGGTGCACTGACGACGCTGGCCTATCCTATCGGGCTCTTCATCGCGGGACCCGCAGCCGAAGCGCTGGGCCTCAATCGGTGGTTCGTGGTTATAGGCATGGCGCTGTGCATACTCATGTTGGCGTTCTCCCTCTGCCGTCCTTTGCGCGCCCTCGATGGCGCTGCAAGCGATGAGCGGTTCCGCTAAGCCCAACTTGGCCTTTGGCGACCGTCCCGTTTCGGGGTACCCCGCTTTATGAAAGTGTGCCGGTGTCGTAGAGGCGGATTGCGTTGCTGTCGGTTCGGGCGCTTTCCCGCATGCTCTCCCGATACGCTTCTTCCAGAATGCCCCACTTCTCGGAGAACTACGCCGCCGCTTCTTCCATCATCTCGGGATACTCCCCCAACCGCCAAGCGCGCCAGGGCGTGGCTGCGTCTCTGTTCGTGTTTGGGGAAGAATCAATGTCGGCATCCATGGCTGGCCCCTTTGGCAGAATCGGTTTGTCCCCGTGAGCCTAACCGCTCTAGCTAATTCCGTCAAACGGAGTTGGTCGCGAGACAATCAACCGCTGGTTGACTCGGTGTCCCGCAAAGTCGATAGATGCTCGCTTGTGGGCGGTGGCTTGCGCGGCAATAATAGGAGGTGTCGAAAGGAACTTCCATGAACCAGATTCCCCTAGCCGAGCGCTGCTGTTTCTGCATAGAGAAGGCTTAGTGCACTTTGCTCAACCCATTGAAAGCAAGAGTGCGGTAACGGCGATCTGCGCCGCTGTAAGAACGATTGCACACGCCACGTATAGCTTGAGTGCGCCCTGGCGGCTGACGCCGTGGACCAAGCCGTGGTCGTAGAGGAAGTCGTTGGCGCAGTAGCTTAGGGCGCAGATGATGTTGCAGAAGGCGAGGCCGCCGGCGATGAGCCAGAGATCGGAAGGCGAACCCATGTCGACGCCGCCATCGAAGCCAATATGCATGGAATCCCGGTCGTGCCAGGCGGCAGCATCGCCAGTGCAATGGCCGTCACGACAAAGGGAGCTGCGACGGCCAGCATCCAGAAGATTGCCATCGGAAGATAAGGCGCCTTCATCGCGCTCCCATCCACGTCAGCACCGTGAACAAGGCTCCCAAGAAGATGAGCAGCGCAGTGTACTTGAGCTGCGCTGCTCGCCATTCCTTTGGGGAAGGCGGGTTTTTCTCGTCGTAACCCGTATCGTGGAATAGCTTCCCTCTGGGAACTGGCTTGGAAAGCCACACAGCCACGATCGCCACAAGAAAAGCCACCGCTACAAGCAGAGGGGCGAACGACGCAATCATGAGATCCTCCGTCTTTTGTGGTGCTGCTTCGAATGTATACCCGAATAGGGTACAATATGGGTACTAGTAGAAGGAGGTGCCCGATGGCAGCGGCTGCAGTGGCAAGGCGTGCGGAGATCAAGACGCGCACGTCTGATGAGGTGAAGCGGGATGCGACTGAGGTATACGCTCGATGGGGCCTCAGCCTCAATGACGCGATTAATACGTTCCTCATCAAGTCGATCGAGGTTGGCGGCCTGCCGTTCGACTTGCGCCCGGAAGCGCCGTCGTATGACGCCATCGCCTCGGTGGCATACAGAGCTCCTTTGAATGCGGAGGGCGTTGCCGTGCTGCCGGCGGAATGGGATGACGGCGATGAGTGACAAAGAGCCTCAAACGGGAGAGGGCTAGCGCCCGCATCACCGATTGCCGAACGAGCCCCTATTCGCACGACGCTTTGCGGCCGAGTTCGCTTAGTGCCTCCAAGGTGGGTTGCACGTTCTCGGCGTGCCAGTTCTTGTAGCCGCCGGCATACTGCGTGGCGTATATGCCGGATATACGCAGGTCGCTCAGCCCCTTTTGCTGGGTGGTGAGGCGTACGCCGCCGGTGCATGTCTCGATGTCGATGACCACGTTGAGCAAGTCGTCGATAAGCTTCGCAGATTCAATGTCCGCATACGGGACAACGAGCGAGACATCCCGCTCCAGCGTTCCCCAGAACGACTCGAACGGAAGCAGGACGAGCTCGTTCTCGCACATCTGGAGAACTGCCACATCCCATGTTTCGAAAAAGCGGACGATCTTCTCGCTCAGGTCTCCCGCCGCGCCTTTGACGATGATGCACCGGTCCTCCAGAGGCGTGAAGCCGGCATTCGCTACATATTCCCAAACCTTCTCTTCGCGGGCCATAACAGTTTCGCTCCTTTCGCTCGGATTTGCAGCGACGGGCATTATTCTGCCGATTCGGCTTGACGCTCGCAAATGGGCTGCGTTGGCAAAACACCTGTTCAGAAGCCCTGTAAAAGACTTTTGACAGTTGCGTCTGCCTCATTTTGCAAAGCTTGTGGGGTATCATTTCGGTGCGCACAAGCGACGCGACGCGCCAACGGGCAATCGAAAGGAAGGGATCGATGGAACTGGCTCGGCAGCTGAAGGCCAAGCGAGAGGAGCGCGGGCTTTCCCAGGACGAGGTCTCGAAGGCGATCTTCGTGTCGCGCCAGACCATCTCGAACTGGGAGAACGACAAGACCTACCCGGACGTGCAGAGCCTGCTTTTGCTCAGCCAGCTGTTCGATGTCTCCATCGACGAGCTTGTGAGGGGAGACGTGGTCGCCATACAGCGGGCTATTGCGGAGGACTCGCGCAAGATGCGGCTGCTGTCAATCGGGATGCTGGCCTTCTCGGGACTGGCCTTCCTCTTCCTGCTCGGCTTCTCGCTTGCGTGGCAAGAGCCGTCGGGGTTCGCGCGCATGAGCAAGGGGAACCTCGCAGGGGCGGCCACGTTTATCGTGCTCTATGCCATCGGGTTCGCCATGGCCATCGCGGTGGATCGCCTGAAGAAGAAGCACGACATCGTTACCTACCGGGAGATCGACCAGTTCCTCAAAGGCGAAGTGGCGGCCGAGCCCGATGCGGAGGGCCTCGCCCGCAAGCATCCAGCGCTTGGCGTTATAGTAAAGCTCCTCGCTGGCGCCGCAATCGGCCTGCTTCTCGCAGGGTTGTTGCTTGCGCTGGAGGGATAGGCCACCAGTTACACTGATGTATTGGCATAGATTCAGTGTGATTGCTCTACTTCGCGAGCACCGCTCTGCGTGATGGGAAGTCATACTTGGGTTTCTCCCTGGCACCCTATTGCAAGCAGGCTGTTGCGGACGTCTTTTTGAACCAGAGAGCGCATGCTGTCTGCGTAGCGGACGACGTTGGCGTCTCTTAGCGCAGAGACGATTTTGGGCGCAAGCGTTTCCATTTCATGTGCAAGGAAACTCCGTCGCCTCTGAGAGCTGATCGAGAACGTAGCAGAGGTATTTCCTAGATGAGGCCATCTTGCCTCCTCGTATTTGCCCATGTCAAAACCTTGCCATATTTGGAAAGGTTTTGACGCTACCTAATTGAGGGCTTCTTCAACCTTGCGTGGAAGCGAATCTTCTGAGACTTCCGACCATCCGACGACCCCGCGAATCGGTTGAAGATCCAGCTTCAAGAAGGCGTCCTGACGCAGTTCCCGAGAGGCGCCGAATTCAATCTCGGTCTTATCGCCCGCCGCGTTGACCGCCTCAAGCTTATACAGATACGGTTCGCTCGATTCGAGATTGACGACCCCGCCGCTCGACTCATTTTCGGAAATACAGGCATTGTCGATCTTTATGTAGTAGTCGCCAGCCAAGTGATTATTGCGGGCCGATTGCCACAGCGTTCCACGCTTAGCTGCCACACCGTACCGCGCAGGGCTGCCACGTGCTAACGGGGGCACCGGGGCATCCGGCGCCCCCGTCTTCACTGGCCTTTCTAGCCGATGCGCTTGCGCATCGACTCGTCGCCCTCGATATGGATCACATCTGACCTGTACACGATCCTGTCAATCACGGCATCCGCAATTGCGCCCTCTCCCAACTTTGCGTGCCACCCGGCTGGCGAGAACTGGGAGCAGATGATCAAGGAGCCGGTCCTGAGCCTTGACTCGACTATCTCGAGCAGCTCTCGGGCCTGGTCGCCCCCGATCTTCTCCAGCAGCCAATCGTCTACTATCAGCACATCGCACTTCGTGTAGCGCTTCTTCGATTTGAGCCATTCCTCGTCCTTGGATACGGTGAGCTCGTCGAGCATCTCGGGCATGCGCGCGTAGCGCACCGAGTAGAACGCGTTGCAGGCCGCGACGCCCAGAGCGCAGGCGAGCCACGACTTTCCCGCGCCCGAGGCGCCAGTGATCAGCACGTTCCTGTGCGCTTTGACCCACTCGCAGTTCGCCAGCTCGGCGATTTTCACCTTGTCGAGTTTGCGGTCGGCGTCGTAGCGGATGTCGATGACGTTGGCCTCCGGGTCGGAGAAGGCCGCCTGGCGCAGCAGGCGGGTCCGCTTGTTGATGCGTCGCGAGTCCCATTCCGCGTCCACGATCATCGCGAAGCGCTCGTCGAAGGTCATGTCGGCAACGCCCAGCATCTCCTCTTGGTCCCGGTATGCCTGCGCCATCACCGACAACCTCATTCCGTACAGCTTGTCCATGGTGGTCTGGCTTGCGCTCATCGTATGTCTCCTTTGCTATCGAGGGTTGCGTAATAGTCGCTGCCGCGCAGATACGCGCCGGCATCCGGGTCCTTCCCGGACAGCTCGGCGCTTTTGGCGATGATCGACTTGATGGTCTTGTAGCTCGGCCTGGGAGAATAGGAGAGCGCCTTGGCGCAGGCCCGCTCGAGCTCTTGCCCTCCGTGCTTGTCGGCCAGCGCCATCACCGCCCTGCAGGATCTGTAGGACTGCTGCTCGACCGCCCTCGACGAGAGGATCGCCCCGATGGCGCCGGCGCAAGCGGGGCCGATTTCCCTTGCCCATCTGCGGAAGCGATCCCCGTTCCACTCGGCGAAGTCGCGGTGGGCGTCGGGCATGTGGTCGGGGTTCGTGGAATAGGACCCCTTCGGCCCGTGCAGCCTCTTGTGCATGGCGATGCGCTCTCCGTCGCAGACGACCCACACCGCGCTCTTGGTGGCGCAGACCTCCACCTCGCGGCGCACATAGGAGAACGGGACGGAGTACCATCCTCCGTCGAAGGCGACATGGTAGTTAAAATTGACGGTGGCGGCCTTGCGCGCGATCATCTCGTAGGGTTTGCCCGGCAGCGGGACGAGCAGCGCTTTCTCTTGGCGGAGGAATATCTCGTCCCTGCTGCCCTCGCGCTTCTGGAAGGGCCGCGCGTTGATCCGGGCGACGTTGTCCAGGAGCGCCGCGTTGAGCGCATCGAGGGATGTGAAGACGCGGTTGCGGAGAGGGGCGATCGCCTGCTGCTCTATGACCCGGACCCCCATCTCCACGGCCGCCTTGTCCCGGGGGCGCCGCGGACGGCCCGGCACGACGGCGCATCCGTAGTACTCGGCCATGCGCCTGTACTGCTCGTTGATCACGAGCTCGTCGACGGTGTGCTTCGCCACTCCCTGCTTGAGGTTGTCCGGAACGAGGATCGGCGTGGTGCCGCCGAAGAAGGAGAACGCCGACACATGGGCGTCCACCCAGGACTCCTCCCTCATGTCGTAGGAGCCCTTCGCGTAGAGCTTGCCCGAGAAGGGCAGGCATGCCGCGAACACGTAGACCTTGAGCACCTCCCCTGTGTCCATATCGACGACCTCCATGGTGTCGCCGACGTAGTCCACCTGCATCTGCTCGGCGGGCTTGTGGGCGATGCGCATGGCGGTCTTGTGCGACATCACCCACTTGCGGTGCCTCTCGCAGAACGCCGAGTACATGTAGGGGGATCTGCCTTGGCTGACCGCGGACTCGCAGTACTCGGACCACAGAAGCATCATCGTCACGCCCGGACGGGACATCTCTGCGTCAACATGATCGTGGTCGATCGGCGCCTTGTCGGGATCGGCCTTGGATTTGGGAGGATAGATCACCTCCCTGATGGCGCGATCCCCCATCTCCTCAGGCAGGGGCCATTCGATCCCAGCCGCCTTCGCTCGGCCGGCGACGGCTCTGACGGTGGCGGTGGAACATCGGCACGAGAAAGCGATGTTGCGGATGCTGACCCCCATGGCGTGAAGCCTGAGGATCTCTCTGTACTTGACCATTTTCTTCTCCTGTTCTCTCGATGGCCAGCAGGTGCCTTTTGCACCACATTGGGATTGTGCAGGAAAAGAAAAGACGCCTCCGTCTGAAGACGCCCTTAAACGCGGCAAGTCGGGCAGCTAGCGCGTGGCAGCGCAACGCGGAACGCCGTAGCAGCGCAGTCTGGAACGGCGTAGCATCTCAGCCGCAATAATCAGCCAAGAATAGATTCGTCACTGAAGCAGCAAAAAGAAGGATTGCCGCCAAACCGCAAATGGCAACTGCTGTGATTGCTATCGTTTTTCCCTTGCCCATGGGTCGCTCCTTTCTGATCCATGGGACGATGATGCCGCCTCGACGCTGTGGCCGCCATCGATTCGCCTTACGGCTCTCTAACATCTTCGAAAGATACGGCGATGCGTCTCCTGCGCAAAAGCTGTCGAAACGCCAGGTGCGGCAAGTGGGCATGCAGCAAGCGAAAACCATGAGTTCAAAGTGAGTTCATGGTGAGTTCAGGGGTTCCGAGGGCCATATCGCTGTACGGCACCACATCCATGTCACCTGATATTGCCCATTTGCGATGATTGCGAGTGATATTCGGGCGATGGCTCAGACCATCCGGGGGCACGATTAAATTACCGATCCAATGCCATAAGCCACTCGGGCTCATCAGCACCGTCGCCAACTATACGGAAATCTTTTTTCATTGCAATGGCGCTGTTGCCTCCTTTCTCAGAGCTAGAAGATTGCTTCGCCCAGATACTTATCATGTGGTTGGATGAGGCATTTGTCGATACGCTTCCAGAAGGTCTCATAGAGGTCTTTCTGCGCTTTGCCGTAATCCTCTTTGGATTCGAACTCCCAGAAGAGAACGTACTTCACGCACTTCACGATTCGAGTGAGCTCAACTGGAGGCAAACCTTCTCTGATCTGTTCCATGTCTATTTTGTATCCGCGCTTCATGAGGCGCAGCTGCAATAGACCCGCCCGCTCTTCCAAGAACGGTTTCGCCTCGTTCATGATAGATTCGAACTCTTCAACCTTGTCAGGCTTCACCTGATATATGCATACCTCTGTGAATGACATAAAACCTCTTCTATTCAGCCAATTCTGTCGATACGACCAATCAAATCATTTCCCCAGACGATAGCATGTTCCAGATCAAGCACATCCAATCCCTCCGCAGCGGCTGCATAACCTATCTCCCAATCGGGGTAAGCGACGATGCGAGGTGGCCATTCCTGCATCCCCCTGTATGCGAACAACCTGATGCAAAGGTGATTGACATCTGCCACATCCGGAGCATCCTCCCGCATTATGATTTGAAGATCCACTAGGTCATGCACACGATCCGAACCTTTCTCGGTCAGCGCATGGAGCTTTTGGGCCACCTGATGAGCGAGCTTCCTCCCTTGACTGCACCATCGGGAAGGAGCTGCCCCACGATGGCGTTCGCCATGGTTCGGCGAATGCGCACCGCCTCTTCGCTGTCTTTCGCGAGGCGCTCGATGGCTATGTCGAGATTGCGTCTTGAGTTGGGTATGCTCATGAGAGCTCCTCTTTCAAACGTTGGTGCTCGGACTTGGTGATGAGGCCGCTTTGCCGGGCAGCATCCGCAGCATTGCGAAGTCGCTCGGCCATAACGCGGCCACGGCAGTCGAGTATGGCCTCTGTCACGGTTTGAGAGGGAATTCCCTCATAATGCGTCGTGTCCTTATTGGAGACAGTGACCGCTTCAACCCAGGGAGGTAGGATCTTCCTAATCCTCTTCGGTGTTCCGATGCTAAACTTCCTCGGATTCACGAGTGCGAGACCATGCATGGCAAGCACGGTCTCTCCGAGCAGAAAGCTATCGTCGCCGACCAAAGCCACTGCCTCAGCGTATGGGTCGAGCTCTGTAGGCGTATGCATGACGAGCTTGTAAACGCCCCTGCCCCTGCGTTCAAGGCGTCCTATGTCAACCCACCTGTTGAGCTCAGACTTGCTGATCCCTAGCTCGCGGGCTTGCGCTGCGGTCACTATGCCGTAGTTGTCTGCGGCAACCTCATATATCTCATCAAAATGCTTCATGCCAAAAGGTTAGCACTTCTGTATACCTTTTGGCAACAATGAAATACTTGCAAATTTACCAATTTTATACGTTTAACAAAAAGCGCCCTGAGTAGGGCGCTTAGGTAGTGGCATGCCAAATTCTGCTATTCCCACTCCACGGTACCCACCGGCTTCGGGGTCAGGTCGTAGCAGACGCGACAGATGCCGGGGACTTCGTGGGTGATGCGGTCGGTCATGCGCTTGAGGAGCGCCCAGTCCAGCTCGGGCACCTCGGCGGTCATGACGTCCACGGTGTTGATGGCGCGGATGATGGCCGGCCACTCGTAGGCGCGCACGCCGTCGCGCACGCCGGTGGCGCGCATGTCGGGCACCACGGCGAAGTACTGCCAGGCGCCCACGTTCGCCGCTTCCATCTCCTCGCGCACGATGGCGTCGGCCTCACGCAGCGCCTCCAGGCGATCGCGAGCGATGGCGCCCAGGCAGCGCACGCCCAGGCCCGGGCCGGGGAAGGGCTGGCGCTCCACCATGTTCTCGGGCAGCCCTAGCTCACGGCCGACGACGCGCACCTCGTCCTTGTACAGCAGCTTCACGGGCTCCACCAGGTCGAACTGCAAGTCCTCAGGCAGGCCGCCGACGTTGTGGTGGGCCTTCACGCCGTCCTTCGACTCCAGAATGTCGGGGTAGATGGTGCCCTGGGCGAGGAAGTCCACCTCGTCGCCCACCTTGCGGGCCTCCTCCTCGAACACGCGGATGAACTCGCCGCCGATGATCTTGCGCTTGGTCTCGGGCTCATCGACGTCGGCCAGAAGATCCAGGAAGCGGTCGGTGGCGTCCACGTACACCAAATTCGCGTCCATCTGGTTCTGGAACACGTCGATGACCTGCTCGGACTCGCCCTTGCGCATAAGCCCGTGGTTCACGTGCACGCACACGAGGTTCTTCCCGATGGCCTTAATGAGCAGCGCCGCCACCACCGAGGAATCCACGCCGCCGGACAGCGCCAGCAGCACCTTCTTGTCGCCCACCTGCTCGCGAATGGCGGCAACCTGTTCGTCGATGAACGCCTGTGCCAGCTCGGGGGTGGTGATGCGCTCCATGTCGTCGGGGCGAACGTTCTCGTCCATTGAGACCTCCTCGGTTTCAGTGCGGCTTTTCCGATGGCGAGATTATAGCGTACAGGGGCAGGGGGCGACGGAGCCTGCCCTCCGGTTTGGCGGCGAACTGCGGTCAAGTGTGCAGGATTTTGCGATAGGGAGAGTGCTTCGGAATCGTTGTGTGCAGGATTTTGCGATAGGGAGAGTATGAACGCCCTTTTTGCGCCCGTTGAGTTCTCCCTATCGCAAAATCCTGCGCGAATTCCCTGCGTGCTCTGCCGAACGGGGCAGTACGCGGATGAACGGGGCGATGGGCCTGCGATGCCCGGGATGCTTTTCCGCAGCGCGAGACGTGACGGGGGCGTGACGGGGATGAAACGGGTGCGGGACGTTGGCACCACGGAAATCGCGGCGTCGGCATAATAGAAGCCGTCAATGGGAAATTGCGTGAGGAGAAGAGGCGCACGTGGAAGTTTTGGAACTGGCGCTCATTGTGCTGGCTTGTGTCATCGGCTCGGCGGTGCTGTGCCAAGTTGTGCCGCGGCTGTCGTTACCGCTCGTGCAGATCGCCGTCGGCGCGGTAGTGGCCCTGGCCGTTCCGGCTGTCCGCGACGTGAGCATCTCCTCCGAGCTGTTCCTCGTGCTGTTCATTGCCCCGCTGCTGTTCAACGAGGCCCGCGAGACGAACCCTCGCGACCTGTGGGAGAACAAGGGCTCCATTCTGTCGCTGGCCGTGGGGCTTGTGCTGCTCACGGTGCTTGTGGTGGGCTTCGTGTTGAACTGGTTCGTGCCCTCTATCCCGTTGGCTGTCGCCTTCGCCTGCGCCGCCGCCCTGGCCCCCACCGATGCCGCCGCTGTGGGCGCACTCGCGTCGTCGGTCAGCCTGAAGAGGCGTCAGTCGACGCTGCTCTCCGGCGAGTCGCTCATCAACGACGCGTCCGGCGTTGTCGCCTTCCAATTCGCCAGTGCCGCCGCCCTCACCGGGGCTTTCTTGGCCCTCGATGCCGCCGAGGAGTTCGGCCGCCTGTTTCTCGGCGGTATCGCTGCCGGCGTGGTCGTGGGCGTCGTGGGGCTGTACTCCATGCGGGCCCTGCGGCGCGGCGGCTACGAGAGCACCACCATCAACGTGCTCTACGAGGTATTCTCGCCGTTCTTCGTGTACCTGTTCGCCGAATGGCTCGGCACCTCTGGCATTCTGGCTGTGGTGGCCGCGGGCCTCATCATGGCCGATCGCTCCCAGCGCCTCACCTCCGCCTCCATCGCCCAGCGCCAGCTGGTGTCCCGCAGCTTCTGGCGCATCATCGTGTTCCTCATCAACTCGGTGGTGTTCGTTCTTCTGGGTATGCAGCTGCCCCAGGCCTTCACGCCGGCCATTGCCGACCACTTCTCGCTGCCGTTTCTTTTGGGGGTGGTGGCCCTGGTCACGGCACTTATCGTGGGGTGCCGCTTCGGGTGGGTGCTCGTCATGGAGGAGGTCTATCGCGTCGGCCGTCGTCGCAGCCGGCGCCGCACGCTGCGGAAGAAGGCGTCGAAGGTGGAAACGGTGGAGACGAACCAGCCTTCGCCCACGCCGCACCTGCGCCATCGCCGCCCCCATTGGCGCGAGCGCATCGGCAGCTTGCTGAAGAACGCGCTGGTGCTTACCGTGGGCGGTCCGAAGGGCGCCGTCACCCTTTCTATCATCTTTACGTTGCCGCTCACGATGCCCGACGGCGCGACGTCCTTTCCCGAGCGCGATCTTATCGTGTTCCTCACGGCGAGCGTCATCCTGTGCACGTTGCTCCTGGCCGACGGCCTGCTGCCGCTGCTCTCGCCGCGTGTGGCGGAAGCTTCCAACGAGCAGGAACTGTCCCGCGCTGCCATCCGCGTTTTGGAAGGCACCTTGCGCGAGTTGCAGGCCATGCTGGCCTCCGACGAAAACACTCAGTACGATCCGGCTTTGCGCCTGACCATCGCTCACTACCGGGTGCGCCTGGCCCGTGCGCGCGAGTCGGTGGACGATACGTGCAGCCAGCAGATCGGCGCTCTGGCGACCCAGGTGCGCGAGGTGCAGGAGAAAGCCGCCGATGCCATTCACGAGAAAGGTGGCTACGACAACGGCACGCGGGCTCCTTACTACGCCATGCTGCGCGAGGTGCGTCGCTCGCTGGGCTACGATGGTGCCGACGTGAAGGTGGGCTCGCGGTTTTCCACTCTGCGCGGCCGAGCGCGACTTCTGTGGCAGCGCACGAAGCCGCCGGCGGTGGAAAGCGACCAGGACGAGCGCGTCTACTACGACACCTGTCTGTTTGCCATCGAACTTGAGCATGCGGCCATCGATTATCTGCAGGATGTTGTCGACCAGCATGACGGCCGCCAGGGTGCCGCGCAGCTGCTTTTGGAGGAGCATCGCATGGTGCTGAACTCCCTGTGGAACCGCATCAACCACGGCCAGGACGTGAAACAGCAGGATCGCCCCGACATCACGCTGACCCACCACCAGGCCCTTCCCGACGGCATGCAGCCCCTGTTCGGCGGCCAGTTCGCCGAGGCCGCCCGCTACGCCGACGAGGTGGACGCCGACGCCCTTTCCATCGAGCTCGACCAAATCCGGCACTTGCAGGATCACGGGGAAATCTCCCTGCCCGTTGCCAACGAACTGCGCCAACGCGTCTACGTCCTGCAAATGAGCCTGGGGGAGTAGCGTGTCCGGAGGCTGGAAATGCACTCAATGAGTGCAGTACAGGGCAAGAATGCGCACTCAGTGAGTGCAGCAATTTCGCGGATTTCGGAAATCCTTAGGTAAATGCCACTTCGACCCCGTAATGGTCGATGCGCTCGAGGGCCCTCTGCCATTACGGGTCTGAAGTGGCAGAAAAATGCCAGTTGAGGGCAGCTATGGCAGAGGGGGAAAATCCGGCCCTGCCATTTCTGGGTCGAACTGGCATTTCCCCCTCGCTTTCGCGAAAAAGCAGGTAGGGGGTCTCGCCGCGGTGCTACCCCGCATCCAGCGCGCGCACGGACTTCGGGAGGTACAACGCGAGGCCCAGAGCCAGGCAGGCCAGGCCGTCTATAATGAAGAACGGGGCGACGCCCATGGCTTCGGCCAGCACGCCACCGATGGCGATGCCTACTGGGGTGGCCAGCCCCATGGCGGCGGTGAGCAAGCCCATGGCGCGGCCCATCTTATCGTCGGGCACGTTGCGCTGGGTGAGCGTCATGGTGGGGCCGTTGAACCAAGCGCAGGCCACGGCCATCACAGCCACCAGCCCGATAAAGGCCGGGAAGGCGTCGGGCGGCAGAAACCCGCAGACCGCAGTGGCTACGCCCACGATCACGGCTGCCACGGCGATGAGCCCCGCGAGACGCTTGCCGCCGCCCCAAGCGATAAGGATGCCCGACCCCACGAGCATGCCGACGCCGAAGGCCGCCTCGGCCAGAGACGCCGCATAGCCATCGCCGCCGAAGTGCTGGTAGGTCATGAGCGGGAACACCGCCGACAGCGGCCCGAAGATCATCATGCCGATGGTAACGCCGCCGATCAGCAGCACAAGTCCGCGCGTTTTCGCAATGGCGCGCCAGCCGTCGCGCAAGTTCGCCAGCACGTGCTGCTCCTTCGCCGTTGCGTCTACCACGGTGGGAATCTTCGCCAGGGCCAGACCCAGAACGGCCACGCAGGCACCGGCGAAATCGAGGAACATCACCGAGGAGAACCCGAGGGTGGTGTATAAGAAGATGCCGAAGGCCGGCGCTCCGATGGAGGCGACCGAGGCCAGCAGCTGATCCAGGGTGTTGATGCGCAGCAGGTGCTTGTCGGGCACGAGCATGGGCATGGCCGCCATCATGGCCGGACTGTGGAAGGCTTGGCCCACCGCCCGTGCGATGCAAACGGCAAGCAAAAGCGGAATGGACACATCGCCAGCCAGAATAAGCAGTCCCGCCACCAGTGAGATGATGCCCACGGCTCCGTCGGCTGCGATCATGATGAGCTTGCGGTTGTGCTTGTCGGCCACGATGCCTCCGAAGGGCGAGATGAGTCCGACAGGCAGCATGACGGCAATGTTCATGGCCGCCAGCATAAGGGCGCTGCCGGTGCTCTCGGTGACGTACCACACCACGGCATAGCCGGCGGCGTAACTCGTTATCATGGAGGCAGCCTGACCGGCCCAGATGAACGCAATGATGGCGAGCCAGTTCTTCGGCAGCGACAGACCGGCGGCACTCAGGGGCGGCGTGGGGGCGGTGTCGGTGCCCTCTTCAGCGACGGTGCGGGAATGCGGGGACAATTCAGTCACGGGAATCTCCTTAGGGATATAGAGGCGATGCGCGGAAAGGGCGGATCCTCTTTAGAGTGCAGTTGCGGATGGGGTTGCGCCAGCGATTTCGAGTTGCAAAGGGCGGCGCGGAGAAAAAACGGCGCAACAAGAAGTTGCCCGCACGGGGCAACCAGACGCTCTCGTTCGCGAGCGATCTCTGTTAGCGCGCCAGCAGTCCCGCCATCAAAACACCTTGCCTTGGTCGATTCCTGTGGCGCCCAGTGTAAGAGAGCATTTTATGCTTGTCAATCCGACTACGATGCGTGGGGGATTCGCGCGATGGCATCCTCGCTCGCTATACTGGGCTTGATGCAAGATACGAAAGGGGCGCGGCATGGTGGAACTGACGAAAGAGAATTTCGATGCGCGGGTGACCAATGCGGAAGGAACGGTGCTGGTTGATTTCTGGAGCCCAGGCTGCGGTCCGTGTCGAGCCATGGAGCCCGTGCTGGAAGCCGTGGCCGCGCGCCATCCCGAGACGCGCTTCGCGAAGTTGAACGCGGCGGAGCACCCCGACATCGCCTGGGCCTTCAAAGTGGTGAGCGTGCCCACCCTCGTGCTCTTTCGCGACGGGGTGCCCGTAGACGACATCGTCGGCGCGGTACCCGCCCAGCGCATCGAGGATCTTCTGGCTAAGGGCGGCCGCGAAGGGGGAGGAGCCTGATGGGCAAGAAGGCAGAGGCGCTCCACAAGTCGCTTACCGGGCAAGGGCTGGCGAGCCGCGCGACGGGCTCCTCGCTCGTGCATAAGGTGGCGGGACGCCAGGCGAAGACCCAGGAAGTGCCCGTTCGAGGACCGGATTTCGAGGCGTCCCAGCAAAAGGGGCAGGCCTGTCGGCAAAAGCTGCCTCGCAGCAATCTGGGGAAGTGGGAGGTGCGTCCCGGCCGCGGCGAGGCGGTCGATCTCATTTTCCAGCAGGATGCCGATCGGCTGTCCTTCCTCGTGCCCGAGCGCCATCGCCGCATGGCTGCCTCGCCGTTCGCCTTCTTTCGCGGCGCAGCCCTTCCCATGGCCGCCGATTTGTCCACCCTGCCCACAACAGGGCTTTTGGTGCAGGCGTGCGGCGATGCCCATATCGCGAACTTCGGCGGGTACCGCTCTCCCGAGTCGCACCTCGTGTTCGATTTGAACGATTTCGATGAAACCACTCGCGGTCATTGGGAATGGGACGTGGAGCGCCTGGTGGCCAGCGTCGCCATTTGCGGGCGCACGCGCGGCTTCGGCGACAAATGGTGCCGCGAGGCCGTGCGTCTGGCGGCCCAGAGCTACCGGGAATCTCTGGCGTACTTTGCCACGCTGGGATCCTTCGACGTGTGGCGGGCCTACCTCGATGTGGCCGAGGTGCTCCAGGGCCTGGCCGACAAGGTGTCCAAGGACGATCGGCGCCAGGTGGCTGCCGATTTGGAACGGGCCTTCTCCAAGACCAACGAGCGGGCGTTCGAGAAACTGGTGCGCATGGAAGACGGCCAACCCCAGATGGTCTACGATCCGCCGGATATCGTGCCGCTCAGCCATTTCCTCTCCCTGGACAATCAGCGGCGCGTCCAGCGCAGCTTGGCGCGCATGCTCGACGACTACCGCGCAACGGTGAGGCCGCCCTACCAGGAACTGCTGAAGAACTACCGGCTCATCGGCGCGGCGCAAAAGGTGGTGGGCGTGGGCAGCGTGGGCACCCGCTGCTGGGTGGCGGCGTTCTCGGGCAACCAGATGGCCGACCCGCTGGTGCTCCAAATAAAGGAGGCGAACGCATCGGTGCTCGAGCGGTTCTGCGGGCGAAGCCCCTATCTTTCCCACGGAGAACGCGTGGTGGCGGGGCAGCGCCTCATGCAGACAACGAGCGGGGTGCTGCTCGGCTGGACTCACGCCCGGGACGAGCGCGGGCGCCGGCGTGACTATTACGTGCGGCAATTGTGGAATTGGAAGATGTCAGTCGACTTGGACCACGCCAGCGCCGATGAGCTGGAGATTTACAGCCAGCTGTGTGCGTGGGTTCTCGCTCGCGCCCATGCTCGCACGGGAGACCGCGTGGCTATGGCCTCCTATTTGGGAACGTCCGACAAGTTCGATGCGTCCATGGTGTCGTTCGCGCTGGCCTACGCCGATCAGAACGAGTCGGACTACGAGCAGTTCCTGAAGCGCATCGCGGCGAGTTGAGTGCCTGCTCGCTTCAAAGCGACGAGGCGGCGTCGCCGTGCGTCGAACCGGCTATGTTGCTGAGGCGCATCCCGAGGCGGATGGGTCGTTTTCGCTTTGGCCGTTCGGTCTGGAAAATTGTTGACAAAACTGCACATCTTCCATCCGGTTTTGCGGGAGCGGCAAAGGGGCGGAGTGCTATCATGGGAGCATACCTCGCGAGGGCGGTAGCGCATTCTTGTTGCCGCTTCAAGCCTACGAGAGGTTGAGGAAAAGGAAGGTTCCATGGTGTCTTTGAGCCGCCTCTTTCGCAAGACGGACGAGCGTGAAAAAACTGCGACTGCTGCAACGGCTCCGACGGAGGCGGCCTGCGCGCCGACAGCTGAGGCGCCGGCGGTGCCGGTAGAGCTGCCGCAGGAGTTTCTCGACAAGTTCCCGGGCGGCATGCTCCGTTACAGGGCCGAGGAGGCCGGCACGATCGACCAGGTGAGCTCGGGGCTCGTGCGCCTGTTCGGGTGCTTCGACGCCGAGCAGTTTCGCGCGCTGACGGCGAGGTGCGCTGGGTGGACGACTGGGGCCATTTGGTGGAAGATGGCACCGGCACCCGCTGGTTCTACGCGACGCTAATGGACGCGACCGAGCGCGTGCGCGAGAGGGAGGAGCTGCGCCGGGCGAATGAGCGGCTTGAGATTCTCACGGCGCTCTCCAACGATGTGCTCTTCGATATCGAGTGCGGCACGGGCAAAGCCCATGTGTACGGCGACTTCGAAGGTCGTTTCGGCCGCGCTCCCGAGCAGGGGGATTTCGTGGTGAACCGCCGCTGCCAGAAGCCGTGCGAGCTGGCCATCACCTCCCATGATCTCACGCCTCTCATGACACAGATCGGCGAAAACTCGCTTGTCGATTTCGAAACCTCGACGCCCGGTGCCGACGGGGAACCGGTGTGGTACCGCTACCAGTCGGTGGTTCTCTACGACGAGGAGGGCGGCCCGGTGCGCCATGTCGGACGTTTGCTGGACACGAGTGAGGCGGCTCTGCGCGAGAGTCAGTTTCGGCGCAAGGCCGAGCGCGACGGCCTCACGGGGCTGTACAACCGCGCCGCCGCCCTCGATCGCATCGAGACGGCGCTGCGCACCGAAAGCCGTGCGTGCATGCTCATCGTCGTCGATGTGGACGATTTCAAGGCCGTGAACGACGCCTACGGGCACCCCGAGGGCGATTACGTCCTGAAAAAGCTGGCCATCTTCCTGTCGCAGGTCATGCGCAAGGAGGATATTGTGGCCCGCATTGGGGGCGACGAGTTCCTCATCTTCGCTCCCGGCCTGGCCGCAGGGCCTGCTGCCGACCGCGTGCTTGAGCATTTGGCTCGCGGCCCCTTCGCCGGGCAGCGCGCCACCGACGAGGTAGTCGATTCGGCCTATCACGCGGCTCCCACCATCAGCGTGGGGGCGGCCTGCTGCCTGACACCGCCCATGCCCTTCGAGGTGCTCTACGCGGCGGCCGACAGCACGTTGTACCAGGTGAAAGAGGCCGGGAAGGCCCAGTACCAGCTGACGGTCATCGGTTAGTGCGCTTGCCTCGGGGCGGGGCTAGCCGGCTTTCTGCAGCAACGGGCCGTCGCAGCGGACGGTGCGGCGCGTGTCCGCCGTGCTCAGAAGGCGTGCCAGCTCTTCCACGGAGCGTGGAAAGTGGCAGCGATCGAGGTCGCACTGGTCGAAAAAGCGGTGCTCGACCATCGATTCCAAAAACGAGCGAAGCGGATCGTAGAACCCATCGATATTCAGCAAGAAGCACTCGTGGGGCCCCATGTCCAGGCGCACGCGAGTGAAGATCTCCGAGATTTCCTCGAGGGTCCCCACGCCTCCCGGCAGCGCCACGAACGCATTGCCCAGCTCGATCATCTTCGCCTTGCGCTCGCCCATGGTGTCGCAGACGAAAAGCTCGGTCAGGTCGTGCTGGGCCACGCCGGCCTCGATGAAGAAGGCGGGCTCCACGCCGATAACGAGTGTGCCGCCTTCGATGGCCGCGCGCGACACGGCTCCCATTAGTCCGACCGAGCTGCCGCCATACACGAGCGTGTGCCCGGCGCGGGCGATCCAGGCGCCCAAGTTGCGGGCGGCCTCTTCGAAATGCGGGTTGTCGCCGAAGTTCGACCCGCAGTACACGGTGATGTTCATGGCTCTCTCCTCTACGGTGGATTTGATTTGCTCGGAGAAAGTCCCCAGCATAGCACCACTATCGTTCGGGAGCAAATGAGTCGAGGGGCGGTGCTCCTTACGAGCCGCTATCGCTTCACTTACCTTGTTGTCACCTTTGCTGCACTGCTTACGCGCGTCCGTTATGCTGGCTTTGCAAGAGGAGAAGCGCGGAGGCAAGCGAGGAAACCGGCCATGAACGCAGTCAAGCATTTTCTGGGAAATTACAGCGAGAACTTCGCCGCGGCGCTCGTGCTGTGGCCGGTGCTCTCGTTCATGCTCACGCTGCCGATTCTGGCCTACCTCTACCATCGCGACGGGCGGCTGCGCTTCGGCACCTTCGTGGGGGCCTACCTCACCGTGCTCTACGTCTGCGGCCTCGGCTGCTTCACGCTGTACCCGTTGCCCCAGGGCGATGCGGGCCCCGGCATCACCTACGGCGTCGCCCCCAACTTCAACCCAATGAACTTCATGAACGATATTGCGAAGGACGGCCTGAAGGCCGTGTTTCAGTTGGCCTTCAACGTGGTGTTCTTCATGCCGCTGGGCTTTATCGCCGGGCGGCTTTTGCGCCTGCGCTTCCTCCCGTCGGTGCTGCTGGGCCTGGCCGCGTCCTTACTCATTGAGGTGTCCCAGCTCACGGGCTTGTTCGGCATCTACCCCTACGCCTACCGCTGCTGCGATGTGGACGACGTGATCACCAACACCCTGGGTGCCGTCCTCGGCTGGGTGTGCGCATGGCTGCTCGGCCGCGTGGTGCCTCCGGGGCAGCTGGCCGACGCAGAGCCGACGGAGCATCCCGGCTTCGTGCGCCGCTGCGTGGCCCTGTGGATCGACCTCGTCATCGTGTGGCTGGTGGCGGTCGTGCCCTACGGCGCGGTGGCCGTGGGCTTTGAGGTGGCCGGTCTGACCCCGCCGACGTTTCCGGATATGACGGCGAATCAGACGGCCGCCCTTATCATCAACGACCTGGCGCTCATCGCGCTTGTCGTGGTGGAAGTGGTCATCCCCTGGTTCCACGACGGATCTACCCCGGGCGGCTCGTTCGTGCGCATGACCTTCGAGACCCACCCCCGCACGACAGGCTACCGCGTGGTGTTCTACGCGGCCCGCTCGGTCACCCTTGTGCTCGCCTACCTATGGGTGCCGTGGATGGTGATCATCCTGCTCATCTTCTATCTGGTGAAGCGGGAAATGCCTTACGACCTCATTCCGTAGGGGAGCGTCTTGCGCCGTGTGCCAGCCTTCTTGTGGCGGCTAGGCAGCTAGGCGCTCCGCCAGAAATCTTGGATGAGGCCCTGGCGATTCTCGCACCCTGTTTTCTGCAGAAGGCGGTGCACGTACACCTTCACGGTGCTCGGCGCAATGGTGAGCGTCGAGGCGATGTTCTGATTGTCCTTCCCCTGCAAAATGAGGCGCAGCACTTCGCTCTCGCGGTCGGTCAGGCCGTGGCGCCGTGCGTAAATGAGCAGGTTGTCGCCGATGCGCGCGGCGCGCTCGTCGCTTTCGTCGGCCGGCGGCTTCTCGAAGCGCAGGGCCAGCGAGCGAACAGCGTAGCCGATGGCCAGAAGGGCGCCGGCGAGGAAAAGCAGGTTCTCCGCGTAGTTGCGCTCGGAGGAGATGAGGATGGGTCCCAGCATGAACCCGTCGGTGCGCAGCACGAGGAACAGCAGCGCGTCCTCGGCCACGACAAGAGCCGCCAGGACGGCCACCACGACGAAGGCCATGCGCGTTCGCTCCGTCTCGTCGCGGCAGGTCAGATAGCGGAACAGGCCGAAGCCGAGCATCCAGAACACGTAGATCATGCGCAGCGAGTAGAACCAGAAGCGTCCCTCTGGCGTGTCGGCGCCCATGAGCAGCCCCAGGCTCAGAAGGAGGAACGCGATGGGGGCCACCGCCATAAGGCTGCGGCGCCGCTCGCCCACGAAGTCGCAGACGAGCAGCCAGAAGAAGGTCAGACAAGCGTCGCCGATGAGAATGGTGGCCACCGAGCGCATGAGCAGGTAGCTCGCGTCGGCCCCTGCGCTGGTGCCGAGCACGACGGCGGCGATGCTGTCCTGCAGCATGAAGGCGACGTCGATGAAGTAGCAGAGAAAGCCCCCGAACGCGAGGATCATCGCGCGCGACCGCGACACCAAATAAGCCGAGAAGCACGTGGCGGCGGCCAGAACCGAGGCGAGCATAACCAGAAGCGTGAAGTAGTAGGTGGCGAATTCCACGGGCGTCTCCTCGGCTCTCGTCTCTCCTCGGCTCTCATCAGGCGTTTATCGAAGGTGTATCGGTCTTGGCGCTCCGATTACGCCCCGTTGCTTACCTCTGATACACCCATTTTACCGCTTTTCTGTTTAGTTGACCTCTTTCATAGTGGTTCGCGCGGGCGATAAGCTCGATCGCTCATGGGTCATTCGCACGGTCCGGGTGCCGCCACCGTGGGACGACGGGGCGTTCGTTTTCGCCAGGCGGCTCGTTAAGGGAGAGAGTCGTCTCAAGCGCAGGGCCGCGTCGCCATGGGGTGGCCCTTATTTGGGGACACCGAGCGCACAGGGCGCTCGTGGGTACAAGACCGGCAAGAGAAGGGATTGAAGTATGGAAGAGAAAAAGAAAGGCATTGGGCTCATTGGGCTCATCGGTATGGTGATCAGCTCGTGCATCGGCTCGGGCGTGTTCGCCATCACCGGCCAGCTGGCCGGCGTCGCCTCCCCGGGAGCGGTGCTGATCGCATGGCTCATCGTGGGCGTCGGCTTCTTGGCGCTGGCGTTCTCGTTGAACAACCTCACCGAGAAGCGCAGCGATCTGCACGGCATCTTCTCCTACGCGGATGCCGGTTGGGGTCCGCTCGCCGGCTTCATCTCCGGCTGGGGCTACTGGCTGTCGGCGTGGCTCGGCAATGTGGCCTTCGCCACGATGATGATGTCCACCATCGGCTACTTCTACCCCGCGTTTCTGCCGGGCAACACCATTCCCTGCATCATCATTGCTTTTATCGTGATGTGGGCGCTCACCTATCTGGTCATTCGCGGCGTCGAGAGCGCTGCCTTCCTGAACGCCATCGTCATGGTGTGCAAGGTGGCCGCCATCGCCGTCACCCTCATCTTCGGCATCTTCCTGTTCAACGCCGGCATCTTCACGGCCGACTTCTGGGGCAACGTGTACGACAACGCCGTGGCCGCCGGGCAGTACGGCCCCGACGCGGCGCCGCTCGGGGGCGTCGGCACCCAGATCTTCAACTGCATGATCATCATGATGTGGTGCTTCGTGGGCATCGAGGGCGCCTCGGTCGTGTCCTCCCGCGCCGCCCGCAAGACCGACGTGGGCAAGGCCACGCTCATCGGCTTCATCTGCCTGATGCTCATCTACGTGGGCGCTTCCGTGCTGCCCTACGGCTACATGTCCTCCACCGAGGTGGCCGCGCTCGATTACCCCGCGCTCGTCTACGTGTTCTCCTCCATGGCTCCCGGCTGGGGCGGCCCGTTCATCTCCATCGCCATCATTATCTCCATCCTGGGCTCCTGGCTGTCGTTCACCATTTTGCCCGCCGAGACGACCTCCGAGATGGCCGACTACAAGCTGCTGCCGGCCTCGTGGGGCAAGCTGAACAGCCATAACGCTCCTTCCATGAGTCTGCTCATCGTGGGCGCGTGCACCCAGGCCTTCCTGATCGTGCTTCTGTTCTCGGCCGACGCCTACGACTTTGCGTTCTCCATGTGCACCGTGGCTATCGTCATCACCTGGGCCTTCGCAGCCGCCTACCAGGCCAAGTGGGGCGTGCAGAACAAGAACATGGTGCAGGCCGCCATCGGTTTCGTGGCCGTGGCCTTCCAGGTGATCGGCGTGCTGTTCAACGGCTGGTCCTTCCTGCTGCTGACCTGCGTGGGCTACATTCCCGGCTTCTTCATCTACGTGAAGGCGCGCAAGGACTACGGCAACGCCATCACCATGGGCGAGAAGGTGTGCATGGGCGTCGTGTCCGCCCTCGGCGTGCTGTCTCTCGTGCTGCTCGCCATGGGCGTCATCTCGATCTAGTCGATAAAAGGAGCAAGTTCCATGGACATCAAGACTATCGGTGTTGAAGACTGGCTGAACGTGTGGGAGAAGAGCGCGACCTACGATATCGCGCAGTCCACGATCGCCTCTATGACGATGGGGGAGATCCTGCAGCTGGACGGTCAGGCGGGTGCCACCTTCTACGATCGCCTGAACCAGGAGAAGATGAACTACGGCTGGATCGAGGGTTCGCCGGAGTTCAAGGCCGAGGTGGCCAAGCTCTACCGCACGGAGATTGATCCGGACTGCATCCTGCAGACCAACGGCACCACGGGCGCGAACCTGATGGCGCTCATGCAGCTGGTGGAGCCGGGCGACCACGTGATTGCGGAGTACCCCACCTACCAGCCGCTTTACGAGATTCCCCGCACCCTGGGCGCCGAGGTGGAGTACTGGCACCTGCGCGAGGAGAACGGCTGGAACCCCTCTATCGACGAGCTGAAGGAACTGGTGCGCCCCGACACGAAGCTCATCTGCATCAACAATGCTTCGAACCCGCTCGGCGCGGTGCTCGATCGCGAGACACTGGAGCAGATCGTGGAGATCGCCCAGTCGGTGGGCGCCTACGTGCTCTCCGACGAGGTGTACCTGCCGCTGGAGAACACGGAGAACTTCTGGTCTATGGCCGACCTGTACGACAAGGCCGTGGTCACCAACTCCATCTCGAAGACGTACTCGGTGCCCGGCGCGCGTATTGGCTGGACGGTGTCGAACCGCGAGCTAGCTGACAAGTTCCGCGTGTACCGTGACTACACGATGATCTGCTGCGGCGAGTTCAACGACGCGCTGGCCACCTACATTCTGCAGAATCGCGAGGCTGTGCTCGAGCGCAACCGTGAGATCGTGTTCCGCAATATGGCCATCGCTCAGGAGTGGATCGACAACGAGCCCCGCGTCACCTGGCAGGCGCCCAAGGGCGTGTCGGTGGCCTACATCAAGTGGGACATCCCGATGGACGACGAGGAGTTCTGCGTCAAGCTGCTGAAGGAAGAGGGCGTGCTGCTCGTGCCCGGCAACCGCTTCGAGCTCCCCGGCGGCGCGCGTCTGGGCTACTGCGCGCCCGAACCGGTGCTGCGCGAGGGCCTCGCGCGTCTCGGCCGAGCCCTGCGCCAGTTCGACTAACCGCTTTTGCGTTCGTCGCGGCTGGTCGGATCGATGCGGCCAGCGTGCGACACCCGCCATTTCACTTCTTCCGAAACGTCTGCCTTAACCTTCGTTTCCGGAGCTGACGATTTGGGCCGCCCCTCCTATCTCGGGGCGGCCCTTTGTGCAAAATAGGGTACTTCTCGTAGTCTTTCGAGCGAAAAGCTGGGAATTATGCAGATACCACCTGGGGAAACGCTTGGGAAGAGACGGGAAGGCCCGCGAGAAATTACGAGAAGTGCCCGGTTTTGCTCATTTCAACGAAAGAGGCGGCTCTTAACATGAGAGCGCCGGGCGGTTTGCGGGGCGCTTGGCCCCTTCGCGGGCGCGAAACCCAGTGGCAACGGAAGCCGTGCCATAATGGGCGGCGACCGATTCCCGCGATGATTCGAGGTTTCCGTGAGCGATCCCAAGACCGTGCCCACCATGGGCGCCCCCGACGCGTCCGATGCCGTCTACGATGCCCGTACATTGGGTGCGCCGAAGATGACCGTCTTCGGCATCCAGCACATGTTCGCCATGTTCGGCGCCACCATCTTGGTACCGACGCTTACCGGGCTCTCGGTTTCGGCCACGTTGCTGTTCGCGGGCTTGGGCACGCTGCTGTTCCATTTCCTTGCGAAGGGGAAAGTGCCGGCGTTCCTCGGATCGTCGTTTGCGTTCATTGCGGGGTACGCGGCCATCGCGCCCAACGGGGAAGCGCACCTTCTACCCTACGCTTGTCTGGGCGTGGCCTGCGCGGGGCTTTTGTACTTGGTGGTGTCGGCGCTGTTCAAGGCGTTCGGGCCCCAGCGCATCATGCGGTTCTTTCCGCCGGTGGTCACGGGCCCCATCGTCATCTGCATCGGGCTTATTCTGGCAAGCTCGGCCATTGCCAACTGCGAGACGAACTGGCCTATCGCGCTCGTGGCTATCATCATTATCGTCATTAGCAACATCTGGGGCCGCGGCATGATCCGCATCATTCCCATCCTCCTCGGTGTTGTGGGCTCCTATCTGGCCGCGGCCATCGGGGGCATCGTCGATTTCACGCCGGTGGCCGACGCGCCCTGGATCGGGCTGCCGGTACTGTGGGACAACACGGTGTTCGCGCTGTTCGGGCCTAGCTTCGATGCGGGGCTCGCCATTACGGCTATCATCACCATCATGCCCTTGGCCTTCGCCACCATCATCGAGCATATCGGCGATATGTCGGCCATCAGCTCAACGTGCAACCGCAATTTCATCGCCGAGCCGGGGCTGCACCGCACGCTTCTCGGCGACGGCTTGGCCACCATCATGGCGTCGTTGTTCGGTGCGCCGGCCAACACCACCTACGGCGAGAACACCGGCGTGCTCGCGCTCACCCGCGTCTTCGATCCGCGCGTCGTGCGCATTGCGGCCGGCTTCGCCATTCTGCTGTCGTTCTGCCCGAAGTTCGCGGCGGTCATCTCCTGCATGCCGGCCTGTGTCATTGGTGGTGTGTCGCTTGTGCTCTACGGCATGATATCGGCGGTGGGCATCCGCAACCTCGTGGAGAACCATGTCGACTTCATGGCCAGTCGCAACGTGCTCGTCACGGCGCTCATTCTGGTGCTGTCCCTCGGCATCGCCTACAGTGCCGCCGGCGCCATCACCTTCGAAGTGGGCGGCGTGACCGTGGCTTTGTCGGGTTTGGCCGTGGGCTCGGTGGTGGGCATCGTGCTGAACATCATCCTGCCGGGCAAGGCCGACTTCGACGCCTGGGACGGAGGGCTGGCCGCCGAAGCCGAAGCCGACGACGTCCCCCTGCCCCTGGAAGCGGAAGTGACCAACCTGCCCATTCGGGAGTAAATCGCCTGTCCCCTTGTGCCGTTGTCCCGTAGGGGGCGACCTTGGTCGCCCCTCTCAACCAGCGCAATCTTCCTTTGCCGGGACATGAGGGCAGACCAAGATCTGCCCCTACGGAGGGGTGCGAAGCAGACGCAAGATAAAGGGGGTGCTTTTGCTATTCGTGCGCGGGGAGCCACTTCTGGAGGACGACGGCCTCGTTCTCTTTCTCGTCGCGAGCGGCGTATATCAGGGTGACACGCGGGTATTTGGCCATTTCGGGGCTGGCCAGCTTCTTCGCGAACTTTAGCGCCTCGGGGTTCGCGTTCAGCTCCGCCACGTACTTTTCTTGGAAGGTGGCCCAATGGGCCGGGTCGTGCCCGAAAGCCTTCCGCAATTTCGTCGAGGGCGCAAGGAACTTCGCCCATTCGTCGTAATGCACCCGGGCCTTGGTGAGGCCGCGGGGCCACAGCCGATCGACGAGCACCCGGTACCCGTCGCTTTCTTCGTAAGGTTCGTACACGCGCTTGATGGCTATCTTCATGAGAACGCCTCCTTGGGGCATGGTAGATAATGAGCAGGACACAGTAAGCTCACCTGCGATTATCGTGCGCCATGCACATCGTCGGCACCTGGCGCGTCTCCTGTAAGCAAAGCGCCCCTGCCTCGTTACGAAGCAGGGGCGCTTCCCGAGGGTTGATTCGACTTTGCCTGTAGTGCGCGCGAGTCGCAGGGTGCCAATCTGGCAAGTTTTCGGCGTTGTTCGACGTATTTCGCACCCCGGAGGTTCAAGTAGCTGCGAGGTCTTCCTCCAGGTATGTTTCCGACCTGGGAAAACGTAGTGCAGGCCATAATGCGTATCCCTTGCTGCGTCCCCTGATGTCGAAAACCGCCGAAAACTTGCCAGATTTGCCGATTGTTTTTGCGCGGATGCCCTGCGAACGTCTCCTGAGGCATCCGAATGAGGGTGTCTGACGCTGCGGATGTCGATTCGTGGCTGAAGGTGGCGCGAGGTGAGTGGCCGCTCGCGGTACAATGGCGTCGTTCAATGGAAAAGGAGGAAGACCATGACCGTGTTGTTTGTGAACGCCTGCCTGCGCGGGGACGAGTCGCGCACGCTCACGCTATGCCGCGAGTATCTGGAAGGTATCGAGGACGTGAAGGAAGTGAACTTGTCCGAGTTGCGCCTCGAGCCCTACTATGGCGACTCGGCGGCCTACCGCGCGCAGCTAGAGGCCAAAGGCCTGTTCGATGACCCCATGTTCGACATCGGCAAGGACTTCGCCGAGGCGGACGAGATCGTCATCGGCGCTCCCTACTGGGATCTGTCGTTCCCGGCGGCGCTGAAAATCTACATCGAGCATGCGGCCGTTATGGGTATGACCTTCCACTACACGGAAGAGGGACGCTGCGAGGGGCTATGCCGCGCCAAGCACCTCACCTACATCACCACGGGCGGCGGCCAGGTGAGCACCATGAACTACGGCTACGAGTACCTCTGCGGCATCGCCGGCATGTTCGGCATTCCCGAGACGCGCTTCGCCTGCGCCGAAAACTTGGACGTGATGGGCGCCGACATCGAGGCGAACCTGAACGAGGCGCGCAAAGTGCTCAGCCGCCTGAAGGCGACGCGCTAGGGACGTTTCGTGAGACGTCGCCTCGCGGACTTAGAGGTGTAGCTCGCCTTCAAGTCCGCAGGATACCCGCTCTGTAGGAAACTGGTGACCCAGGTCTAGGCCGCTGCAGGCTCAATAGATCGGTAGCAGCGGCGGCGGACGATGACGTAGGAGACGAGCATGGCCACGATCATGAACGACCAGGTGACGGGGTAGATCACCATGAGGGCGTCCCAGGTGCCAGACAGCGGGAACACCCAGGTCACGAGCGCCACGCGCAGCACGCAGGAACCGAGGATGGTGATGACCGCCGGCAGCGTGGACCAGCCCATGCCCCGCATGGCGCCGGCAGGCACTTCGTAGAAGGTGGTCAGGCAGTCGGGCAGTTCCACGAACCACAGGCGTACGAGGCCGAAGCTAAGGGCTGCCGCGTCGGTGGTGAACAGCCCCAGGGCTCGGGTGCCCAGGGCCGTGAACGCGACTCCCAGGATGAGCGACGACGCGAACCCGAACAGCATGCACCAGCGGAAGATGGCCCGGCAGCGATCGGCGTTTTTCGCGGCGAAGTTCTGGCCCGTGAACGTGACGGCGGTCTGGCCGAAGGCGTTCACGAAAAAGTAGGTGTAGTACTCGAAGTTCAGCGTGGCTGCCGAGCCCGCGATGGCTGCCGAGCCGAAACCGTTGATGGCCGCCTGCACGACGGTGTTGGAAAGCGAGAACACGGCGCCCTGAACGCCGGCGGGGATGCCGATGCGCAGGATGCCTGCCAGCTCGGGGCCGGAAATGCTCAGTTCGCGCAAGTGCAGGCGGAAGGGCCCCTCCTCGCGCATAAGAAATGCCACTACGATGACGGCACTCAGGGCAGCGGCGATGATGGTGGCGATGCCGATTCCGGCGGTGCCCCAGCTGAACAGGCGCACGAAGGCGAGGTCGAGCACGAAGTTCACCACAACGGCGGCAGCGAGGGCGTACAGCGGTCGTTTCGCATCGCCGTGGGCCCGCAGAAGCGCCGAGCCGAAGTTGTAGATGGTGAGAAATGGAATGGCACAGAAGTAAAGCCGCACGTAGGTGAGTGCGTCGGCGAGGGAGTCTTCGGGCATGCCGATGGCGTCCAGCACCCAGGGAGCCAAGGCGAGGCCTGCCGCCCCTAGGGCCACGCCGGTGATGAGCGAGAGCGTCATGGCGGTGTGGACGCTCTTCTTGATGCTGTGGAACTCGCCGGCACCCACATGCATGGCCACGACCACGTTGGCACCGATGGAAAGTCCTACGAACAGGTTCACGAACATGGCCGTCACCGGGTTCACGCCGCCGATGCCCGCGAGTGAGAAGCTGCTGACGAATTGCCCGGCAATGGAGGCATCCGCCGAGTTCAGCAGCTGCTGTAAGATGCTGCTCAGCGCCAGGGGAATGGCGAATCGCAAAATCTTGCCCGGCAAGGGGCCGTTGAGCATGTCGATGCCGCTGTCGCGCTTATCGCGCCGGCTTCGCTTGGGGCGGGTGACCGGGCTGTTTGGCTTGTCGAGCTTGTCGCGCCCCTCGGGCCGACGCACGTCTCTCTCGTTTGGTATGTCTCGTTGCGAAGATTCCATAACGAGCGAATCATAACGCGACCGCCGCCGACATATTCCACGATTACGCCATCGGCCCACGATGCGCTCGCGACGGCAATAGGTATGGTTCCGCTATCGAGCCGTAGGTTCTTCTATGACCTCCCAGTGGCCGCCTTTCTTGGGGCCGATGTGGCGAAGCTTGCCTTCTTCTTGGAGCTGCTTCATGACACGCTGCATATGGCGAGTAGATACGTCCAGCGCATTCGCGAGTTCGCGGGCCGACGAGGAAGGATTCGCATGCAGCAATTCGAGAACGCGCTCGTCGAGAGGCGCACGGCTCTTCGCGTCTTCAGGAAACTGGGCGAGGAATTCCAGACGCTTCTCTAGCTCTTCGGTTTCGCAGGCGAGCAGCAGGAGCACGAACGGAGCATCATCGCCATCGGCTTGCCAGCGCTCCAGCGACCCCTTGTATTCCAAGGCGTGGGATGCCTTAATGGCGACCGGTGCGAACTTGAAAGACTCCAGTTGGGCGTTCAGCAGCAAGCGCCCTGCGCGTCCATTGCCGTCGGCGAAGGGGTGGATGGCCTCGAAGGCGGCATGGAACCAGGCGCAAGCCAAAAGTGGGCTACTCTCCTGAACCAGGCGGTCGAAATGAAAGATCAAGTCATCCATTTCCTTGCGGATGCGCAAAGGGGAGGTGGGCGTGGTCCGCGATGCCCGTATGATGGCCGGCGCATTGCGGTAGATGCCCCGAGCAGCGGGCTGAAGGTCGAGGGCGCAGCGCTCATGAGTGTCCAGGATGAGGCTTTTGTCGAAGGGCCGCTTGTCGGCGCTGCAGCGGGTGAGAAAGTCGTGGCCCTCGAAAATGCCGCGAGCGGCTATCTGTTCGCGACCGGGCTTTCCGGGGACGAACTCGCCCTCGTAAATGATCTCCGTTTCTGCAAGCGTAAGCGTCGACCCCTCGATGGCATTTGAGTTGTAGGCCATGCGCACGAGGAAGTCCTCTTCGTAAGAACGCAGGGCCTCGGGGCTCGCAATGAGCCTGCGTTGCCTGCGCCATGTGGCAGCGAGAGTTTCGATGTGCGCGATTTCCTCGCGGTAGTCGCTGGAGGGAAACGAAGTGCTCAACATCGCGGACCTGTCTTTCTCGATGTCATAATAAAGGGTGTCAGTTTCTCCCATATGATACAAAATGTCGTAATAACTGGTGAGTTTATTACGACATTTCTGGAAACGTAATGCGTCGAGCCGTTGGAACCGTCTGCTAGCTTCGCGTTTAGAGCGCACGGCTGGCGCTTAGCTCGTAAGGCCATTCTCTTTGCCGCAAGTCTCCATGCACTCAAGAACGATGGCTGCACCTTCACGCACCCAATCGCTGGCGTTAGCTGAATGCGTGAGTGAGGTGGGCATGCCGAAGGGCTTTCCGTCCAGTTCTTCGAAGAGCACCACGTCGGCGCGGTCGGCGAACCAATGGCGATTTTCCGATAGCCCGCAGATGTGGAGGCCGTCGCCGTAGGTGGCGAAGGCCAGGCCGCTCATGCCGTTGATGGGCTGAAGGCTGAAGCGCAGATTCAGATTGTCGCCCAACATGCGCTCGTAAAGATAGCGGATGCGGTCGTAATTGTGGGCATCGTTGATGATGATGGATGCGCCGCGAAGGTCATTGCGAGAAAGCGCGGACTTGTTTGCCAGGGGATTCGACGCCATCATGCTGATACTCATGCGGAAGGCCAAACACGTTTTTGTTACCAGATCGAGAGCGCTCGCCTCCTTTACGAGTGAGGCGAAAGGCGTGTAGTCGTAATCGAGCACGATGTCGGCCGAGCCATTGACGATGGGCTGGAAGATGGGATCTCGGTAATCGTGCTCGACGAAAGCAAAGGGCATGGGCAGCCACTCTTTAAGTTGGGTCGCAAAAAGCGGAGTTGGATATTGAACAGCGATGCGAAGAGTGGCATCAGGATCGCCCATCTCTCGGCACCGTGCCAGCGTCTCGTCGAGTCCATCCAGCAGTGTTCGGGCTCCGTCGAGAAAAACGGCCCCTTTGTCGGTGAGTCGGTTGCCAGCTTTCCGGTCGATGAGCGAAAAGCCCACGTCGCTCTCGAGCGCAGCAATATGGGTGCTTAGCGTTGATTGGGCGATGAACAGCTCTTTGGCGGCGTCGGTGAAGCTTAAGTAGCGAGAGAAAACGGCGAACTCCCGCAAGTACTCGGTTTTCATAGCGGATCTCCTCCCTTGCTTTTTGCATTATCGCATGTTGCGCAAAACAAGAGCACGACGTCCGAGACGGCGATATCGGATTTCACGAACAGCCATCATGAAACGTGATAGCGGATCGCGCATTTGCATTTAGCTATCGGCCTGGCACCAGCGCACTATGGGGTCGTGCCGAAGGACAACTAATGTAAGGAAAGGGGACAATCATGAATTTGAACGAAGGACTCAATCGTCGCAGCTTTTTGAAGGGCGCGGCTCTCATGGGTGGAGCCGCCGCTTTTGCCGGCATGGCTGGCTGCGCGCCCCAAACGTCCGCCTCTCAGGAACTGAGCTCTACGAGCGATTCGGCGTGGGACAAAGAAGTGGACGTTGTGATCGCCGGCGCCGGCGGCGGTGGCCTGGCTGCGGCCGTTGAGGCCTCTGCGGCGGGCAAGGAAGTTGTCGTGTGCGAAGTGATGAGCAGCGCCACCATGTCCAATTCAGCCCTGTGTGCCGGAATGATTCAGGGTGCTTGCACGAAGCTGCAGAAAGAGGCCGGCATCGATGATTCGGTTGAGGAGTTCGACAAGTACCTGACGGCTGTGGCCGAGGGCTTCGAGAATCCCGAGCTGCGCCGTCTGTACGCCGAGAAGTCCGGCGAGACCATCGATTGGCTAGCCGAGCAGGGCGCGGCTCTTTCCACTGAGCGCCTGTCGACCCAGGGCACCATGGTGGACTACTACACCGATGTGACGCCCGCCGTGGCCCGCATGCACCAGAACGCCGATGGCATCGGCGCTGGTTTCACCGAGCCGCTGCGCAAGAAGGCTGAGGAGCAAGGTGCGGAGTTCATGTTCGACACCCAGGTCACGCGTCTGCTCACCAATGCCGATGGCGAGGTGGAAGGTGTTATTGTGGCAGATGGCGGCAAGGAGCAGCGCATCAAGGCGCGCCTGGGCGTCATCTTGAACACGGGCGGTTTCTCCCGCAATGCCGATATGGTGCGCAGCTTCATGTCGCCCGCGATGCCCGGCATGTTTAGCGATCGTCCTATCATGGGATCCTACGGTTCGCCGTGGCAGCAGGGCGACGGTATCATGATGGCGTGTGCGCTCGGTGCCAAGCTGGTGAACCCTTGGTGCGCTTACAATGTGGCCCCTGGCTTGGAGCGCAAGGTCGAGGATAATTCTGCCGGCTATATCTCCATGCCGGGCATTTTCGTTTCCACCGATGGCCAGCGCCACGTGCTGGAGAACGGCCGTCCAACTGAGAACGTAGTGGGTGATGTCTGGAAGCAGCCGAACGGTTATGTGTGGAACATCTGGGATCAGGGTCTCGCGGATGCGACGGCTGATTTCGGTGGACCGATTATGTACTGCAGCGACGGGTTCGAAGAAGAGCTTTCCGGTGGCTATGTCGTCAAGGCCGACACCGTGGAAGAGTTGGCGGCGGCCCTTGATTTGGATGCGGATACCCTTAAGAAGACTATTGATGGCTTCAACGAAGGCGCGGCCTCCGGTGCCGATGCCCTGGGTCGTCAGAACGCAATGCCCCTGATGCAGCCGCCCTTCTTCGCCGGTCGCGTGATCGCTGTCTCGCCCGATACGGCTGGCGGTGTGGACGTGAACACCAACACCCAGGTGCTCAATGTGTTCGGCGAGGTGATTCCGCGGCTCTATGCCGTGGGCAACATGGTTGGTGGCTTCAAGGGCAAGGTGAACGCCGGCTGCGGCCAGGCGCTCGGCTGGACCTACACCTCGGGACGCATCGCCGGTCAGCACGTGGTGACGCTGGAGCCACTTGCGTAACTATTTCGATGTCGCCTGCCGAGTCCTTCCCTCCCGCTCGGCGGCGCGACCCAATGAGGCGAGGGCGGCCCCGGCTGGCGGGCGCCCTCGCCGGTATGGCTAAGGCGGGAGTGGGCGGATTGTCGGAACGCAAGCGAAAGACAGGGGAGTGTCATGATGGAGAATTCGACGAACGAACGGCAGGATAATCGCGAAATGGATCGACGCACCGTGGTGCTGAAGGGAGCCGCAGTTGCCGCCGGTGCTTTGTGCGGCGCGAGCGCCTTGGGCCTTGCGGGCTGTTCGACGCCAATGGCCGATACGGGGGAGCAAACTTCCATGGATGAACTGATGAAAAAGATGCAGGAGCTCGAGGATCGGCTTTGGGTTGCCGAGGCCAAGGAAGAGATTCGCTACAAGTTGTGCATGTACGCTCGTGGCGACGATCGGCAGGATGCCGCCATTGGCAAGCCTGTCTATGCCGAGGACAGCTACGTTGATTTCGGTACGAGCCCGGAATTCGGCGAAGTGTTCAAGGGCTCGGGCCAGGAGTGGGCCGAATATTGCGCGAACACGATCGATAAGGGTATTACGGCTAATGGCGGTTACTACGCGCACCAGATGTACAACATCGCTATTACCGTGAATGGCACGAAAGCCGGTTCCGAGACCTACGCGAACGCACCGGTGATGAGTCCCAACGAGGACGGCACTTGGCACGTGCTCCAGACGGTGGCCCGCTACTGCGACAAATGGGAGTATCGCGGTGGGGAATGGGTCATCGTCGAGCGTATCGTCACTAACGATTTCGGTTGGCACCTGACGTCGGAGAAGCTGCAAATTCCCTACGGCTGCGCCTTCGACGAGACCGATCCGTCCTACGGCGCTCTCGCCTACGGTGCTTAAAAAGTCGTAGCGCGCATACTGTTTAGGATGTTAAGCTTTAGCGAGCTGGCATCGATGGAAGGTCCGTCCTCATGCGGGCCTTCCATCGTATTGGATTGCTGCGGAGGGAGGCTCGTCGGGCTGCGTTGGCCGATCGGAGCCGCACGGCACGAGGAGGGGCTATGGACATTCAGCAGATCAAGTACTTTTCCCGGGTCTATGAGATGCGCAGCTTCACACAGGCGGCTGATTCACTGTTCATTTCTCGGCAGGCATTGCGCAAGTCGGTGGCGCGGTTGGCACAGGAGATGGGGGAGCCGCTGTTCGAGAACCGGGGTAACGTGCTCTTCCCCACGTCGGCGGCCGATCTGCTGTTCAGCGCCTCGCGTCCGGTGTTGAGTGCGTTCGCGCAAATGGAGGCCGAGTTGAACCTCGGCAAGCTAAAGAGCGAAGGGATCGTGCGTTTTGGGCAATCGGTGGAGGCAAGCGACGTTATGACCTCGGGCGAGATGAGACAGGTCATCGACTTTTCCTCGACAAGCGAGCTCGTGACCAAGGGAATGCGCTTCACCGAAGCAAACTGCGTGGAGCTGCGCCAACAAATCCTTGAGGGCGATCTTGATTATGCGAGTCTTATCGCCACCGTGGTGAACGAGTCCCTCTTTGATTACGACACGGCCATTGGGGGACGCATCCACATCGCCGTCCGTACTGATGATCCCCTTGCTGAGAAAAGCTTCATACGCCTCGAGGATTTGGAGGGACGTCCCTTCACCTCTCAAGGAGCTGGATTCGATGTGCACGATCGCCTGGTGGAGGCGACCGAAGAGCGCGGTGTCAAGCTTAACATTGTGTGCACGCGTTCGGGTTTGCACAATCGGCTCGAAATGGTGCAAACCGGGGTGACGCTCACCTATGCCTACCGCGATCTGAGGTTTCCCCGCGTTGCGCCAGACGTGGTGTGCATTCCCCTTGAAGAGTCTCCCATGAAATGGTTCTACTGCACCATTGCGAAGAAGGGGCTCGGCGATCCCTATTTGCTGCGGTTTTTCAGCGGCAAAGAAGATTTCGTCCTCTGGAAGGACTGACAGCGGTTCGTCTCCATATCTAAGCGAACTTCTTCGTAAACCAAAAGCTCCCGGCGAACAACTCAAAGATTCTCCCCTTGGGCCTCGCGCGATTTCAGAATGAGGCCATAAGATGCCCGTCAATAACGTCGGCGGGCACACGAGACGAGGAAAGGGGACATCTTGGAGCCTGTTCAGAACACGACGGGAACTCTGACGCGAAGAGGGTTCCTCAAGACCACGGCCACGGCCGCGCTCGTTGCGGGCAGCGCCTCGGCTGCGGGTTTCGCGGCGCTGACGCCCAAGACGGCGTCAGCCCAAAGCGACGAGAAGACCTGCACGACCTACTGCAACGCCTGCATGGGGTGCCCGTTGGAGGCCGTGGTGCGCGACGGCAACGTGGTGCTGACGCGCGCCAAGGAGATCGAGGGCGCGCCTATCGACCAGAAGCGCATGTGCGCCCGCGGCGCCTCCATTCCCACGCTCATCGTGCAGGAGAAGCGCATCCAGTACCCCATGAAGCGTGCCGAGGGCACCGAGCGCGGCGCCGGTCAGTGGGAGCGCATCAGCTGGGACGAGGCCATCGACACCATCTGCACGAAGATCAAGGAGTACCAGGCAGAATTCGGCTCGGGCAGCGTGTGCTCCTTCACCTACGGCACTACTGAGCCTCGCAACATGTACAATCTCAACCGTTTGGAGAACGTGGCCCAGTTCTCGCACCAGAACCGCACCACCGACTTCGCGCTCACGCAAGGCACCATGTACACGGCGGGCGGCTTTTACTATCAGGGCGGCGCCGATATGGATCTCGTCTCCCAAATGAGCACCTTTGTCGTGTGGGGCCATAACCCCATCGTGTCCTGGCCCAACGCCTGGCACTACATCGCCGACGCGATTGAGAACAACGATTGCAAGCTTATCGTCGTCGACCCCAACAAGAACACCATCGGACAGAAGGCCGACTTGTTCGTGTCGCTGCAGCCCGGCACTGATGCCGCGCTCGCTCTCGGTTTGGCGAAGATCATCGAGGAAGAGGGCAAGACGGATGATGCCTTCATGCAGCAGAAGTCCTGCGCTCCGTTCCTCGTGAAGGAGTCCGACGGCCGCTTCCTGCGCAAGAGCGACTTGGAAGAGGGCGTTGCGGCCGACGCCGACGACTTCGCCGTATGGGACGAGGCCACGAATGCCCTGGGCTACGCCTCCACGGCGCAGAACCCCGTGCTGCGCAAGAAGGGCATCGAGGTCGCCGGCCAGCGCTGCAATACGGCCTACAGTCTGCTCATCGACCGCATCAGCGAGTATCCCATCGAGATGGTATCCGAGGTGACCACCGTTCCCGAGGAAGCCATTCGCACCTTCGCCGACCTGCTTTGCCGCCCTGGCATGGCCGACATCTTCCAAGGCTATGGCATCGACCATTACGGGCACGGTTTCAATACCATTGCGGCAGTGAGTGTTTTGCGTATTATGCGCGGTATGGTGCCTGAGCCCCGTATGAGTTACCCGCTTAATTCCAGCGGCTTCGATGAGACGGAAACCGAGCATCCCGCTATCGTCCAGTCGCTGGGTACCTTTATGTTCAACGACCTGCTCGACACGGGAAAATACATATTCCCGGGCGTGACCGCGCACATGGGCGAGCAGGTGATGGAGCTTCCCGATGTCACGGTAGAGCAACCGCTCAAGATGCTCATCTCTTTCGGTGCGAACATCGTGAACTCAGCTCCCGACCGTAACAAGACCATCGAGGCGTACAAGAAGTTCGATTTCCTTGTGACTGCCAACATCGAGTGGTGCGATACGGCCGACATTTCCGATATCGTGCTGCCGGCGGCCACCATTCAGGAAGTGGGCGGCCCCATTGGCATGAACGGCTGTCTGGTTTGGGCCGATAAGGCCGTCGAGCCGAAGTTCGAGGCCAAGTCCGACTACGACATGGCGAACCTCATCGGCCGTGGGCTCGGCTTGGACGAGTGGTTCCAAGAGGAGTTCGACGAGGGCATGAAGCACGTGGTGAACACGGCCATGAGCGCCGCCATGGGCATCGATGCCGACAAGCTGAAGGAAGCCGGCGTGATGTACGTGGGCGCCGTTCCCATGCCGGCCTACATGACCATGACGGGCAAGCTGCAGTTCTATCAGGAGAACCCTGGCCCCATCGAGAACTACGGCCAGCCCATGGATCCCGCGAGCATCGCGCTGCCCCATTGGGAGCCGCCCATGGAGGCGTGGCCCGTCACAGCCGGTGGCTTCGATGCCAACCCCCTGGCCGAGAAGTACCCGCTCATCGTGACCGCCGGCACCCGTCGCTTCCGCGTGCACTCCTACTACGGCCAGAACCCGCTGCTGCGCGAGATGGAGATCAACGAGCCCTGTGTGCGCATCAATCCTGTGGATGCCGAGGCTCGCGGCATCGAGGACGGCAGCTACGTGCGCCTGTTCAACGACCGCGGCCATGCGGTGGCCAAGGCCACCTTCAGCGCCGGTATTCGCCCGGGCTGTCTGGATATCGACCGCGGCTGGCAGCGCTCCCAGTACCTAAGCGGCTGCAATAACGACCTGACGAGCAAGCAGATTGTGGACTGGACCTGCCCCACCTACGCCTACCACGATTGCCTCGTGGAAATTGAGCCGTGGGACGGCGTGGTGGCGGAGTCTCAGGAATAAGAGGAGGAGGAACCCATGAGATACGGAATGGTCATCGATCTTAAGCGCTGCTCTGGCTGCAAGACCTGCTCGGTCGTGTGCAAAGTGGCCAACAACATCCCCAACGACATTATCTGGAACCGCGTGCTCACCGAGGGCGGCAACGCGCCTGACACGGCTGGTGGCACCTGGGACAATCCCGAGATGCAGCACTGGCCCGTGGCCTGCCAGCACTGCGAGAACCCTGCCTGTACCAAGGTGTGCCCGGTGGGCGCCACGTGGAAGGACGAGCAGACGGGCATTGTGCGCCAGGATTACGACAAGTGCATCGGCTGCCGCATGTGCCTGGCCGCCTGCCCCTACACCGGCGTCCGCTCGTTCAACTGGGAGGAGCCGGCCTACTACGCCGACTTCGCCCTGGGCGACGCCGATGCCGCTAAACACGAGAAGCACACCGTGGAGAAGTGCATCTTCTGCACCCAGCGCGTGGCTCGCGGCGAGCAGCCGGCTTGTGTGGCCGACTGCATCGGTCGTGCCCGCCACTTCGGCGACCTGGACGATCCGGACTCCGAGGTGTCCAAGCTTCTGGCCAGCCGCGAGTACACGCAGCTGCACACCGAGTTCGGTACCAAGCCCTCTGTCTACTATCTCGTCTAGGAAGGGAGATACGCTATGAACGATGCGAAAGGAAGCCTGGCGGCCCATCGCGGGTTGACCGTGGGGATCATCGCCTGTGCGGTGGTGGCCGTCATCGGCGTTGCCCTGTGGATGGTGCAGCTTTCGGGTGGCATGATTCAGACCGGCATGCGCAACCTCGATTCCTGGGGCTTCTACATCACCCTGTTCATGTTCTTCGTGGGCCTGTCCGCCGGCGGCCTCATCATCAGCTCCATCCCCAACGCCTTCGGTATGAAGGGCTTCGGGGACATCTCGCGGGTGGCCATTTGGACGAGCATCTGCTGTACCTGCGTGGCCATCGGCTTTGTGGTGGTTGACTTGGGCGGTCCCTTGCGCCTGTGGGAGCTGTTCGTCTATTCCAACCTCTCATCGCCGCTCATGTGGGACATCATCGTGCTTTCCACCTATCTCATTCTCTCCATCGTGTATCTGTGGGCCTACCGGCGCGAGGATGCGGGGAGGATGTCGCACACCGCCATCCGCGTCATCTCCATCATTGCTCTGGTGGTGGCGGTGGGTGTGCACACGGTGACGGCTTGGATCTTCTCGCTGTCGGCGGCCCACGAGTTCTGGCACACCGCCCTGATGGGCCCGTGGTTCGTGGCCTCAGCGCTGGACTGCGGCACGGCGCTCGTGCTTATCGTGGTCATCGCCTTGCAGAAGGCCGGGCGTCTTACCATCGAGCGCTCCTCCATGGTGAACCTGGCGAAGATGCTCGCGGTGTTCACCTGCGTCGATCTGTATTTCTTCGCCTGCGATCTGCTGACGAGCGGTTTCCCCGGCGGCGAGGGCGCCAATGTGGTGGCGATGCTGGTCACCGGCCCCTTGGCGCCGTTCTTCTGGACGCAGATCGCCTGCATGGTGCTGGCCTGCGTCATCCTGTTCGTGCCGCGCCTGCGCACCAAGGGCGGCGTGGTTCTCGCCTCGGCGCTCGTGATCGCCGGTGTGTTCTGCAAGCGCTGCGAGATCTTGGTGGGCGGTTTCCAGATTCCCAACATCGAGTTCGCCGACGTGGCCAACCATATGACCATCACGAACTGGGAGTCCGGCATGTCGCTGTTCGGCTATCAGGGCCTCGTGTACTGGCCGACCCCCTTGGAGTTCGGCGTAGCCCTGGGCGTGGTGGCTCTCGGTGGCTTCCTGCTGCTACTGGGTCTGAAGTACCTCCCCCTGCACCTTAAGGAGAAGGCCGCCTGAATCAGCTGGGGCGCTTCGGTTTGGACACGAATGATTTCAAGAGATCGGCTGCAGTGGTGAAAGCGCTGCTCCTGTCTCGCTTTTCGCGACCTGGCTGCTGATTGGGTGGCCAGGTCGTACCTTAGTTTCAATAGCCCAAAGAGGAGGGGCGCATGCCCAGTATTGGAGAAGTTCTCAGGGTGCTTGATGGTGACGGAATAGATTATTTGGTAGAGGGGTCTGCCTTATCCAAGAATGTAGAGTGGCTCATTCCGAATGCCCTGTATCCCCCGGCATCGATGAGTCGTGGTGAATGCATTGCCGACGGCCTCGTGCTTCTGTTCTGCAGCGAAGGAGACTTTTCTGGAGGAACGCTTCGGGATTATGTGGAGGGAACTGGGATACGATGCATCTTGGTATTTGACTCAGCCAAGAAGGCTTGGGACAGAAGAACCTATGAGGTTGATCCTTCTGTTCTGGAGACAGCCGCAAAGAACGATATTTCGCTTGTGAGAATGCCCCGAAAGTTAGAGCCAGCAAAATTCGCGAAACGGTTTTATGCGTTGAGGTCGTCCAGTAGGGCGTTTGATGAGTTCAGGATCGATCTCTTCAGGGAATCGTGCTACGGAGATCAGGCGGCCAGTGATCAGTTGTCGATCTACTATGACAACGAAGGAATAAAGCAATGCGAATGTCTCCTCTTCTCGCTAATCCAAGACAAGGGAAAAGGGGAGAGGCTTGAGCCGGCCGTCAGCTGGTATCAAGCAATGAAGAAAAGCACGGAGAGGGTTTTCTGCCGCCCTCATAAACCCATTGTGTTCATGGAGAAGGGATACTTGGCGGTCATAGTCTTATGGAACGAGAAGCTTGCCAAAATGGAAATAGAGAAAGTTCTCTCCGATTCGGTCATCGCGCTGCAAAAGGAATTCCCTAGCGTTCGGTTCTTTGTGGCGGCGGGTGCCTATTCGACGGATCCTCATTCGTTGCAGCATAGCTTTAGTACCGCCTTGAGAACAATGCATGTCTCGCTTGTGTTTGACAAGAGGACGATCGTTCGCCATTTCTCTGACTGGCGAACCTATGTCAACATCGTAAGTGCCCCTATTGATTACCAGGTAATGGCAGCGAAAGAGGTATGGGGGAAGCTGCTCGACGACAACAAGCTGCTGAGTACGCTCTACCATTATCTTCAGTGCTCGTGCAGCTTGACAAAAACCGCCCGGCGTCTTGATGTACATATCAATACCGTTAAAAACAGAATTGCCAAAGCTGAAGAATGCCTATCGTGCGATCTGGATGACGAGAACGTAAGATTCGCCCTACGTGCGGATATGGTATCCCTCGCCTATCTGAAACACATTGACGCGCTCTGAGCATTGTGAACAATCGACAAGTTAAGTCGATAGAATTCACTAATTCTAATATAGCCTTTTACCAGGACTTTTTCGATGATATGGATATGCTTGCAAGCTAAAGGAAATGCTGATAGAGAGGAGAAGTATGTCCGAGGGCGTCAAAATGATCGAAGTCGAATCTTCCGGAAATCCAACGCGCGATATGTATCTCGAATATTTTCCGGATTTCCTAAAGTCGATTTTCGAGGTTCTCCCTCAAATCGATGAGGAGTCGCGCAATACGATCTGGGATGCGATAGGGGCCACGTGTTTCCACGTGAATCGTAAGATTCGCGAAAAGGGCGGAGAGATATATCCCACTGGGTTGACTATGGAAGAGGCCGCTAATTTCTTGGTTGAGAAAGAGCATAGCCGCGATCATCTCAAGAGGGAATTCACCAAAATCATAAACGGTGAGGAAGTTCTCGTTCGCGAACGAGAGTACCGTGCGACTTGGGATGGAGAGAAATTCGAGACCGAGTCGGGCATCGGCCGTCTCTACGGAAACATCTGCACGTGCCTCCTCAAGAGCTGTGGTCTCATCGAGCCCGATGGTGTGCTATGTCAGCAGTGTCAGCAAGGCATGGGCGCTGAAGCAGTTCGCTTTCTTACTGATGGGAAATATCCTGAGCATATTCACTTCGAATCGCCAGAGAATTACTGCAATGGGTGCGACCACTGCCACGCCATTCTCTACTATCCGATTGAAAAACGGGAGCACATTGACTTCTAATTACAAGAAATTGGGTGAAATATGAAGGAAAATGAAAAACAGTCACCAAGCGAGACCAAGAAGGAGTTCGATAGTGAGATGCCCTTGCTTTCAGGGCTAAGCAATACGAAAAAACTACTTCTGCTGGCCGCAATGTATCTTAGCGCGATTGGCACCATGGTCTTTTCCGGCACTGACTCTGTTCTGCTGCCGAAGGCGGCTGAGCAGTTTGGAGCTCTGGACTATTACTCGGTGGCGTTGCCGTTGAGCTCGATCGTGACTATTGTCATGATGCCTCTCTCGGGATTTTTGATGGCGAGAAATCCAACCATTAAGATCAAGTTGTTCGTGGTCGAGTGGCTGATCACCGTTGTTGGCGGAATCGTCATGGCGTGCGCGCAGAATTATGCCATGATTGTATTAGGCATGATGCTGGCTCGCATGTGCTTTCCTGCGGTCTATGTGTGCGGATTCACGATCATTCGCGAACTCTATGATGCAAAACAAGCTGGTATATACATGGGCCTGATGAACACCGTGATGCTCGCGTCTAACATCATTGTGCCGACGCTTGGTGGTGCTGTTGTTGATGGATTTGGCTGGAGATGGATGTACGTCATCATTGCGGTTTCCGCAGCCCTTCCCGCTGCTGTTGCAATTCTGACGCACGTCACTTACCCCGAGTACGCGAAAGGGCTTTCCACCAATTCGCCTTTCGATGCCGTGGGTCTCATTTCTCTTGTCGTCACCATGGGCGGCTTCATCCCATTCGTGGCGCTTGGAAGAAGTCTTGTGCCCTTTGGAACTCCCTTTAGCTGGGTTTTGCTGGCGACGGCGATTGTCGGATGCATCGCGCTTGCGCTATCCATCAAGAAGAAGGGTGATGAAAGCATCCTTCCCGTACCTGCTCTTAAAGATCGAAATGTACTTTGCTTCTTCCTGGGGAACTTTACGAACAACTTTGCAATTCTCTCCTGCTTCCTTTTTCTGCCGGCGTACATGATGTACGCTATGGGCGGAACGGCTGTTGAGGCGGGTTTGGCAACTTCTCTCCATTCGATTCCCGGGTTTATTCTAGGCGCTTTTGTAGGGGGATGGATTGGGAAGCATCAGAGTGTGAAGTTGCCGGTAAACTTCGGTGCTGTTGTTCGCCTTGCGGTTATCGGTTTCTTTGCGTTCTTCCTTAACCCGACAATGCCTATTTGGGTGCCGATTGTCGTCTTCTTTATCGGTGGTTTCTACACCGCCATGGCTGGTTCGCTTTACACTGCGGGTCCTCAGATCATTTTGTCGGCAAAGCGCAGGGCAACGGGTATTGGCATCATTTCGATGGGACAAAATCTCGGATCCGCGACCGCAACCTGTGTTTATGGCCTCCTTATGAGCGCCTATGGTATCGAGGCTGGCCTGCACTACGCCTTTATGCTCGCATTTGCTGTTGCTATTATTAATTGGCTGGTTATGCTCCCCGTCAAAAAGGAGGATGACTGATATTGCGTAGCGGTCTATTGGGGCTTCGCGCTTTACGTAAACAACTCGACGAGCGTTGAGACCTCGATCTTTGTTGCAACTGCCTTCCGCATTTTGCGCGGAAGGCAGTTGCGCACTGCTCCCTCTTCTTGCCAGCTCGATATTGTGGAGGATGAAAAGGCGGGTTAAAAGTGTTTATCGGGCCGCGCTGACAAATCTGACGCGGCGCGTGTTTGCCACTAATTTGAGGACGAGATAATAAGATGAAGATGAATGCGAGAGGGGCAGTCTAAGTGAGGTGTGGGAGCGCGGCGAGAAAAAGATTGTCGGCTGCCGCCATTGCGGGCGCTGTTGTGATCGGTGCGATGGAGGTGGGATTTGCGCTTGCGCCGGATTCGGGGCTGCATCCCCTGACGGCTGACGCTGCTTGCCCGGTAGCGGGCTGCACGAACGGCGCATGCCACGGATATGGCGCCGTTCCCGAGCCCGACGGGCGCAGCGAGATGCGCTGCCCCGAGGCTGGCTGTGCATCGGTTGAGTGCCATGGGTGGGAGACGCTCGCGGGGCGCTACCACCAGGCCTCCGACATGTCCTTGAACTTGTGGATCCTCATGCCCGTAGCGCTGGTGCTGGGCCTTTGGGTGGTATCGCGTCGTTTGTCGAAAGGGGAGCACCATGCGAGTGTCTAGGGTTGCTTTCGATATTGTGTTGCTGGCTCTCTATTTGGTGGCGGCGAACCCGGCGTTGACGGGAGTGCCTTTTCACGAATATCTTGGGGTGGGCGTCTTCGTGCTCCTGGTTGCCCATGTTGTGGCGAGCGGTGAAGGCCTGGGCGGCCGCGGCCGTTGGGCGCGGCGCGTGCTCAACGGGGTGCTTCTGGTAGCGCTCGTGTTCTGCGTCGTATCGGGAGCCATGGTGTCGGGGACGCTGTTGCCCTCTTTGGGCCTCTATGCGACAGGCTACTATTTCTGGGATCCGCTGCATGCCCTATCCGCCAAGGTGCTGCTCGCTGCCCTGCTCGTCCATGTTGTCCTGCGCGTGCCAGCTGCCGCATCGGTGCTTCGTAGGCAGCTGGCGAGAGAAAACGGCAGATGAGCTTGCTGGCGAGCGCTCGCCCTTTCGCCCTTCAGCTCCTTAGCCTTCCAATTCCCTTGCCAAATAGCGGCCGGTGAGGCTTTCCGGGTTGGCGGCCACTTGGGCGGGGGTGCCCTCGGCCACGATGCGGCCGCCGGTCTCGCCGCCGCCCGGCCCCATGTCGATGACGTAGTCGGCGTTGGCGATCATGTCCAGGTCGTGCTCGATGACCACCACGGTGGCGCCGTGCTCGATGAGGTTCTGCAGCACGTCGATGAGGGTTTCCACGTCCAGCGGGTGCAGCCCGATGGTGGGCTCGTCGAAGATGAAGAGGGTGTCGTCCTGGTTGCGGCGCATCTCGCTGGCCAGCTTCAGGCGCTGGGCCTCGCCGCCGGAAAGTGCCGGTGTGGCCTCGCCCAGAGTGAGATAGCCCAGGCCCAAATCGTGGAGGATCTGCAGCTTGTCGCGCACCTTCTTCAGATGGGCGAGGGCGGAAAGCGCCTGGTCAACGGTCAGCGTGAGCACCTCAGGCAGCGATAGCGTGTGCACGCTTTCGAAATCGTCGGCATGCTCGTGTCCCGCCGCCATATCTCCGCAGGGGGCGGGTTCGCGGGTCGCTTCTCGCTCCATTTCTGCGTCGGCGGACAGTTCGACGCCGCCTTCGATGGCCATTTGGATGGCGTAGGCCTCCTGCCCGTAGCGGCTGCCGCGGCAGTCGGGGCAGGGAATGTCCACGTCGGGGAGGAACTGCACGTCCAGGGAAATTTGTCCCGTGCCGTCGCAGGTGGGGCAGCGCAAGGATCCGGTGTTGTAGGAGAACGCGCCCGCCTTCAGTCCCTGTTCCTTGGCGTCCGGCAGGGCGGCGAAGGCGCGGCGCAAATCGTCCAGCACTCCGGAGTAGGTGCCCACGGTGGAGCGTACGTTCACGCCGATGGGCGTGGCGTCCACCAGATCGACCCGCGCGATGCCCGGAGCGTCCACGGACAGCACATGCCCCGGTAGCGGCGTGCCGGCCAGCGATGCCTTCAGCCCCGCGACCAGGCTTTCTAGCACGAGCGTTGTCTTCCCGGAGCCCGACACGCCCGTCACGCAGGTCAGACGCCCTTTCGGAATGCGCGCTTCCAACGGATGCACGGTGTGGATGGCGTCGGTCTCCAGCGTAATGGCTCCTTCGTCGAAGAGATGTTCGGGCGCGACAGGCGTGCGCACCCGCACCTTCGCCGTGCCTGCCAGAAACGGCCCGATGCGGCTGGCCGGGTTCGCCTCCACCTCGGCCACCGACCCTTGGGCGATGACGCGGCCGCCGTCGGCGCCCGAGCCGGGTCCGATCTCGATGAGGTGGTTCGCGTGGCGCAGCACGGCCACGTCGTGATCCACCATCACCACGGAGTTGCCGTCGGACAGAAGGTCGTCCATGACGCCCAGCAGCCCCTCGATGTTCGCCGGATGCAGCCCGATGGAGGGCTCGTCCAGCACGTAGAGGACGCCGGTGGTGCGGCTGCGCACGGCGCGCGTGAGGGCCACGCGCTGTCGCTCGCCGTTCGAAAGCGTCTCGCTGGCGCGGTCGAGGGTGAGGTACCCCAGCCCCAGCTGCTCCAGCCTCTGGATTGGCTCGGTCATCTCGCTCGTGATGGAGTCGCACATCGGACGCATCTCTGGCGGAAGCCACGGGGCCACGCCAGGCAGCCACTCGCGCAGCTCGTCCAGCGACAGGGCCGTCACCTGGGCGAGATTGCGCCCATCGATGGTGGACGACCGCGCCTTCTCGGAGAGTCGCGTGCCGTGGCAGTCGGGGCACACCGACTCGCAGAGAAACTTTGCCACGCGCGCCATGCCCTTCTCGTCCTTCGCCTTCGCCAGCGCGTTTCTCACGGTGTTCACGGCGCTGTAGTAGGTGAAGTCCAGCTCGGTGGCATGGTCTTTGTTCTTGGGGACGTACAGGATGTGACGCTTCTCCATGGGACCGTGCAGCACGATGTCCTTCTCGGCATCGGTCAGATCTTTGTAGGGCACATCGATGCGTACGCCCATTTCGCGGGCCACCTGCGGCATGAGCGACCACATGAGGTTGCGCCACGGTGCTACCGCGCCCTCTTCCAAGGTAAGGTTGGGGTCGGCGATGAGCGTGGACTCGTCGATGTCGCGCACGACACCGGTGCCGCCGCAGGTGGGGCACGCGCCGCCGCTGTTGAAGGCGAGGTCCTCGGCGGAGGGGCCGTAGAATTCCACGCCGCAGGTGGAGCAGGTAATGGGCAGCTCGGCGGCCACGTTCAGGGTCGGCGCGTTCACGTGCCCGTTGGGACACACATGGTAGCCGAGGCGCGAGAACATGAGGCGCAGGTAGTTCAAAAGCTCCGTGGACGTGCCGAACGTGGAGTGCACGCCGGGGATGCCGGGCCGCTGGCGCAGGGCGAGGGCCGCCGGTACGTGCAGCACCTCGTCCACGGTGGCGCGTCCGGCCTGGGAGATGCGCCGGCGCGTGTAGGTGGAAAGCGCCTCCAGGTAGCGGCGGCTCCCCTCGGCATACAGCACGCCCAGCGCGAGCGAGCTTTTGCCCGACCCGGATACGCCCGCGATGCCCACGAGCTGCCGCAGCGGTACATCCAGCGAGAGGTTCTTCAAGTTGTGCACCCGCGCCCCGCGCACCTCAATGGCGGTAGGCTCGGTGAAGGCAAGAGGCGTGGCGGTTTCGATGTGTTCCATGGAGGCTCGATTCTCGCGCGATATGCAAAGCGCCCCGCGGCGGGGCGGGGCGCTTTCGAATTCTGGAGCCAACGAGCGGATTCGAACCGCTGACCTACGCATTACGAGTGCGTTGCTCTACCAGCTGAGCCACGTTGGCAAAAGTGCTTCTTGCGAAGCGGCTGTTTAGTATAGCGAACTGGTCGACGCTGCGCAAGCAGCCGCATGGGGGAATTCCCCAGATGCGCACAATGACGGTATCGAAATGCAGGAATTCGCGCTGGCTCGAGCAGCCGGCGTTGCTCTTTCGGGTGCGGCTGGACGCGAGGGGGGTGCCAGATGTGCGAATCGGCTAGTCGGTGTCTTCGCTCGGTTAATCTGGAAAGGCCGTGGGGCGGGGCGGGGGAGGGCGCTCCAACGCTATACTGGTCGCCATCGAAAAAACGGGGAGCGTGAGTTGAAACTGAACGGTTCGACTCGCCTGCGTGCGGCAATCCGCGCGGCTGTCTCCCCTTAAGAGCAACGAGGTGCGTGTATGAGCTTGAGGTTTTCGCTTGCGAAGGCGGCCGGTGCCGTTTCGACCTGGGGGTTGCGCCATGTGGCGCACCGTCCGGCGGCCAACCTGCCGGGGAAGATCGCGCTCAAGATTGATCCGTCGTTGCTTGATGAGCTGCGCAGCAAGTGCACGCAAGGTTCGGTCATCACAGTGGGTACCAACGGGAAGACCTCGACGAACAACCTTCTGGCCGATGCCTTTGAAGCCGCTGGACGCACTATTATCTGCAACCGCACCGGGGCCAATCTGGCCGCTGGCATTTCCTCGGCGCTTCTGCAGCAGCCGGCCGCCCAGTGGGGCGTCTTCGAATGCGACGAGTTGTGGCTTGCCCACGTGCTGCCGCATCTGCGCTCGAACTATGTGCTGCTGCTGAATTTGTTTCGCGACCAGCTCGACCGTTGCGGAGAAATCGACCGCATCCAAACGTCCATTGCGGGCGCGTTGACCGCCTCGCCTGACACCGTGCTCGTGTACAACGCCGATGACCCGCTGTGCGCCCGTATCGCCGATGAGGTGCCCAATCGTACGGTCGCCTTTGGCCTGAGCGAGTCTATGGGCTTGGCCCAAAACACCGTCACCGACGCCCAGATGTGCCAGAAGTGCGACGGCATGGTGCGCTACCATTACCGCCAGTACGGTCAGCTCGGCGACTATTTCTGCGACCAATGCGACTTCGCGCGCCCGACGCTGGACTTCGCTGGGCGCGACATCGCCATCGGGCCCGCTGGCGTGACCATGGAGGTCTGCGGGCCGACTGGCTGTGAATCGGTGCATACGCCGCAGCCGACGCCCTATGCCGCCTACAATCTTGTGGCCTCTTATGCCCTTTGCCGCGAGGTGGGCATTCCCACGGCCGATTTCCAGCGGGCCCAGGATGCTTTCAACCCGCGCAACGGCCGCTTGCAGCGTTACCGTCTGGGTGGTCGCGACGTGCTGCTGAACCTGGCGAAGAACCCCACGGGCTTCAACCAGAACCTGAAGATCGTGGAAGCCGACCGGGGCCCCAAGATGGTGGCCTTCTTCATCAACGACCAGGTAGCTGATGGCCGCGACATTTCTTGGATTTGGGATATCGATTTCGAAGAGCTTGCCGGCCAACCGGATACGGTGGTGTTTGCCGGCGGCTCGCGCGCCCACGATTTGGCCGTGCGCCTGAAGTACGCTGGCATTGAGGCGGCGGTCGTCGAGAACATCGAAGACGCTTTCGCCCGCCTGGGGGCGCTTACCGCTGCCGGCGTGCTGCCGGCCGACGCTGCCGTCTATGCTATTGCGAACTACACGGCACTGCCTCCGGTGCACGCCGCCCTGAACGCCATGGAAGCCGCCGAACCCGCCGAGGCCGCCGAACCCGCTGCTTCCGATCTGGCATCACCGTCGCACGCTGAGGGCGCTGACCCCAAGGCCCCTTCCCACGACGCAGCCGCTTCCGCTTCCGCCACCGCCACTTCCGAGCCTCCCGTCGTTATCGCCCATATGCTGCCCGACCTGCTGAACCTCTACGGCGACGGCGGCAACGTGCGCATCCTGGAACAGCGCCTGCGCTGGCGTGGCATCCCCGTGGAAGTGCGCCGCATCCAGCACGGAGAGGCGGTGGACTTCTCCCAGGTCGACCTCGTTTTCATGGGCGGCGGCCCCGACCGCGAGCAGAAGCTTGCCAGCGAGCAGCTGCTGGCGATGCGCGACGAGCTGGCCGCCTATGTGGAAGGAGACGGCCCGCTGCTTGCCATCTGCGGGGGCTACCAGATTCTCGGTCGCCAGTGGCTGTGGGGCGACGAGCTTGTGCCCGGCCTTGGCCTCATCGACATGGAGACGCGCCGCCCCGGCACGTCGGCCGACCGTCTCATCGACAACATGGTGCTCGAATCTCCGCTGGCCGCCCATCCCGTCGTGGGCTATGAGAACCACGCCGGCCGTACCTACCTGGGCGAGGGCGTGGAAGGTTTCGGCCGCGTCGTGTCCTCCTGCGGTCACGGTAACAACGATGACGATCGCGTGGAGGGCGCCCGCTACAAGAACGTCGTGGGCACCTATTCCCACGGGCCGCTTCTTTCCAAGAACCCGGAAGTGGCCGACTGGCTGCTCGCCCGCGCTCTCGAACGCCGTGCGGAGCGCACCGGAACCCCGGCCGCCGATCTCGCTCCTCTTGATGATAGCGCCGAGCTCGCCGCCAACGCCTCCATGGTCAAGCGCCTGTCGTAGGAGACGCTTCAATGTTGATGCTCCTGCTCGGCGCATCCGTGGCGAAGTTGTGGGCAATCTGCCGTTCTCCTATGGCTTTTCACTGGTAATGGGGCCCATTTTGTTGCGCCGTTCGGCAATTCTTTGCCAAAATGTTACTTCGAATTGAGCAATTCTTGGCTTTGCGGCGCTGTGCGGCTTGCGGTTCTGCTTGCCAGGAAACACGAACCACGAAAGCGAGACCTTCCAGGATGGCCGAAACTCCAGGCAAGAACAACCCCCGCGCGCAGCACGCATCTCAGCCCACGGGGAAGTCGAACAATCCAAGGCATTCGCAGCCTGTCGGCGCCAACAACCCCCGTAACTCCCAGCCCATAGGGAAGGTGACGAACAACCCCCGTCATTCTCAGCCGGTGGGGTCGAATAACCCGCGCCATTCTCAGCCCGTCGGCTCGAACAACCCGCGGCACTCCCAGCCGCTTCCCAAGCAGCCTGCCCTCGAGGGAACGGTGGCCGACGCCATGCCGGTGCTGCCTCCCATGGCCGAGCCCAACCCCTATTCCCGCGGGGCCACGGGCGACGACTACGCGAAGGATCGACGCCGCAAGAAGCGCAAGCGCATTCTGCTCGGCGTGCTGGCCTTTGTGTTGGTGGGCGTCCTCGGCGCCACGGGGGCCGCGTGGGCCTATATCTCCGGCATCGAACAGGAGATGAACGAGGACATCACGCCTGAGGTTGTGGAAGCCCTGGAGGCGCCGGCCGAATACGACGGTGGCACCTTCTACATGCTGCTCATGGGCACCGACAAGTCGGCCGCTCGCGAGCAATCGACCCAGTATGCCGGCGACACCTTCCGCTCCGACTCCATGATCCTCACGCGCGTCGATCCTCAGAACAAGAAGGTCACCATGGTGTCGATGCACCGCGATACCGAGATTGAGATCGAGGGCTACGGTCTGCAGAAGCTGAACGCCTCCTATGCCATCGGCGGCCCGGCGCTTGCCATCAAGACGGTTTCGCAGATGGCCGGCGTGCCCATTTCCCACTATGCCGAGATCAACTTCGACGGCTTCGAAGAGGTCGTTGACGCTCTGGGCGGCGTGGAAGTGGACGTGCCGATGGAAATCAACGACGACGAGGCCGGCGGCCATGTCGATGCAGGCGAGCAGACCCTGACCGGCGAAGAGGCGCTCATTTTGTGCCGTTCGCGCCACTCCTACGACGAGTACGGCGACGGCGACCGCTACCGCGCGGCCAATCAGCGCCTGGTGCTGGGCGCCATTGCCAAGAAGATTCTCTCGGCCGATCCGGCCACCATGGCCAACACCATCAGCGCGCTTTCCCAGTACATCACCACCGATTTCAAAGTGGGCGATATCGTGGCGCTGGCCACCTCCATGCAGGGCATCGATCCGTCGAAGGACATCTACTCCGCCATGGAGCCGACGATCAGCGAGTATAAGAACGACACGTGGTACGAGCAGCTTGATGTGGCGGCGTGGAACACCATGATGGGCCGCGTGCGCGAGGGGCTTCCGCCCACCGAGGCCGATGAGGTCGACGAGTTGAACGGCACGGTGCTCGCTAGCGTTGGCGACGGCAAGGCGGCCGCGAGCGACAGCGAGGGCGTGCAGGGCGCAAACGGCACGCAGCGCCAGACCTTCGGCGAGACGCGCACGGGCATCGTCACTATCAAGAACGGCAACGGCATCAACGGCGTGGGCGCCGAGGCGCTCGAGCGCATCAAGCCCCTCGGGTATACCGCCGACGCCTCCAACGCGAACAGCTTCAGCTACGAGGAGACCGTGGTCGTCTTCGACACACCCGATCAGCGCGTTTACGCCGAGGAGCTCATCGACGCCCTCGGCTGCGGCCGCGCCGTGCAGAACACTGACGGCGAGTACGTCTACGACGGCGACTTCCTCATCCTGATCGGTAGCGATTGGCAGTAGGAAGCCGTGCATCTCATCAACCGAAAGGGCCCCGCATTGGGGCCCTTTTGCGAGCAAAGGAGTCCCATGCGATTTGTTTCGTGGAATGTGAACGGCATTCGTGCTGTGCTGAAGAAGAACTTCCTGGAGGTGTTCGACGCCTTCGACGCGGATATCTTCGCCATTCAGGAGACGAAGTGCCAGGTCGGCCAGGTTGAGCTGGATCTGCCGGGCTACCACCAGTACTGGAGCGCCGCCGAAAAGAAGGGGTATTCGGGCACGGCGGTGTTCACCCGCGAGGAGCCGCTGCGGGTACTGCACGGTTTGGGCAACGAGTACCTGGACGCCGAGGGACGCATCGTGGCCTGCGAGTTTCCCCAGTTCTGGTTCGTGAACGTGTACACGCCGAACTCCCAGATGGAACTTGCGCGCATCGACCACCGCATGGAATGGGACGACGCGTTCCGCGACTTCTGCAAGGGGCTCGAGGCCGGCGTGCTGCCCGACGGCAGCGCCAGCGATCCGAAGCCGGTGGTGATGTGCGGCGACTTCAACGTGGCGCATGAGGAGATCGACCTGAAGAACCCGGGCCCCAATCGCGGGGCGTCGGGCTTCTCCGATGAGGAGCGCGGGAAGTTCACCGAACTGGTGGACGCCGGCTTCACCGACACGTTCCGCCTGCTGCACCCCGACGAGACGGGCCGCTACAGCTGGTGGAGCTATCGGTTCCGCGCCCGCTCGACGAACGCGGGATGGCGCATCGACTACTTCCTCGTGAGCGATGAGCTGCGCGATAAGGTGGTGGCGGCGAGCATCTACGACGACGTGGAGGGCTCCGACCACTGCCCAGTCGGCCTCGAGCTCGACCTCGACTAAATCCATTACCGTAGGCTGATTCCGTAGGGGCAGCCCTTGGGCTGCCCTTGCTCCCGACAACGGCGCCGCCCGGAGCCAAGGGCGGCGCAAGCACCGCCCCTACGCAAAGAGTCACCAAGAAAAGGAATCCATCATGCTGAAGATAACCGTCGTTGCCGTGGGCAAGCTTAAGGAGAAGTTCTGGGTGGCGGCCTGCGACGAGTACTTGAAGCGGCTGCGCCCCTACGCGAAGGTGACCGTGGCCGAGATTCCCGATGTCGATCCGGCGCGGGCCGGCGGTGTGGAGGCGACTCGCGAGCGCGAAGGCGCAGGCATTCTGGCGGCCGTGCCGGAGGGGGCGCACGTCATCCTCATGGCCATCGAGGGAAAGCAGCGCTCGAGTGTCGACTTCTCCCGCCACCTGGACGATTTGGCTCTGCGCGGCGCAAGCGAGCTCGCGTTCGTCATCGGCGGTTCCGACGGTGTGAGCGATGCGGTGCGCGCCCGGGCCGACGAGACGTTCTCCTTCGGCCCCATCACCCTGCCCCACAACCTGGCCCGCGTCGTGCTGCTCGAGCAGCTCTACCGCGCCTTCAAAATCTCCCGCGGCGAGCCCTACCACAAGTAGGGTCTCTTCTCGACGTCCAGTCAAAAGTGGGAAAGCGTTGTGCCCAGTTTTGGGCAGAAGCCCGGCTGCCCTCTTCCTATACTGGCCTCATTCGCCAAGAGGGGGCGCAATCATGAGGGATGAGCCCTCCTCTTTCAGGCGATTCAGCGTTGCAATGCGCATCGCTGCTCTTACGAGAGAAAGAGGAGGAGTATGGAAGAGAAAGAGCAATTCGCTCCCACCGAGATCGTGAAGGACGGCAAGGTCACCCGCCGCACCTTCGTGAAGGGCGCGGGATGGCTGACCATCACGTCCGCCATCGGCGCCAGCGCCCTTGGCTGCGCACCGTCGAAGCAGGCCGCCGAGGAAGAGCCCCTGGCCGAGACCGGCCCGGTGGCCGACCCCGAGGAGGGCTTCACCTACAAGAGCGCCTGCTGCTCGGTGAACTGCACCTCGCGCTGCCATCTGCGCGCTCGCGTGAAGGATGACAAGATCTACACCGTCACCCCCGGCCAGATGCCCGGGCGCGACGACTACGCCAACTGCTGCCTGCGCTCCATCGGCTTGGGAACGCGTACTCACGATGAGAGCGTGCGCGTCATGCATCCCATGAAGCGCACCGGCGAGCGCGGCAGCGGCGAGTTCGAGCAGATCACCTGGGAGCAGGCCATCGACGAGATCGCCGAGCGCATGGAGGCCACCAAGGCGCAGTATGGCCCTAAGGCTTGCGGCTTCTACTCGTTCACGGGCAACCTGTCGAAGCTCTCCTGGGAGGCACCCACCCGTTTTGCTGGCACCTATGGCGCCACCGCCTTCGACATCGAGGGCATTATGGGCGACCATGGCGCCACCATGGGCATGACGCTCTGCTTCGGCCAGGGCCGCGGCGCCCACGACACGCGCGACTACCTGAACTCCAAGATGGTGGTGCTCTGGGGTCGCAACGTGGCCGACACCCACACCTCCGAGTTCCGCTACCTCGTGAAGGCTCGCGAGAACGGTGCCAAGATCGTCGTCGTGGATCCGCGCCTGTGCTCCACGGCGGCCATCGCCGATCAGTGGATCCCCATCAAGGCCCAAACCGACCCGGCTCTGGCCCTCGGCATGATGAACGTCATCATCAGCAAGGACCTGCACGCGAAGGACTGGCTCGTCGCGAACTCCGTGGCACCGTTCCTCGTGCGCGAGTCCGACGGCGCGCTCTTGCGCGACGGCGAGGGCGAGGACGCCGCCTGGATGGTGTGGGACACGGCCGCGAACCAGGCGGTGCCCAACACCACCGAGGGCGTGACGGCCGCGCTTTCCGGCACCTTCGAAGTGAACGGCGAGGCGTGCCGTACCGCTTTCGACCACCTGTGCGACGAGGTGTCCAAGTACACCCTGGAGTACACCTCCGAGATCACCGGGCTGGATCCCGAGGTCATCGAGGCCTTCGCCATGGATTACATCAACGCCCAGCCGGCTGGCATTCGTATGGGTCAGGGCATGCAGCGCGTCTATAACTCCCACTCGCCCTTCCGCACTGTGGCCACGCTGGCCGCCGTGGCTGGCTACATTGGCGTGGAAGGCGGCGGTGCGTCCCACGCGGGCGGCACGGCGTCCATCCGCTCGACCCCCGGCGTCACCATTCCGGCGTTTAACTATGACGAGTGGGCCGACACGGGCGCCAACGAGGTGAACATGGTGAAGAGCTCGACGCTCTACGACCAGATCATCACCAAAGACCCCAATCCCATCGACTTCATGTGGTTCGCGAACTCGAACTTCATCAACATGAGCCCCGATGCCAACAAGATCATCAATGAGGTGCTGCCCAACATCTCCACCATCGTGACGGTGGATCCCTACTGGACCTGGACGGCGAAGTACTCCGATTATGTGCTGCCGGCCTGCAACTACTGGGAGAAATGGGACTTCCTCGATCGCTCGCCCTGGGTGTTCTTCCAGAGCCCCGCGGTGACGCCGGCTGGCGAGAGCAAGTCCGACGTCGAGATCATGTCGCTTCTCGCGGCCAAGGTGGGCCTGGGCGATTTGTGGTCGAAGACCGACGAGGAATGGGTGCGCAGCTTCGTGAACGAGGAGCATCCGGCTTGGGAGGGCTTCGATTTCGACAAGGCCGTGGAAGAGGGCATCTGGGGACGTCCCGACGGCATCTACGACTCCCAGATTGTCTACGCCGACGGCGTGTTCAAGACGCCTTCCACGAAGTTCACGTTCTACAACGACGACCTGGTGGAATTCGAGGAGGAAGTGCCCTGCTACAAGCCCATGCTGGAGGATCCGAAGGGCCCGCTCGGCGAGAAGTACCCGCTCGTGTTTCTGCAGTACCACGACCGCATGAACGTGCACACCCAGCACATCGGCATTCCGGCGCTGGCGGGCATTCAGGGCGAGCCTCTGCTGGAGATGAACCCGGTGGATGCCAAGGCCCGCGGTATTGCCGACGGCGACGTGGTGAGCATCACAAACGATCGTGGCGCCTGCAAGATGAAGGTGTTTGTCACCGAGGGCATCGTGCCCGGTACGGTGGCCACCCAAAGCGGCTGGACTCCCGACTACACCATTGAGGGCAACTACCAGACGCTGACCCACTTGACGTTGAACCCCACAGAAGAGCACATTTCCCAGACCTGCACGGCATTCTACGACGTGCTGGTGGAAGTAGAGAAGGCGTAGGTGCGACATGGCTAAGCAATATGGAATGGTGATCGACACGACTCGCTGCATGGGCTGCCAGACCTGCGCGGTTGCCTGCAAGGTATCCAACGACGTGCCCGGCGAGCTGTATTGGGCCCATGTGGAAGGACTCGAGGGCGATCTGTACCGCCCGACGGGCACCTTCCCGAAGGTGAAGATGAACTTCCGCCCCACGCTGTGCAACCATTGCGCCGAGCCGGCTTGCGTGGCCAACTGTCCCACCGGCGCCATGGCGAAGCGCGAGGACAACGGCGCTGTGGTGGTGGATCAGGACGTGTGCATCGGGTGCGGCACCTGCGTGAACTCGTGCCCCTACGAGGTGCCGCAGATTGACGAGGAGGCCGGCGTGTCCTCGAAGTGCACCCTGTGCTTCGATCGTCTGGACAACGACCATCGTCCGTGGTGCGTGCAGGCCTGCCCGGCCGAGGCCCGCATCGTCGGCGACCTGAACGATCCGGAAAGCGAAGTGTCGAAGTACATCGCCGAGAAGGGCGCGGTGCCTTATTTGGAAGAGAACGGCACGACGCCTTCGGTCTATTACGTGTAAGCCCTCCCTCCCATAGGGGCAGCGACCGAGTGCCGCTGCCCCTCTTCGCTTCGAGGGAAGGCGCTTTGGTACAATGAGGTCGCGGACGCGGGGGATCGGACGCGAGAGGGGAGGGGAACTATGACGTGGACGGGAAAGAACGAGGTGCTCGACGAGGTCATCAGCCGTGCCGAGCTAGAGCGCATGCTTGACGAGGCGGGCGCCACTTATACCTCGCGGCGCATTCCGGCCGGTGCCATGGTGTTCTGGAGCGGCGAGCCGGATGGCAACCATTACTATGTTGAAAGCGGCTCGGTGGAGCTGTACGGCGTCGATGCCGCTGGGCGCAAGAAAGTCATCGACCGCTACGGCCCCGGCATGTTCTTCGGATTCCATATTCTGCGCGATACCAATCTGACGATGTCGACGGCGCAGTGTTTGGAGGACAGTCGCATTCTGGCCATTCCCAAGGAATCGTTCTTCAAGTTGCTTCGCGGAGGCTCGGATTTCTCCGAATACTGCGTGCGCTATTTGTTCGGGCTTTTGTCCATGCAGACCAATGAGATGCTGAACCAGTCGTTCTACGTGACGGCCCAGCGGGTGCCCATGCTGCTCGCCAAGTTGGCGGCTGAGCGTCTTGCGGAAGGCGCGGCGCAGCAAACGGTGGTGCTCCCCTACAGCAACAACGACATCGCCGACATGCTCGGCGTGAGCCGCAACTCGGTCACCTCGGTCATCTCGCGCTTGCAGGCCCAGGGGGTCATCGAGAAGCAGCGCAGTGCCATTCGCATCATCGATGCGCAGCGTCTTGTTGAGATTGCCCAGCTCGAGCAGGAGTAGGGCGCCATGGGCCGGAAACTTGCCCCACTGTTTTTCGCCGCCTTCCTCGCTTACGGCTACAACAACATCTTCATGACGCTGACCCCCTCTTTTGTGGTGGCTGCGGGAGGGACGTTGGCGGAAGCGGGGCTTCAGAACAGCGTGTATCTGGCCGCGGCGGTCCTCTTGCGCTTCGCCTTCGGCCCGGCGGCGGATCGGTGGGGCACGAAGCCGGTCATGCTGGTGGGCCTTGCATCGTTTGTGCTCGGGGGCGTTCTGTTCCCGCTGTGTGCCGAGTTCTGGCAGATGCTTTTGGTGCGCTGCGTGCAGGCGGTCGGCCTTGCTTCTTTCTGGTCGTCGGCCACAGCCACCGTTTCGGAGGCGGCGCCGCCCCAGGCTCGGGGCCGCTGGCTCGGCCTGTATCGCCTGACGACCTCCGCTTCGCTTCTTCTGGGGCCTCTTGTGGCGTTCGGACTCGTGAAGGCCGCGGGGTTCGCCGCATGCTTTCGAGTGCTTGCTGGATGCTCTGCGGTCGCTTTGGTTTGCGTTGGCGCCATGAGGCTCCCTCGCCGCCATCGGTGCGAGCGACTTCGGGTAGCGTCGCCCTGTGCGAAGGGCTCGTTTCCCCTGTCTGGAGTTGTCGGCATAGCAGTGGCCGGGACGTTTGTCGCCGCCATGGGATACGGCTTGTTGTTCAGTTTTGGAGGCACCTTCATCTCAGCCGCCGGAATGACCGGAAACGAGGGATGGTGCTTCACGCTTATTGGACTCGGGGGCCTTGCGGCCAATCCCGTTGCCGGTATCCTCTGCGATTGCCGTGATGCGCGCCGGTTATTCGGCGTCCATGGGCTGCTCATGGGGATGGGCGTTGCGCTCTTCGCCGTGGCGGCATCGTCTTTGCCAGCCCTGGTCGTTTCGGGGCTTTGCATCGGCTATGGCTATGCGGGCGCCATGGTGTGCGCCCAGGCTATGATTGCTCGCCAGGTGGCGGAGGGGCGCCAAGCGACGGCGCTTGCTCTGCAGCAGAACGCCATCGATGTCGGCATCGCCTCCGCGAGCGCTCTGTACGGAGGCGTGTTCTCGGCGCTCGGGCCTTCCGCGGCAGAGCCGTTTCTCTTTCAAGCATGTTTTGTGACGATATGTGGAGTTGTCCTCGTGGCCGTGCGATCGGGTTCTCGTGATGATTCAAAGGGCTCTTCTGCTTGAAAAACGACGGGTAGCGTAGTTCTGCAAACAGAAGGGGCGGCCACTGATCAGCATTTCCCCAGGTCGCATTTCTCGAAAGAGGGGAAAGCGGGCGTAGCAACTACGCTACCCGTCGTTTTCCAAGCAGAAACCACCCGCGAGGCGAGCGCACGAAGCGAGCGGCGTCTTACTTCTTCACGACCTCGATGGTCACCTCGGCTGGGGCGGGCAGCTCGGCGGTGCAGTGGGGGCAGCGGGTGGCGCCCACGTTGATCTCTTCCAGGCAGAAGGGGCAGGTGGGGGCGTGCTCGATGACTTCCTCGCCCTTGGCGTTCTTCATGAAGGGCAGCTTCGCCGTGCCGTCCTTCATCTTGTTGAAGGCCTTCACGATCATGAACACGACCCACGCCACAATGAGGAAGTTGATGATGGCGCTGATGAACGCGCCGAAATCGATGCCGTTCTCGGTGCCGGCGACGGGGATGGTGAGCCCGGCGACATCGGTGCCGTTGCCGCCTGTGATGAGCTTGATGAGCGGATTGATGATGTCGTCGGTCAGCGACGTGACGATGGCCGTGAACGCTGCGCCGATGATGATGCCGACGGCCATATCGATCACGTTGCCGCGGTTGATGAACTCCTTGAACTCGGCCAAGAGACTTTTCATGGTCGATCCCTTCTCGCGCGAAACCTTCTGCCAAGGTATTATGGCGCTCTTTTGCCGCGTGTCCATAGCGTCGTGATAACATGGCGCCAACCGTTTACAAGGAGTTACGACAACCGTGGATACAGCGAAAATCGAAGCAGGCGTCCGCCTGATTTTGGAAGGTGTCGGGGAAGACCCCGAGCGCGAGGGGCTGCTGGACACGCCGGCGCGCGTGGCCCGCATGTACGAGGAAGTGCTCGGCGGCCTGGAGGAAGATCCGGCGCGTCATTTCGATGTGACCTTCGATGAGGGGCATGAGGAAATCGTGCTGGTGGGCGACATTCCGTTCTACAGCATGTGCGAGCACCATCTGGCACCGTTTTTCGGGAAGGCGCACGTGGCCTATGTGCCCGGCAAGGACGGGCGCATCTGCGGCATCTCGAAGCTGGCGCGGCTGGTGGACGGCTTCGCCAAACGCCCCCAGGTGCAGGAGCGCCTGACTGGGCAGATTGCCGATACGCTTGTGGAAGCGCTGCACCCGGCCGGCGTCATCGTGGTGCTGGAGGCCGAGCACATGTGCATGAGTATGCGCGGCGTGAAGAAGCCGGGCGCGAAAACGACCACGCGGGCCGTGCGCGGCTGCTTCGAAACCGACGCCGACGCGCGCTCGGAGGCGCTGTCGCTTATTTTCCGGCATTAAGGCGATGGCCGCGGTGTGTCGACTGAGCGCAAGGGCCTGCCTGTGTCATCGCGGACGAGCGCAAGGCGTCTGATTGCGTCATCCTAAGCGAGTGAAGCGAGTCGAGGGATTCCCCGACGACCCAACGAGAAAGAAGGTTTTCCATGAAGTGCGTCATCTCCGTCCTCGGCAAAGATCGCTCCGGCGTTGTGGCCGCTATCGCCACCACGCTGGCCGACTGCGGCGCCAACATCGACGACATCTCCCAGACGATTCTCGGCGAGGGCCGCATGTTCTCCATGACCATGATGGTGACGCTCGATTCCGCCGTCGCCGACTTCAACACCGTGCAGGAGCGCTTGGCCGCCGACGGCGAGCGCCTTTCCATGCAGGTCCTCATCCAGCGCGAGGACGTCTTCCAGGCGATGTACGAGATTTAGAACGCCGCTTCGATCTCGCATACGCTTGGCCCGCGCTGGGGCAGAATTGCCGCTACGGATGCGCGTCGACGGGCGATTGTGCCGCGACGGTGCCGCCGCCCGAAATTCCTGCTGCGCGCCTTCTTGATCGTTACCGATGTCCATCGCCAGCGCTTGAGGCGTCGCTAAAGCCCACGCGCTCAGAACAAAAAAGCACATTTTCCAAGACGTCGTACCGGTTTTCCGCTCACTCCTCTATTTGCTTGCAGAGAAATACCAGTTCAGCGAGTTGCGTCTTAAGCTATGTTTCTGAGCGATTTGGAAAATGTGCTATTTTGGAAGCAACAATTTGGAAAATGTGTTTTTCTGCATCGCCGATTTTTGCACGTACCCGATTTTGTCCATTATTTCACAATTTCCAAAACTGGCGCTGAGGGAAGCCGGAAGAGAGGGCGCCGAAACGTGCGTCGCCCTCTTGGCGAGACGTTTTCTCCTCCAGCCACGTTTCGTTTCCTCCGGAACTGCAGATGGTAGAATGCTTTCCACAAATATGCGTAATCGAAGGCAAATAGGGACGGAAGATGACCCGAATTTACACGTGCAATGTGCCCATTGAGGCGGATGTGGTGGATGCGTTCTGCTGGCTGCAGAAGGGGTTCACCGACCAGTTCGTCTACTACGATAAGCAGCGTGCCTGCCGCTATATGGGACTCGGCCGCTGCATCGCGCTGCCCAGTTTGCGCGATGTGGAATACGAGTACGGCGAGGGCAGCCCGCTGCACGAGGTCGCAGCTGGCGAGGATGCCGCCGAGCAGCCGCCGGTGTTCTTCTCGTTCAACCGCTTCGACGCCGCCAATCCCGCGCCGGCCGATGAGCTGATGTCGTCGTTCCCGCGGTTGCGGTTCATGCTGCCGGAAATCGTGCTCATCGAGAACGGGCGCGGCCGCTTCTTGCAGGTGAACTCGCTGGGACCGGTGTACCCCGGTCGCGTGGCCCGCTTCATGCGCATGGTGGCTTCCGCGCCGCCCCGCCAGCGTGCGGCCGTTCCGTTCGCGCTTGAGCCCGACTCTCGCGAGGCGTGGGGCAAGGCCGTGGATGCAGCGCTCGCAGCCATAGGGGAGGACCGGGTGTCGAAGGTGGTGCTCTCGCGGCGGTTGCGCCTTGTGGCCGAGCATCCCTTCTCATCGAAGGATCTGCTCGTAAACCTCATCGACGGCGATGCCCGCGGCACGGTGCTTCTGTACCGTTACGCCGACGTCTTCTTTTGCGGTTGCACACCCGAGCTTCTCGTGCGTAAACGCGGCGATGTGGTGGAATCGATGTGCCTGGCGGGGACATGTCCTGCCGGAGCTACGGCGGCGGAATCGGACGCGCTGGCAGAGGCGCTTCTGGCCGACGGGAAGAACCGCGCCGAGCACGATTACGTGGTGCAGCTCATTCGCGGCGTTCTTGACCGCGTTTGCTACGACGTCGATGTTCCCGCCGTGCCCGAGATCATGCGGCTTGCCCACGTGCAGCACCTGTTCACGCCGGCCCGCGCCCGCGTGCTCGCTGGCATCACGCTGGCCGACCTCATGGAGGATCTGCATCCCACCCCCGCCGTGGCTGGCACGCCGGTGGGGGAGGCGAAGATGCTGCTGCGGGCCATCGAGCCCTACAACCGCGGATTCTATGCGGGAGCCTGCGGTTTCGTGGACGGCGCCGGCGACGGCGAGTTTTCCGTGGCCCTGCGCACCGGCGTTTTCGACGGCGAGATGGGCTATGTCTACGGCGGCTGCGGCATCGTCGGCGAGAGCGATGCGGACGCCGAGTACGAGGAAATCGACCTGAAGCTGCGCACCATCCTTTCCGCTTTCGGCGCGTAACCTCTTGCTGCGCGGTTCTTGGGGCGCGTTTCGTGCGCTATCATGGACGGACGAAACGCGCGAAAGGAAGTGGCGATGGCCATAACGACGACTCATCAGCAGGATACGGCGCTGTTCGTGGCGGCGTTCTTCGACGAGATGGTGCGCTGGGGCGTGCGCGAGGTGGTGGTGAGCCCCGGCTCGCGGTCGACGGCTTTAGCCATGGCGGCCTACGAGCTGGAGCAGCGCCGACCCCAGGATCTGCGAGTTTATGTGGATATCGACGAGCGCGGGGCGGCTTTTCTCGGTTTGGGCCTTGCGAAGGCGAGCGGTCGCCCCGTGGCGCTCGTGTGCACCTCGGGCACGGCCTTGGCGAACTACTACCCGGCGGTTATCGAGGCGGAAACGTCCCGGGTGCCGCTCATCGTGCTGTCCGGCGACCGACCCCCGCAGCTGCAGGGCCTGGGTGCGCCCCAAACCACCGACCAGTTGAAGGCCTACGGCAATCACGCGCGCTCCTTCCGCGCCATGCCCACGCCGCGCGGCCGCGACCGCGACATCGCCTTTGCCCGCCAGGCGGCCCGCGAGGTGGTGCTCGCCGCGCTTGGCCCGACGGCTACGCTGGCTCCCTACCGCGAGCCGGCGCCGGCAAAGGAGGGGTTGCGCGAGTCCGCGACGACCGGTGTGCTTGAAGGGGCGGATTCTGCGGTCGCGGCGGCTTCCCTCGGCAAGCATGCTGCTGTTTCAGCTGGCTCCGGAGCCGCCGCGCTGCCGACGGATCCTGCTGCCACCGTTGCGCTGCCGATGGATCCTGCTGCCACCGTCGCGATGCCGGCGAATTCCGCGATCGCTGGCGCTCCCGCCGATGCTCCCGCGCGGGATGCTGCTGACGACTTTGCGGGCGCAGCCGCTGAAGAGGCCGATTCTTTCCAGCCGATCTTCTACAACGAGGCCGGCGACATTGTGAACTACAACCCGAACGTGCAGGTGGCTTCCCGCGCCTGCATGCACCTGGCCGGCCCCGTGCACGTGAACTTCCCCTTCGATGCCCCGCTCAAGCCCGATTTCGCTGGCGCCGATTTGCAGGCCATGCAGCGCGCCGCTCGCGATTGCTTCGCTCTGGGTGCCCGCAATGCCAGCATCGCCGCGAAGGACGGCGCTCTTCTCGATTTGGGCCCGCTTGTTGGCTCTGCCGGCACATTGCCCCCTTCGAGTGTCGAGGCCATCGAGCGCCTTCTGTGGAAGCGCCCCTCTTTGGTGCTCGCCGGCGAGGGCTCCTGTGAGACTGTGGCCGAGGCAGAGGAGATCCTCGCCTGGGCGCGCAAGCTGTCGCTGCCGGTGCTTGCCGATCCGCTGTCGGGCCTGCGCTCCATCGACGACCCGCTTATCATCGACAACTACGACAACCTCTGCGCTCGCGCCGACTGCCCCGTGCCCGAGGTGGTCATCCGCTTCGGTCGCTATCCTGTCTCGAAAAGTGCAACCGCTCTGCTCGAGCGCGTGCGTCCCGTCTCCCTGGCCGTTGATGTTGCCGAGACGCGCGATTTCAACGCGGCGACGGACGTGTTCGTGGGCACGACACCCCTCGGGTTCGTGCGCAGCGGATGGCGCGCCGAGGGCCGCAAGGCCCAGCACCGCTTCGCTGATGCCTGGGTCGCCCTCAACGACGAGGCGCGCCTGCGCATTCTCGCCGTGGAATGGGACGGCGTGGCCACCCACGATTCCGAGGCCGCGGAAGGCGCCTACGTGCGCTCGCTTCTGGAGCTGGCGCCGGAAGGCTCGTGTCTCTTTTCGGCGAATTCCATGAGCATCCGCGCCGTGGATACCTTCTACGTGAAAGACGGCAAGCCCCTGGCCGTGATGGCCAATCGCGGGCAGAACGGCATCGACGGCGTGGTCTCGACGGCGGTGGGGGTGGCGCAGCACTTCGCCCAGACGACGTTTCTCACCGGCGACTTCACGCTGCTGCACGACCTCTCCGGCCTGGCGCTCCAGCGCGAGATGCTGCTCCAGCGCCGCGGACCCGCAGGGACGCCGTCGCTGGTCATCGTGCTTCTGAACAACAACGGCGGCGCCATCTTCGACATGCTGCCCCAGGCCTCCGCCGACCCGTACTTCGAGCGGCTGTTCCTCGCGCCCCAGGACGTGCGCTTCACCGAGGCTGCCGCCGCCTTCGGCATTCCGTCGGCCAGCGTGCACACGGTCGGCGCCTTCCGCAGCGCCTACGAGCAGTTCCTCGGCACGCCGGGCATCAGCCTCATCGAAGTCGCCCTGCCCCTGCGCGGCGTTCGCGACCGTTACGCCCCTTATCAGCGCTAATGATGGCCGCTGTGAAGACCGCGATTCCAACAAAGCCCCCGTACGTCTTGCTGCACGGTTTCGCCCAAGCACCGGCCACGTGGGGCGAGGTGGCGCGGCGGCTGCAGGCGGCCGGTCACCGCACCTATGCCCCCGACTTGTACGAGGGCAAGGGCGATCTCAAGCTGTCGAGCTGGGAAGGAGCAGGGGAGGGCGAGAAAGAGACGGAAGGCGGGGAAGGTGACACGAATGCTGGGGGCATCGCGGTAGCGGAGCGCGACCCGCTGACCTCCCTGGAGGCGGTGTGCGACCGAGCGGCAGCCATCATTCGGTTAATCGCTCAGGCCGATGGCGCGCCGGTGCTCGTCGGCTATTCCATGGGCGGCCGCATCGCCGCCGAAACCGTAGTGCGCCATCCCAATTTGCCACTGGCGGGGTTGGTTTTGGAAAGCGCGGGGCTGGGGCCGTCCGACGAAGCGGCCCGGGCCACCTTGGCCGAGCGTAACGCCACTTGGGCCCGGCGGCTTCGCGAAGAGGGGGCCGCTGCCTTCATGGACTGGTGGGAGACGCTGCCGCTGTTCGCCACGCAGCGCGACCTTTCGTCGGAGGTGCGCGTCGCCATCCGAGCCGAGCGTGAGGCCCACAGCGCCGAGCTCCTTGCCCGCTCGCTAGAAGCCTGGGGTGCCCACCACCAAGCCGCTGAAGCGGCTACGCTTTCTGCCGTCTCCGACCTGGCCAGGCAAGGCGTTCCGGTGCTCTACGTTGCCGGGGTCCTTGACGAGAAGTACGCCGCTGTAGCCGCCCGCGCCCATGCTGTCGGCGTTCCTGTGGTGCTCGTTCCCAATGTCGGCCACAACGTGCACCTTGAATCCCCCTCCGCGTTTGGGGGGATCGCTGAAGGTGTTCTCGCTGAAGGCGGTTTTGTTGAAGGCGCCCTGGCTTGAAAATCACGAAAGATCGGATATCAGGCTGAAAAGGGATCTTTCTCGTACTTTCTAAGTCACGTGCGCAAAGCCTTCTCGCCGGCTTTTCTAAATTATGAGTCACAAACACACTTTATTATGCTAAAGTGTCGGCCATGATTTTCGTTCAGGGACATAAAGGCGGCATGGACGCGGCGGCGCTTGCCGTGGCAAGCCAGCACATCGCCCAGCAGTCGTGCGATGCGGTGGCCTGCGCCCTCATGAGCGCGCACAAGGCTGCCCAGTGTTGCACCGACGCGGTCGAGCGTGCGCTGGCCAGTGCGCACAAGGCGGCTCAGTGTATCGTCGAGGCGGCCCGCGCTATCGCCAGCCAGCACGAGGCCCAGCAGTCCCTGCGCGAAGTCTCCCCACAATTCGAGTTCCGATACCTTTAGCACACGGGTTTTCGCCCGTGGCTATTTTTTTGTAGCCAAGGGCGAAAAGTCGTGTGCGCCATCGGACGTATCCGCGCAACGAAAGGAAAGTAGAAGGACATGATCGCGAAAATTCTCTTGGTCATCGCGTTTGTGGCCGTGGCGGTGGCGGTGGGCATCTACTGTCGCCGGCACACGGGCACCGTGGACGGCTTCATTTTGGGCGGCCGCAACGTCGGCCCGTGGATGAGCGCCTTCGCCTACGGCACGAGCTACTTCTCGGCCGTGGTGTTCGTCGGCTACGCGGGCCAGTTCGGCTTCAAGTACGGCATTTCGGCCACCTGGGCCGGCATCGGCAACGCCATCATCGGCTCGCTGCTTGCCTGGTGGGTCTTAGGCCCCCGCACCCGCGAGATGACCCATCGCTTGCAGGCCTCCACTATGCCGGAGTTCTTCGGCAAGCGCTATAACTCCCGGGCGCTGCGCATTGCGGCGGCGGCCATCATCTTCGTGTTCCTCATCCCGTACACCGCCAGTGTCTACAACGGCCTGTCGCGCCTGTTCGGCATGGCCTTCGCGCTGCCTTACGACGTGTGCGTCATCGGCATGGCGGTGGTCACCTGCGTTTACGTGGTGCTCGGCGGGTACATGGCCACGGTCATGAACGACTTCATTCAGGGCATCGTCATGCTGCTCGGCATCATCGCCGTCATCGTGGCGGTCATCCTGAACAACGGCGGCTTCTCCGAAGCCATCATCTCTCTGTCCCAGATTCCCGCCGAGGGCTCGGCCATGCAGGGCCCCTTCGTCAGCTTCTTCGGGCCCGATCTGTTCAACCTGCTCGGCGTGGTCGTGCTCACCTCGCTTGGTACCTGGGGTCTGCCGCAGATGGTGCAGAAGTTCTACGCCATCAAAACCGGTCCCGCCATCAAGCAGGGCGCCATCATCTCCACTATCTTCGCCTTCGTGGTGGCCGGCGGCTCTTACTTCCTCGGCGGCTTCGGGCGCCTTTACGAGGGCCAGATCGAGTACGCCGCCAACGGCACGCCCGTCTACGACTCCATCATCCCGACGATGCTGTCCACGCTGCCCGACGTGCTCATCGGTCTGGTGATCGTGCTCGTGCTGTCGGCGTCCATGTCGACGCTCTCGTCGCTGGTGCTCGCGTCGTCATCTACCCTGACCATCGACTTCATCAACGGCAACATCATCAAGAATATGTCCGAGAAGAAGCAGCTTGTCTGGATGCGCGGCCTGCTCGTGGTGTTCATTGCCATCTCAGCGCTCATCGCGCTGTTCCAGTACCATTCCTCGGTGGTGTTCATCGCCCAGCTCATGGGCTACTCTTGGGGTGCGCTGGCCGGCTCGTTCCTCGGCCCCTTCCTGTGGGGTCTGTACTCCGGGCGCATTTCGAAGGCGAGCGTGTGGTGCTCGTTCGCCGTGGGCGTGGGTCTGACCGCCGTGAACATGGGCCTGGCGCTGTCCGGCGGCGTGCCGCTTATCGCGAGCCCCATCAACTGCGGCGCGCTGTGCATGATCATCTCGCTGGTCATCGTGCCGGTAGTGAGCTTGTTCACGCCGGCGGTGCCCTTCCAAATTAAGCCGCCGACCACCGAAGGTGCCATCGACCGCGAGTACGACCGCGAGCTCGCCCAGGAAGAGCTGGAAAGCGCCACCGCCAGCGCCGCTGCTGACGTATAAGGGATAGCAGCCGCAACTGAAGAAGAGAAACCTGGAAAGTCCCGTGTGATCGCGGGACTTTTCTCTGACTAACTCGGATATACTTATGCTGTTCTGTCACCAGAAGGCCGGGGGCAGGGCACCGGCGACGGCCGCGTTTCGTTGTCATGCGAAGAGCGCTCGCAACGTTCGCATTGCGCATTCGCGCGCAGAGCGTTCGTAGCGTTCGCATTGCGCATTCGCGCACCGAGTGCTCGCATCGCGCTCCGGCGTCGCGCGTTCGCGGGTGTCATGCCCTCGGCCTCTTGAGGAAGGAAGGTCATGGAAGGGTTCGAACTCATTGCCACGGGCCTGTGGTCCATTGTGCCGCCGATTTTGGCACTGGTCCTGGCGCTCATCACCAAGGAGGTGTATTCGTCGCTGACCATCGGTGTGTTCACGGGCATGATCATCTACCAGTTCACACTGAACGGCGTCGGTGGCGAGCAGCTCGTCGCCTCGTTCACCATGGTGCCCCAAATGATGGCCGAGCAAATAGCCGGCAACGGGGCGCTGCTGTTATTCCTTGCGCTTCTGGGGGCGCTTACCGTGGTCATCGCTACGGCCGGCGGCTCCCGCGCCTATGCGGAGTGGGTGACCACGCACGTGAAGAACGCCCGCGCAGCCTCCATCCTCACGGCGCTGCTCGGCATCATCATCTTCGTGGACGACTACTTCAACTGCCTCACTGTGGGCGCCGTCATGCGCCCGGTGACGGACAAGTTCCGCGTCAGCCACGAGAAGCTCGCCTGGATCATCGACTCCACGGCGGCCCCGGTCTGCATTATCGCGCCGGTATCCTCGTGGGCGGTGGCCGTGGGCGGCTACATGGGCGAGGACGGCTTCAACACCTTCGTGGCCTCCATCCCCTACAACTTCTACGCGCTGCTCACCATCTTCTTCGTGTTCTTCATGCTGTTCCTTCAGAAGGACTTCGGCCCTATGGCCGCGGCTCAGGCCGATGCCGAGGGCCGCATTCCGGCGGAGGGCTCGGCGCTTGAGGCGGTGTCCCTCGCCCGCATCGCCGACAAGGCCCAGGTCGATTTGGAAGGCGCGCCGAACATTCCCACCGTGGTGACCGAGGAGGGAGACATCGACGATGCCGCCGCCGGGGCCATCGAGGAGTACAAGGGCCTGAACATTTCCGATCGCGGCACCATTTGGGATCTCATCGTGCCCATCCTGGTGCTCATCGTGTTCTCTATCCTGGGCATGATGTACATGGGCGGCTTCTTCAGCGGCGTCGATTTCGCCACGGCGGTCGGCGAGAACCCGGTCATGGGCCTGTGCATCGGCGCGGTGGTGGCGCTGTGCGTGCTGGTCCAGCGGACGCGCTTCCTCTACCTGTTCCGCGACCCGCGTGCGGTGCGCACGTTTCTGGCCTCGGGGCTCATCGTCTCGTGCAACTGGGGCGTGTACATCTGGGCCGCCAACAGCGGGCACCTGCTGCAGACGAGCATCGGGTACTACCTGTGCCCGCTGTTCACCATCGTGCTGGGGATGGCGTTCTTCAAGGAGCGGCTCACGCCCATGCAGACGGTGGCCACGGTGCTGGCGGCGCTCGGCGTGGGGTACTTCATCGTGGCGAACGGTGGCGACATCTGGATCGCGTTCGCGCTGGCGCTCACGTTCAGCGTGTACGGCGCGGTGAAGAAGAAGGGGGGGTACCCGGCGCTGCCCGGCATGGCGTTCGAGTCGCTGCTCACGGGGCTTATCGGCGCCGTCGCCCTGATCGTGGGGGCGGCCGCTCCGTGGATCTGGCAGCTCGTGCCCGCCACGCCCGACCCGATGGCCGTCACCGGCCCGGCAGTCGACATGGCGCTGCTCGCCGGCTGCGGCGTGCTCACGGCCATCCCGCTGCTGCTGTTCTCG
>ERZ772858.114-NODE-114-length-107276-cov-10.422147_pt1 | contig 107276 bp, 90 predicted proteins | sample MGYA00512136_ERZ772858 | MGnify/ENA primary metagenome ERZ772858 (study PRJEB29015, sample SAMEA2737726) | human gut metagenome | biome: human gut; feature: human-associated habitat; material: faeces | place: China | collected 2012 ...
AGACTGTGGACAATTCTCGCTGTTTTTTCAGAAGAGTTTCCTCCTCTAAACGCAGTCTCCTCAATTCTTTTAAATATGCATTTTCTATTCTAAGTTTAAGTAGTTCGTCTTCAAGTTCTTTGACATGCTCGGCACTTGTATCCACGGGTTTTTCTCCGTCATATTTAGAAGGCTTTTTACATTCTCTTATATCCAATGTTTTCTTACGACCTTTCTTTTTAGGTCTCAAAGCATCAGGTCCGGCAATTCTGAAATCATTGACCCATTTTACAATCAATGATGGATTACTAATTCCTTGTGATAGTGCTAATTCCTGATATGAGACCTCACTTGATAGATACAATTCTACCATAGAAAGCTTAAATTGAAAAGTATATTTCTTATTTTGTCTCGAACGCATTAACCCTTCTTCACCAAATTCTCTGTATGCGTGTACCCATTCTTCAATTCTCCTCTTTGCAGGAATGTTATATTTACTTGCTAAATATCTATACCCACCTTCAGCATTTAGATATGCCTGCACAACCTCCATTTTAAATTCAAAACTATATTTTGCCATGAAAAAAACCGACCTCCCAATAGTTAGATTTTTGGTCTAACTTTTGGGGGTCACATCATTATATCCTCACTTTTGTTATTTTGAACTTTTTTCAATAGCCTCCCACAAACCGTTTAGATATGTCGCACCCAACGCTCTGTCGTAAAGTCCGTAACCCGGCATAGCCACTTCGTCCCATATCATTCTTCCGTGGTCGGGACGGATAGGACCGTCAAATCCGATTTCGTAAAGTGCTTTCATTATTTCGTACATATCAAACGAACCGTCGGACGACAAGTGTGCCGCCTCCTCAAAATCGGTCGGTGAATTAAATTTAAGATTTCTGACGTGCGCAAAATGTATTCTTCCCTTTAATGAACGAATCATATCGGGCAAATCGTTTTCAAGGTTTGTTCCGTACGAACCAGAACAGAAAGTAACGCCGTTATGCACATCGTCAACCATTTTCATCATACGAAGTATATTCTGCTTATTAATGATAATTCTCGGCAAACCGAAAACACTCCAAGCAGGGTCATCGGGGTGAATTGCCATTTTTATATCGTACTTATTGCATACAGGCATTATTCTTTCAAGAAAATACTTCAAATTTTCAAAAAGCTTTTCATCGTCAACATCCTTATACATTTCAAAAAGCTCTTTTACTTTTTCCATTCTCTCAGGTTCCCAACCCGGCATAACAGTGCCGTTCATATCCTTTGAAATAGATTCAAACATCTTCTCGGGAACAATTTTATCAATATCATCTTGATTGTATGCAAGCACGGTTGAACCGTCTGGACGTTTTCTTGCAAGTTCGCTTCTTGTCCAGTCGAATACAGGCATAAAGTTATAGCATACAAGATGAATGTCCTCTTTTCCGAGATTTCCAAGCGTTTTAATATAATTGTCAATGTACTTATCTCTGTCCGATGTTCCGACTTTAATTGCGTCATGAACATTTACGCTTTCAATTCCGCTTACATGAAGTCCGCTTTTTTCGACTTCATCTTTCATTTCTTTAATTCTTTCTCTGCTCCATACTTCACCCGGTGCGGTGTCGTAAAGCGTTGTTATAACGCCCGTAACGCCCGGTATTTGTCGTATTTGCTTTAACGTTACGGTATCAAATTTTGAACCGTACCAACGTAATGTCATTTCCATTTTTATCTCTCCTGTTAAAATTCCTTATAAAAATCTTCTTTCATTTCCGATATTACCATATAACATTCTTTGCCGTAAAGCAATTTACAAGGCACTCGCCACGTCTTGCCGTAATAGTAATCATCTGCAACAAGTTCACCGTCTGCGTAAATTTGTGCCACGTCACCAACATAGTCAATCTCGGCAAATCCGTATCCGCCGTCAACATTGATTTTCTTCCATGTCAGTTCTCTTTCTCCGCCAATACACAATTCTTCTTTGTACTTCGGCTCAAACGGTGCATTTTCCACACCTGTGATTTCAACATTTGATTGCTTTGCCGACTGACCGATTTTAAGTGTTTCAAATTCACTGCCGTTCCATTTTTGACAAATATATTCGCCGTCCTCAACAGAGTGTATTTGTCCGTTTTCCTCATACAAATTACAACCTCCGCCAATATACACCGTTCCGTTTAATTTACGCATATACTTAGCATTTTCAAACGGCACTGTAACAATATTTGCACTGCCTTTGCTGAATTTGTATTCCGCTTTGATATTCGGTATTTCCGCAAAGAAATATGTATCATCGCACTTGCATAACGGTTGTGCTGTCGCATATTCAAGCACACTGTCGCCCATTTTCATATTAAACGGCATAAAGAAACTCACTTCACCCTTTACGTCAATCGGCGGAAACTCAACATTTCCCGCACTTATCACTGCATTTTCAATATCTGCAAGTTCGGTCAATCTCTGATAATGATTTACAAACACAAACCCACTTTTGCCGTTTGTTCTCATACCGTAACGCAAAGAATTTGTATCGTCTGCCGCCACCGTATTTCCAGAATCAACCGCAATCATCGGTGCAAATTCTTCGCCGAAATCGTTTACAAACATATGTAGCATATTAAGCAATCCGTACTGTTCTCTGACCTCTCCGTACTCCGACAACGGTGCTTGAAAATCATACGAAAGTATCGGATAATCATTCGGATAACCTGTCGCCTTTGTTTCGTTAAAAGTTGACAGCTCACCTATTTTGTTCGTACCGCCGTGATACATATAATAGCCGACAAGGTTGTTTCCGTCACCAAGCTTTACAAGCGACACCGCATATATATCCATAGGCTTTATAATCGGTCTGCGGTGATGCGTAACCTCTATACCGCCGCCAAGCTCACACGTTGCGAACGGATAACGCTCATACGGCAGCTGCCAGCCGTCACTCTGAGTTTTTGCGATAAGGTCCGTTCCGATTGCGGAATCGTTTCTCATTCTGTTAAAGAAATAGTGCGGTGACGGCGACAGTCTGTTCATATGATTTTCCCACGGTGCTTCACAATAACCGCCGAATACAGGCACAACCTCATCAACGGGAATTTTCGCACCCGATGCACTGTTCCAGCCCGTAACTGTGTATATAGGTGCAATAAATCCACATTCTACGGCTATTTCTTTAAGTTTTGCCAAATGCTCGGCGTTGTCGACAAATTCATTTTCAATCTGTACCGCAATTATGTTTCCGCCGTCCTTATAGAACAGTCCTTTCACTTCGTTATATATGCTCTGATACCACTTCTTAACAATCGCAAGATATTCTTCGTTGTTGTCACGAAGTTTATAATCCTTTTTCAAAAGCCAATCGGGGAAACCGCCGTTTCTGCACTCACCGTGTGCCCAAGGGCCTATACGAATTACAACGTCCAAGCCGACATCTTTACATTCTTCGATAAACGCTCTGATGTCATTGTCACCGCCAAAATCCATTTTACCCTCAATTTCTTCGTGGTATATCCAAAACAGATACGTTGAAACAATAGTTATACCGCCGGCTTTCATTTTTGCAAGTTCTCTGTGCCAATTCTCTCTGCTGTATCTCGAAAAATGGAACTCGCCCATAACGCCTATCCAAGGTTTTCCGTTTCGTGTGAAATATCTGCTTGTGACGTTAATTTCTTCACCTTTCGGATTTTTACCGCCCATATTCAAATGATTTATCAAAAGCGGTTCATCTTTAAATTCTTTAAATTTATATATCATATACTTCCCTCCAAAAATTGTACTCCGTAGCCGTCCAATACTCCGTTAAATTCCAAGCCGTCAAACAGCGATACTCCTTTAATTTTTGTATCAACTTCATTTTCATTGTGATTTAAAATAATTGTACAGTCATCTCGCTTAACAACCTCCACACCGTTCGGTGTATCAACTGTTTCCACATTCGCCGACTTTGCTATAATTCTTACAAGCTCTTTCATTGCGTCATTGTCCAAATCACAGCCTACATAATAAACTCTGCCCTTGCCGTATTCGTTTACCGTCACTGCACTTTCGCCCTTGTAGTATTCACTTCCGTATGTGCATATGGTTTTTGCAGTATCCGGTTTTATTATATCACACCATATTTCCGCACTTCCGCTTACCTCGCCGCATATTTTTACAGGTTTTCTCGGTGCATCAAATTCAACCGCCTCAATGCCCGCAATTTCCTTGAACACTCCCGGCAGTGCCATTGGTCTTACTCTGTTATATTCATCACGCGTACCGCTCCTAAACGTTAAAACAAGTGTACCGCCGTTTTTGACATATTCCTTGATTTTCTCAGTCTCTGCGTCTGTGACTATGTTGTACGCAGGCATATACACGATTTTATAATCTTCATATTTGCCGTTTGAAACGGCTGTATTTATGTTCAAATCACAATTTGCCTTGTAAAATGAATACAAGTGATTTTCATAATTATAGTTTTGTGCGTGACGTTTTATATCATGTCCCCATACATTGTCGTACGACTTCACAAGCAATGCATCATACTTATTTTTTGAGCCGACAATATATTTTTCAAGTTTTTGAAGTTCGTGACCTGTCTTTTGAATTTCATAAAAACGTCTTCTCGGCACACCGTCATGGTCAAGTACACCGTACCAATATTGCTCCATACCGAAAAGAGCCGTTCTGAATCTGAAATACACAACGCCCTCGCAGCCGTGTGCGATTGCCTGATATGTCCATAATCTAAGCTGATTGGGACGTGGCGTTGAGCCTAAAATATCCCAACCGGCAGGACCTGCCTGTTCCTCCATTACAACAAAGTTTTTGTTCTTCGCACCACGCATATTTTCATGTGCCATAGACACATATTCATATTCGGACGTACCCCACTGATTGTCGGGATAATTGTCCCACGATACAAAATCAAGGTCTTTTGACAAATCATACGCACTTATATCCGAAAAATGTCCCATCAAATTATGCGTTATCGGATTATCGGTGTATTTTCTCAAAATATCAATCTGCATTTTCTGATAATTCACCCAAGTATCAGAAGAAAAACGTCTGAACTCCAAGTCAAGTGCGGGATTGTGCGACCACAAATCGCCGTATGTACCCTCGCACGAATTGTATTTCGGAAGTATTATATCTTCAAAAGAATCATAGTTTAAGCTCCAGAATACGCTTCCCCATTTTTCGTTTAGGTTTTCTATTGTCTGATACCTTTTCTCAAGCCATTTTGCAAAAGCCTTTCGACAATGCTCGCAATAACATCTTGTACTTCCGTGACATCCGAACTCATTATCAATCTGCCATGCTATGACGTTTGGATTATCCTTGTAATGTTCAGCCATTTTTTCGGTTATGATTTCCGACTTTTCTATGTAGCTCGGATTGTTTCCGCAGCCTTCGCGTCTTGAACCCCAATCCTTTTTTCTGCCGTATTTGTCCCTCTGCACGATGTCATATTTATCCGCAAGCCACTTCGGCGGTGCGGCAGTCGGTGTTCCGAGTATGGTTTTTATACCGTATTTTGCAAGTATCTCTATTGCGTCATCAAGGAATGAAAAATCAAATTCACCCTCTTTTTTCTCAAAAAGTTTCCAAGCAAATTCGCCCATTCTTACAGTGTTAAATCCGCCCTCTTGCATAAGTTTAGCTTGACTTTCCCACTCATCTCTGTTCCAATGTTCGGGATAATAGTCTACACCAAATATCATTATTCCATCGACCTCATTTCTTTATAAAGTTCTTCATCCGTCATATGATTATCCAATACCAATAACAGCATAACCTCTCTGTCCTCGGGCGCATACATTGTTTCGCGATACCATTTGTCATGTCTGATATTATCGCCGAACTCTCTGATAACCCCCATTACCTTTCTCGCCATATACGCGGTATGCTTAATATCCGCAAAACAATCGTTATGATAAAAACCTTGCCAAACTCCGTTTTCACTGTTACGCATTTCCTCATTCGCCTTGTCAAATAAAACCGCACTGTCACCGCAAAGCAAAAATGCTTCTTTGTAATTTTCCTTTTCAAATTCCTCTATACCGTTGCAAAATTTTATTACACCGTTTGCACAATAATAATGAATTTTCGACTGTAACAATACAGTTTCGTCAAAAAGCTGTTTCTCGTTTCCGCTTAGTTTTTCACTCGTCTTTTTGCACATTTCATAATATGAATTTATCTTGTCAATACCACTTTCGCATATAACTTTGTAATCTCTCACCTGCCTGTAAAACCCGCCTTTTCCGACAAGCCAATTAAGCGGAGCAATACTGTTTTTATCGTCCTTCACAAACTTATTCGCAATAATACGCACATTCTCGGTATAAAACTGTTCACCTGCGTGTTCATCTTCATTTTTACCGAATTTAATCGTTGACTTCGGATATTCCGCAAGGCATTTTGGTACGTCATAAGCCGAATTAAAATAATCGTCCGCAAATTCCTTGCTGTGACTTTCGTCCGATATATCTTCACCGAACCACTTTTTTCTCACCGCGTCAAGATAATATGTATGCGGTCTGACATTTGAACAGTTGATAACCCAAAAATCATCGCCGCCGTTTTCAAGTACGTCCGATAATTCTCTGTTCACAAAATCAACCGTATTCGGAAGCATTGTTATGTGGTTTGCGGCTTGCAAATCGTAAAACGAAACATGATAATAAATACCCTGTCTGCCGCCGTCTTTGACAGGCATTGACGACACTCGTGCCGTATGATTGTCACGTCGTCTTGTAACCATTTTACCGTAACCGTTATCAGCTTTAACCTTGATAATACCGTCGTCAATTTCTATATAACCGTCCTTGTAAAGTTCCATTATTTCACCGTACAGGTTGGTACAAAAAACAGGATTTTTGACGTATTTCTTAACAATATCGCATTGCTTTTTTATAATATTGCTTATCAGCTTACCTCGTTTTTGCGGAGTGTCAAATTGACCGCTCGTGTCGCTACTCCAAAATGGGCAGTCACCCTGTCCTCTAAAGCACAAATTCCAAACAACATTGCAGTCTTTCTGTTCAATTACCGCGTCTTCCCAAAGTTTATAAAAAAGCTCCGACTTTTCCATAAAATTCGCCTCAACGCCCGGATACGCTCTTGCAAAAATCTCCGCTCCCAACGGTTCTGCATGGTGATGAGTAATCCACAATCCCATATCCGCCGCCATTTGTCTGTTCAGTCTTGAATTTTTGTCAGTACCCGGAATTGTCATATTTCCGCCACAACGCAAAAGCGTTTCAAAAGCCATTCTCCAAGGCTCTTTTTTGTCACCATTGATTTTCCATTTCATCATAAGCACTTCATCATTGAAAAACCAACCGCGATATTTTACCTTTGGTTTCGGTGAATTAATTTCGTATTTTTCTATTTTAACACTGTCTTTCTTTTCGATTTTTTGGTCAAGCCAAAACCAAAACGGCTTAATACCGAGATATTTTTCACTTATTTTCAAAAGTGCATACACAAACCCCAAATCGTCCGCCGCACTTATCACGATATTTTCCGCTATGTCAATTTTATAACTTTCCTCATCTAATGTATCGTCTTTTTTTAAATGAATATCATTTCCGTTTTCATCACTTGCACCGAAAACCTTTGCCATATCACGCTTTAAAATATTAATCGCATTCATAACAGGCTTTGTTTCCGTTTCGGTATGTACCTTCGTATTCAAGTTAAACAAAAAGCTCATTGATTTTGCTCCTTTTCATAAAATCTAATTATACATTACAGCAATTTAATCATATTTTCATCTAATATATTGGTTAAAACATTGATTATCTTGGCATTGTCTGATATAATAAAAATATACTTTGAGCGGAAAGGCTGATTGATATGACAGAGAAAACAGTAAAGATATTTCCGAATATGTATTTCGGTTTAACTCACTGCTACGATGAAGTACCCGACAACAATGATTTCAAGCTTCACAATCACGATGATGTATATGAAATAGTGCTGTTTCTAAGCGGTGATTCTGAATTTTACGCAGAGGGAAATGTGTACAAATTAAAGCCTTACGATATGCTCATAACGCGTCCGTTTGAAATGCACCATATACGTTGTTTGAGTGCCAAGCCGTATGAGAGGATCATTTTGTATCTGTCGACAGAATATTTCAAACAAAACCGTTGTGAAGAATTTGAAGATATTTTCATAAACCGCCCGCCGGGTACGGGCAACCTAATACCGTCCGACATTGTAAAGGACGATTTGCTAAACCCGATAAACCGCATAAGCGTGTATATCCATAACGGCTCACTCACCGCCGCAAACGGTGTTATTATAGAATTTCTCTATCTTTTGAATATTTCAAAATCGGCAATCTCACCGTCAAAATCAAAAGACAAACGAATAAGCGACATAATTATGTACATAAATGAACACCTTTCTGAAACAATAACACTTGACTTCCTTTCAGAAAAATTCTTTATAAATAAATACCACCTCTGTAAGCTGTTCAAGAAAAATACGGGATACACACTAAGTCAATATATCAATCATAAACGCATACTTCTTGTACGCGAACTGCATACGCAAGGTCAGTCACTCCTTGAGGCAAGCACCAATGCCGGTTTTAATAATTACTCGCATTTTTACAGACAGTACGTCAAAAAAACAGGTATGACGCCAAAAAATATGAATTAAAAAAGGGAGATACATCTGTTGTATCTCCCAATTAGTTTATTTCATTTGATTTTCGTAGCTTTCAATCATCTTTTTAACCATCTGACCGCCTACACTGCCGGCTTGTTTCGCTGTCAGTTCACCGTTATAGCCTTGACCAAGTGTTACGCCTACTTCTCTTGCTGCTTCCATTTTGAATTGTTCCAATCCTGCTGTTTTGCTTTTCTTTGACATGATTATTTCTCCTTTACATAAAGTATTTAAGTGAGTAATTAACTCATTCATAATTTATGTAAAATACGAAAATATAAACATACAATTTTTACTAATTCATAACAATGTCATCACTGATTATACTTTCGGCACGTTTACGAAGTCCGCTGTACTTTTCGGACTCCAAATGTCTGTCCTCAGCCATAATCTTTTTTGCCGCCTCCTGCGACATAGCAAGAATATCTCTGTCCTCAAACAGATTCGCAATTCTCATTTCAGGCAAACCGTGTTGACGTGTACCGAAAAAATCACCCGGTCCGCGAAGTTTCAAATCCTGTTCACTTATATAAAAACCGTCGTTTGAAATACACATAGTTTCCATACGTTTTTTAGTCACTTCATTTTTACCGTGTGCAAATAATATGCAAAATGCCTGTGCATTGCCACGTCCGACACGACCTCTAAGCTGATGAAGTTGCGACAGTCCGAATCGTTCGGCATTTTCGATAACCATAATATTTGCGTTCGGTACGTTTACGCCGACTTCAATTACCGTTGTCGATACAAGTATGTTAATCTCTCCGCGCACAAACTCGTCCATTACTTCCTCTTTCAGCTTTGCTTTCATTTTTCCGTGCATAAGACCGATTTTGAACTCAGGAAATATTGTCTGCAACTTTTCTGCAAGCATTTCGGCATTTTGCAAGTCGCTCGTTTCCGTTTCCTCAATCAACGGACATACAACGTACGCCTGCATACCTGCACTTACGTTTTTTTGTAAAAATGCAAAAATGCGTTTTCGCATACTTTCACCGACTGCGTACGTCTTAACGGGCTTTCTTCCCGGCGGTAATTCATCAATAACCGATATATCCAAATCGCCGTACAAAATAAGTGCAAGTGTTCGCGGTATCGGCGTTGCCGACATAATAAGCATATGCGGATTATTTCCCTTTGCCGCAAGTTTTGCCCTTTGTTCAACGCCAAATCTGTGTTGTTCGTCGGCCACCACAAATGCAAGGTCATAAAACTCCACCGCGTCTTGAATTATCGCGTGAGTTCCGACAACAACGTCTGCGACGCCTGTCGCAATCAAGTCATATGCACGTCTTTTTTCCGCAGCTCGCATACTTCCGGTAAGCATTACCACCGTTATACCCGTACCCTTGAAAAATTCAGCCAACGTTTCTGCATGCTGAGTTGCAAGAATTTCAGTCGGTGCCATCATTGCGGCTTGATGACCGTTTTTTACGGCGGTATAAATTGCCGCCGCCGCAACAGCCGTTTTACCGCTGCCGACATCACCTTGAACAAGTCTGTTCATCATCTTACCGCTCTTGCAATCCTTCAAAATTTCATTCAGAGTTTTCTTTTGTGCGTTTGTAAGCGAAAACGGCAGATTATCCGTAAATTCACGCACACAATTTATATCTTCAAACACAATACCGTCCTGCGATGTATTTATATCCTTTCTTCCGCTTAACGCAAGCTGAAGCACAAGCAGTTCTTCAAATACAAATCGTTCTCTTGCAATATTGTAGCTTTCAAAGTTTTCGGGAAAATGTATGTTTTTCATTGCAAAATTAAGCTCTGCAATGTGATATTTTTCTCTTATATCGGACGGAATATATTCCTCCATTCGTCCGACTTCCTTTATTGCAAGCTCCATTGTCGACTGTAAAATTTTCTGCGTCAGTCCGCTTGTAAGCGGATAAAGCGGTACTATTTTACCCGTAAATCTCTCTTTACCCTCTTGTTCACAAACAGGGTTCACCATTTCAAGTTTACCTCTGTTCTTAGTTACCTTGCCGTATAAAACATACTTATCGCCCGTCTTAAACTGATTTTTTACATATCTGTTATTGTACCAAACCACATTCAAAACACCCGATTCGTCCGATACAATCATTGTTGAAATAAGCATATTCCGTCTTACTCTTGTTTCTCTGACAGGCGAAAAAACGGTAATGCTCACGCACACCGTTTCTCCCTCGACACAGTCGGCAATATCTTTCTTTTCCGTTCTGTCCTCATGAGAACGCGGAAAATAGTAAAGTAAATCTTCGACTGTCTTTATTCCTTTTTTTGCGAATAATTCGGCTCTTTTCTCGCCGACACCTTTCAAATATCTTATATCCTTAGGCATATTCTGACTCCATAATATTATTCTGCGGAAATAATATAGTAGTAAAGCGGCTGACCGCCTTTCTTAAACGAAACTTCGATTTCATCGTCCGCATACTTTGTTTCAAGTGCTTTAAGCATTACATCTGCCTGCGGTTTCTTGATTTCCTTACCGTAATATACGTTCAAAAATTCAGTATCTTCGTCAACCATCTGTGAAACTACCCGGTTAAGTACATCATCAATATCCTTGCCTACAGTTACAATTTTACCCTCAACCATTCCGAGAATATCGTCTTTTTTAATTTCAATACCGTCGATTTCCGTATCACGAACGGCATAAGTAAGCTGACCCGATGTAACTCTGCCGATAGCCTTATTCATAGCCTTTTCATTAGCCTCTGCCGACTTTTTATCATTAAATTCCACCATTGCACTTATACACTGCGGAACTGACTTTGACGGAATTACAACGATTTTCTTATCCTCAACAAGTTCTGTGGCTTGATTTGCGGCCATAATAATATTTTTATTGTTCGGGAACACATAAACCGTCTTTGCCTTGACACGTTTTACGGCTTTCAAAATATCGTCCGTACTCGGATTCATTGTTTGTCCGCCCTCAATAACTCTGTCAACGCCAAGGTCTTTAAGAATATTTGTAATCCCCTTACCCATACATACCGCTACAAAACCGTAATCCTTTAATTCAACAGGTGCTTTCTGTTTAGGAGCTTTTTTAGGCTTTTCAGTCTTTTTCTCCGCCTTAACTTCCGCTGTTTTAACTTCGGCATTTTCCGAAGTCTGTTCATTACTTCCGTCAATAATAGACTTGTGCTGATGCTTCATATTATCTATTTTTAAATTAATCATTTCACCGAGTTTTATAGCCTCTTCAAGCACAAAACCCGGATGATTTGTATGAATATGCACCTTTACGATTTCATCATCGTCAATTACAAGCATACAGTCACCCTTTGGGGCAATAGTATCTCTGAACGTACTTACGCTAAGACCTTTTTGCTTTTTCTCAACGATAAATTCCGTACAATATTTAAACTTTATATCTTCTGTCTTAATTGCCTCTTGTGACTTTTTCTTTACGGGAGCAGTCTGCGTTTCAAGTGCTTCGCCTTGTCTTTCAACAACATTACCGCTCTTTAGATAATACAGTGCACCCTCAAGCACAAACATCCAGCCTTGACCGCCTGCGTCAACAACGCCTGCCTGTCTTAATGCCGGTAACATTTGAGTTGTCTTTTGAAGTGCCTTGTTACCTCTTTCAATAGCACTCTCCATTACGTCAATAATGTTTTCGTTTGTATTTGCGGCAAGCTGTGCACCTGTTGCGACTTCACGCGAAACAGTAAGAATTGTACCCTCTGTCGGCTTCATTACCGCCTTATATGCCGCATCCGAGCCGTCTTTTAAAGCAACTGCAAGTTCTTCCGCATTACATTCTGTTTTGCCTTTAAGGCTCTTTGATATACCTCTGAAAAACTGTGACAGGATAACACCTGAGTTACCTCTTGCACCTCTTAGAGTTGCGAATGACATTGTATCAGCCGCTTTTGTAAGAGTTGTGTCGCCTTTTTTCAAAAGTTCAGTCGCCATAGCCGTTGCGGTAAGCGACATATTTGTACCTGTATCGCCGTCCGGTACCGGGAAAACGTTAAGTTCATCAACAGTTTTTTTGTTATTATATAAATTATTTGCTCCGCTTATAATCATTTGAGCAAATGTGTTTCCGTTAAGCGTATTAATTTTAATCACCCCTAATCAGTTTTAGTCAACACGGACACCTTCAACACGAACATTAATTCTGTTCACTTTAATTCCAACTGTATTTTCGATAGTATATCTGACTCTGTTCACAATACTTTTACATATTGTATTAATATTTATGCCGTACTCAACGATAAGATGTATTTCTACGATAACTCCGCCTTCTTCAACTGTTATGCTGATACCTTTAGTCATACTGTCAGGCTTTAGGAGGTTTACGATTCCGTCTTTTTTATTTCTCGACGCCATTCCGACAACGCCGTAACACTTTGTCGCAACCGCACCCGCAATTTCAGAGATAACGTTGTTTGAAATGGTTACCTCGCCTAAATCACCACTTGTTTTAAGTACCATCGCTCTATTCATTCCTTTCAATTCAAAATAATCCAAAATATCTATATATCTTTATTGTACTATAAAATTCAAAAATAGTAAATACCATTTTGAAAAAAAGGCACTTGCATTGACTTAAAATAAATTATATAATAAAAAGGAGCCTGCCGAGGCTCCAAAAATCACATCTTGCGATGTAATTTTTAAATATTTTGAAAGATAAATCAGAGGTTATATATTATGAGCAAACATTCAAAATTAATGAATTTTCTTTCGGGTATGCCGGATTTTGTTTTTGACTATATCGAAATTGCGTATAACGGCGAAAGCATTAATACACAAATCGGTTACAGTATAGATATAAAAACATTTTTGGAATATCTGCAAAAATTCAATTTCAGTTATATAGAAAAAATTGAAGATTTCACGGTAGCTGATATGGAGAAAGTTACGCTCCGTGATTTAAACGCTTTTACGGCGTATCTAAAAGAATACGAAACCGACACCGTTTCGATTGACGGCAAACACATTAAACGAATCCGCCACAACAGTGCTTACGGCATAAACCGTAAACTTTCGGGAATACGTGGACTGTTTTCGTATCTTTACAAAAACGACTTGATTTCTCAAAACGTAACGGATAAGTTAGATTTTAAAAAACTGCATCAAAAAATGAAACGTCCGCTTACATCACAAGAAACCGTCAACCTTCTTGACGTGATATATAACGGTGAAAAATATTATACAGGTCGTGACCTTACGGAATACAAGAACAGAAAAAAACGTGATATTGCACTTTTTACCGCATATCTCGGTACAGGCTGTCGTGTGAGTGAACTTATCAACCTTGATATTCGTGACGTGTGCTTTGATACCTCGTCATTCGTTGTCACCCGTAAAGGCGGTGACGAACAGGAAATATTTATGCCTGTTCAAGTGGAAAACGAATTGTTTACATATATGCAGGAACGTGTTGAAAACGAAAAAGCAAAAGACGACGCACTTTTTATCAGCCGTCTCGGTAAACGTATGACCGCACAAGGTGTTGAAAAAGTGCTGAAAAAATATTGTGCAACTGTCGGTATATACGACCCCGACAAAGCACGTCCGCACGCATTAAGACGTACATTCGCCTGTAACCTTATTGCCGACGGCATTGATATAAAAATGGTTGCGGAGCTTATGGGACATAAAAATATTGAAGTAACCCACAAATACTACACTCAATACGCAATCGAAAAACGTAAAGAGGTTATGCAGAATTTTGATATTACGGGAAATCGATAAAAAATTGAATACATAAAAAAAATACACACTCCGCAGAGTGTGTATTTTAATTTGTTCAAGATTATTTAACTTGAAGTGTTACTGTTTGACCTTCTGAATCTTTCATTTGATAAGCTTGTGTATTAATCTTCAAGCCCTTTAGTGTTTCTGCCAATTCAGCATTTTCAGTATCATTTTGTGCATCATAGATTGCCTGTGCAACAAGTGACGCATTCTTCATAGCACCGAAATATGAAAGGTGAAGATCGTCTTGCTGTGCTCCGCTAAAGTAAACATTGAAGTTCTTTGACCAGTATTCCTTATTTGAGCCTGATGCTGTGTAATCAGCATATCCAAGACCTGAAAGGTTTACACCTAAAACGCCTTTTTCCTTAGCTACTTCAAGAATCTTAGGACCGAACTTAACGTCTGCCTTATTTGTATCACCACGAGCCGCACCAAAGTTTGGTGTTGACAGAATCAATGTGATACCTGCTTTTTCACAATCGTCTGCAATTTCTTCAAGAGCAGTTGCCATCTTAGCCTCACTACTGTAGTTTGCATCATTGTAACCACATTCCATAATCATGTAGTCACCGGCTTTTGCATTAGCCAATACACCAGGGAATGTGCTTGCCTGCAAGCCTGTTGCATAGTTACCGCTTTCTGCAAGGTTAGTTACATTCAAGTCTGATGAGATGAACTTATCCATAACTTGGCCCCAACCTGTTTGAGCGTCACCGGCTGTCGGAATACCGTCACCGTCTTCGTCGGCAAATGTGCCGTAGTAGTTTGATACAAGTGAGTCACCCAAGATATATACATGAGTCTTTCTCGGAATAATTGAAGGTGCTTTCTTAACAACGATTGAATCCATATTTGAATCATTATCCTTCATTGTTACAACCGCACTGCCGCCTTCAACCTTAACGTCCTTAGCTGTGTAAGTAGAACCCGAAGTTGCTCTGCCCTTACCGTATTGGTCAACGTTCTGACCTACCATATTACCGTTTACGAATATATCGGCTCTTGTACCGTTTGACTTCTTAAATGTAAAGTCATACAAACCGTCGCATAGAGGAATTGTCTTACCTGCCGCTACATTACCAACACTTGTGTATGAATAAATCGGAGATACTTCATACTTAGCAGCACCTGTCATATCAACAGTTACTTTACCGTCTGTTGACTTTGTTTCTGTTTGATTAACAAGTACGCCGTCAGCTGTTGCTGTTGTTACACGATACTGTGTATCTGCCGCATAATTTGCAAGCTTTGTTACATCAACTTCAACATTGCCTGTTGCCTCTCCCGATTCACTGTACTTAGCAACTGTTGCAGTCTTAGTTTCTGTCTTTGTCTTACCAGGGTTACCTACTGTAACTGAAACTGTGTAGCTGCCAAGTTTACCTGTTGTTGTTACAACACCTGTAGCTGAATCTATCGTTGCAATATCACTGCCGTCTGTTATAGCATAAGTAACAGCCATCGGTGATTCGTCACCGTATTGGTCAATGATATTCTTTGCTTGATATGTTACTTTGTCACCGGCATTGACTGCTACCGGGCCTTCAATATCAAATGATTTTACTTCTGCAAAATCCTTAATTGTAACTTCATGAGTTGCTTTCTTAGGTGTTTCTGTTGTGCTTAGACTGCTTGTATAAGAAACAACTGCAACTGTATCTGCCGCAACTGTATCTGCAACTGAAAGGACACCCTTTTGGTCGATTGTTACACCGTCAATCGGACTACCGCTTGCATCTGCTACTGACCAAGTATATGTTTCACCTTCTGAAAGTGAGAAGATTGAACCCTTAAATGTCTTTGTTGCTGTAGTACCCGAAACCTTAGCAAGTTGACTGTCACCGACAATTTCAACTTCTGCTACATCAGAATCTGAAATAACAAGATTTGTAAGTGTACACAATCTTTCGTTCGGAACACCTGCACCGCCTGTCATTACAATCTTAGCAATATCATTAACTGTACCTACTTCATATTCTGCCAAAGTAGTACCGTTGTAGCTTAGAATTGCTGATGTAACGCCTGATGCATCTGTCTTTAGAACAAATGTAGCACTTGATTTTTCACCAAGTTCACCCATCTTACCTATTTCAGTACCTGTATATGCCTTATCTACAACAGAGTAATCTTTGACAACGCTTGAACCGGCAAAGTCAATATCAATTACCGCTGTTCCTTCTGAGTTTAGGAACTTCAAGCTTCTTTCTTGTGCACTGATGTTCTTTACAGTCATAATATTATCGAACGTAATCATCTTTGCACTGCCTGCTTTTAGTTCAACCGGTGTAGGCAATGTAATTTCTGTTGTTGCCTTTCCGCCCACACTTGCCGGCCATACTATTGAATTAACACCGTTTACTGTTTCCATTCTCGGTGTACCGTATGTTGCTTCACCTGTACCCGGTTCATAGAAATCGTATCCGTATACAGTAACTGTTCTTTCTACGCTGATTGCAGGATTTGACGCAGATGCTACTGTAAGCTTAACTTCCTGTGTACGTGATGTACCAACGTTTGGTGTAATTGACAATCCTTCTATTGCAGCCTTTGTGTCATCAGATGTCAATGTATATGTATTTTCACCTGTGAAGTCATTGCCGTATTGGTCTTTTACATTTGCAACAGAATATGTTGCCGCCGTTCCGTCTTTAATAACTGCCGGGCCGGCAATATCCCATGTTGTTGCTCTTGCTGTGTTATGAATATGAATTGTTTTTTCAGCTGTTACGTTTGTACCCTTAACAGTTGCTCTTACAACTACATCAACACCGTTATCGTCTGTAAGCGGATATTGAGGTGTAAGTGTAATAACGCCGTCATTGCCGATTGAAATTGTATCAGGCTGACCAGGAAGTGACCATTCAACTTCTGCGTTATCCATTACAAGACCTGCATTATCATATATTGTTGCAGTGAATGCTTTTGAAGTTGCGGTTCCGCTTGTAGGAAGATAGATATAATCTTCTCCTCCGCCTAATTCTGCTTTTGTTGCAACTGCTTCGCCAACATATTCAAGAACTAAATCTTTATCATTAGTAACTTCCGTAGTTTCCAATTTAGCAGTTGAAACAGGTTTCATTCCTTGAGTAGAATCCCAAAGCATATACTTTTCTGTGCAACCTGTTTTTTCAACCGGATCAACAGTGTATGTACCGTTTTGAATATCTACATCTGTTGTTGTGACGCTGTCAAGAGTCTTGTCAGCCTTGTAATAAGCGTGTACAAGAGTTGCTTTGTTTACATCTGACGCAATATTTTCAAATTTATAAACACTGCTTGTTTCGCCTGATTTTGCCACAGTCACTTTGCCTGTCAAAGCCTTGTGCTTTGCAAGTTTTAATGTATAATCATATGTACCCGGAAGATAATATGCCTCTACTTTACCGTTCGCAGGAACAGTATATGTATCATTGCCGATTGCAAGAGTTGCACCTTCAACCGATTCACCGTCTTTGTTTGATTTTACATTAAATGTAACCTTTTCTCTGTCAACTGTTTTTGCTGTAAAGTCATCAATAAAGAAAGGTCTGTCCCAATCTTTTTTCTGATCATATTCAATAGCAATTTCGCCGATATTACTGCCTGAGGCAAATTCAGCTGTTGTATTACCCAATGTAACTTCTCCGCCATTTTCATTAAATGTCACATATGCGCTGATGTCTGTATATTTACTGTCTGAGAATGCCGAATAGCTTGCATCTTTAACTTCATCACCCACTACAAGTGCTATTCTTCTTGCCCAATCACTGCCACCGCTTGTGACTCTGAATTTGAACAATTCTGTGCCGTCAGTTGACTTAAATACCATGTCCCAAGTTGCTGTATTTTGCATAAAGCTCTTAACCGAACCTGCTTTAAATGTCATTTTAACATCTTTTGTTTTACTACCCATTCCGTTCGGAACTTTAAGAATGCTCTTTCCGTCATTAGCAGTAAGAGATAGTGCTTTGTTTGTACCTCCCCAGTCATTTCCGATAACTACATCCCATTTGTAACCGTTACCGTCAACAGCACTTTCACCGTCAAAATTTTCGCTGATGTCCACACTGCCGTCCCATGACGGGTCAACTGTAGGAGCAGCTGTAGGCGCCTCTGTAGGCGCTGTTGTAGCCTCTGTTGCTTCTGCTGTTGCAGTCGGTGCTGTTGTTGCTTCTGTTGCTTCCGCTGTTGCAGTCGGTGCTGTTGTAGCCTCTGTTGCTTCCGCTGTTGCAGTCGGTGCTGTTGTTGCTTCTGTCGCTTCCGCTGTTGCAGTAGGTGCTGTTGTTGCAACAGTTGAATCTCCCGCATTTTCTGCGTCAAACATAGTTATTCTGTTGTCAAAAACATCGAACAAACTGTCTTTTGAATTTACAGGAGCCGCAAAGCTCGTAAATGCAGAAGTTATCATTGACACTGCGATTGCCAATGACAATATTTTCTTTTTGTTACTCATGTGCTTTCTCCCTCTCTTTCTGATTTTTACACGACAAACCATCGCATAATACAACATGATAGCTATATTATACATCATTTACTATTTTTTTTCAATAGTATTTCTACGACTAAAATATTATCACTGATTTTTAAACATTATTTGTTACCTATATTTGTATAAGATATTGATTTTATATCGTTTTTCCCTTATAATAATAAGTAATAAAACAATTCGGAGTGATAAAATATTTTGAGTAAAGCAACGCAATTTTTAAAAGGTGCAAGGCTCGGTATGCCTATTGCACTCGGATACATACCCGTTTCATTTTCATTCGGTATGCTTGCCGTACAAAACGGAATACCCGCTTGGGCGGCAATAGTAATTTCAATGACTAACCTTACTTCTGCCGGACAATTTGCCGGTATGAACATAATTTCCGCCGCCGGCGGTATGTGGGAAATGGCAATTACGACATTTGTGATAAATCTTCGATATATGCTTATGTCGCTTTCCCTGTCACAAAAAATCGGTAAAATGTCGCTTGCAAGAAGGCTTATCACAGCATTCGGCATAACAGACGAAGTATTCGCCGTTGCGTCAACAACACCGATTGCCATTACATTTCCGTTTATGCTCGGACTGATTGCAATACCGTACATCGGCTGGACACTCGGCACAGTGCTCGGTGCTTTTATAAACAATCTGCTGCCGACATCACTTGCGGACGCAATGGGAATAACATTATACGCAATGTTTATCGCAATAATTATCCCTGCGTCAAGGAGAGATAAAAACGTACTTTTTGTACTTATCGCCGCAGTTATATTGAGTTGCGTTCTGTATTTCGCACTTCCTTTTATATCATCGGGCTGGGCTGTTATCATAACGGCAGTGTTGGCGTCGGCATTCGGTGCGACGTTCTTTCCGCACAATGAGGAGGGCGAAAAATGAAAATGATTGCTTTAATGGCTGTTATGGCAATAGTGACGTACATAATTCGTGCATTGCCTATAACACTTTTCAGAAAAGAAATAAAATCAAAATGGCTTAAATCGTTTTTATATTACATACCGTATGCCGTACTCGGCGCTATGACGTTTCCGGCTATATTTTTTTCGACAGGCTCGGTTTTCTCCGCCTCGCTCGGATTGGTCGGTGCTATGCTTATGGCCTTTTTCGACAAGGGGCTTATGGCTGCCGCCGTTACGTCTGTTGTGATTGCATTTGTGAGCGGATTTTTTGTGTAATATACCACCTAAATTTACATATTATATTATCAGAAAGGAACGGATGTTATGAGCTATGATATTGATTATCTGACACTGCTTTCACAGCAGTATCCGACAGTTAAAACCGCATCAACCGAAATTATTCGATTGCAGTCAAGGCAAAAACTGCCGAAACTTACAGAGCATTTTATGAGTGATATTCACGGTGAATACGAATCTTTTTTGCACATTTTAAAAAATGCCTCCGGTGTAATCAAGGACAAGATTACGCAAATTTACGGTCGTACGTTGTCCGAACGTGACAGACAAGTTCTCGCCACTCTTATTTATTATCCGGAGCAAAAGCTTGAATATATCAAGGACGAAGTGGACGATATTAATGATTGGTACAAAATCACTTTATATCGCCTTATAGAAATATGCCGCGTTGTTGCGTCAAAATACACACGAGCAAAAATCAGAGAATTTTTGCCGGAGGCGTTCGGCAGTACGATAGACGAACTTATACACGCAAATACAGATTACGGCTCGGACAAAGAAACATATTATAACGAATCTATTTCAACAATCGTCGAACTCGGACAAGCCGATGATTTTATTGTGGAAATTTCAACACTTATCCAAACACTTGCAATCGGTCGTCTGCATATTATCGGCGATATTTTTGACCGTGGTCCGCGAGCCGATATAATTCTTGACACACTGACGAAGTACCACAGTGTCGATATTCAATGGGGCAACCATGATGTTCAGTGGATGGGTGCCGCTGCGGGCAGTTTGGCTTGTATTGCAAATGTACTTGCTATTTCCACCAAGTATTCAAACTTTGACTGCCTTGAGGACGGTTACGGAATTAATATGCGTCCGCTTACGGTATTTGCACTTGAAACTTATGCGGACGATCCGTGCGAATGCTTTATACCTCGAAATCCGAATATGGTTTATATTTCTCAGCATGACGAAAACTTTTGGGCAAAGGTACATAAAGCTATATCTGTAATTCAGTTTAAGTTAGAAGGACAAATTATAAAACGTCACCCTGAATTTAATATGGACAACCACCTTATGCTTGACAAAATCAATTACGAAAACGGAACAATTATGCTTGAAGGCAAAGAATACAAATTAAAAGATACCAACTTCCCTACAATCAATCCCGAAAATCCGTTTGAACTTACAGACGCCGAAAAAGAGCTTATGAATTTATTGCGTTCATCGTTTTTACGCAGTGAAAAACTTCAAAATCACGTCAAATTCTTATACGAAAAAGGCAGTATATATCTGACATTCAACAACAATTTGTTGTATCACGGCTGTATACCGATGAACAGTGACGGTACTTTTACGGAAGTTACACTTTTCGGTGAAACGGTAAGCGGCAAATCGCTCATGGACAAAGCCGAACAGCTTGCACGTGACGGTTATTTTGCCAAAAACGGTTCCGAAGAAAAAGAATACGGCAAAGATTTTCTGTGGTTTTTATGGTGCGGTTGCTACTCCCCTGTTTACGGCAAAAATAAAATGACTTCGTTTGAACGATATTTTATTGATGATGAAAGTACATGGGTGGAAATTAAAGACGAATATTATCACCTTATCGAAAAGCCGAGTGTATGCAACAAAATTTTATGTGAGTTCGGAATTGACCCGAATAATTTTTCTCACATTATAAACGGTCACGTTCCCGTAAAAATCAAGAAAGGCGAAAGTCCAATTAAAGCAAACGGCAAACTTTTAGTCATAGACGGCGGTCTTTCAAAGGCATATCAGAAAGTCACAGGACTTGCGGGTTACACATTGCTGTTCAATTCACACGGTTTGCTTTTAAGTGCGCATGACGCATTTGAATCTATCGAAAGTGCCATAAAAGAAGAAAAAGACATTCACTCAACGCTTGACGTTGTTGAACTTGCTCCGAACCGTTTACTTGTTGAGGACACTGACGCAGGTAAATCGTTATCGAAAAAAATCACCGACTTAAAAGCACTTGTTGACGCATATTTAAAAGGAAAAATAAAAACACATTAAATAAAGAGAGGAAATCCACAAATGAATTACGAAAAAGAACCACTGCATATTTCAACATCCGTACCCAACGGCACTTATGAAGTAACTGTCACAGTTACCGCACACGAAGATATTATTTTCACAATACTTTCGCAGTCACGCCGTTTTATGGCACAAGATATAAATCTTGGCAAGGGAGAAAGCTCAGACATTACTTTCAATGTAAGCGTATGTGACTACCACAAAAACAACGAAGATTACACAAACGTAAACGGAGTTGAAATTGATATTATGTGCGACGGTGATTTTACCGCACTTTCCGCAGTATCGCCTGTCAATATTCCGACAGTTTACATCGCCGGTGACTCAACCGTCACAGACCAGCCTGCCGAATATCCGTACAACGCTGCCTCTACATACTGCGGTTGGGGTCAAATGTTTCCGCAATTTTTTAACACGGGCATTGCGGTTGAAAACCACGCTCAATCAGGTTCTACAACCGAAGATTTTAAAAATGTGAATTTCACCGCATTCAAAGACAAAATCAAAAAGGGTGATTTCCTGATTATCGAGTTCGGTCACAACGACCAAAAAATAGATACTCTTGACGCGTTCGGCGGATACACGGAAAACTTAAAATATTTTGTAAACTTTGTCCGCGAAAAAGGTGCAAATCCGATAATATGTTCACCAATTAACAGAATTATATTCCAAGAGGACGGAACACTTCTTAACTTGCTCGGTGATTACAGAACAGCAGTTAAAAACGTATGTGACGAAATGAATGTACCGTTTATCGACTTGTGGTCACGCACAACCGAATTTTTTGAGGCGGCAGGAGCGGTAAAAGCTTGGGATTATTTCTGGGGCAACGGCACTGACCGCGATTACACCCACACAAACGATATCGGCGGCAACATCGTTGCACGATTTGTTGCAAACGAAATGATTAAAAACAACGTTCAGCCGATAGCAGACTTAATCAAAAAAGATATGATTAACGTCGAAATGCCGAAACACGATTCAAGTGTCAAACCGCAAAATTCAAAAGAAATCGAACACTTAAAAACAATCGGTCTTGTCAACATTCCGAAAGCGTCCGAGCTTGCCGACCTTGACAAAGACATCACCAATATCTAATACAGAGGCTGTCGTCATAATGTCGCCAGCCCAAAAATCACATCTTGCGATGTAATTTTTGAGTATTTTTTGTGAAAAAATCTAAAGTTCCTCCACAGTCGAAACTTTAGATTTTAAGCCATTTCTGCCGCACATGTCGTCAGAAATGATTTCCAATGAGGTTAGCACCTCATACTCCAAAAAACAAAGCATACAAAACCATAACGGTTTTGTCTACAAAATAACAAAAACTGCATTTTGAATAAAATCAAAATGCAGTTTTTTTATATCTTATCTTAATTGAGCACCGATTTGATTTTCAAGATTTTTAACAACCTTATCAAATACTTTCTGTACTTCATCACCTGTCAAACTTCTGTCTGCGCTTCTGTATATAGCACTGTATGCAACGCTCTTTTTGCCCTCAGGTATCTGTTTACCCTCGTAAACGTCAAACAACTGCAAGCTTTCAAGCATTTTACCCGATGCCTTTTTGATTACATTTTCAATATCCGCAACAGGAACTGTCTTATCAACAAGCATTGCTATATCACGAGTTACGGCAGGATACTTAGGAAGTTCCTTAAACTTAATATCAGTCTTAATATTAAGGAATACATTTTCAAAATCCAATTCGGCAATATATACAGGAGTTTCAATTCCGTATTTTCTGCTTACTGCAGGGTGAATTTCACCGATTATGCCGATTACCTTATTGCCGGCACTTATCTTTGCACATCTTCCCGGGTGGAATGTCGGGTTATCTGTTACGGCCTCATACTTAACATTCTTTACGTTAAGTTGTGCAAACATTGTTTCGCATATACCCTTAATGTCATAGAAATCTACGTTATCGCCGTACATACCCATTGTGATTTTAACAGGTTCGTTCGGAAGTTCACCGTCCGTTGTCGGAATAAATATCTTTCCTATTTCAAACAACTTGGCAGACGGATTTCTGTAATTATAGTTTCTTGACAATATATCCATCATACTTGCGATAGTAGTTGTACGCATTACCGATGTGTCCTCGCCAAGCGGATTTGTAATTTTTACAACGTTTCTCATTTCACTGTCTTTCGGAATATTCAGTTTATCGAATATTGACGGACTTGTGAATGTGTATGTGTAAATTTCGTACATACCTTGTGCTGTAAGAAGTTCGTTCACTCTGTCCTGTATCTGCTGACGTTCTGTTTTCATTCCGCAAGTAGCCTCGCCCGAAAGAAGTGTTACAGGTATTTTATCGTAACCGTAGAAACGTGCAACTTCTTCCGCAATATCCGCCTCACCTTCAAGGTCAGGTCTGAATGACGGAGGAGTTACAGTCATCTTGTCAAGGTCAACCTTGATTTCAAGTGCGTCAAAATACTTAACCATATCCTCTGTCGGAATGTCTGTTCCAAGGAACGCATTAATTTTATCAGGTCTGAAAGCAAGCGGCTGCATATCTGTTACGTTACCCATAACGTCAATCATTCCGCCGACATTTTCACCACAGCCAAGTTTTTCTACAAGCTGACACGCTCTTTCAACGGCAGGAACTGTATTGTTATAGTCAAGTCCCTTTTCATATCTTGATGATGATTCTGTTCTAAGACCGACACTTTGTGCTGTAAGTCTTACAGACGCACCGTCAAATGTAGCCGATTCAAAAATAACAGTTGTTGTATCATCCTTAACTTCACTGTTAAATCCGCCCATAACACCTGCAATAGCAACAGCTCTGCCGCCGTCTGCGATTACAAGGTCGTTTGAAGTAAGTGTTCTGTCCTGTTCATCAAGAGTCTTTATAACTTCACCGTCATTTGCACGTCTTACGATAATTTTGTTATCCTGTAAATCTCTCAAATCAAATGCGTGCATAGGCTGACCGTATTCAAGAAGTACATAGTTTGTTATATCGACAATATTGTTGATAGGTCTTACACCGCACGCACGAAGTCTTTCCTGCATCCAACTCGGTGACGGACCGATTTTAACGTTCTTAACCATTCTTGCACAGTATCTCTTACACTTATCCTTGTCCTGTACATCAACGCTGATTATATCGGCGATATTTTCACTGTTTTCGTTAAACTTAACTTCAGGAATAGTGAACTTTTTATTAAATGATGCCGCTGTTTCACGCGCAAGACCGATTATGCTGAAACAATCAGGTCTGTTTGAAGTGATTTCAAATTCAACGACAGTTTCATTCATACCGAATATATCCTTAATATCCGTACCGATTTTTGTATCGTCCGGAAGAATAAGAATACCGTATTCAGGCTCATAGCCAAGCATATCCTCAGTTATACCAAGTTCATCGTGTGAGCAAAGCATACCGTAAGATTCAACGCCTCTAAGCTTGCCTTTTTTAATCTTTCCGTCAGGAAGTACCGCACCGACAAGTGCAACGGGAACGATTATACCGGCTTTTACATTCGGCGCACCGCAGACAATCTGCAAAATCTCGCCTGTTCCCGCGTCAACCGTACACACATGAAGATGGTCACTGTCAGGGTGATCTTCACAGGTAAGCACCTTACCCGCAACTACATTCTGAACAGATTCGCCCATATTCTCCCAACCCTCAACTTTAGAGCCTGTCATTGTAAGTCTGTCTGAATATTCTTTCGGCGTAACGTCTATATCCATATAGTCATTAAGCCAACTCATAGGTAAATTCATTATATTTCATTCCTTTCAATTTCCGAATAATATATTAAAACTGGTCTAAGAATCTCAAATCATTTTCAAAGAAAAGTCTAAGGTCGTTAATATCATACTTACCCATTGCAATTCTTTCAAGACCGATACCGAAAGCAAAGCCCGAATATACTTCAGGGTCAATACCGCAGTTTGCAAGTACCTTAGGGTGTACCATACCGCAACCCAAAACTTCAATCCAGCCCTCGCCTTTACATACACTGCAGCCTTTACCGCCACAAGCGAAACACGAAACGTCAACTTCGGCTGACGGCTCTGTAAACGGGAAATGGTGAGGTCTGAAACGTACCTTTGTATTTTCGCCGTAAAGACGGTGGATAAACATTTCAAGAGTACCCTTTAAATCTGCCATTGTAACACCTTTGTCAACTACAAGGCCTTCGATTTGGTGGAATACAGGTGAATGAGTTGCGTCAACCGCGTCACTTCTGTAAACTCTGCCCGGTGCTATAATTCTGATAGGCGGTTTCTTCTTTTCCATAACACGAACTTGGATAGGTGAAGTTTGTGTTCTCAAAACCGTATTTTCATTTATATAGAATGTGTCTTGCGTGTCACGGGCAGGATGATTCGGAGGAATGTTAAGCGCCTCAAAGTTGTAGTAGTCAAGCTCAACTTCCGGACCTTCCGCGATTTCAAAACCCATTCCGATAAATGTGTCTTTAATGTTGTTCATTACTTTTGTAAGCGGATGAAGTTTACCTGTTTTTTGTGCCTTACCCGGCATTGTAACGTCGATTACTTCGCTCTTCAGCTTGATTTCTTCAAGCTTTTCTGAAATTTCCGCTTTCTTCGTATCTATGTGGTTTTCGATTACACCGCGAATTTCGTTTGCAAGCGCACCGATTTGCGGTCTTTCTTCTTTGCTTAACTGTCCCATACCTTTTAGTACGGCAGTAAGTTCACCCTTTTTACCGAGAAACTTTATTCTTGCTTCTTCAAGAGCATCAATGTCAGTTGCTTTTTGAAGTACATCAAGGGCATTTTTTTTGATTTCTTCTAACTTTTCTCTCATTTCAAAATTCCTTTCGATATAAATTAAAAAACACTCCGTCCCATAAGGGACGAAGTGTGTAAATTCAAACTCCGCGGTACCACCCGACTTCCGATAAAATATCGGCACTCAATTATGTATAACGGCACTACCCGTCACAGACTAATTGCAAAATGCTTTCACCTATGCAGCTCCGGAATGAAATTTCAAATAAACCCTTACCGTATCGGCTCACAGCTCAATAACCGATACTCTCTTTAGGCGGTGTATACCTTACTTTGTTCCATCATTGCTTTTAATATTCAATAATAACGTATTATATCACCTTTTTTTTATTTTGTCAATTATTTTCTTAAATCAGAATGTAACATTTTCTTTTGAATTACATTCCGGACAAGTAGCTGATAATTTCGGTATAGTAGTCTGACCTTTTTGCATATTGAATTTCACCTCGAATGTTCTTCCGCATTGCGAGCAAGTATGCTTAAACCTAATTTCTTTCGTTTCCGTTTGCGGTTCTTCTTTTGGCGCACCGCAATTTGAACAATATTTTGTACCGTTATCATTTCGTGCATCACATTTTCTGCAAAACCAGCTGTTGCTTTTGCTAACCTGTACTTGTTCCTTTTGTGCACCGCAGGTGGTACAAAATTTTGAGTCTTCCCTATTTTGTGCATTACACTTTGTACAAATCCAATCGCCAACATTATTTTCTTCTTTTTGTGCACCGCATGTAGTACAAAATCTTGAATCTTCCCTATTTTGTGCATTACACTTTGTACAAATCCAATCACCAAAGTTTGTATTATGTGCAGTTTTATTTATAATATTTCTTTCTATACCGCAACTTGCACAACTTTTTTCAGCTTTTTCATTAAAAGAATCACAGAACTGACACTTCCAAGCGCCACAATATGGGCAAACATCAGCCTCAATTTCCACCATTTCACCGCAATGGTTACATTGTTTGTATCGTGGTGCGTCTTTAACTATACTTTCCTCAAGTTTCGGCAAAAACCAAAGAACATATACTCCGCATATTATACAAACGGCAAAAGGTGCTACACGAAACCCTATAAGACCTGATACTAAACCGCTTGTTTTGCTTTCTATACACACATTGGCTATTATGCTAACCCCAACAGTCAAAGCAGCCATTGCCGCACCCAAAATTATTCCGTTTTTACCTCTTGAATACAAAGAATATTTTTTGCGAATCAAATTCACTGCTACATCTGCGGTAATCACTATTGAAAAAATATGAAGTATCCAAAAGAAAATAGCAAATATATAGGAGGCAAAAATATAATCTCCGCTGTTATGTAAAACAATAAGTTTTCTTACAAGCGAAATTGCTCCAAATAAAGTGTATTTTCCACTTCCTAAGTTTATATTTGTTTCTGAAAAACCGCTGACAAGATTGGTAAGCTGACTGATTGCGTCTATGTCTATATATGCCGAAAGCATAAAGATAATATCAAGTATTAAGACAGCTATCGCGCCTATTCTTATCATTTCATTTTTGTCCATTGCAATGTTTAAACCGTTTTTATTCTCCGTCATAATGCCTCTCCTTTATCCAAAACTTCTTTTTCGACATTTATTATTCCATTCTCAAATATATAATGTCCGTCAACGTCTATATAATTGCAATCTACATTTAACAAGCCGCTTTCATATGTCTCACCGCCTTTGCCACCCTGTTCGACCTCTGCAATCTCATTTCCGTGTTCATCAAATATCTTTTCAATACCGATATTATTTATTACAGAAAATCTGTTATACCTTATTATACCTACAGTGTTTCCGCCGGATTTTATAGGTGTAAACATTTGATTGCCTGATTTATCAATTACAACAAAATAATACTGTTCATCTTCACCTTTGAATTCCACTTTTGCGTATCCATCATTAAATATAATGCTCCTATTCCCTAATAGTTTACCTTTGTAATATCCTAAATCGGCTAAAGCTTGTCCGTTGACGTTATACAATTTATAATCAGTTTTATTAAACACCACACCATCAGAAAAAGAATCTAATTCGCCCGATACATTAAGCTTAGAATAAGAACCATCTGAATGTATAACCAAATTTGATACTATCGTAACACCATCAACAAAATTAGCTTCGTCCTGCACATCAGGAACATCAAACCAAGAATGTGTATTGGTATTATAAAAATGAATTTTGTCAAATTGGAATATTCCATCTCCTACATAGCTAATTGAAGGTGGTTTTGATGTCCCACCTGCATACGGATGTACTATATACTTTTTATCAACCAAGCTTGTGGGTTCCATTTCCCATTTCCCCTCGCTATTTACTATGCCGAAATGATATTCATTGTGGTCCGGATCAGTTATATTCTTTACGACAAATGTATAACCGTTTCCACAAGCTGCAATGCTTGTATATCCTAAACTGTTAGGTGATGCAATAATTCCGTTTGTGTCCGCAATAATATTTTCATATATATTTTGCTTTACATAGCCTAACGCCCTTCCTTCTTTGTTTATAAGAAAATAATATGATTCATCATTCAACGGGTCAGTAGCATCTATCCAAGCTATATCACCTACAAAAGGCGTTGTATATCCAACATTAAAGCTTCTTCCAGGCTCTTCTGTCGGTGATGGTGTTTCATCAGTTACAACTTCATACTCTTCATCATTGTCAATAGGTGTCGGCTCATGTCTGTTGTTTTGTATACTAAATGCAACCACAATTCCTATTATACATAAAGTCACACATATTAAAACTATGTATATAACTCTGCTTTTTCTTTTTGATTGCTTAGCAGTAACATCCTCAAAATCTGAAATATTAAAACCGCAATTACCGCAAAACTTTTTGCCATCTTCAATCTTTGATTTGCAATTAGGGCAATATCTCTTCATTGTTTTATTCACCTCAATCTACTCTCCTATATTCAATACCGTCATCATCGTCATCTTCATATAAAATAAGAGTATCCCCATCCAACTTATATGAATATACCAAATCAGACATCAAAACTCCTCCAAGCCTCAATCTGCCGTTTTCAGCAGTATAACTGCCGAAATAATTATCTTTGTCCGATGAATATGTACCGTCACTGAAAAACTCAAGCTCATCCATCCAAGTATTTTCAACAGATTCCCATCTTCCGACTATTGATGAAACTTTTTTTGATGAGGTTTTATTGGATGAAGAGTCACTACTATAATAATTTTCTGATGAATTATCAACATGAGTCCTACCGAATATTACCGAAAACCCCATAATACAGAAAAACAAACTTACTAAAATTACAATACATATAGTTCTATTTTTTCTTTTCGATACTTCTGAAATCGATACTTCTGAAACTCTAAAACCGCAATTACCGCAAAACTTTTTACCGTCTTCAATCTTCACTTTGCAATTAGGGCAATATCTATCCATATCAGTCACCTCATTTCACTCTTCGATATTCATCACCATCATCAATATCTTTTTTATACAAAATAAGGGTATCTCCATCCAACTTATATGAATATACCAAATCAGACATCAAAACTCCTCCAAGTCTTATTCTGCCATCTTCGATTGTATAACTGCCGAAATAATTATCTTTGTCCGATGAATATGTACCGTCACTGAAAAACTCAAGCTCGTCCATCCAACAATCCCCAACTTCTTCCCATCTTCCTACTATTAAATGATTATCATCATGTAATTGACTTCCTATATATGCCACTATTATTATGCATACAATTACACATAACATAATGATTTTATATTTTTTATCTGTACGATTAAAAAATTCTTCCATAACTTTTCCACCTCACATTACTGATAAAGTCCTGCATCGCCAAAATATAAATTTATATCAGCACTTCCTGTATGAGTGATTTTTAAATCATTACAGCCCTTTACTGAAACATCAATATCTATCGGACGCGATGTTTTTGTCATTTCCGGTGAAGTATAAATATCCTTTCCGTCAGCCGTAATTACAAATCCACAACTATCTTTACTTTTTTCTCCTTCTACTATATAAATAGTTCCCTTTAAACGACTGTATTTACCGTTAAGAAGATACTCGCCAGGACCTGAAAAGAAAGTCGTAAGTGCATTTGAATAATAATTACCGTAATTATCCTTTAAATCATTTGTCTTAGACCAACAATTGCCTATATTTTCCATATCGACTAACTTAGTCGTAGGGTATTCCAAACTTCCGCTATATTTTCCTATATAGACAGTGCTTGTGTCGCCGTCCCAATAAACAGGCTTATCCAATGCCTCTGCAACCGCTCTTACAGGCAAATATGTTGTCCCCTCCGAAATAAACGGCTCACTGTCGGAATTTACTTTTTTTCCGTCAACCACGATATTTATATCATTATAAACCGCCTCAATATAATTCGTGTACGCAAATGCTCCCGTACCTGCTACCGTTGCACCGATAATCAAACCCGCAACCAAACCTTGTACTCTTTTTTTCATAATTTTTACCTCCTGTTACAAATTCAATTTGTATGTTTATTCTTTATACGCATATTGTAACAAATTATATTAGTTATGTCAATATATTTCGACTATTTTTGACAAGTATAATTTTTATAAAACAAATTATACTTGTAATAGAATTAGAGAGGGTGATATTATGAGTTCAGACGAAATTGATATAAAAATACAACAAGGCAAAGATTTTATTAAAAACAGAATAACCGAATTAAGATTGAAAATGGGTGTATCCGAATATCAAATGAGTTTTGATTTAGGTCAAAGCAAAAGCTATATTCAATCCATATCCTCCGGCAAGGCTATGCCGTCTATGGCGGGGTTTCTCAACATTTGCGACTACTTCGATATAACACCTATCGAATTTTTCGACACATCTATTCAAGAGCCTAACCTCTTAAACGACTTAATCAAAACCATAGAAACATTACCTAAAGCCGACCTTGAATTAATCCTCGAAATTGCCGAAAGATTAAAAAAGGATTGATTTTTTTGCCAAAAAATTATATAATTTATCCCGAAAGGGTTGATTTGAATTGAAAGAAGAAATTTTAGATATATTAAAAAATGCAGACGGATATATTTCAGGCGAACGCATAAGCGAAATGTTGAATGTTTCGCGAACGGCAATATGGAAACACATTAAAGCGTTACGTGAAAGCGGTTACAAAATCGAATCGGTCACGAATAAAGGCTACCGCCTTATTTCCTCGCCTGACATCATAACCGAAAGCGGCATCAAAAGCGGACTTACCACCGATTTTATCGGTCACAGCTTATTTATATATGATGAAACCGACACGACAAACAATCGTGCAAAGGAAAGCAATACCTCGCCGGACGGCAGTGTATTTATCGCCGAAGTGCAAACGCACGGCAAAGGCAGTCGCGGACGCGGTTGGACTTCTCCAAGAGGGATAGGTATTTGGCATTCAATCCTTTTAAAGCCCGAAATCTCCCCGCTTGAAGTTTCGCAAATAACGCTCGTTGCAGGTCTTGCTGTCTGCAAAGCTATCGGTCTTGATTCAATGATTAAATGGCCTAACGACATTGTTATTGACGGTAAAAAAATCTGCGGTATTCTAACCGAAATGTCTGCTGAGATAAATATGGTCAACTACGTCGTATGCGGTATCGGTGTAAATGTAAACACAGAATCATTCGATGACGACATTGCCGACAAGGCTACTTCAATGTTTATCGAAAGCGGTCACAAATATGTGCGAAACGAATTAATCGCAAAATTGTTAAACGAATTTGAATATTATTATAAGAAGTTTCTCGACGGCGGACTCAGTGCAATTCTTGATGAATACAAAAAGTGTTGCGTCACGCTCGGCAGAGAAGTAAACGTCATTTTCAAAAACGAAACGGTTCGCGGAACTGCCGTTGACGTTGACGAAAACGGCTCACTCGCCGTACAAACCGAAAACGGTATTATTCACGTCACTTCCGGTGAAGTTTCAGTCAGAGGTATCTACGGTTACATCTAAAATCGGATATATTATGAATAAATTGTAAATTGTTAGCACTCACATCTGTTGAGTGCTAATTTTGTATTGACAAATCTTACTTTGAGTATTAATATATATTATGTAAATTAATTAAACTTCAAGGAGTGATTTATATGGCAAAAGGTAATATTTCAGTTGACAGTGAAAATCTTTTCCCTATTATAAAAAAATGGCTTTATTCCGATAAGGATATTTTCCTTAGAGAACTTGTTTCAAACGGTTGTGACGCGGTCACAAAATTAAAGAAACTTGCAAGTATCGGTGAAGCTCAAATTGACGAAAACGAAAAATTCAAAGTTACCGTATCAATCTTTAAGGACGCTAAAAAGCTTGTCATCAGTGATAACGGTATCGGCATGACTGCCGAAGAAATCGACAAGTACATCAATCAAATAGCATTTTCGGGTGCAAGCGACTTCCTTTCAAAGTACAAAGAGGAGGACGACAAAGGTTCTCAAATTATCGGTCATTTCGGACTTGGTTTTTACAGTGCGTTTATGGTTGCCGACAGTGTTGAAATTGATTCGCTTTCATATCAAGACGGTGCAAAAGCCGCAAAATGGATTTGTGACGGAAGTATGGAATTTGACTTAACAGACGGTGACAGAACAGAAAGAGGTACTACAATAACTCTTAACATCGCCGAAGATTCGGAAGAATTTCTTGAAGAAAGCACAATCCGTCAAATTCTTCATAAATATTGTGCATTCCTACCTATTGAAATATATGTTGAAGTTCCTGAGGACAAACACGAGGACCACTGCGACTGCGGTCACGATCATGATCATGAACACGAGGACGATACACCGTCAGAGCCAAAGCCTATCAACAACACAACACCGCTTTGGATGAAAAAGCCGTCGGAGTGTACAGACGAAGAATACAAGGAATTTTACAGAAACGTATTTATGGACTTCAACGAACCGCTTTTCTGGATTCACCTTAACGTAGACTATCCGTTCAACTTAAAAGGTATTTTGTACTTCCCTAAAATCAATCATGAATTTGCAGGTCAAGAGGGACAGATAAAGTTATACAACAATCAAGTATTTGTTGCCGACAACGTAAAGGAAGTTATTCCTGAATTTCTAATGCTTTTGAAGGGTGTTATCGACTGTCCTGACTTGCCGCTTAACGTATCACGAAGTTTCTTGCAGAATGACGGTTATGTTAAGAAAATTTCTTCACATATTACAAAGAAAGTTGCGGACAAGCTTACAAGTATTTATAATAACGAACGTGAAAACTATGAAAAGTATTGGGATTATATCAATATATTCATTAAATACGGCTGTTTAAGAGATGAAAAGTTCTATGAAAAAGTTAAGGATGTAATTATTTATAAGGATATTGACGGTAAATATTTGACGTTGAACGAGTACCTTGACGGCAAGGAAGAAAAAGACGTTTATTACGTTTCCGATCCGCAAACTCAATCGCAGTATATTAATATGTTCAAAAATCAAGGACTTAATGCCGTTGTACTTCCGTCAATGATGGATACACATTTTATTTCACTTGTTGAAATGAAACAGACTGGTGTTAAATTCAAACGTATAGACTCCGCTATAAATGACATTTCGGACAACACAGAAAAAGACGATTCAACTAAAGAACAAGAAGAAAAGTTAATTGAAAAGTTCAAGAATGAAATCAATGACCATACATTGAAAATCGAAGTGCAGTCACTTAAAGACGATTCAATCCCTGCCGTAATTTTGCTTGGTGAACAGTCAAGACGTATGCAGGAGATGTATAAGGCTTACGGTCAGCAAATGGCAGGTATGGCTGATATGTTCCACGATGAATTTACACTTGTACTAAATTCAAACAACTCACTTATCAAGAAAATAGATACATTAAATGACGAGGACGCAAATCTTGTTATTGACCATGTTTACGACTTAGCGAAAATAAGCCACAGTCCTTTGCCGGCGGAACAAATGACAAAGTTTATCGAACGCTCCAATAAATTGCTTGAAAAGCTGTTTTAATTAACAGTTTTTTCTTCCATCGTCAAAGAGGGACACTAAATTTCAGTTTAGTGTCCCTCTTTTAATATGTTTAATAATTCTTCTATTGTATCCACAGTATAATCCGGCACTTCAAATTCATTTTTAGGTGTGTTTAACTTGTGAATACCCTGTTTTACGCATACGGTTTTCATACCCAACTTTTTAGCCGGTGCAACGTCATTATCCCCCCTGTCACCGACCATCATAGCATTTTCACCTTTACAGTCTGCTTTCTCAAGTGCTTTTTGAAAAAGTCTTACATCAGGCTTTGATACTCCCTCCTCCGCAGAGGATATAACAAGGCTGATATACTTTGCCAAGCCATACTTTTCAAGACGTTTTTGTGTCCCCAACGGCTGATTGGCTATAACTCCGATTTTGTACTTGCCATACAGTTGTGACAAAACATTTTCAGAATATTTGTAAGGCATTTCAAGCTCACTGTGCCATTCTGCCCTGTTCAATCCCGATATAATAACAGCGTCATCATACGGAATTAAATTTTTCAAAGCACAGTCGTCCATTAATTTATAAAACCCGCTTACGCTTATGTTACTCCCTTTTACCGTATCGCTGACACGTTTTTCCCACGCCTTGCTTTCGTCAACAAGCGTTGAACCGACATCGAAAAATATCCACTTTATCATTCTCTTATCTGACCGTCACCGTAAATTATATATTTAATAGAAGTCAATGCCTCAAGTCCCATTGGACCTCTTGCGTGCATTTTTTGTGTACTTATGCCTATTTCAGCACCAAATCCGAACTCAAAACCGTCCGTAAATCTTGTTGAAGCATTAACATAAACCGCCGCCGCATCAACCTCATTCAAGAACTTTTGCGAATGTTCGTAATTGTTTGTAACAATCGCCTCAGAATGTTTTGTGTTGTACTTATTAATATGCTCAATCGCCTCATCAATTCCGTCAACGACTTTTACCGCCATAATATAATCATTATATTCAGTATAATAATCCTCGTCTGTCGCGTCATTTACATCGGCAAATATTGCTTTTGAATTTTGGTCGGCTCTGATTTCAACATTCTTTTCTTTCAGTGACTTGAACATAACAGGAATAAATTTATCCGCTATTTTTTTGTCTATAAGTAATGTTTCTGCGGCATTGCACACAGACGGACGTTGTACTTTTGCATTAAGCACAATTTTAACCGCCATATCAATATCCGCGTCCGCATCAACATAAACATGGCAGTTGCCAGCCGCCGTTTCAACAACGGGAACAGTCGCATTTTCAACAACCGAACGAATAAGTCCCTTACCGCCGCGTGGGATTAACAAATCCACATATCCGTTCATTTTCATAAGCTGAGTTGCTGTTTCACGCGAAGTATCTTCTATTATATTTAGTGTCCCCTCAGGTATTCCGACACCGTATGCCGCGTCCTGCATAATTTTCATAACGGCTTTGTTTGAATTAATTGCTTCACTTCCGCCTCTTAAAATACAGGCGTTTGAAGTTTTAAGGCAAAGTACCGCCGCGTCAACCGTTACATTCGGTCTTGCCTCGTAAATTATTGCAATAACGCCCATAGGCACACGTTTTTGACCGATAGTCAATCCGTTTGGTCTTTTCCACATTTTTATTACTTCACCGATTGGGTCGGCAAGTGCTTTGACCTGTCTTACTCCCTCCGCAATTCCGTCAATGCGTTCTTTTGTAAGAGTAAGTCTGTCAATCATAGCTTGACGTGTTCCGTTTTTCTTTGCGTTTTCTATGTCAATGTTGTTTGCCGCAATAATTTCATCGGCACGTTCTACAAGTGCATTTGCAATAGCCTCAAGTGCATTGTCCTTTGTAACCGTACTTACTGAAACCATTTTATATCCTGCATCTTTTGCAAGAGTGCATTTTTCCAAAAGCTCGCTCATTATTCTTCCTCCTTATCGAAATTCTTCGACACAAACAACGTTCCGACAGGCTTTCCGTCAAGTATATCGTAAAGTGAATCAACATTGTTTCCGTTTGCGATTATCATATGAATACCGGCATTTGTCGCTCTTTCGGCAGCCTCAAGCTTTGTCACCATACCGCCCGTACCTCTGCTTGTTCCCGCACCGCCTGCAACATCTCTGACTTCGTCAATATCGTATACTGTAGGAAGTAATTTTGCGTTTTTATTCTTGTGTGGGTCATCGTCGTACAAGCCGTCAATATCGGAGAAAAGTACAAGTAAATCCGCGTCAACAAGGTCGGCAACGACTGCCGATAAATTATCATTGTCGCCGATTTCAATCTCGTCATAACTTACCGTATCATTTTCGTTTACAACAGGAATTATCCCCATTTCAATAAGCGTTGTAACAGTATTTTGAATATTTCTCTTTCTGCGCGGAATTGCAATATCCTCACGCGTTAAAAGTACCTGTGCAACGGTGTTATTGTAACCCGAAAACATTTTGTCGTAAAGATACATCAATTCGCACTGTCCGACCGCCGCAATGGCTTGTTTGCCCTTTGTATCTTTCGGCTTTTCAGCCAAACCGAGTTTACCGAGTGCAATTCCCTGCGCACCCGATGAAACAAGAATTATCTCCTTGCCTTGATTTCTTAAATCAGAAAGCACCATAGACAGTCTGTCTATAAGTTTTAAATTCATTGTTCCGTGTTCATATGTAAGCGTAGACGTTCCGACTTTGACAACAATCCTGTGCGCCATAGACACGTCCTTTAATATATCGTTCATTGCCATCCTCCTATAAAGCATATAGTTATTTCTATTATATCGCTTTATGGGTGGTTTGTAAAGTCATTTTTATCTTACCTTATTCTTCAAAATTTTACTTGCATTTTTTTACTCTCTATGATACTATATAAATATATTTTTACAAAATTTTCATTGTATCATATAACAATAATGTGAATTTTATTATACATTATACAACATTGTGGGAGGTAATGATGAAAAAACAAATAATTGCGGCAACTGCGCTGATGTTAGCGATTTCTTCAACCGCATATGCGTCCGACAACATAAACATATTCGTAAACGGAAATGCCTTAAACACAGGTGCTTTCATTATGAATGATTCGACGTATATACCGCTTAGAGCGGTCAGTGAGGCTCTCGGTTCAAACGTAAAATGGGACGGAAATACAAGAAGTGTTTACATTGATTCCGATGAAGATACAGTCACTGCTCAAGTGATTGAAAACGCAAGTTCAAGTGTCGTTGCAATAGTAGGAAATTACAAACCCGAATATATGACAGGGACTGTTTCAAATTACAACGAACTTACCGCTCACGGTACAGGTGTAGTTATCAAATCAGGCGGTATTATCCTTACAAACGCACACGTTGTAAGCGATATTGACAACATAACAGTCGTTTTCTCCGATGGCGAAAGCTATGCCGGACAAGTTCAGGCAATCGACAAAGATTCCGACTTGGCTTTGGTAAAGGTTGGCCGTCTTGGTTTAAAGCCAATATCGTTTGCGCAATCGGACAGTATCTTCGCAGGGCAGTCCGTTGTTGCAATCGGTACTCCCCTTTCGCTTTCAATGCGAAACAGTGCATCAAAAGGTATCGTAAGCGGACTTAACGTCAGCACTCCGAGCGCGTATTATCCGTTAATTCAAACTGACGCCGCTATCAATGCAGGTAATTCCGGCGGACCGCTTCTTAATATGAAAGGTCAGCTTATAGGTATTAATTCTTCAAAATATGCCGGTGTCGGAATTGAGGGAATTAACTTTTCAATCCCGCTTGACACGATTAATTATGTACTCAATCAATTTGAGCAAAACGGAAAAGTCATAAGACCGGATTTAGGCGTTACTCTTGAAAATTCATGGGAGGCACGAATCGGTCTGCCGACAAAAAAAGGCGTCACCGTAAAAACATCTTCGTCAAGTTCACTTTCAAACGGTGATGTTATAAACTTTATCAACGGCGTTGAAGTACACAGTATTGTGGACTTTAATAAAGCATTGCGTGATACATATTCTTCGGGAAGTATCAACGTAATTTATACAAGGAGCGGTGAACAAATTTCAACTGACATCGTTCCTAATCTAAAATAATAAAATTGGGGGTATTAAAATGAACAAAAAACTAATCGCTGCAATTCTTGCCACAACAGCAGCTCTTTCAGCAGCACCTTTTGCGCTTGCTGAAAATGACGAAAACACAAATGACAAAGTAGAAATCGCATTCAACGTAGGTGACAGCATTCTGAAAATAAACGGCATTGAAACAGAAGTTGAAACACCGTATGTAACAGAAAACAACACTACATTGGTACCGTTAAGAGTAATAACAGAGGCTTTTGGTGCAAAAGTTGACTGGGACGGTGATACTCAAAAAATAACTCTTACATACCCTGCCGTAAATATTGAACTTCAAATCGGCAATATCGTTGCAACTGTAAACGACCATACAGAAACACTTCTTGAATCACCTGCACTTTCCGAAAACGGCGTTACAATGGTTCCGCTAAGATTTATTTCCGAAACATTTGGTGCAACAGTAGGTTATGACAACGACACTCAAGCAATACTTGTAACAAAAGAAAATATGGACAATTCTTCTACCGTTACAGGTATCACCGATATGACAAAAACAGGTGACAGCTATTATTTATGGAGCATTGACACTCCTACTCAAATGAAAATGGCTGACAGAACTCTTGATGCAATGACAACAAAATTTGTCGCCGATGACGAAAGTTCAATGTACATAGAAGTTTATCCTATAACAGAAGATACTGTCGATTTTGATGAAGAATATTCAAAGAGAAAAGACTCTTTTTCTTCATATACACTTATCAATGCAGAAAAATTACCTGAATCAAACGGAACACAGCATATGCACTTTCAGGCAAAAAATAAAGAGCAAATCATTGATTTACACGAATACTATGCAAAGAACTACAAATATTTAGTTTTGTCGATGATAAAAATTAATGACGATACATCAACAAAAGATATGATACTTTCTTTAGTGGATTCATTTAAGATTGGTAAAATAGATAATGAAACATATGATCTTTCCACAGTAAAAACAGAAGGTACAAGAAAATACCGTGAAATCACAGACGATACATATAAAGTAAGTTTCTATGTACCGGCTAATTATCAAATGGAAGATGATAATACTGAAAACGAATTTACATTCTATGAGCCTAAAAACGAATCAACATCACACATCTCATTGGGTATTTATTCAAAAACAGGTGACACGACTGCTTATTCGCTTGCCACACATGACCATGCCATAAGAGAAAAATACGCAAGTACAAAATATTCCACTCTTACCCCGGTATCAGAAACAGGTACTAATTCATACAAGTACACTCAAACTATTTCGGGTTCAACCGATTCCGATTTATACACAGTCGATACTTTCTTTGAAAAAGGCGATTATGTGTACAATTTTGCCATAACGACTAATTTAGATTACGATGAAATGGAACTTAACACAATTCTAAACAGCATAAAGGCAGAAGAACTTGATTCTTCAAAAATCGGTAAATTGATGAGAAACGACCCTGAGGATACCTTAAACACAGCAAAAGTCGGAGATTATCAATTTTCAATTCCTGCGTCATGGAAACTTTTCTCAAAAGCATCTCAAGGATCTTCATATACGAACGTTTCATATGTAAACACATATACAACTTCGGGAATTATTTATGCCAGCATGACCGGTTCTGATTTCAAGCAAACTAACCTTTCTACAGTTGCAAACTCATACTCAAAGAGTATAACTCAAGACGATGAACACGAAATGTTCAAAAAAGTTGAGTACACTTCAATAAACGGTAAACGTTATGCTTATTTCACATATACAACAACAAGCAAAGCTGACTATAAATCATATGGAACCGTATATATGACTTGTGACAACGGAACGGCTCATATATTCACGCTTATACAAGACGAAGTATTCTACGGTTCGGCTGAAATTGACGATTTTATCGACATCGTTAACTCATTTCAAAGCAAATAAAATTTAAAATTCTGTATTAAAAGTTCGGATTTTTTTATCCGAACTTTTATTTATATATTTTTTCTAAATAAATATGTATAAATTGTAAATTTTTTTTTGGTTTGTTGACTTTTCACAAAAAATATGTTATATTTAATTACAATTAATAGTGGTGCAGTATCCTAGTCAGTACGGCTCTTCGGAAAGCGGGCCTAAAAATCCGCCAAATGGCACATCGATGAAGTTTCTGGTGTTTTGCTTTGAACGCCCAGTTCGGGGCTGATGCTGGGAGTTAAGGTTTAGGGGCGGTTTCCAACGGCATGGTAACCTTACCCCCTTTTCCGTGGAGGCCTATGACTGTGGCGGCCCATACCTCCTAAGGGAGCAAGTCGTTACGGCATAGGGGAAAACCTGTTTTGCGGTTAGTAATTCACGTCCTCACAAGGGACGTGGTATGAATGCTGTGGGCAGCGTAGCCAGCCTTGAGTGGATATGGCGGATAGACGCCCAAAACTTTTTCGCCACTCGGCCAGTGGCAAAAAGGCAATGCGTCTTGAAACCATATTTGCAAAAGAGGATACGGAAAGCTCAGGCTGTTTGGGAAAACTTCTAGGCTGTCGTAATTGGATGAACAGGGGATTGCAGTGCGGACTCAGTGGCAATCCGGTAACTACAAAACAGTATAAGTCTTTAATGGGAAACCGCTTTTTCGGCGACGATTAAGCAGATTTATGGGAAAGCCAACCGGACCTATGCCGCAAACTTTACTCTGTTCATTACCCTATTTAAAATTAATTGAGCCTGTCGACAAGATGTCGCCAGCTCCAAAAATTACATCTTACGATGTGATTTTTGAGTATTTTTAGAGAAAAAATCATAAAGTTCCTCCAAAGTCGAAACTTTAGATTTTATGCCATTTCTGCCGCGCAGGTCGCCAGAAATGATTTTCAATGAGGTTGCACCTCAAACACCCATAAATAAAGTAGACAAAACCATAACGGTTTTGTCTGTAATCTTAGTCGGCATTTTGCCGATTTATTATTATAGAAAAGGAGATTTATAAACTTGGATAAATCTGACTCTCACAGGCGAAAAAAATTTAAAGTACCAAAACCTGATTCAAATGTTTCGACTTCACACAAATGGACGATTTTCGTAATCTTCCTTTCGTTCGTGCTGTCATTGGTATTCAGTCTTATAACATCGGTTGCGATGCAATCGCTCAATTTATTTTTTGCATTTATAGTTTTGTTCGCTATCATTGCAATAAATATTTTATTTGATATGATTGGTACGGCTGTTCAGTCTGCGGAAGAAAAGCCTTTTCATTCCCTTGCGGCACGCAAAGTCAAAGGTGCAAGAGAAAGTATTTCCGTAATACGTCACGCACCTCAGCTTGCAAACTTATGCTGTGACGTAATCGGCGATATTGCCGGAATTATTTCCGGTGCAACGACAACTCTTATTGTTTCGGAACTTGTCGCAAAATTTAACCTGAGCGGTATATTGCCGAGCCTTATACTTACAGGCATTGTCAGTTCTCTTACTATCGGCGGTAAAGCTATGTCTAAGGGAATCTCTATGAATAACGGTAACTCAATCGTTTTTACGGTTGGAAAAATAATGAGTGTTTTTAAACGTTGCAAATAACATTAATGGGGCATTGGTGATGGAGAAAATTTTAAATAAAATCGAATCACCCGATGATTTGAAAAAATTAAATAAAGACGAATTGAAAACTCTTTGCAGTGAAATTCGCGAGTTTCTGATTGACAGTGTATCGGAAACCGGCGGTCATCTCGCCTCAAACTTGGGGATTGTTGAATTGACCGTTGCTATTCACACTGTTTTTAATGTGCCTGAAGATAAGATTGTCTTTGACGTAGGTCATCAGTCTTATGTGCATAAAATTCTTACAGGAAGAAAAGACGGATTCAAGTCGCTCCGTCAGTTCGGCGGAATGTCGGGATTTCCGAAAACAAGTGAAAGTGATTGTGACGTATTTAATACCGGTCACAGCTCAACTTCAATTTCAGCCGCACTCGGTATTGCCAGAGGGCGTGACCTTGCCGGTGACAATTACAATGTAATTTCAGTATTCGGTGACGGTGCTCTTACGGGCGGTATGATGTACGAGGCTATGAATGACGCAGGTCATTCAAAAACACCGCTTATACTTATTTTGAACGACAACGCAATGTCTATTTCAAAAAATGTCGGTGCGGTGTCAAAACACTTACGTTCACTCAGAATGTCGCCGTTTTATTTCCGTTCAAAACACGCGGTTGAAAACTTTTTAAAAAAAATGCCTACAATAGGCAAACCTACCGCAAATATATTAAAGCAAATAAAACGTTTCTTCCGCAGGCTTGTAATCCCTACAACGATTTTTGACGATATGGGATTTATATATATGGGACCTGTTGACGGTCACAACCTAACAGAAATTATACAGTGTCTTGAATATGCAAAAGAAGAAAAACGGCCTGTCTTTATTCACGTCCACACGAAAAAAGGCAAAGGTTATGCCCCCGCGGAAAGCAATCCGCAAAAATTCCACGGCATATCACCTTTTGACAAAGCTACGGGTGAAACGAAAAAAGGCAGTGAAACATACAGTGCAAGATTTGGCAATACGCTTGTCAGATTAGCGAAAAACAACAAGAAAATAGTTGCAATCACAGGTGCAATGCCTAACGGCACAGGACTTGACGAATTTCAAGAGCAATATAAAGACAGATTTTTTGATGTCGGTATTGCCGAACAGCACGGTGTTACGCTTTCAGCAGGACTGGCAACGGTCGGATACACTCCTGTTATACCGTTGTATTCATCATTCTTGCAACGTGCATACGACCAAACTTTGCACGACGTCTGTCTGCAAAAACTTCACGTTGTATTTCCTATCGACCGTGCCGGTATAGTCGGCGCAGACGGTGAAACACACCAGGGTGTATACGATATTTCGTACTTATCACATATGCCGAATATGACAATTCTTTCACCTGCCACGCTCGATCAGCTTGAATATATGCTTGATTTTGCAATCAATAAATTCAATGCACCGATTGCAATACGTTACCCACGCGGCGGAACAGAAGCTGAAAATGTGCCTTCCGCTTTCACTTTGGGACAAGCACAGTGCATACAAAACGGCTCTGATGTTACAATTATCGCAACAGGCAGAATGGTTAAACGTGCCGAAGAAGTTGCAAAACTTACAACGAAATCCGTTGAAATTTTAGCTATGCCTACAATAAAACCGCTTGATACAAAGAGCATAATCGATTCGGCAAAAAAGACAGGCAGCGTTATAACCATTGAGGACAACGTAAAAATCGGCGGTATGGGAAGTATGATAGGCACATTGCTTGAAGAAAACCATATCGACTGCAAATTTAAAATATTTGCTTTCCCCGACCAACCGATTACGCACGGCTCAATAGATGAACTTGATAAATTATACGGACTTGATGCAAAGACGATTGCATCAAAAACAGATTAAAAGGATAAGAACTATGGGAAAAATAAGACTTGACGCACTTCTTGTCAAAAACGGACAGGTACAAAGCCGTGAAAGAGCGAAGGCTCTAATTATGGCAGGACAAGTGTATGTAAAAAACCAAAAATGCGACAAAGCCGGACAGATGGTTGACGAAGATACAACCGTTGCGGAAATTCGCGGCGAAACTTTAAAATATGTAAGCCGCGGCGGATTAAAACTTGAAAAAGCTATGCAGGAATTTCCGATTACCCTTGAGGGTAAAACCACAATGGACATAGGCGCGTCAACAGGCGGGTTCACCGATTGTATGCTCCAAAACGGTGCTGTCAAGGTATTCGCCGTTGACGTCGGCTACGGTCAGTTCGCGTGGAAATTACGTCAGGACGAAAGAGTCGTAAATATGGAGCGTACCAATATCCGCTATGTGACACCTGAGGACATTGGCGAAGAAATTGATTTTGCGTCTGTTGACGTGTCATTTATTTCGCTTAAACTTATACTACCCGTTGCAAAAACACTTCTTGCCGATAACGGCGAAATTGTCGCACTTATAAAGCCACAATTCGAGGCAGGACGTGAACAGGTCGGTAAAAAAGGTGTTGTAAAGGACATAAAGGTACACTATGAAGTTATAAAGAAAATTCTTGACTTCGCACGAAGTATTGATTTGCACGTTGCAGGTCTTTCATTCTCACCTATCAAAGGTCCGGAGGGCAACATTGAATATCTTGCATATTTGAAAAAAGCCGAATGTGAGGATAACATCACAGATGAAAAAATACAAGAAATAGTAGACAAATCACACAATCTGCTTTAAGAAAGGAATGAACAGAAATGCTTGCCGAAAATACAGTTTTAACAGGCAGACGTGCGATAACACGTTCATATGCAAAAATAAATCTTACACTTGACGTACTTTCAAAACGCGAAAACGGTTATCACGACATTAAAATGATTATGCAGACAGTATCACTGTTTGACCTTATTTTAGTCGATAAAACGCACAGGGGTATTTCTATTTCAACAAATTTGCCGTATTTGCCTTGCAATGAAAAAAATATCGCCTATAAAGCAGCAGACGCATTTTTTAAAGCGACAGGTATTCGAGGCGGTGCAAAGATTGTAATTCACAAAAATATACCCGTAGCCGCAGGGCTTGCCGGCGGCAGCGGTAATTGTGCGGCGGTTCTTACCGCAATGAATATGCTCCACGGCAATCCTCTTTCTAATGATGAGCTTATGCATATCGGTGCGTCACTCGGTGCAGATGTGCCGTACTGTTTTGACGGCAGTACACAGCTTGCAGAAGGTATCGGTGAAATTTTAAAACCGCTCTCCCCTATGCCAAATGCGTACATCTTACTTGTAAAACCGCCTATCAACGTATCTACGGCACTTATTTACGAACAAATCGACAACGCACCTATCGAAATTCGTCCCGACACAGACGGAATGATTGACTCTTTAAATAATAACGACCTTTACGGCGTTGCAGACAGGCTTTGCAACGTTATGGAAAACGTGACCGCTAAAATGTATCCGATTGTCGGCGGTATCAAAACCAAAATGATTATGAACGGCGCCGTTAATGCCATTATGAGCGGTTCGGGTCCGACTGTTTTCGGTATTTTTGACGATTTTGAAAAGGCAAAAAAATCCGCTGACAGTTTTGCTTATCAGTTTAAGGACGTATTTCTTACGCAAGTTTTAAATTAAACGAGGTGATTATTTTTGGAGAAAGACAAGGATATTATAGAAGTAATCATCGACGAACAACCGACAAACAATAAAAAAATCAAGTTTGCATATTGGGATAATCTCGCAAAGGATTTATCACCGCTGTTTATAAAAGTATCATCGGCAGTATGTATTATGATTGTTTTGGGAGTATTTTTTGTCGGCTTTTTCATACCGAAAAACGATAACAAAATAACAAAACAACTTGAAAAATTGCAAAATACAAATTCGGAATATATTACGGCACAAAACAATTATTCATCGCTTTCCGATGAAATAAATACTCTTAATTCGGATTTAGCCGATAAGAAAAAAAACTATGAAGAATTTACAACGTCGCAAAACGGTCTTGAAAAAATAAATGACGAAAACGATAAACTCGAAAAGGAAAAAGAGGAATTGCAAAATATGGTTAATACAAAGCAAAGCACACTCGATTCCTTGAATAACCGGGTATCATCGACTTCTCAATCAACCTTGACTTTGACATCAGGCACTTATACAGTAGGTGAAAATATAAAAGCCGGTAAATATACAATTATGGGTTCGGGAAGTATTGCGATTTCGTCATCAGGAAAAGCAAGAGTAAACTCGAATTTAACCGCTGACGGAAAAGATTACGTATTAAACGATGATGAAACAATAAAAATCAAGGGCAAGGCTCAATTTATTCCGATAAAATAATGAAAGGATATGACGATTATGACGCAAAAAAAATTATATGTTATAATACTTTCGTTTTTCACGATTATAATCGGTGTGGTTTGTTTTTCACTTGGCAACTATTTTGACACAAATTCTCTTGCAACAGAAAAACTGAAAACTCAAATATCTGCCCTTGAAGAAAATACATCATCACTTACCGATACAAAAAACGATTTGGAAAGTCAGATAAATGACCTAAATTCGGAATTGAGTACAAAAACCACCGTAAACAATTACTTTATGGAGGCAAAGAAAAAGAATGACAAATTAAAAAATGACATTACCGAATTAAATCAAAAGTCATCTGAACTCGACTCACAAATTGAGGAACTGCAAAATCAAAACTCGTCATTACAAACAACCGAAAAGACAGGCAAAACATATACATTAAAGAAAGATCAAAGCTATACTTGCCCGTCAGAAATCCCTGCCGGACGATACATCGCCACAGGTACGGGAACTCTTGTAATTTATTCATCAAGCGGTAAAGCTCGTGTAAGCGAAGATTTGGCCGTTGCTTATAATAATTCGTATTCATTTACACTTTCCGAAAAAGAAAAAATCAAAGCGACTGATGATATTAAATTAACTGAAATTAAATCAAATTAGCATAAGGGGACACTAAAAATTTAGTGTCCCCTTTTTATTACTTAATTTTTTGAAATCGTCGCCAAACTCTATTCTATATGTCAATGTCTACTCTGTTGCGTTTACCGCCCATCATAAACGTTTCTATATTCTTAACAATCTCATTCATACATCTGACTCTCGCTTCATACGCACCCCATGCCATATGCGGAGTTAATATAACATTACTGCGGTCTAAAATTCGATTGTACGGGCTGTCATTCGTAATCGGCTCAACCGAATACACATCAACACCCAGTCCGCCTATTTTGCCGTTTTCAACCGCCGTAACAAGTGCGTTTTCATCTGCCACAGCACCGCGTGAAACATTAATAAATATAACACCGTCTTTCATTAATGAAAGACGTTTTTCGTCTATCATACCTTTAGTTTGACTTGTAAGCGGTACATGAACGGATATAATATCCGCAACTTTACACAACTCGTCAAGTTCAAGCCACTCATAACCCTCATGGTATCTGCGTGAATTTGACACAATTTTCATACCGAGTGCATAAGCAATATCAGCCGTCCTCTGACCGATATTACCAAGTCCGATTACACCCCAAGTCTTACCTTTAAGCTCATTAAAATACGGTTTCAAGTGGTTTTGCACACCGCTTATCATATACTTTCCGCTTTTGACATAGTTATTAAATTCATTCAAATGACTTGCCAATGACAATGCCATAGAAACGGTAATCTGTGCAACGGAATCGGTTGAATAGCCTTTTACGTTGCACACACCTATTCCTTTGTGCCAACAATAATTTATATCGATATTATCGTAACCTGTTGCCGTAACACATATCAATTTCAATTTTTTTGCGTCGGTCAAATTATCTTTGTTAAGTTTGATTTTGTTTACGATTATAATGTCGGCGTCCTTTATTCTGTCTTTAAGCTGCAGAGATGACGTTGTTTGATAAACGCTCACATCACCCAACTTATTAAACATAGAAAATTCAATATCGTCACCAAGCGTCTTTGCGTCAAGGATTACTATTTTCATATTTTAATCCTCCAAAAGGTCGTGCATTTTGTTCCATATTTCAGGATATAGCTTTTTAAGATTTATCGGTACAAATTCACGGTTTACAAAGCCGTGACCGGTCTTTCCGACAGTCATAAGCTTCTTTTCCGGAAGTTTATAGACTTCGTAAGTGAATTCACATCTTGCAACGGTAAGCCTTGTCATTTTACAAGTTACAAGCACTTCGTCCTCATATTTTAAACCGTAATAATACTTTGCCGCCGTTTCGGTGAGCGGTAACATTATCCCCATTTTCTCCATTTCGGTATAGCTCATACCGATTTTTTTGATAAAATCCGTTCTCGCAACTTCAAACCAAGGATAATATCTCGAATGATGGACAATTCCCATCATATCGGTTTCTGCGTATCTTACTGTCAAATGCGTTTCACTTACAAATGCCATTTTTCTTTTCCTTTCCGATGTATATTAATAGGCAAAACCGTAACGGTTTTGTCTACTTTATTTTTGGGAGTTTGAGGTGCTAACCTCAAATAAAAATCATTTCTGCCGACATGCGCGGCAGAAATGGCTTAAAATCTAAAGTTTCGACTTTGGAGGAACTTTATGATTTTTTCAAAAAAATACTCAAAAATTACATCGCAGATGTGATTTTTGGAGCTGGTGACATTTTGTCACCAGGCTCACTTTATTAGTATACATCAAACACACTTCGCGGTTTATTGTGATACGACACACTAAGCACCAGTCCTATTGCAATCATATTCACAACAAGTGATGTACCGCCGTAGCTTACAAACGGCAACGGAATACCCGTAACAGGCATAAGTCCGATACACATACCGATATTTTCAAATGCGTGGAACAACATCATTGCACCGACACCGACACAAATATATCTTCCGAAAGCATTATCGGCTTTTTGAGCGGTTTTAAAGCATTTATAAATTATGAAGAACAGCACCGCCGTAACAAGCAATGCACCGATAAAACCAAATTCCTCACTTATTACACTGAATATAAAGTCAGTATATTTAGTAGGCAAATAACCCATTTGGTTTTGCGTTCCCTGCAAATATCCTTTACCCCAAAGCTGACCCGAACCGACCGCAATTTTAGATTGAATTACGTTATAGCCTCTGCCCCTTGGGTCAAGGTTTGGATTGAAAAACACCTGAATACGTTTCTGCTGATATTCCGAAAGTAGATACTTATATATAAAAGGCAATGATGCGACACCTGCCACACCAATCGGCAATATATATTTATATGAAAGTTTTGCAACAAACATAAGACATATAAACATAAACAAAAATACCAACACACTGCCCATATCAGGCTGTAACAAAATCAAACCTACAAGCACGCCGATATGAAGCAACAATCCTAAAATCGTAAGCGGTTTATTTATATCGTCATGCACTTTGGATAAGTGACACGAAAAAGTTACTATAAAGCAAATTTTTGCGATTTCCGAAGGCTGAATACCAATTGCACCGAATCTGATCCAGCTCCTCGCACCCCAGTCGCCGCTGACACCAAACACCAATACCAAAAGCAGTATCGCTACGGCGAATATATAAATCGGTTTGACGAGATTTTTAAGCTGTTCGTAATCGAAAAAACACGTTACAAGCATTGCCGCACAACCTATAACCATTGCACCCGACTGCACTATTACATTCGTATTCGACTGCAATGTTCGCGTAGCCGAATAAATCATCACTATTCCAAACACCGACAAACAGATTGTTGCTATAAACAAAACCCAGTCAAACTCCATAAGTATGACGGATTTTTTTGAAACACTTTTTATTTTCAAAAATATCACTCCTATTCAGATTACAGACAAAACGATTTTATCACAATTATTTATATTATATAACAATATTCGATTTTAAGCAATATTTTTAAAACTTTTTCGATTTTATTTTTAACAATAAAAAAAATGGCGATTAAAAATCGTCATTTTTATGGTAAAGGAATATTTAATTTTTGCAATAATTCATTCGCACGGCGAATTTGTTTTTTACGATATTCCGCAATGTAATGCGTATCAGAACCGACGCTTACGGGAATTCCGCTTTCTTTGATTATCTGCTGTTTCTTTTCGTTGGTAAGAAAATCATAATAATATATGTAATTTCCCGAAGTATTCAGTTCCCAAAAAATATCGTTGTCACGTAAAATTTTTATTATATCAAGTCCGTATCTTTCACCGAGTTTGAAAATATCGGTATGTGCAAGACCTGCTTTGCATTTAAACAGCTTTCGCCATTCCAAAAATTCATAAAAATCTATTGCCCTTGTATCGTCAAGGCATTCAAAAAGTACATAATCAAAATTTTCCGTTGCACGCGGAAGCGATTCCGGCGGTGTCGGACGTGTACCGATTTCAAGACCGCAAAGAACTTTTATTTTATCGGCATATTTTATTTTACAATGCTGAATATATTCATAATATATAGGAAGATTTTCACCGATTGAGAATTGATGGTCGGTTATACCGATAACGTCAACACCGTGTCTGATTGCATTTTCAATTACTTCTTCGGGTGTGTTCGAGCCGTCATAGCTGAATTTTGTATGATTGTGTAAATCAACGGTATACATCGGAAAACCTCCTTTTTCTCATTTGCATATATTATAACACACACTTATAAAAAATTCAATTATTATTAAAATTTAATTTATTTACAAACAATAATATTTATGATAAAATAACAATAATAAGGAAAGAATACGATGAGGAGTGATTAAAAATGGATTTTTTAGAATTGGCAAAAAACAGATTTTCGCTCAGAAAATTTTCTGATAAAAAAGTAGAGAAAGAAAAGATAGATTATATTCTTGCGGCAATGCAGGCAGCGCCTACCGCCGTAAATTTTCAGCCACAGAGAATACTTGTACTTACCGACGAAAAAGAACTTGAAAAGGTGAGCAAATGCACGAAATTTGCATTTAATCCGCCGCTTAATTTCCTTGTATGTTACGACAAAGAAACATCTTGGACGCGCGGAAATGACGGACACGACGAGGGTGAAATCGACGCGGCTATCGTTGCAACGCATATGATGTTGGCGGCAAAAAGCATAGGGCTCGGAACGACTTGGGTAGGCTCATTTAATCCGAAGGACGTAAAAGAGCAATTCAATTTGCCTGAAAATTATGTTCCCGTTGCATTTTTACCGACAGGTTATCCGTCAGACGACGCAGAGCCTTCGGCGGCTCATTCAAGCAGAAAAGATTTAAACGAAACTGTTTTCTACAACAGTTTTTCTCAAAAATAACAGGCAGAAAGGGGTATGTATTATGAAAATTTGTGTATTCGGAGCGTCAAGCAGCACAATAGATAAATCTTATGTCAGCCAAGTCGAAGAACTCGGACGTAAAATTGCTGACAGAGGTCACGGACTTGTTTACGGTGCAGGTGCATCCGGACTTATGGGTGCGGTTGCACGCGGTGTTTATGAAAAGAAAGGCGAAATTGTCGGTGTTGTACCGAATTTCTTTGATGATGAAGATATGGGTGTTGACGGCCGTATTTTCCAAGACTGTACGGAACTTATCAGAACGGACACAATGCGTGAAAGAAAACGTATAATGGAAGAAAGAGCGGACGCTTTTGTTATTGTTCCCGGCGGAATAGGCACTTTTGAGGAATTTTTTGAAGTGTTTACTCTAAAACAGCTTGAAAGACATAACAAAGCTATCGCCATACTTAACGTAAACGAATATTACAACGCAATGATTGATATGCTTGAAGTTGCGGTCAAGGAAAAGTTTTTGAGAGCCGGCTGTAAACTTCTTTACAAAATTTTCGATGACGTGGACGAAACACTTGACTACATTGAGTCATACAAAGCACCGAAAATTAACGTATTTGAAATGAAAGACGTAAAAAAATAATCTAAAAAACACCGACACATCGGTGTTTTTTTGTTGATTTATAAAAAAAATATCTAAACAATGATATATTTTTCACAAATTATAAAAAAATTGAATAAATAATATAGACATTTCGTTTATTTATGGTATAATTAATATACAGACATATGGCGGCAGACGCCGTCGCTACTATTTTTATAACTTTAGGAGGAGAATCCAATGGCAAAAAAGTATTGTTACCTTTTTACAGAAGGTAATGCAACTATGAGAGAGTTGCTTGGCGGTAAAGGTGCTAACCTTGCTGAAATGACAAATATCGGTCTTCCGGTACCTCAGGGTTTCACAATTACAACTGAGGCTTGTACTCAATATTACGAAGACGGTCGTACAATCAATCCTGATATTATGGCTGAAATCAACGAGTACATCGGCAAGATGGAAGAAATTACAGGTAAGAAGTTCGGCGATAAGGAAAACCCACTTCTTGTTTCTGTTCGTAGTGGTGCAAGAGCATCAATGCCGGGTATGATGGATACAATCTTGAACCTTGGTCTTAACGAAGACGTTGTTGAAGTTATCGCTAAGAAGTCAGGTAACGCAAGATGGGCTTGGGACTGTTACAGAAGATTTATTCAGATGTATTCAGACGTAGTTATGGAAGTCGGTAAGAAGTATTTTGAAGAACTTATCGACAAGATGAAAGAAGAAAAGGGAGTTACTTTTGACGTTGAGCTTACAGCTGACGACCTAAAGGAACTTGCATCACAATTTAAGGCTGAATATAAGGAAAAGATTGGCGAAGACTTCCCATCAGATCCTAAAGAACAGCTTATGGGTGCCGTTAAAGCCGTATTCCGTTCATGGGATAACCCAAGAGCTAACGTATACCGTCGTGATAACGACATTCCTTATTCATGGGGTACAGCCGTAAACGTACAGTCAATGGCATTCGGTAACATGGGTGATGACTGCGGTACAGGTGTTGCATTTACTCGTGACCCTGCTACAGGTGAAAAGAAGCTTATGGGTGAATTCCTTATAAATGCTCAAGGTGAAGACGTTGTTGCCGGCGTTCGTACACCAATGCCAATCGCAAAGATGGAAGAAGAATTCCCTGAGGCATTTGCTCAGTTCAAGGATGTTTGCAAACTTCTTGAAGATCACTACAGAGATATGCAGGATATGGAATTCACTGTTGAAAATAAAAAGCTTTATATGCTACAAACAAGAAACGGTAAGAGAACTGCTCAAGCTGCTTTGAAGATTGCTTGTGACCTTGTTGACGAAGGTATGAGAACAGAAAAAGAAGCTGTTGCAATGATCGACCCAAGAAACCTTGATACACTACTTCACCCTCAATTCGACGTTGCCGCTCTAAAGGCTGCTACACCAATGGGTAAGGCTCTTGGTGCATCTCCGGGCGCTGCAGCAGGTAAGATTGTATTCTCAGCTGACGACGCTAAAGAATGGGCTGCAAGAGGCGAAAAGGTTGTTCTTGTAAGACTTGAAACTTCTCCTGAAGATATCGAAGGTATGAAAGCCGCTCAAGGTATCCTTACAGTTCGCGGCGGTATGACATCTCACGCAGCCGTTGTTGCCCGTGGTATGGGTACATGCTGTGTATCAGGTTGCGGCGACATCGCAATGGACGAAGAAAACAAGAAGTTTACACTTAACGGTAAAGAATATCACGAAGGTGATACAATTTCACTTGACGGTTCAACAGGTAATATCTATGACGGTATTATCCCAACAGTTGATGCATCAATCGCAGGTGAATTCGGCAGAATTATGTCATGGGCTGATAAGTACAGAACACTAAAAGTTCGTACAAACGCAGATACTCCTGCTGACGCTAAGAAAGCTAAGGAGCTTGGTGCAGAAGGTATCGGTCTTTGCCGTACAGAGCATATGTTCTTTGAAGGCAACAGAATTGACGCATTCAGAGAAATGATTTGTGCTGATACAGTTGAAGAAAGAGAAGCAGCTCTTGATAAAATTCTTCCTATGCAACAAGGTGACTTCGAGCAACTTTACGAGGCTCTTGAAGGTAACCCTGTAACAATCAGATTCTTGGACCCTCCTCTACACGAGTTCGTTCCTACAGAAGAAGAAGATATTGAATTGCTTGCAAAGGCTCAAGGCAAGAGCGTTGAGGCTATTAAGGATATTATCAACGGTTTACACGAGGCTAACCCTATGATGGGTCACAGAGGTTGCCGTCTTGCAGTAACATATCCTGAAATTGCAAAAATGCAGACAAAGGCTGTTATTCGTGCAGCTATCAACGTTCAAAAGGCTCACGCTGATTGGACAATCGTTCCTGAAATTATGATTCCGCTTATCGGCGACATAAAAGAATTGAAGTACGTTAAGAAAGTCGTTGTAGAAACAGCTGACGCTGAAATCGCTGCATCAGGCATCGAACTTAAGTACGAAGTTGGTACAATGATTGAAATTCCTCGTGCGGCTCTAACAGCTGACGAAATTGCTAACGAAGCTGACTTCTTCTGTTTCGGTACAAACGACCTTACTCAGCTTACATTCGGTTTCTCACGTGACGACGCAGGTAAGTTCCTTGACGCTTACTATGACGCTAAAATCTTTGAAAACGATCCGTTCGCTAAGATTGACCAAAAGGGTGTTGGTAAGCTTATGGAAACAGCTATTAAGCTTGGTAAGCCGGTTAATCCAAAACTTCACATCGGTATCTGCGGTGAACACGGCGGCGACCCATCATCAGTTGAGTTCTGCCACAAGATTGGTCTTGACTATGTTTCATGCTCACCATTCCGTGTGCCAATCGCAAGACTTGCAGCTGCTCAAGCTAAGATTAACGAAGAAAACTAATTCATTATCGAATATGATAATAAGACAGGCAAAACCGAAAGGTTTTGCCTGTTTTTTTATACAAAATTCTCTCCTCCACTTAATTTATTTCAAAAAATTTTCAAAAAACTATTGACTTAGAGTAAACTCCAAGTATTATAATATACTTGTAAATAAAAAATATATGCGAGGTGATTTTAATGACTATAAAAGAAGTAAGCGAAAAATACGATATTTCGCAGGACACTTTGCGATATTATGAACGTATCGGAATGATACCGCCCGTTACAAGAACATCAAGCGGTATTCGTAATTATCAAGAAAGCGACTTAGGTTGGGTTGAGCACGTTATTTGTATGCGAAGTGCCGGTCTGCCTGTTGAATCTATAATCGAATACGTTAAACTTTGTCAAGAGGGTGACGAAACTATTCCCGCAAGGCTTCAACTTTTGGTTGAGCAAAGAAAAAATCTGCTCGACCAAATGGAACAAATGAATGTCACATTAAAGCGACTGAACTACAAAATCGACCGTTACGAAACAGCCGTGAAGACAGGCGAATTATCTTGGGATTGACGTTGCTAAAGTCATTGTATCCAAAACAAAATAGGTAAATAACATTAAATAAACTTATGGAGGAATTTTAAATGTATATTGAAAAAATCAATCAACCGACAGACGTAAAAAATTTAAACAGCGAACAACTTCACGTTCTCGCAGATGAAATGCGTCAAGCACTTTTGCAAAAGCTAAGCAAGCACGGCGGACACTTCGGTCCTAATCTTGGTATGGTAGAGGCAACAATCGCACTTCACTATGTCTTTAATTCTCCGACAGACAAAATCGTATATGATGTTTCTCACCAAAGCTATCCGCATAAAATGCTTACAGGCAGAAAAGATGCGTTTTTGTACGAGGACAAGTATGATGATGTATCGGGTTACAGCAATCCCGACGAAAGCGACCACGATTTCTTTACAATCGGTCACACTTCAACTTCCGTTTCACTTGCCTGCGGTCTTGCAAAAGGTCGTGATTTAAAGGGTGACAACGAAAATATAATTGCTGTAATCGGTGACGGTTCACTTTCGGGCGGTGAGGCTCTTGAAGGACTTGACTTTGCAAGTGAGCTTAACAGCAATCTTATAATCGTTGTAAACGATAACGATATGTCTATCACAGAAAATCACGGCGGTTTGTATAAAAACCTAAAACAGCTTCGTGATACAGACGGTAAATCGGAATGTAATCTTTTCAAATCAATGGGACTTGACTATGTATTTGTAAAAGACGGAAATGACATTGATTCGCTTATCACCGCATTCGAGCAAGTTAAAGACAGCACTTATCCTGTAGTTGTTCACATTTGTACCCAAAAAGGTAAAGGCTACAAAATAGCAGAAGAAAACAAGGAAAATTGGCACTACTGCGGTCCATTCAACCTTGAAACAGGTAAATCCGATATGTCGCAAGACGGCGGAGAAGATTATTCGTCAATGACAGCCGATATTCTTTTAAAGAAAATGAAAGAGGACAAGACCGTTGTCGGAATTACATCTGCCACACCTACCGTTTTCGGTTTCACAGAGGACAAGAGAAAAGAGGCAGGCTCACAGTTTGTTGACGTTGGTATCGCCGAAGAAACAGCCGTTGCACTTGCGTCAGGTATCGCAAAGAGCGGCGGCAAGCCTGTTTACGGTGTTTACAGCACATTTATTCAACGTACCTACGACCAGCTTTCACAGGATTTATGTATCAACAACAGTGCTGCAACAATCCTTGTATATTGGGCATCTGTTTACGGTATGAATGACGTTACTCATCTTGGCATATATGATATTCCGATGATGTCTAACATTCCTAATCTTGTCTATCTTGCACCGACAACAAAGGAAGAATACCTTGCAATGCTTGATTGGAGTATTGAGCAAAACGACCACCCTGTTGCAATCCGTGTACCTATCAGTGTTGTATCAGACGGCAAAAAGGTTACAAAGGACTTCAGCAAACTAAATGAATATGAAGTTACTCAAAACGGCAGTAAAATTGCAATCGTTGCACTTGGCTCATTCTATTCGGTAGGTGCAAAAACGGCTGAAATTATCGAAAACAAAACAGGTGTAAAACCTACACTTATAAACCCTATTTACATTACAGGTACTGACGATAAGCTTTTGGAACAGCTTAAAGAAAACCATGACATTGTTATAACAGTCGAGGACGGTGTTTTAGACGGGGGTTTCGGCGAAAAGATTGCAAGATTTTACGGCAATTCTGACGTCAAGGTATTGAATTACGGTTTAAAGAAAGAATTTCTTGACAGATATAACCCTGAAGAAATCGTCAAAGCAAACCGTCTTACTCCTGAGCAAATTGCAGAGGACGTTTGCGGTATAATCGGTTAATAAGAGATGAAATATTATGAAAAACTAATTTTATAAGATAACAAAAAAACTGATGTGTTTCCACATCAGTTTTTTGTTTATTGTACATTATTAACGATACGTACTATATTCGCATACGGTTTCTGCTTATTATTCCAAGCATAAACCTCTATATCCGTATACTCTTTATCAATCAACTCTATTCCCTTTAGTTCACTTGTTTGTGGCATTTTCAATCCGACAAGTTTACCGTCATTTTTAAATGCAATATACACATTAACATCATTCATATCCACATTTTCAAAATCAAGTGTGACATCAAGTTTGTTGTTGCTATTTATCATAGCTGTGATTTTGTTGTTTGCCAAATTTGGTGTCGCTGTTGGAATCACCGTTGGGATTGCTGTTGGAATTGTTGTCGGCTTTAATGTTGAAGTAACCGCCGGTGTTGCTGTCGGCTTTAATGTCGGTGTTGCCGTTGGCACTACCGTCGGCGTCGGTGTTGGTTTTAATGTTGGTGTTGCCGTTGACACTACCGTTGGCGTTGGTGTCGGCTTTAATGTCGGTGTTGCCGTTGGTACTACCGTTGGTGTCGCCGTCGGCTTTAATGTCGGTGTTGCCGTTGGCACTACCGTTGGCGTTGGTGTCGGCTCTTCTCCCTCAAATTCCAAAACAAGTGTCGGCCCCTGTGCGTCTGTACCGCTGTATTCCTTTGACGCGATAACCTGTTCACGTCCTGTACCTGTCCACAACGTAAACGTAATCAAATTATCTGTACACTTCTCTTTTATCACATCCGTCACATCGAACGATATTTCCTTATAATCGACATTGTATGCAGGTGACACTTGCAAATCCAATGACGATAACGGTGTATTTTCGCCTCTCACTGTTATATCATTTGTAGTAACTGTCGCCTCGTCCCAATCATTCTTTGAACAGTAATCAAGGTGTAAAACCGAATTTTTCTTTTCCGTATTTGAAAATTTATCATACAAATTTAATGTTGCCGATACTAATTTTTTACCGGCATACTTTGAAAGGTCAAAGCGAATCAATCCCAAACCTTTAATATCTTTCAATCCCGGCGAGCTTGATGTATATACATTTTGTGCTTGATTAATCTTCAATTCCTCGTCAGAGCCGTGTGCCGTTGTACTGTCCACAAGATATGTATCCGCATCGGCAGTAACAGTCACAGGTGCTGTCGTGGCTTTTACCGTAGGACGTGGTGTAATTGACGATGTGTCAGGATAAGTCACCTCCGTAAATGACGTATTCGGTGCAAGGTAGTTTAACGTGTTGCCACCCGAATCTTTCGCCAAAGCCGCCGAACCTATATAATAGCTTGTATGAGGCGACTGGTTGTATCCGACATTCTGCCATGCTATTGCGCAACGATATTGACTGTCGTGCATAAGCGTTGTAAGTCTGTAATCAGTCGGAATAGTCGAAAAATAAATTCTCACACCGTCACCGTATCTAAGCACGATTTCTTCACGCCAATCACCGAAAAGGTCGGCTGTAAGACACGCATTTGACTTTGTACCGTTATTTATTGAACCCGGCAACGCTGAATTTTTACTGTTATAATAAATTCTTTCCGCACCGCTTTTTATGCTGTATTTTACAAGTTTATTTCCGTCAAGCAATTCTCGTCCCAAATCACCGTCCCAATATACTGCAAAATTCTCCATATTGCTTCCATTGGTAGTAGGTATATTTCCTACTTTTTCACCTGCTTGATTATATATACCGTCAGCCGCTACCGACCAGAACAACGAAAGATTACCGCTTGACAATGCATAATCATCATCGACATTATCCATAATACCTCTGCCTATATCTCCCTGTGCGGCTTGTAGCATAATATCACCATTATATCTCTTTATATCTACCGCATATGGAATTATTTTATCATTGTGCTTACCTGCCTCGTGTGCCATAAATATTTCTTGTTTTCCGTCGTTATCAAAGTCCGAAACGTGTTCTGCGTCACCGTGTCCTCGGCCGTCATACGTCAAAACAGTTCCGTCATGGTCAAGAACCGCACTGCCGAAAATAATCTCGTCATATCCGTCATTATCCACGTCAGCTACCGATACACTGTGTGCACCTTGTGCATAAAGCGTTTTGTTTGTATTATTTTTACTTGTACCGTCTGCATATTTTACGGTACAACCTGTACCGCTATTTTCTTCTGTCGGTGTATTAGTTGAAAGCCATTGTTCTTTAAGGTCTGTGCCGTCCCAAGTATATGCCGCCGCATACACATATGTATAATATCCCCTCGTCATAACAACGCTTGGATGTACACCGTCAAAATATGCCACCGCTGCAAGGTATCTTTCACTTCTGTTTGCATAGCTGTCGCCCCATTTGGAAGATGTCAAAATGCTTCTCGGCGGGTCAAAATCAACAGTCTGCATTGCCGCACCTGTTTCACCGTTAAATACAGTTAAATACTCCGGTCCGCCATCCTTGCCCATAAGCAAACCGGATGAATTTCTGTAATCTTTTTTATCGTCACCCTTGGTTATATTTTTTCCTGCTTTTGAGACATAATTACCCTCACCGTCTTTTGAGCCCGGTGCTGTTTTTAATATGACTTCCGACTTACCGTCACCATCAAAATCATACACCATATATTGAGTATAGTGCGCACCCGCGCGGATATTAACTCCCAAATCTATTCTCCAAAGAAGAGTGCCGTCAAGCTCATATGCGTCCAAGTACACATTGCCCGTATAACCCTTAACGGAATTATCCTTTGAATTAGACGGGTCCCATTTTACGATGTATTCATATTCTCCGTCACCGTCAAGGTCGCCCACACTCATATCGTTTGCGGTATATGTATATTCTTCATCTGTCGGCGTCTTTCCTCCGTCAGGAACTTTAAACGCAATGTCTTTATATGCCACAGAACGACCTTTATATGTTGTGTTGGTTGTCCAAACATCAACCGCCTCTGTTTCGTCTATTGCCTCACCTTTCGGCACAACTGTATACTTGTTATCCGCTGTGCCTTTTGAATCGGTATAGCAAGTTGCATCGTGTCCGCCTGTTGTATATATTTTTTCGCCGTCACGGTATATGTCAAATGCTTGATTTGTCAGACTTTCCGTACCCAAAAGTCGCTACGACAAATATACACCGCCGTTTGTTTTAACGGCAACAGTGCCTCGATCAAGTTTTTCCATTACTCGTTTTTCAATAGTTGAATTTGTGTCGGCATATGACGTCAACACCGATATTGACGCAACTGATGTAACCATTACAGCTACCGTCAAAAATGCGGTTAATTTTTTTAACATAGTTTTTTCTCCCTTACCCCAAATCGCTCCAATATCTCTCTTAAGCCTCTTTTTTCATTATAAACTTTAATGAATAAAAATTCAAGAAGAGAATGAAATATTTGCTGATTTTTATACTAAAAAAGCTGAATTTGAACACTCTCAAATTCAGCTTTTAGGCTAATTTCCACATTCGATACTTATTTCGTTAAACACTGTCAAGTAGTCATTTATCGTCTTATTTTCTTTTTCCGCACCGGAAACGTCCATAATAGCCTCGCCGTTATGCATCATAACAGTTCTTGTGCCATGCTCAACCGCGTGACGAAGATTATGCGTTACCATAATGGTTGTTATGTTCTTTTCACGAACAATCTTATCCGTAAGCATCATAACCGTATCAGAAGATTTAGGGTCAAGCGCAGCTGTATGTTCGTCCAAAAGCAACAAATCAGGTCTGATCATAGTCGCCATAATAAGTGCAAGTGCCTGTCTTTGACCACCAGAAAGTGAGCCTGCAAGAGTTGAAAGTCTGTTTTCAAGTCCCATACCCAAAAGTTCAAGCTGTGAACGGTAAAAGTCTTTTCTCTGACGGTTGAGTCCAAACGAAAGTCCGAAATTCTTACCCTTATTATCTGCAATAGACAGGTTTTCCCATATAGTCATTGACGGACAGGTTCCCATTGCGGGATTTTGAAAAACTCTGCCTATTCTCTGAGCACGTTTAAAGTTTTTCAGCTTATTAAGCTCCTTACCGTCAAGCAAAACACTTCCGCTGTCAATCGGCATATCGCCCGAAATGACATTTAACATAGTCGTTTTTCCCGAACCGTTTGAACCGATAACTCCGACAAAATCACCGTCGTTTACGGTTATGTTAAAATCCGAAAAAAGTACCTTTTCATCAATAGTTCCTTGATTAAAAGTTTTATAAATGTGAGAAAGTTCAAGCATTTTTCTTCACCCCAACTTTCTTCTTTTTAAGCAAAAATTCGTCTACGCAAAGTGTTGCAATAAACAAAATCGTTATCATAAGGTTTGTATCTTGCGAACGCAAGCCTGCGGCAAGTGCGATTGAAATACAGGCCTTATAAATAATCATACCGAAAAGCACGCCTGTTGTAATTCTAAGGAATTTAATTTTCTTAAATATAGTCGAGCCGATAATAACGGCGGCAAGACCCATGACAACAGTACCCGTACCCGACGCAACGTTAAACGCTTTGCCGTATTGGCAGTACACCGCACCGGCAAGAGAAACAAGTCCGTTTGCAATCGCAAGACCGATAATTTTAATCGTTCCCGGATTTTGTGCAAGCGTGATTACAAGCCCCTCATTATCTCCGACACTTCTTAAAAGAAATCCCGACTTGGTACGCATATACCAATCAAGTGCAAACTTTGCGATAAGCGTAATCACAAGAATAACAACAAGTTTAGAGTACAATGCAAAGTGACCGTTTCCGAAAAGGAAAGCTGCCTGCGAGAAAATAGTCGTTGTATCCATACTTAGGAAATCCGACGCTTTTCCGACTATTCCGTAATTTATCGAATAAAGAGCCGTCATAGTAAGAATACCGCAAAGAAGATTGCGTATTCTGAGTTTTACGTTGAAAATTCCCGTAAACATACCGGCTATGCACCCTGCGGCAAATGCCGCAAGCAATGCAAGCCACGGATTAAGACCGTTATTAATCATCACAAAGCATATAGCAATTCCGAGAGGGAACGTACCGTCTACAGACAAATCGGGGAAATCAAGAATGGTATAGGTGATATACACACCCATAGCCATTATTCCATATATCAGTCCCTGCTCAAGTATTCCGACTATCAGTCCTTCAATCATGATTCAGACGGAGCGTTTTTGACCTCAGCTCTGTCTGTGATTGACTGCGGTATTGTTACTCCGATTTTTTCTGCGACGTCAGTGTTGATTGTAATTTTACTTTCTGTAAGAGTTTCGAAAGGGATATTCTTAACGTCCTCACCCTTTAGCACTCTTGCAGCCATAACGCCTGCTTTTTTACCAAGTTCAATGTAGTCGATACCGGCTGACGCTATACAGCCGTTTCCTACTTGTTCTTCTTCACTGCCGAATACAGGAATGTTTTTAGCAGTTGCCTTTTCAAGAAGTATAGGCAAGTTTTCAACAACTGTGTTGTCTGTCATATTTGAGATACAGTCAACTTCGCTTACCAAAAGGTCTACTGCCTGCGGAATTTCAGCGGCATTTGTAATACCCTTTTCAACAAGTTCAAAACCGTATTCGCCTACTTTTTGCTTGTATGTTTCTATTGTAGAAACAGAATTTGCTTCACTTGTTGTGTAAAGTATACCGATTTTCTTTGCGTCAGGCAACATTTCACGGATAAGCTTTAACTGTTCGTCAACAGGCAACATATCGCTTACACCTGTAATTCCGTCCATTGCCTGTGTATCGCTTTCTGCAAGCTTTGCGGCAACAGGGTCTGAAACTGCGTTAAAGATTACAGGAATTTTTGCTTCATAAGCCGCATTGTAGCAAGCCTGTGCAGACGGTGTTGCGATACCGCATACAAGGTCCATACCTTGTGAAACAAATTGCTGTGCGATTTGTGTATTTGTTGAGTCGTCGCCTTTTGCAGATGATTCTGTAATATCATACTTGATACCCTCTGAATCAAGTCCCTGCTTAAAGCCCTCGCGGCAGTTATCAAGCGACGGATGGTCTGCGTATTGAAGCACACCGATTTTGTATGTATCTTTAGCATTTGTGTCTGTTGCTCCGTCAGTTCCACCGTTTTGCGCGCCTCCGCAACCCGCCAAAGAAACGGCACATAGTGCGGCTGTTAATCCCATTACAATAATCTTCTTTAAATTTTTCATTTTACATCTTCCTTTCTTTTTTGCAAGAAAAAACAGAAAAACCTCTCAGACAGATAAGTCCGAGAGGCATAAAAATCATATTAAAATATGCTCTGTCTGTTCTAATCTCATCTAATCTGTATTATATTATACTAAACTTTACTGTCATTTGTCAATAGTAAAAACAAATTATCTGAAATTAAGCGTAGAAAGTCCGAGCGGTGTCGAATATTCAATCAACTTATTCTCTATTTGAGTCTTTCTGTCACCCTCGGCTATTGCCGGCTGATAGTCGTTGTAATCATCACGACCGGAAATTGTTGCCGGAATAAGCGTCATATTATCGTCCTCCTGCATAACCCCGTCAACAAACGTAAATGTCTGTCTGTATATAACTGTGTCCTTGTCCGCCGGGTTATTGTTACCGCCGAAGCAGAAGTTACCTAAGCTGTACGCTATATATTTACCGTTGTATTTTTCAATACCCTGCAAAACGTGAGGGTGTGTTCCCAAAACAAGGTCTGCACCTGCGTCAATCGCCTTGTGTGCAAGCTCTGTTTGTGTATCGTTCGGAGCGGTAGCCTTTTCTTCGCCCCAGTGAATACTTACTATAACAAGCTGTGCACCAAGACTTTTAACCGAACCGATAACATTTTCAAGTTTTGCCGCCTCTGTTTCGTCAAGTGCGTCAATTCCGACAAGTCCGACCGATATTCCGTTTACATCTCTTATCGCGGTATTCGTACCTATAAAATTGGAGACACCGGCCTCATTCAAATATTTTATCGTGTCCGAAAGACTTACGTCACCGTAATCGGCACTGTGGTTATTTGCAAGGTTTGCCGCCTCAACGCTTGACGATGTAAGTATCTTCACATATTCAGGCTTACCCCTGAAAGCAAACTGCTTATCCTGTCTTGTTCCTTGATTTGACAAAGTACCCTCAAAATTTACGATAGTTAAATCGTCCTCCGAAAATATCGGTGAAACATTTTTAAAAAAATATGAATAATCGCCGTTTAAAGACTCGGCAACCGATTTAAAGCTGCCGTTTGGGTCTGCGTTTATGTCAGTTGCCAACGTACAGTCGCCGACAGCCGTCATTGTGACCGTCTGTACGGTAGGCGTATATTCTTTTTCAGCCTTTTTTTCTGCACGTTTATTAGATGTAAATGCAAGTACGGTGGCAGATATGAAAAGAATCACCGCCAAGCATATAGTTACCTTTCGTATACTCATTTATAATCTCCCAAATTATTTTAATCAATAGTTTAATTTTATTCTAATGCAACTGTTTTGTCAATATAAAATTTAACCGTTTGGTTTAACAATCTTTTTAATTTTTTGTTTTAATGTTAAATAAGCAAGTTTTGCTTTTGACGTTTGCTTTGCTACATCTGCGTTTGCATGAGCATTTATCATTTCGGTAAATTTTTGTGCCATCAAGTAATACACACGTTTTTTATAATGGTTTACACTGTCGTTAAAATCATCATCGGACGTTATATATTCATTCACGTCAAACAACGTCACGTTTTTGCAGCCGTCAAATTCTTTCCGTACCGCCGCATTATATTCCTTGTGGTCATTGTGCCTGTTCACCCAAGCTTCCAGCTTATTATCCTTGTACTCACGTTCACAGCCAAGCAAAATAACAAGTTCCGTATCGGGTTTGATATGCTCATAGATAAACCGCAAATTTTCCGCCGTCTGCTTCGGTGTAAGTCTGCCCAAGAACTCATATTCTCCCGCAATCTTCTGCAAATCCTTTTCTTTAAAATCACAATTTGCGGTATAAACTTCTTTATTAATATACTTTTTCCACATCGCCGTATCGGTAAGCGGATAAATATACTCACCGAACGCAAAAACAGCACCGTTGTTTTTGTTTCGATACACGCCGAGATTAGCGTCAGTCAAAATACTTATAAAAATCATTCCGTACTTATTTTTATAAATGCTGTCCGAGTACATTTGACTGTCGCATATCGGAAGTTTACAAATTTCGGCTGTTTCTTCGTCTGTAATCGAATAGGCATTTACAATTTGCGAAGTATGGTTCATACCCTCAATCGCAACACCAAGCGACTGTTTTTCGCGGCTCACATACGTGAACTCACAATCGAATATATCCTCATTTTTTATGAACGAAAATATTTGATTTAAGTCGCAAGGCCCTTTTATAAGCACCTTAAAACCGGTATTTTTTATGTCCTCAAATTCATTATCCGTCTTTACGTTATCTTGATTTATCCACGTTACAGTCGGCTCGTTTTTGCCGATTTTAACCGACACGTCACCTACAATATCAAGTTTCGGACAACCGATTTTTTCATATGTATATTGCTCAATCCCCATACCGAGCGTACGGCACGAAAACAGAAAATGCGCAAGCGTATTATCATTTACGGCATAAAAGCCGACAATTCCGTATTCACCGTACTTGTCATACGCCGTTATATATTCACATTTTGCATTTTTATCTTCAAACAACGCTTTAAGTTCGTCTTTCGTTGAACGCACTTTCGTAAAATTAAGCTGATTTGCACGGAATATAAGCTCATGCAATCTGTCAATGTGTTCCGCACAATCCGCATGAAAATCAACGTGGATATTGCTCTGTCGCAAAAATTCTTCATTTGAACCGATACTCTTTTTAATCTTATTTTTCTTTTCAAGCACCTTGTAACTTTCAAGACGTGATAATTTTTCGTCATTCTTATCAAGCATTGAAACCGCCGCATAAAGTTCATCGATTTTATCGGGCAGCATTGTCATAATATCGGGGCAGAAAAACTTTGCCTCCTCCAAATTCAGCTTATTATCGTCAATAAAAAGTACATTGCAAGGTCTTAAATTCATACTTTTGACAGTATCTTTAATCCTCTGACCTTTTGATTCCCAATTAATTGAATTGAACACGAAATACTTATCCAAATCCCATTCTTTCAGCTTATCGATACACGGCTTTTCATCATTTTTGGAACAAATCGAATTGACAATTCCTTTTTTTGAGGATAACAAAACAAGGTCGCAAGCCTGCTTAACAGGTGCGACCTTTTGTTCTGAAATAGTACCGTTCCAAAAGGTTTCGTCAAGGTCCCATATAATCAATTTGATTTTAGATGCGTCCATAACAAATTCCCCCTTGGGTTCATTTTAATTATTTCAATATAATATCTTCTCTTGAAGGACCGTTAGAAACAATCTTAATAGGCACTTCAAGTTCTTTTTCAACAAATTCGATGTACTTACGGCAATTTTCCGGTAAGTCCTCATATTTCTTGATTCCTCTGATGTCAGTTTTCCAACCAGGAAGAACTTTCAAAACAGGCTTTGCTCTTTCAAGCTTGTTTGTTGTAGGGAAATCTCTGATAACTTCACCGTCAACTTCATATCCCACACATACAGGAATTTCATCAAGATAACCAAGTACGTCAAGTACAGTAAATGCAACTTGAGTTGTACCCTGTACACGACAGCCGTAACGTGACGCAACACAGTCGAACCAACCCATACGTCTCGGTCTGCCTGTTGTAGCACCGAATTCACCGCCGTCACCGCCGCGTCTTCTAAGTTCATCTGCCTCTTCGCCAAATATTTCCGAAACAAATGCACCTGCACCAACTGCTGATGAATATGCTTTTACAACTGTAATTATGTCTGTAATTTCATACGGAGGAATACCTGCACCAACCGCACCGTAACCGGCAAGAGTAGATGAAGAAGTTGTCATCGGATAAATACCGAAATCAGGATCTTTCAGTGAGCCAAGCTGACCTTCCAAAAGAATTTTCTTACCCTCTTTGATTGCGTTGTGCATAAATGCAACCGAATCAATCACATACGGCCTAATCATATCGGCATATTCCATAAGTGTATTGAAAAGCTCGTCTGCGTCCAATAGCGGTTTATGATAGATATGTTCAAGCATAAGATTTTTTACTTCGATTACGTTCTTAATCTTTTCCTTTAGTCTTTCAGGCTCGAAAAGTTCCCAAACCTGAAAACCGATTTTTGAAAATTTATCTGAGAAGAACGGTGCTATACCTGACTTTGTAGAACCAAACTGACGGTCTGAAAGTCTTTCTTCTTCGTACTGGTCAAACAACTTGTGATAAGGCATAAGAACCTGTGTTCTTTCTGACACAACAATGTTCGGCTTTGGAACACCACGTTTTACGACCTCGTCAATTTCCTTTATAAGTTCAGGAATATCAAGTGCAACACCGTTTCCGATCATATTTGTTACATTCTGATTGAATGAACCTGACGGAAGAAGATGCAATGCAAATTTTCCGTATTCGTTTATAATAGTGTGACCTGCGTTTGCACCGCCCTGAAATCTGATTACGATGTCACTGTCAGCAGCAAGCATATCTGTAATCTTGCCCTTACCTTCATCGCCCCAGTTTGCACCAACTATTGCTTTTACCATGTATTTGTCCTCCTATGCTAACCAAGCGTTTGCCTGATTTTTAATTTCATAACTTATTTTTCAATTACAAGCTCAATGCGTGTTGTTTTACCGGAAATTGTTGTTTTCGCCTCTTGAGCGCTCCATGTATAATCTGTGCCTTGGAATGCTCCGCCGAATCTGTCAACTTCACTGCCGTTTTCATCAAGGCACCTAAATTCAACCACAACCAAACCACGACCTTCAAGATATGTTTGAAGTGTGTATGTTATATCATAGTTGCCGTCCGAATTTTTTACCGCGTCAAGAATTTTAAATTCTTTCATATAACTTGCATACTGCTCATTATCGGCGTTATATTCGATTGTATTAACTGAATTGACAGGCGTTTCTGTCGGTGACGGTGTCGGCACGTCAGTATCTGTATTATTGTCAGAATTGCTTTCAATAATAACAGTTTGACTTTCGCCGTCCCACTCTACCTTACAGCCAAAGCACTCCGAAACCGCACGAACAGGAACAAGCGTACGCCCGTCTATAATCATCGGCGGTACATCAAGTTCAATATCGTTTGATGTCGGCAAGTTCGCCTCAACCGACTCCTTATGAATTGTCTTGTCACCCACACGCATACTGATATAAAACAAATCAGTATCCGAACGTCTTGTGTTGATAGTCTGAGTTTCCTCTTCCCACTCAACATCTGCGTCCAATGCCTCGAATATCACACGCATAGGCACAAGTGTGCGTTCGTCTATAATTTGTGGCTGAACGTCAAATTCAAGCGTTTTGCCGTCAAGTATCACTTTAATATTATCCTCGCAGTGTACGGTCACAAACGACATTGCAGCCATACAAACCGCAACAAGGCAAGATATAATTTTCTTCATATAAATACCTCTAAATTTATATTTTAAATAGATCAGACGTTAATTTCAACTTCAATACCAAGTAAATCCTTGTTCTTTTCAAGAACAGGCTCAACGTAATCCTTTAAGAAATCTTCAACCTGCTGCGGAGCACGTCCGACAAAATTTTCAGGTTTCATAACGGCATTAATTTCTTCCAAAGTCAAACCGAATGCAGGATCACCGGCGATAAGTTCAGCAAGGTTGTTTTCCTTACCCTCCATTTTAACAGTCTTTCCCGCCTCCATAGAATATACTCTGATTTTTTCGTGTAAATCCTGTCTGTCACCGCCTTTTTTAACGGCGTCCATCATAATATTTTCAGTAGCCATAAACGGAATTTCACGCATAAACTGCTGATTGATTACTTTATCATATACCACAAGTCCGTCAACAACGTTGATGTACAAGCTTAGAATAGCATCTACCGCAAGAAAAGCCTCAGGAACTGAAATTCGCTTATTTGCACTGTCATCAAGTGTTCTTTCAAACCATTGTGTTGATGCAGTGATTGCCGGATTAAGTGCGTCTACTATTACATATCTTGCAAGAGAGCCGATTCTTTCACTTCTCATAGGGTTTCTCTTATAAGCCATTGCCGATGAACCGATTTGCGACTTTTCAAACGGTTCTTCAATCTGCTTTAAATGTTGAAGAAGTCTGATGTCGTTTGAGAACTTGTACGCACTCTGTGCGATAAGGCTCAATGTATTAAGCATTTGAGAGTCAAGTTTTCTCGGATATGTCTGACCGCTTACAGGGAATGATTCTTCATAACCCATTTTTTCGGCAATCTTCTTGTCAAGCATTTTACATTTTTCATGGTCACCCTCAAAAAGTTCAAGGAAACTTGCCTGTGTACCCGTTGTACCCTTACAGCCCAAAAGCTTTGCCTTTGAAAGCTGATAATCAACGTCCTCAAGGTCCATAAGCAAATCTTCAAGCCACAATGACGCACGCTTACCTACTGTTGTAGGCTGTGCCGGCTGAAAATGAGTAAATGCCAATGTCGGCAAATCCTTATATTCCTTTGCAAACTTTGCAAGCTCTCCGATAAGACATACAAGCTTTTTCTTAACAAGCTGCATAGCCTCTGTCATTATGATAATATCAGTGTTGTCACCGACATAACAACTTGTTGCACCCAAGTGAATAATAGGCTTTGCGTCCGGACACTGTACGCCGTATGCGTAAACGTGCGACATTACATCGTGACGAACTTCATTTTCACGAGCCTTTGCAACATCATAATTAATATCGTAAATATGCTCTTTCATTTGAGCAATCTGTTTGTCTGTTATATCAAGTCCAAGTTCTTTTTCACTTTCTGCAAGTGCAATCCAAAGTTTTCTCCAAGTTGAGAATTTCTTGTCCGGAGAAAAAATGTACTGCATTTCCTTTGACGCGTAACGTGAGTTTAACGGACTTTCGTAAGTATTTGTTGCCATTTCATTTACTCCTCTAAATTTTTTATAAGACCGAAAAAAATTGTTCAGATTGCCACTTTGCAGTCGACGGTACCGTACATATGTACTGCCCTCAACAAAAAATGGTGAGCCGGGCGATTTAATTCGGTCTACACTTAATTATAGTCCAAGACGTTTAAATACCTCTGCATATGCCTCTTCAACATTGCCCATATCACGTCTGAAACGGTCTTTGTCAAGTTTTTCGTGAGTTGTAGCGTCCCATAGACGGCAAGTATCAGGTGAGATTTCATCAGCAAGAATAATCTGACCATCAGGAGTTTTACCGAACTCAATCTTGAAATCAACAAGTTCTATATTAATACTTTCAAAATATGCTTTTAGAACATCATTTACTTTAAAAGTAAGGTCAGCAATAGTATCAAGATCCTCTTTAGTAGCGGCACCGATAGCGATAATCTGATAATCGTTAATCATAGGATCGCCAAGGTCGTCGTTCTTTAGACAGTATTCCAAAGTTGTGCAGTTTAATTTCTTGCCTTCTTCAACGCCAAAACGCTTTGAAAAACTACCTGCCGCAATATTTCTGATGATTACTTCCAAAGGTACGATTTCTACTCTCTTAACAACAGTTTCTCTGTCTGAAATTTCTTCAACAAAGTGAGTAGGGATACCGTTCTTTTCCATAATTTGCATAAGGAAGTTTGACATTTTGTTGTTCACAACACCCTTACCTGCAATTTGACCTTTTTTAAGACCGTTAAATGCAGTTGCGTCATCTTTGTAATCAACGATGTAAAGATTTTCGTCATCAGTTTTAAAAACCTTCTTTGCTTTTCCTTCGTAAAGCTGTTCCATTTTCTTCATATTTATCAGTTCCTTTCCTGTAAACATAATTTTACTTCTATATTATATTATAAACCGCCGATAAAATCAAGACTAATCAAAAAATATCGTAAATTTTAGAATAAAAAAGTATTTTGCAATGTGCGAAACCACCCCTCAGTCGGCTGTGCCGACAGCTCCCCTCTATGGGAGCCTTTCTTGCCTCTCCTTGAGGAGAGGTGGCACGCAGTGACGGAGTGGTGGCTATTCATCAACCACACTCCGTAGGGGCAATCATCGTTTGCCACACGCAACCACCCCTCAGTCAGCTGTGCCGACAGCTCCCCTCTATGGGAGCCTTTTTTTTCTCCCTGAGGAGTGGTGGCAATACCCAAAATCAAATTTACACAAAATTAATCTAAATTTATTTCAAAAAACTATTGACAAACCGAAAAATGTCTGTTATAATGAACTCATAAATCAGTAATGATTATCATTATTGATTTTGAAGGAGTGAAATGTATGAAGTATTCAAAACAGCGTGAGGCACTTCTAACGCTGCTTAGAAGTACACGCTCCCACCCGTCGGCTGATTGGCTGTACGAAAATCTGCGTAAGGAATTTCCAAACATCAGTCTTGGAACTGTATACAGAAACCTTGCACAGCTTGCGGAAAACGGAGATATTTTAAAAATCAGCACTTCCGCAAACAAAGAACATTTCGACGGTTTTGTCCACCGACATTTTCATTTCGTATGTAATAAGTGTGACAAAATATACGATGTTGATTTAGACGGTATGGACGAGATAAAAAATCAAGCGGCGGAAAAATTAAATGCAGATATAGAAGACTATTCGCTTATATTTTACGGTATCTGCGAAAATTGTAGTAGTAAAAAAAATAATTAATTCTAAGGAGGAAATTTATTATGAAAAAGTATGTATGTCCGGTATGTGGTTATGTTCACGAGGGTAACGAACCACCTGAAAAATGTCCACAGTGCGGTGTTCCGGGTTCAAAGTTCACTGTTTTGGAAGAGGGTACTGCACTAAACTTTGTATGTGAACACGTTATCGGAGTAGGTGCAAAAGATCAGGTTGAAGCTGATGTCTACGAAGGTCTAAAGGCTAATTTTGAAGGCGAATGTACAGAAGTCGGTATGTATATCGCAATGAGCAGACAGGCAATCCGTGAGGGTTACCCTGAAATCGGTGAATTTTATATGAGAGCCGCTTTGGAAGAGGCTGAACACGCTGCAAAATTTGCCGAACTTCTTGGCGAAGTTGTAACTCCGTCAACAAAGAAAAATCTTGAACTTAGAGCAGAAGCTGAATGTGGTGCAACAGCAGGTAAACTTGAACTTGCAAAGAGAGCAAAAGAACTTGGCTATGACGCTATTCACGACACAGTTCACGAAATGGCAAAAGACGAAGCAAGACACGGCAAAGGCTTTGAAGGTATGTTAAAGAGATATTTTGGTTAATGCCAAAAATGGCTTAAAACCTGATAAAATTGGATATTTTACAAGAGCTTGTTCAATCACGAACAGGCTCTTTTTCTTTGCTTTTTTAACCTCAAATTGTTGCGTGATTGTGGCGCGAGCCTTAAAAAATCATTGAAAAACTTTGTCCAAAAAGTTTGCCGAAAATTTTTGTTAATTTAGTGAGGGAATAGATCGCATAATATCACTAAAAATATTTTTATCTGGGGATTTCCCGAATATACCGCCGCCCCTTATGCTTCTATTATACCGCTGCCGCAATCAGCTTTTTCTTCTGGAGCACAAAAGGCGGCATATTCGCCGCCTTGTAAATTATCATATAATTTTATTTGTCTGCAGATAATGTGGTAAATGTATCATCTTCATTATTGTATAATAATACTACTTCATATGTATCTGTACTGTTTCCGCCAAAGCTATTTTGTGCAGAATAATTAAGAGTAACGAAGTAACGAGTAAAATTTTCATTTCCTTGATAAACTTCATCATAGGTTTTCACATTATAGCTATTAATCTGAAATGAACTCTCATTTTTTAATCTGACATTTTTATGAAATACTTCAACAGCTTCTGCACAAGCTCTTTGCTCTATTGTTTGTGACTCTTTTGGAATTTCAGTTAATTTGCAAGATGAAAAAAATAAAATTATAATCAATGCAATTCTTGCTATATGCAGTAATAATTTTATAGGCTTTTTAGAATTGTTTTGTATCAAACTAATTGCAAATGGAGTTAGTAAAAATATAATTATTGCTAATGGAATCAGATAATAAAATCTATATTCGTTTTGTGCCGCTATTGTGCAATACGCCAGCAAACAAGCTAATATAATACCTATAATATTAGAAATCTTTACAAAAGCACCCTTCTTAATGCGTTCATGGCAATTAGGACATACAAAAGCATTTTGATTTAATTCTATACCACACCAACCACAAAATTTATGTATAGAATTTTGCTTTGCTCCGCAGTTAATACACCTTCTTTTTGAATTTTCTTTTCCACAATTAGTACAATATTTCATAATAAAATTCCTTTCTGTTTATTTATCGCTTACATAAATTTGTGTAGTGTATTCTATGATATTATCATAAATACTGTTAATACCTGTATTTCGGTTTTGTTTACTTCCGTATGGTCGAGTTGAAAAAATCACATTATCATTTTTGATATATTGAACAGAGTATTTATTGTCTATTTTATATAACTGCATAAAATCATCATTAAAAGAATTTAGATTATTGTCCTTTACAAAATTTCTAAATTCTTTTAATGCTTTTTCGCAATCTTCCTTTTTGTTATATCTTCTTGATTCTCCTATGTACTGATTTGGTTTATTGCCAGGATAAAGTTTAAAATAGTATTTTCCATTATCCTGCTTAATTTTATATCCATACATAACAATACCTCCATTTATCATAAATATTGTAATAAGCAATATTATTATAGTATAAACCTATCGCAAAGTCAAGCATTCCCAATATAATTATTTGTATAAACAATAATTATGGAGGGTAGTTATGAATAGAATTGCTGAATTACGAAAAGAAAAGCATTTAAACCAAATAGGGCTTGCAATGAAATTAAACATATCTCAATATATGGTAAGCGCATACGAAACAGGCAGACATCAGCCCGGTATTGATACCTTAATTCAGATGTCAAATATTTTTGGTGTTTCTGTTGATTATATTATAGGAAATACCGATATACGAACACCTGTTGAAAAATTTTTAAAGGATGGATTGACCTCTAATGAAATTGAATTATTAGATATATTCAAAGAATTAGATAATGAGAAACAACAAAAAGCATTAGGAATATTATTCGCCCTTAAATATTATGAAAAATAATCAAAAAGCGGCGGAATTTACACCGCCGCCGCGCTATTATATTTGATTTAGATTTCTCTTTAAAATATCAATTCCTGTTTTAGAAACAGCCAGATAATATCGTTGTGTAACATTAATAGAGTATTCTTCAAGTTTTGTGTAAATACAAAACTTGAAGAATACTCATGCAAAGATATATTAACTAAAAAAATAACTTTATTATATTTAAGGCGGTACATATGTACCGCCTTTTAAATTACAAATATTTTTCTTCAAATCTATTCCACGACATCGGTTTATCGAACAAATATCCCTGTGCCTCATCGCAACCCATTTCTTTCAAAATATCATATTCCTTTTCATTCTCAACGCCCTCGGCGACAACGGAAATATTATAATTTTTACAAATATCTATAACCGACTTTGAAATCATACAAGTCTTTTCATCTGTTTCAAGCTTATGAACAAGTTCACGGTCAAGTTTCAATGTATCGAATTTAACTTCCGAGAACAAGAACAAGTCCGCATATTTCGCACCGTAATTATCAATTGCAATATGGAAACCGTTATTTTTAAGTTCCACAATTTTGTCAAGCACATCGCTAAGACCACCCTTAACCTTATCTTCCGACACTTCAATCACAATCGAATCTTTCGGGATATTATAATCAAACCAAATATCCATAAGATTTTCCATAAAATTAGGTCTGACAATCGTACAATGTGATATATTAACCGACACAGGCTTAATATTCTTACCTGCCTCAATCCAGCCGGAAATATATTCACAGACGTGTCTGAACACATAAAGGTCTATCATATGCACCGTTTCGTTATATTCCATTGCGGGAATAAAATCCATAGGCGAAACAATCGTATCGTCCTCATCAAAATATCTGATAAGCGCCTCACTGCCGCAAAATTCTCCGTCGATTGCGGAAAATCTCGGTTGGAACCATATAACAAATCTTTCTTCCTGTATAAGTTTTTTCAACTTTTCCTGTGTTGAGAATGACACAAACGTATCATTATAAAATCTGTATCTTGCCGACTGACCGTTATTTCTGTAATAATATTTCTTATCTTGATACATTTTTTCATCGGCAATCTTTATTACTTCATCAATATCCGACGAATCTTTAGAATAATGAAAACCAATCGACACTTTATACTTCATTTCAGAAATCAAATTTCTGAACGCAGTAACCTTAGCTGTAAACTCCTTATCATTCGTATCATAGCAAAGCACGACAAATTCATCTCCGCCGACTCTGTATGAACACTCCTTGCCAAACGACTCAACAATCACGCTCGCTATATCTTTCAGTGCACAATCACCACCGCAATGACCGCTTTTATCATTAATCTCTTTCAAACCGTTAAGATCCATATAAAGTACGCCCAAGCCGCAATTACGACCTTTCATAATCCTTTCGGTATCTTCTGTAAACTTATTTCTGTTATATAGGCCCGTAAGCGAATCAACATAGCTCAGCTCTCTGAGTTTTCGCGCACTCTTTTCGCGAATAATCATTGACGCAACAAAATAATCAAGTGCGTCAAAGAATGTCACAATTTGAGAAAATTTTTCTTCCGGCAAATTACTTGCGCCGATAAAACCGATTATTTTACCGTTATCGGCAATCGGTGACGCAACAAGCCTTTGCACACCGCTTTTTACCGCCTGTTGATATGCCTCAACAGAAATTTCTTTCAAATCTTCGACATTATTTAAAATAACATTTTCATTGCTGTCATAGGTCGGCAGCCACTTATCAACAACATTTGAATCCAAGCTTTTAAGTTCTTCCGCTCTCGAATTGACACCATTGTTATTCCATTCAAATACATTGCTCAGTTTATTTTCATCATAACTGAACACAAAAATTTTATCCGCCTCAAAATACTTGCCTATTATTCCAAGCAAATTTGTAAAGCTTTCTTCAAACGGTTTATTCTTGTGCATTTCAACCATACAGCTTACCAAAATATGCTCCATATCAAGACGTTGTTCAAGTCTTTTCTGAATTTCTTCAGTGTTGGTAATGTCAAATGCAATATCCAAATATGCCTTTTTACCGTCCCACACAGTATCCTTATGTTTAATAATATATGCTTTTTCCGTCATTACATTTTCACGAATATACTCAGAAAGTCCCTCACCGTTCAAGCAAGGACAATTCGCACATTCCGCACTTTTGCCGTGAAAAAGTTTATAACACGTTTCACCCAAACAATCGCCGAGGATTTTCTTTCCCGCCTCATTTATGTACAAAATCTCATGAGTTTCTGCGTCAGATACATATACAATTTCCGATATTGCATCTAATACATTATATATATCCAGCATAATCCGACTCCCTTCATATACCCTTAATGCCATTATAAATTATATATAAATCATTCTATCATATCAACCATTTTTTTGCAATAACAAATTCAACTTTTTACATAACGGCAAAAACTATTCCGGCGATTATAACCGCCGCGCACACCATTTTATAAAGCGTGCGTTTTTCTTTGAACACAATTCGTCCGCCTATAATCGTAATCATAACCGAACATTGTTTTATAAGCGTCATTGCAACAACCGTGCTTTCCTGCTTACTGCATGCGATAAACAGTGCCTTATCACCGATTACAAACAAAACGCTCAAAATAAGTATCCAATAATTTTTGTATATCGTTCTGAAATCGATTTTTGTTTTGGTTACAATCATATAGCCCAAATACAATATTACCATAAAAAACATATACCAAAATTGAAGTTGACCGCTGTTCATACTCTGCATAAGCATTTTATCAAGCAGTTCCGAAACAGCGTTGCAAAGACATGATATAAGCACAAGTACAATGTATATCGGCTTTGTTTTTTCTTCGCCCAATCCCTTGCCTTTGGCATTTACGAAAAGCAATCCGACAAGCACAAGTGCCATACCGGCAATCTTATGTCCCGTCATAACTTCTCCCAGCACTGTTACTCCAAGCACTGTCGCAAATATTACGCGCGACATATCCATAATTCCGTAAAATCCAATCGGCAGTTTCTTTATCGCCTTAAAACTGCATATCCAAGCTACAAAAATTATAGCTGATTTTATCATTACAAATCCGATATAATGAAAATCTATCGACAATGCGTTTTTCACGCTAGGCGTCACGAATAAAAAGCTTATAAACGTGTAGAAAAACAGCACCTCCATAGCACTGTTTTTCTCCATTGCCTTTTTCTTTATTATATCTCTTACACCCTTTAAAACTCCGTAAAGGCATACGAGTCCTATCCACATTATTTTATCAGCTCCGTTAAAAATAAATTATCCAGCATTTGTGTACCGGATTTTGTCTTAAATATCTTCTCACGAACGTTTTTAGCCGTTTCTTTTGTCATTTCGTCCTCATCTATATTGACAAGGAAGTCCGCCTCAACAAGTATTTGATAGTCGATACCGTCGATATTTGAATATGTGTGATGATGAGCGACAAGGTATGACACACGTTCGATAACGTCTTTGTTATATCTCAATTTCGTAAGCATTTCCTCCGCAATCGGCGGACCTTCGATTTCCTGATATTTGCCCGCAGAAGAATTATATTTTTCTTCGCTTATCTTTATTCCTATATCATGCACATATGCGGCAGTTTCAAGAATAAGCATAGTCCTTTCATCAAGCCCCTCCGCTTCGCCTATCGCTTTGGCATAGCCGTGTACTTTTATAAAATGGTTTATGCGTTTCTTGTCACCTGCATAATACTTTATCATTTCTGTTGCAACAGTATTCATAATTATCAATCCTCGAACGGTCTTATTCTGTATGTCACGCCGATTTTTTTACAAATATCGGCACATTCCTTTTCTTCTTCCTCTGTAAGCGTTGTCGAAACAGTCGAAAGCACAACTTCCTTTACATAGTGCTTTACATTTTCGGCAAATTTAATCATTGCGTCAAACGATTCGATACCGAATTTACTGCGTGTAAGTTCAAGATAACGTTCTTTGTTCGGCGTATTAAGGCTGATCGAAACAATATCGATAAGTCCGTCAAACATAGGTGCAGTGTTCTTTTTGTGAATAAGGTCGGCAAGACCGTTTGTGTTTATACGGATAGTTTTGTTATACTTATCCTTTATAAACCGACAGACTTCAAGCACATCGTCAAGTCTTTCGGTCGGCTCACCGAAACCGCAGAAGACAACCTCTTTATACTTATTCATATCAAATTTTGAAAATTCGTTTTTAACTTCTTCAACGCTCGGTTCTCTTTCAAGCCAAAGACTGCCCGAATGATTCATTTCGTCCCTCGTTTGTCTTAGACAGAATGTGCACGCGCACGGACATTTGTTCGTCATATTTACGTATAAATTATCGTGTACTTCATATAAAATAACCATTTTAATACCTCTTTCATTTTTCATATTTTAAATTATACCATATCGCTGCATTTTTCTCAACTGTATTTTCACACCAAAAAAACCGCTCATAAAAGCGGTTTTTATATTTTATTTCAGTCAAATTAACCTCTTGGATGATTTGTTTCAACGTCATCTACAAGTGCTTTTACAAGAGCATTCACATCTGTAACAGTTTCGTTTTCCGTTACGGCAACACTATGACTCATTACTGTACCCGCGTCTTCGCATGACCATATTGCGTATGTTGTTTTATCGTATGTGTAAATTTCAACTGCCGAATCGGCTACTTTGTAGTCCTCAACCTTAGTACCGCCCGATATACCCGAAATGTCTGCGTCACCCGGTTGTGTACGAACTGTAATGTCTAATACATTTGTATTGTAAGTGTATTTGATTTCTGCCAAATTACTGTCGGCAAGGTATCTGTAGCTTTGTGCCTCGCACTTGCTACCCTCATCAAAACTGCTTGCGTTCAAATCTGCCACTTGATATTTTACGCTCTCTGCATTATTCAATGCCGCATTAAGCTCGTCAAGACTGTTATAATCTGTCCATGGGTTTGAAATTTGTGAAGACGGCTCTGTTTTGATTTCCTTTTCAACAGTAACTGTCTTTGTTGCCTCGTCCCAACCGACAACGCTGTGCATACCCTCAGCGATTGCTCTTACAGGCACAACCGTTGATGAACCCACGATTTTTGCGGGTGTTTCAAGTGTAACCGCATCGCCGTTTACATACATTACATCAGAATCAATCTGCATTGTAATGCTTACGTCACTTACCGAATCATATGATATAACAGTTCTTGTTTCGTTGTCCCACTGTACGTCTGCGCCAAGTGCCTCGAATATTTCACGCATAGGAACAAGTGTATGGTCATTTTCAATAAAAGGTGTTATTTCCACAAAAGAAACATTATTTCCGTTTACCGTAACCGTAATGTTATCATCAGCCAAAGCGCCTGCCGATACAGTCAAAACAGATGCGACAGCCAATACAGATGCTATTATCTTCTTATTCACAATCATTACCTCCAAAATCATTATATTGTCTATATTATATCACAGATTGCAAATCAATTCAATACTTTATTTGATTGAATTGACTACTTCTTCCACAGGCTCTCTGCCCGTATCGGTTCCGTAAATATTATAATTGATTTTATCTTCGGTAAAATATGCCGATACATCATTTTCATATTCGTTATACACCGGCTCTGTATCGTCATTTCCGCTGTAATAATAATTTACGTCTATTCTTCCGCCGTTTTCTGATTCAAAAGTCGCACTGCCGTTATATGTATCGGTCGTTTCAAAACCGCTCGGAGCGTTTATTTCTATTTGAGGTGTCGGCATTGATGTAGCCATAGCCGAACTCATTGCCATTCCGGTGCCGATAACCGTATCGGCATTGCCTTCATCGCTTGTAATTTCGGTCGGCACTTCTTTTTTTGTACTGATTTCTGCTGTTCTGTCACTTGACATAAAAGCAGAAAATATTGTTGACAATTCGATTGCGTTTTCCTTGATTGCACTTTCTACGACAGTGACATCTTCCGTTATTTCGTGATTTTCACTGTTTTGTTCACTCTCGATATTAAGGATTTCGGTTTTGTCCTCGATTTTAAGCGATTTATTCTCGTTTGCTATCCGATTATTTACCGCAACTTTTTCATTGTCACTACTCTTATAGTCACCGTTCTTTTTCTCCGTTTTATTTTGACTATCCGAATAGTTATTGGGAGGGGGAGTATAGGGATTTTGAATAGTTTGGGGACTATCGGTAGGATACGGATATGAAGTATCCGCAGTATTTGAAACTACACTTTCCGACATATCGGACGGTGTCGGTGTTGAAACTTGCTCCTCAATAATCACGCCGTCATCTCTTGTTTTCCGCCAATACGGCATAGATATAACCGCCGCAGACACAACAACAACTGCCGCCGCAGCCGATACCGCATATTTTGCGTATCGCCTATACGGTAGGGGAGATTGTCTTTTCTCTGCACCTTTATGTGCATTCAAGATAACTCTGTTTATCATATCTTCACTCGGTTTTATATCGTCATTAGCCTGTTTATAGATTTTCCTAAACAAAGTCATAATCTCCTTTCAGTTTATTTTTAAGCAACATTCTGCCTCTATGTAAATGCGATTTAACAGTCGATTCTTTTACGTCAATGCTTTCGGCGATTTCCCTCACGCTCATATCCTCATAATAGAAAAGATGTATCACCGTACGATATTTTAAGGGAAGGTCTTGTACAGCGAAATACACATCACTTTTTTCGGGATTGTCAAAGGTTAAATCTTCTTCAAGCGGAACGATTTTCTTGAACCACGATGACATAAAAACACTCTTTGAGCAATTTATTGTCACCCGAATGAGCCAAGCCTTTATATGTTCCTCCGACTCAAATTTATCTTTATTCTGTATAAATCGAACAAACACGTCTTGCGTCACATCTTCGGCAAAAGTTTGATTTTTCGTTTGTGACAAAGCAAGTTTATACACCATATCAAAATACTTGCGTATAACTTCGTCAGATGAAACGTCTGTTTTTGACCTTTCGTCTGTCATTAATCCCCCTCCCTTCACTTATAATACAATTCAGCACGCCAAAAGGTTGCACTTTTTTCAAAAAAATTTTTATAAAGTGTGATAATGCGGAATTATATCTTCGTATGTTCCGTCTTTCATGCGGAAACCTTTAGGTATTACGCCGAGTTGTACAAAGCCGAGTTTTTTATATAATTTAAGTGCATATTGATTAGTTGCGACAACGGCATTAAATTGAAGTACACCGTAACCGATTTCCTTTGCTTTTTTCAAGCAATCCGTCACAAGAATTTCACCTATATGCTTACCTCTTTGTGTTGATTTCACCGCATAGCTTGCATTGCAGATATGACCGCATCTGCCGATATTGTTCGGATGAAGTATGTAGAGTCCGACAATATCACCCGTTTCTTCATCATACGCAATACCTGTATATGACTGACTCTTAAAAAATTCCAATCCGCTCTTTTCCGTAAGACATTCTTCCTGCGGAAAAGCCACTCCGTCCTCTACGACTTCGTTCCAAATTTCATTTGCGGCTTGTATATCGCTTTCATTAAATTCTCTTACTTTTATGTTCATTATAACACCTTCCGTTAAATTATATATAAAAAAACGGAATGCAGTGCATTCCGTTTAAAAAATCAATTATTCAGCAACGAATGGCAATAGTGCTATAATTCTTGCACGCTTGATAGCTGTTGTAAGCTGTCTTTGGTGCTTTGCACAGTTACCGCTGATACGTCTTGGCACGATCTTGCCTCTTTCAGTAACGTATCTTCTAAGCTTTGCTGTATCCTTATAATCGATATGCTCAACCTTATCTACGCAGAACATACAAACCTTTTTCTTAGGTCTTCTTGCTCTCTGTGGTCTGTCATTTCTTTCAGCCATGTTATTTTCCTCCTATCAATTTTTATCACGCGGATATATTAGAATGGCAAATCATCTTCTGAACCGTCAAGGTCCGAAAAATCGCCCATATCAAAATCATCGCCAAAGTTTGGTTCACTGCCTTGTGCAGGCTGCGATTGAGGAGCGTTAAATCCGCCCTGATTAAAGCCTTGATTCTGATAACTTCCTCCGCCTTGAGTACCTGATTCGGCTCTTGAACCGGTAAAGTAAGCCTCGTCTACAACAACTTCCGTTGCATACTGCTTTTTACCGTCATTACCGTCCCAACTTCTCGATTGAATACTTCCGACTACCGCAATCATACTGCCCTTTTGGAAATATCTTGCGATAAATTCACCTGTCTGACGCCATGCAACGCAATTGATAAAATCAGCCTGTTGCTGAGCATCTTTACCGGCGAAACGTCTGTTTACCGCGATTGAAAATCTCGCAAGTGAAACACCGTTCGGAGTCTGACGCATTTCGACGTCGCGTGTAAGACGTCCCATTAATATAACTTTGTTCATACTTACACCGCTTTCTTCACAAAAGACTATTCTTCGTCTTTTCTGATAACAATAGTTCTTAGGATACCTTCTGTAATCTTGTACTGTCTTTCAAGTTCTTTAGGGAACTCGCTGTCAGCCTTGAAGTTTACAAGATAGTAGAAACCTTCTGTTCTATCATTAATTTCGTAAGCAAGTCTTCTCTTGCCCCATTCGTCAACAGATTCAAGTTCACCGTTCTGTTCGATAAGTGTTGTAAACTTATCCTTTAGAGCAGTAACCGTTTCCTCATCAAGTGTTGCGTCAATGATAAAAATTGTTTCATAGCTGTTTAGTATTTTTTCAGCCATTTTCTGCACCTCCTTATGGACTTTTGTCCCACACATACCCCGTGTGGGCAAGGATTGCTTACGTTTACCGCAAGCCTTGTAATTATATATCTTTTTTCAGCAAATGTCAAGTATTTTTTACTATTTTGCTCTATATTTTTTACTGCTGACAAGATAATCGTAATATTCGCAAAGCATTTCGATGCCTTTGCCGTTTAGTTTTGTTAAGTCGAAGTCGATATTATCAAGCAATTTCACTCTGTACCGTTCGTCCGTTCTGCCGCAAAGGTAGTCAACGGGAACTTTAAAAAGCTTGGCAAGATACGTTATCGCCGCCACTTCGGGGATACGCTCGCTGCTTTCCCAATTCGCGATACACGTTCTTGAAACATTCATTCTCTCCGCAAGTCCCGCCTGCGTTATGCCGTTTTCTTTTCTCAGTTCCCTAAGCCTTTGAGCAAAGCACTTTTTGAACGTACCGTTATTCTTCTTTATCATTTTCTTCATTAACTGCGGCACTTTCTTCTGCATCACTGTCAGAATTTTCTCTGTCGCTTTTTACACGGTTGAATATCTCCATAAACTGATCGCCCGTAATAGTTTCCTTATTGATAAGAAATTCTGCGATTTCATCAAGTGCGTCACGATTTTCTTTCAATATATTAAATGCCTTTTCGTGACACTCTTTCAATACGCGTACAACTTCCTTATCAATATCTGTCTTTGTTTCCTCCGAACAGTTTGAAACATTTCTGCCGTCAAGATATTTATTCTGTATGCTTTCAAGTCCGGCCATACCGAATTTTTCCGACATACCGTACTGCGTAATCATATTTCTCGCAAGTGACGTTGCACGTTCAATATCGTTTGACGCACCTGTTGTCTGCACGTTGAATACAAGTTCTTCCGCCGCACGGCCTGCAAGGAACACTGTAATCTGGTCAACTATTTCGTCTTTCGACATCAAATAACGTTCTTCCTCTTCGGGCATTTGCATTGTATAACCAAGCGAACCCATAGTTCTTGGAACGATTGTGATTTTGTGAACAGGCTGAGTATGTTTCTGTACCGCCGTTGCAAGTGCGTGACCGACTTCGTGGAACGAAACAATTCTCTTTTCCTTTTCGGACAAAATTCTGTCTTTCTTTTCTTTACCCGCGATTATGACTTCAACAGCTTCCATAAGATCCTCTTGACTTACGGTCTTTCTGTTACATCTTACCGCCCTTAAAGCCGCCTCATTTACCATATTCGCAAGGTCTGCACCTGCCGCACCGCTTGTTGCAAGTGCCATTTCGTGAAGATTAATGTCAGGCTCTGTTTTAACGTGCTTGATATGCACACGCAAAATATCTTCTCTGCCCTTTAAATCAGGCTTTTCAACAATAATTCTTCTGTCAAATCTACCCGGTCTTAAAAGTGCCTTATCAAGCACTTCCGGACGGTTGGTTGCCGCCAAAATAACAAGTCCTTTTGACGAATCAAATCCGTCCATCTCGCTTAACAGCTGATTTAAAGTTTGTTCACGTTCATCATTTGAACTAATCTGATTATCTCTTGATTTACCGATTGCATCAATTTCGTCTATAAATATAATACAAGGTGCTTTTGCCGACGCTTGCTTAAACAAGTCACGAACTCTTGACGCACCGACGCCGACAAACATTTCCACAAATTCCGAACCGGAAAGCGAGAAAAACGGCACTTTCGCCTCACCAGCAACCGCTTTCGCAAGAAGTGTTTTACCTGTTCCCGGCGGTCCGACCAAAAGCGCACCCTTAGGCTGTTTTGCACCGATTGCAAGATATTTTGACGGATTATGAAGATAATCGACTATTTCGTCAAGCGATTCTTTAGCCTCTTCCTGACCCGCAACGTCCGCAAATGTTACACCTGTCGCATTTTCCACGTTATACATCTTTGCATTGGACTGACCTATTCCCATAATTCCGCCGCCACCGCCGATTTTCTTCGACATTGAACGTGTCAAAATAAAGAACAGTAAATAAATAACTACCAACGGCAATATCCATGTAAGGAAGAAATCAAGCACGGGACTGTTATGTTGTATCGGCGTAGAATACTTCACGCCGTGACTGTCCAAATCCGCAAGAAGTCTGTCGTCAGGGATATATCCCGTATAATACACATTTCTGCTGTTTTCCTTTGCCTGTTCTATAACCGCGTCTGTATCTATGCCCATCATCTTCATAAACTCGGTTGTTTTAGGCGTTGTTATCGGCTGTGATTCGTCATACTTTTCATATATGACAATCTGCTCCGACTGCAAAATAACCTCGTCAACTTTATTTTCATCAAGCATAGTCAAAAATTCACTGTACGATATTTCCTGTTTCTTCGGTGTCTGCAACGACAGCATTACCATATTTAAAATAACTGTCGCAATAACCGAAATCACCAAAAATATCAATAACGGATTTTTCAGCGGCGAACGGTTTTTCTTTTTATTATCCATAAATGTTCCTCCACGTTTTTCTTCATATTTATATATAACTAATATTAAAAATGTCAGTCAATAGATATTGTAGCACTTTCCTCTTATTATTGCAATGTTAAATAAATTTTTTTACACAATTTTATTAAAATTCACAATTCCGAAATATATTATTTTAATTGACTTATATATAAAAGAATGATAAAATATCAGTATCTGAATATTACTACATTAAATTCAAAACGAAAGGATGAATAACTCATGAAAAAAATAACAGCAATTCTGACATCACTTATTATGACACTTTCCGTCATCTGTCAGACATCGGTTTTTGCCGCATTCAGCGACGTAGGTGACGATAATACTTACAAAGACGCTATTACAACTTTAACAAAACTTAAAGTTATTGACGGATACGAAGACGGTACTTTCAAGCCTGACGGTCAAATCACAAGAGCCGAATTCACAAAGCTTATCGTATTTATACTTGGCTACAAAGACCTTGCATACGACTCATCAGACTTTACTGATGTTGACGCTTCACACTGGGCAAAGAACTATATTCAAACTGCCTACAACCTTGGTATAATTGCAGGTATGGGCGACGGTACTTTTGCTCCGGACGCTCCTGTAACTTATGAACAAGCTCTTAAAATGGTAGTTTGTACATTAGGTTATGTTCAGTTTGCCGAAAATCTCGGTGAATGGCCGGAAGGTTTCATTAAGCAGGCAAACACTCTTGACCTTACAAAGAAAGTTAATTCAATAGGTTACAGTGAAGGTGCAACAAGAGGTATGATTGCACAGGTACTTTACAACGCACTTGAAATACCTATATACGAAAACAACGGTTACAACTGGGTTGCAACAGAGAAAACTCTTATGAAGGACTACCTAAAAGTTAAAAAGCTAAAAGGTACTCTTGTAGGTGTTGAAGATTACTTGACAGAGGACTGCAAGCAAGACCTTAACGAAAGTGAAATGGCTATCTTGCCGAACGACAGCAGTGACCTTGTAAAAATCGACTTCTCGGAATTCACTTCAAACGTTACAGATATAAGCAAATATCTTGGCAATACTATCACCGTTTACTATGAACAGTTGACAGACAAGGACGACAGAAAGCTTATCATCATTGACGACGAAACAACAAAAAATTCTGAAATCAAATTAGATTATGAAGATTTAAACAGTTTTTCCGGCAACTCACTTAAATACTATGATTCATCATCAAAGATAAAGACTGTAAAACTAAAAGAAGATGAACTTACAGTAAGATACAACGGCAAACTTGTTGAAAAGAACGAAACCGTAACTCTTACAAATCCGACAACAAAGCAGGAAGAAACATTCTCACGTGAAGAGGCACTTGAACAATGGCTTACTCCTGACACAGACTACACAATCTACGGTGACGTTAAACTTACAGACAGCGGTGACGACGGCACAATAGATATGATCCAAATAAACAACTATGACACAATAGTTGCTTATGCCACTCCTACAACAACAGATTACCGTATAACAGACAAGCTCGTAACAGGTAACTACTTAATCCTTGACCCTCAAGCGTCTGATTATACATACACAATCACAAAGAACGGTTCGGAAATTCCTGTTACATCAATTTCCGCAAACGATGTAATTCTTTATACAAAGAGCCTTGACGGTTCGTACTACACACTTCTTGTTACAAACAATCCTGTTAAGGGTTCAATCACTTCAATCGGTTCAAACGGCGATAAAATGACAATCGGCGGTAAATCATATAAAATCGGCAGCAAGTGTGAGGCATACATAAACGACAAAGACGGCAAAACTCTTAAAACAGGCGTTTCGGGTACATTCTATCTTGACGCATTTAATACAGCCGTTTTCGGAACACTTGAACAGACTGCCGTAATTCCTTACGCTTACATCACAAACGCATTTATCGACCGTGACGAAGGCGGTAAGATTTACATTACTGCATATGCACCGACTGTTTCGGCAAGCAGTGCATCGTCATATCCTGTAAAGGATAAAGTTAAGTTCAACGGTGCATCAATCAAGAGTGAACTTATAATTGACAAACTAAAAGCATCGGCCGATTATACAAACGATGATACAGAATTGGCAGATCATATTTACGGCGCAGGAAAAACTCCTACACTTACAGGTTTCTCACAACCCGCAAGAGTTACAATAACAAACGGTGAAGTTACACAAATCGTTGCTCTTACATCTGATGCACTTCAAACTCAAAATGACGACAAAGAACAAATTGCAAAGTGCAAAGCTGCCGATAAGTATACTTATTCATCAAACAGTTTCTCGCTTAACGGCAAAACAGCATTTTCAATCAACTCTTCAACAGTTGTTCTTTATGTTCCGGCAGACAGAACACAGAGAGAAAAATATGCTAAAAAGACCGCGTCATCAGCTTTTACAACAGGTGATACATACTATGTAGAAGCATACGACATCAGTTCATCAAAGGTTGCCGGACTTTTGGTACTTTACGGAAATGACGGTACACTTACATCAGTTAAGAAAGATACAAACTTCTCAATCGTTTCTACTTTACCTGAAAGCGTATATAATGAAGTAAAAGACGATTCAGTTCTTCAATTCAACGTATTCGCAGGTTCAAACACAGAAAAAGCCTGGACAACTTATGACCGTACAGAATTTGCAGACGTGCAAATCGGTGACGTTATCCAATTCGCTTATGACAGCGATCAGCTTGTACAAGGACGTATAAACAACATTAAGTTCGCAGACATTGCAGAAGTTCTTGACGGCAAGACATATGACGGCAAAAAGTTCAACTGGGAAGAAGAACAAGACCCTACAGAAGATAATAATTATCAAAAATACAAATTCGATTACAGATTTAAAAAGAACGGTACTGACGAAGACGAAGTTTACAACAGCACATCAACAGGTACAGTTCCTTACTCAAGAGCTTGTATGTACAACATCAGCCAAGTTCTTACTGACGAAAAGAAGATTTATGTAACAAAGACAGGTTTTGAAAACGTTGACGGTACATATACTCTTGACGACAGCGATTACGAAGAAATCACAATCAATGCGTCAACAAAGATTGTTCGTATGGACGAAGACAGAGATGAAATCAGCAGATATGTCGATAACACAACAACAGACCTTTCAATCAACGATTTGAAAGACGCTAAAAACTATGGTGAAGATTGTTCAAAAGTTCTTGTATGCTCATCAAAGGGTACTGCAAAACTTATCGTAATCTATAATTAATCACAAACAACAAAAAAACAAGTCACTTTTAAAGTGACTTGTTTTTTTATTTACTTAACTTCTAATTTTTCCTGTCCGCTGTATCTCGGAATTTCAAATTTATACTTTGCCGTTGGGAATGCCTCGAACATACTGCTCATACTCTTTGCCTGTTTTGACGCCCAAGCAATATCGGTTGCGTATTGATGTTCGGCAGGTTTTTCAGGGTTCCATCTCATTTTATACAAGGTGTTCTGCTCATATTTGGAATTATTGATATAATTCTCACTTATCCACTTTGCACCACCCTCGATTGCCTTTTCTACACTCGTCCAGCCTTGCTTATACGCATATTCCGCACCTGCGTCAATCGGCGATTCGTCCACCGCACCGATACCGAACAAGTTATACACCGTTGTACCGTTATATTCAACACCGTTTGCAAGATCAGACGAACCGTTACCTGTTTCAAGGCATGAATGAATTACAAGATATACTTCACTTACATTGTTATCATCAGCCGCTTTCTTGAATTCACTGCCGTGACCGTCCAAAACGCCTTTACCCTTTAAATAAGTATCAAGTGTAGCGGAATCGACATTGTTTGACACACTCAAATCCATAAACTGATACTTTTCATATCCCGACACAAGATTTTCCGGATTTACATACTGTTCAACATTTTCCTCGCTCGCCGGAAACACACCGTTTGTAAATACAGTCGGTTCTGCGGTCATTTGTTCTTCAACCATTTCATCAACCGTCATATCACAGTCGGTGTACACAACAGGTATATCCTCTTTGCGTTTTTCCCACGTTGTAACGGTAACTGTGCATTTTGCCGTATAATCGCCGTCCTCCGTTTTTGCGTAAATGTCGGTTGTTCCGACACCGCAAGGCGATACAAGTCCCTCACTGTCCACAGTTGCAATCGACTCATCGTCACTGTACCATCTGACTTTTTGTATAGTCGCGTCTGTCGGCGAAACCATAGCCGTAAGTTTTGCGGTAATAGGCTTATCCGCATACAATGTCATTTCACTTTGCGACATTGCAACGCCCTCTACCCCCTTAACAACGCTTACTTTCAACTTTGACAATGCGTTTCCGCACCTTATATCAATGAATGTATCACCTATTTTATCAGTCGGTGTAACAACACCGTTTTCGTCAACTGCCGCAATCGTTATATCTTCGGATTTATATGTAATTTTCTTGTTTGTCGTGTTCAGCGGCATAACCTCCGCCGCAATTTTATACGGCTCATTTTCTTTGCCCGCGTAAAACAAAACCTTGCCTTGCTTCAAATTTATGCGTTGTGCCTTGACTTCGTCCCAAGTTGACACAGGTGCAAAATATACTTCGTCCGACACATATGTATCGTCATCTATTTCAACTTTGTACGCACCTTGTGCCGAACCTGTCAACACGGTAAGCACAGCCACGCACGCAAATATCTTTTTTACTGTAGGATTTTTCACTTTAAAAATCTCCGTTCCGTAATATTCTAAACTGTATTTTATATAATTCTCACCCTTATGTCAATGGAAAATATAATTTTATACGCAGTTTTCTGCTTAAAATATGACTTTTTTCTCAAAAAGTCATTGTAAATTCAATAAAAATAGTATATAATTATATAGTATATTCAGAATTAGATTTAAGGAGGGTTTTCAATAGATGGAAAACACAGAGCAAACACAAGAGCAATTATCGGCACTTTTGCAAGTCCGCAGAGATAAGCTTACAGAACTTCAAAATGACGGACGTGACCCATTTAAAATCACAAAATTTGAGAGAACACACACATCTGCTCAACTTAAAGAAAACTATACAGAGGAAGACCGCGAATTAAAGAAACGCGGCAGTGACGAAGTACAAATCATAAAGGCACAAGTATCTCAATTTGACGGTCAGACTGTTTCAATCGCAGGACGTATTATGTCAAAGAGAGGTATGGGTAAAGTCGGTTTTGTTCACGTTTCTGATATAGACGGACAAATTCAGCTTTTTGTTAAAAATGATATTTTGGGCGAGGACGAATACGCTCGTTTCAAAAAGCTTGATATAGGCGATATTATCGGTGCAGAGGGTGAAGTTTTCACAACTCAGACAGGTGAAATTTCGGTAAGAGCCGAAAAAATCACTCTACTTTCAAAATCACTTCTTCCGCTACCGGAAAAGTTCCACGGTATGACAGATACAGACCTTAGATACCGTCAAAGATACATCGACCTTATTATGAATGCCGATGTTAAAAAGACATTCATCAACCGTTCAAAGATTATTGCGTCAATCCGCAGCTACCTTAACGGTCAAAACTTCCTTGAAGTTGAAACACCTATGCTTGTCGCAAACGCAGGCGGTGCTGCCGCAAGACCGTTTGAAACACACTTTAACGCATTGGACGAAGATTTCAAACTTCGTATCTCACTTGAGCTTTACTTAAAGCGTCTTATCGTGGGCGGTTTTGATAAGGTTTATGAAATAGGACGAGTTTTCAGAAACGAAGGTCTTGACACTCGCCATAACCCTGAATTTACTCTTATGGAATTGTATCAGGCATACACAGATTATCACGGTATGATGGATCTTACAGAAAATCTTTACCGCCACGTTGCTAAGGAAGTGCTTGGTACAACTACAATCGTGTATAACGGTATAGAAATGGATTTGGGTAAGCCGTTTGAACGTATAACAATGGTTGACGCAGTTAAAAAGTACGCAGGCGTTGACTTTAACGAAATTAATACACTTGAAGAGGCTCGTAAGGTTGCCGACGAACATCACGTTGAATATGAGGACAGACATAAGAAGGGCGATATTCTTAACTTATTCTTTGAAGAATATGCCGAAGAACACCTTATTCAACCGACTTTCGTTATGGATCATCCGGTTGAAATTTCACCGCTTACAAAGAAAAAGCCTGAAAACCCTGATTACGTTGAACGTTTTGAGTTCTTTATGAACGGTTGGGAAATGGCAAACGCTTATTCTGAGCTTAATGACCCAATCGACCAAAGAGAACGTTTTAAAGCACAGGAGGAACTTCTTGCACAGGGCGATGAAGAAGCTAATACAACAGACGAAGACTTTATGCGCGCACTTGAAATCGGTATGCCACCGACAGGCGGTATCGGTTTCGGTATCGACCGTATGTGTATGCTCCTTACCGACTCCCCTGCTATCCGCGACGTCCTTCTGTTCCCGACAATGAAGCCGCTGGATAAATAAAAAACGAAAAAAGTCAGTATTTATGCGGGTTTAAGGAAAAGGATATGCTTAAAAAGCTTAAGCCTTAAGCCAAATTTAAGCCAAAATGTGAAAACGGATACATTTAGCACAAATAATCAGGTAAAAAGTCTTGTAAAACTTAGGTTTTGCAAGGCTTTTTTGTGTCTTGAAATAAATTTGATTTGTGTTATTTGTGCCAAAATCACACCGCTTCATTGTTGGAGCAGAAAGGGATATTTTATGAAAAAATTAAAAGGTAATTTCACAACCATACTAAACAAGATTATCACCGATAAAAGTATCAGCGGAAACGAATTTAAGATATTGTGTTATCTCTGTATGAGGTCGAGAACTGACAATTCCTGCTTCCCTTCTCTTGATACGATACATCAGGAAACAGGTATTGGTTTAACAACTGTCAAAAACACAATACCTAAATTGGTTAAGTCGGGTTACATAATCAAAGTCAATCGCAAAAAGAAAAACGGATGCTCCACATCCAATCTATATCGATTGACTGATAAAGTGCTTGAATAAATGGTGGTTGATTTTTGTATCAGGTGGTGTGAAAAACGGCTGCAAATAATACTAAGTTAATAATAACAAAAGGGTTATTGGATAAGAATATTATAGGCAATAAAATAGAGTGATGATTTAATTGATTAGCTCCTCTTTGAGAGGTTCGCAAATCAATTATTTTTTTATTCCAATAACCTTAATAACGATTTGAACAGTACAAGATAACACTTGACAGAGCACGCCGAAGAACGGTTGTTGCAAAAAATGAAAGAGACAGGATAAAGCTTGGTGCGCTATTCGCCCCGAGCGAGCTTACATCGCCGTGCGAAGCCCTGCGGAGAACTTGAGAAATGCATCTTAAGGTGCTGATTTGGTGCTGAAAGTAAAGAAAGTCCGCATTGTTGGGCGGTTCAACAGGTGCTTTGACAGGTGCTATTGGCATTTTAATAATTTTTAAGAAATGGAGAGTGATACAATGAGTAAAGTTGTTGTAAGAACTGCATATGCTTCCTCCGGCAAAAGTGTCGGTGGAAATTTTACAAATTACATCGCAAATAGAAAGGGAGTTGATAAAACAATTAACGCAAGGAGAATGGATATTCATACGAAATATATTTCAGAAAGACCCGGAGTTGTTAAGATGGGTGAACATGGTTTATTCGGTCAGGAGGACTATGTTAATTTGGAAAAAGCAACAAAGGAAATCAATAGTCATACCGGAATTGTGTGGACTCAGATTGTGTCTCTAAGACAAGAGGATGCCGAAAGACTTGGGTATGATACACCGGAGGCATGGAGAAATTTGGTTCGGTCAAAGCAGTTTGAGATCGCATCATACCATAGAATTCCTGCGGAGAATATGAAATGGTACGGAGCGTTTCACAAAGCGGAAGGTCATTATCATATGCACTTAATCATCTTCAATAAAGAACCCGGCGGCGAATTCCTTTCAAAGAAGGACTACAATCAGTACAAAGATATGTATGTCAAAACTATGTTCAAGGATGAACTGAAACAGGTTTATGATGAAAGGCAGACGCTTCGAGACAAAATTATTGAAGAGGCAAAAGAAAATCTTAACGATTTCAAAATTGATATTGACGAGGCTCCTTATGAGTTTGCTGATGCGTTTAATGAATTGAAGTTCTCTCTTGATGGATACGCAGGCAAGAGAAATTATCAATTCATATCCCGTGAGCAAAAAGAAAAAGTTGATGCGGTTGTAAAAGTTGTCTGCAAGGATGACAACATACAAAACCTGTATCAACAGTGGTGTCAGATACAACTTGCTCTGCTGAAATATTATTACAAGAACCCAAAGGAGTGCTTTGATCCGCTTGAGAAGAACTTAAACTTCCAAAGACGATTGGAAAATGTTGTTCTCAAGGCAGCACTCAAGGACAATAGACAGAATGATTTATATGCAAACAGAGAACAAGCATCTGCTGCTTATGGCGGAATTGTATTCGCAATCTGTAAAATGTTTGAGCAATCAATTGAGCAAGACATCAAGGAAGGCTTCACAAAATCTATTGTAGATTCAAAGGACAGAGCAAAAGAATACAGACGAGACACATCGCATGGAATGCAGATGAGTATGTGATTGGAGGTGAAATTTTTATGAAGCACAACAAAAAGATTAAGATGACTTTCAATGTCACTCCTGAGGTCAGAAGGCTGATTAAGAATTTCGTTGAGGAGTTAGGTTACAAAAGCGAGAGTGCATTTTGTAATGAAGCCATCGAGGAATATTTATCCAAGCTTCAGTACGATAGCATAGGTACATATATGAATAAGCTGTTGGTTCAGGCGGTGGACTGTACTATCGAAAGACATAGTGACAGATTAGTTGATATGCTTTTCAAACTGGCTGTCAGTATTGAGAAACAAAATCTCATTGCAAGTGGAGAGTATGATGACTACTATGAAAGTTATATTGAAGAGGTTGCAACGGAGAATGTGCAGAAGCGACACGGAAGATTGTAATTTTATAATCCGCTTGAATTAAAATGATAAAAATAATGCATAATATTTTTATCGAAATATTGACTTTTTGATAAAAACGATGTATAATATTTTTATCAAACTATTGAGGTGGATTATGAGTGTATCAAGTAGTGCAAATATCATAAAAACACGCATTATGAATTCTCCTGACGGTTCAGTATTTACTACAGTTGATTTTGCAGATGTTATTGAGAATTCAAGAGTAGGCGTTATACTTTCAAGACTTGAAGAAGACGGAGTAATCAGAAGAGTTATGCGAGGCATATATGATAAGCCCGTATATAATGATTTTCTAAAAGAATATATTGCTCCGTCTCCTTCGCTTGTGGCAGAAGCCCTTGCAAGAAACTTTGGTTGGACAATTGTCCCCTGCGGAGATACTGCCTTAAATATTCTTGGACTTTCAACTCAGGTTCCTGCCGCATGGTCTTATGTAAGTGACGGAACATATAAAGAATACACCTACGATAATACTACTATCAAATTCAAGAGAACCACAAATAAAGAAATCTCGAAATTATCATACAAGACAGCATTGATTGTTCAGGCACTTAAAGCCCTCGGTAAAGATAATATTGACGATACCATCATAAACAAACTTAAAAACGATTTAACCGATGAGGAAAAAACTACTGCCCTACTTGAAGCAAAGGCGGCAACCTCATGGATATATGAGTATATAAAGCAAATTTGCAAAGGTGATGAAAAATGATTAACATAGCAAACATAAACGAAAATGACAGAAAAGCATTGTTTCAGAATACTGCCGCAAAAATGGGTATGACCGATGCTATTATTGAAAAGGATTTTTGGGTATGCTTTATGCTTGATTATCTTTTTCATACAAGCAAATGGAAAGACAATATCGCATTCAAAGGCGGTACAAGTCTTTCAAAATCCTATGGTCTTATAGAAAGATTTTCTGAAGATATTGACTTAATCCTCGATTGGCGTGTACTTGGTTTTGAAAAGGACGAGCCTTGGATTGAGAGAAGCAACACAAAGCAGGATATTTTCAATAAAGAGGCAAACCGCAAAACAGAAGAATTTTTGAAAGATGTGTTTATGCCGGAAACAATTAAGGATTTGCAAAACATCCTCTCTTCTCCAATAGAGTGTTACATAGAAGAAACAGATCCGCAAACTGTTGTTTTTGCGTACAGTAGAAGCTTTGAAGATCGTTCAATACTTCCGGTTATAAGACTTGAAATTGGCGCACTTGCAGCCTGGACTCCTGCGGCAGTTAAGCCTATTACGCCTTATGCGGCTACTCAGTACCCGAAACTTTTCAAACAGCCTACAACGGATATTTTAACAGTTCTTCCCGAAAGAACATTCTGGGAAAAGGTAACCATACTCCACCGTGAAGCAAACAGACCGGAGGATAAAACTTTCCCGGCTCGTTATTCAAGACACTATTACGATTTGTATTGTATGGCAAATTCACCCGTTAAAGATGCGGCTTTTGCAAATATAGAATTGCTAGAAAAGGTTGTGCTTTTCAAAGAGAAATTCTATCGCTGCCCTTGGGCAAGATATGAAAATGCAAAAATTGGCACAATGAAACTAATGCCACCCGAAAGAAATCTGCAAGTCTTAAAAGATGACTACGAACATATGCAGAATATGATATTTGGGGAGAAGATACCATTTGATACAATTTTAGATGGTATTGAGAAACTGGAAAAAGAGATGAATTCTAATAACTGTCCGTAAAATAGGACGGCTGAAATGTGATAATTAATTAGGAATACTGAATTTTGGAGGAAAATCAAATGGGACGTTCAACTGTTCACTATACAGATAATAAAACAAATAATAGTCTGAAAAAGCTACACAAACTTTTAAGACCAGCGGGGACGCCAGTACAAAGAGTCGAATATATCATTGAGTTGCTTTTGCTTAGAATATTTGAAGTAAAATTAAGACGTGACGGAGAATTTGCCGTTTTGCGCCAATTATTTACTGATGCTGATGAAAAAGCAAAAATAGAAAAACAAAAGAGATTATTTAGTTATTTAAAAACAATAGATAGTGCCTCTATCACTACAGTATTAAATACTATTCATTTTCCGTTTTATGGTAAAATAGTAACTGAAGTTGCAAAAGAACTTAAAAAGGTTGAATTAAGTTCAAAAGTTAAAGACGAGCTGGTTCTTATCCAAAGTGTGTTTTCCAATTCGAATTTTACGAACAATGTAATTGGCGGTAATTTGCAGGAAGTCATAGCAGAAGTATCAAGTATTGATGAGGCGTTATTAATAAAAACAGATTTGCTTGGTGATGCCATTGAATCTGCTTTATCAGAAACAGGTGGTACAAAAGATATCGGTCTATACAGAACTCCAGACCACATAAGACAGTTTATGGTTGGTTTAGTTGAACCTACTGTTAATGATTTAATTATGGATCCCGCATGCGGTACAGGTGGATTTTTGTTCGATAGCTATGAATATGCCTTGGCACGTTTCGATGAGGATGCAGATTATCCTGGGCAAAAAGCACATCCGGAACTGCAAGAATGGTTTAAAAGTCACTTTAAACAAATTGACGAGGAATGGCCTGATGATATGCAATCACAAAATTTTTATAGACATGGTGTGTTTGGGATTGAGTATTTAGGCATGATAAAAAAGATGGCTGCTGTTAATTTATATATACGTGGCTTAAATCCTGTAAACATAGAGCAAGGCGATTCTTTGAATAAATTTGGAACAAGTATAATGCCAAATAGCAAGACCATTATATTGGCCAATCCTCCTTTTGGTGCGGAAACAGATCAAACATCCTATCCTAATGTTTGGGAAGACTATAGCACTGAAAAAGAAACCACGATACTTTTTGTTAAACTTATGCTTGACAGTTTACAAGACGGTGGAAAATGTGCTGTAATTGTGTCTGAAGGATTTCTCACTTGGGATCAGTCAAGTGCTAAGGCACTGCGTGAAATGTTGTTAACACAAGCTAATCTTAAAGCTGTGATTGGGTTGCCACAAGGGGTTTTTGTAAGTAAAAGTGGTGTCGGTCCTAAAACCTCCATTTTGTTATTTGAAAAAGGTGGGCCAACAACACAAACTTGGTTTTATCAAGTCCATGATGATGGTTATACTATGGGGACAAATAGAAAGCCAAAGAATAATTCTCAGTTAGTAGAGGCTTTAAATATATATCATACTTATATCAAAAATGGTCTTGTTCCACCTGAAAAGAAAAACTCATTTATGGTAGATGCTAACTGGATTAAAACATTGGATCCAAGAATCAAGAAAAAAATTCGTGAAGAAGTTGAAGAAGCAAATGGTATAAGAAAACAAAATGAGCTTGAAAAGAAAAACACTACTCTTTTTAGAAAAGTTGAAGCAAAACAAATTTCCGAAAAAGAAATGAAGTTTGAAATAAAACAGTTAAATGAACTTTGGGAAGGAAAAACAGAGGCCGAAATTGAACAAAAAATCACAAAAGCATATATGTATTCATATAACCCAGCATCCTATTATTCGTCTTTAAACGATGCGCAACTTGGGGTATGGACTAACCTTACAAGAAATAGAATGCCTGACGATATAACAACTTTGGATGACAGATATATAGAACTATATACTGCTGAAATATCTGACGCATTTGGTGTTCTAAGTAAATTTAATCTTCGCAATTCTATTGAAGCTGATATCGTAAGGGAATATGTTTCAAGCTATTTGTCACAAGAAGCTCTGGACGCATTTCCAAAACTTCGTAAAATTGACGAAATATTTAAAATGGGCGCGAAATATCCTATGGTCAAATTAGCACCGTATCTTATTGAAAATACAGAAAAAGTAAAACCAAACAAAATGCCGGACATAAGATGGAGAACTTTGGGAGTATCCAACGAAACAGGAGTATTCTTGAATGAAGATGTTTCTCCCGAGGAAACCAACCAGAGTTACTATCTTGTCAAGAAAAATGAGTTTTGCTATAACCCTTATAGAGTCAATGTTGGTTCTATAGGACTTAATAAGTTTGACTATGATAACCAGATTATAAGTGGTGCTTATGTCGTTTTTGGAACTAAAGAAGATGAACTTTTGCCTGAATATCTAGAAATACTTATTAAAGACAAACATTTCAAGGAATATGTCTCTGTTAAAGCTAATGTTGGAAACGGTGTAAGAATGAATTTCACTTTTGAAGATATGTGCGAATGGGAAATTCCCTTGCCAGGTATTGAGGAACAAGAAGTTTTAATCAATAATTACGAAAAAATTATACATATAAAAGATGCATTGATCCATTTGGAAAAAAATATTAAATTGGACATACCGATTAGTGAACATTGGAAGTATGAAAAATTAGGGAATATCAGTATCAATTTGGATAACCAAAGAATTCCAATAACCTCTAGCGAGCGCAATGCAGGCGAAATTCCATATTATGGTGCTTCAGGAATAGTAGATTATGTAGATAAGTGGATATTTGACGAAGAACTTTTGCTCGTTTCAGAAGACGGAGCTAATTTGAAATCAAGGACATACCCTATTGCTTTCATTATTTCAGGAAAAAGTTGGGTAAATAACCACTGTCATGTCTTGAAATTTGAAAACCACAATCTTACAAAATTTGTTGAATATTATATTAATTCTATAAATGTGGAGAAATATTTATCTGGAAGCACTCAGCCAAAACTCAATCAGGGACAATTAGGAGAAATTCTAATCCCGGTTCCGTCCGATAACGAATTGGAATGTCTTGCTCAAAAAATAGATGATAATGAAGATTTTTTGGACAATATACGAAGAAAAAAGAAAGAGTTTGATGCGTCATTAAACTCCATTTCGAATAACATATGGGGAGAGGAGTAATAATTATGGCAAACATAAACGGCAACGAAGCAAGTGTTGTCGATATTAAAGTAATTAAACAGTTAGAAACATTAGGTTTTGTTTTAAATGACACACTTTTATATCAACATTCTTATAGCGTTCCGGAACACTTGCAACAAGAAATCGGTAAAAAACATATAACTCCAGATATAACTTTGGTAGATGCCTATTCCAAGGAAGTTATCGCCATTATTGAAAATAAACTCGAGGATGAAAAAAAGGCGTTAGGACAATTATTTATTGGAATACAAGTTTTGAAGCCTAGATTTTTATATGCAGTTTCTGAAAACAGAATGCTATTTCTTGACACAACATGGAAAGGTTTGGATGAAGAGTTCAAGCCTGTCCAAAGTTTTCTTTCGTACGATGAAATGTGCGAAAAAATAAATCAGGAAAAAAATATGCGTGCCACTAAACCTATCGAAATAGATACAACAATAGCAGGCGGATATGATCCAAACATAAACAAAGAGCGCTATTATCAGCTGGATTGTATTAATACCCTTGCTGAAAAATTCAAAAGTGGAAAGCAGAAGATGCTTGTGCATATGGCTACAGGCCTTGGTAAAACACGTACAATGGTGGCTTTTACTAAGGCTATGTTGGACAGCACCTTGTGTAAACGCATATTATTTGTTGTAGACAGAAGAATCTTGGCAAAGCAAGCTTTAGAAGAAGGGTTTGCCCTTATATCTCCCAAATATTACAATGCAGATTGGATTAAAACCTCTAATTTTAAATTAAAGACAAATATACCCATTCACATTGTTGTAATTGATACATTGGAAATGCTTTTCAAACAAATACCTAACAATTTCTATGACTTGATAATTGTAGACGAGTGCCACAGGTCTATATCTGTCAACAGAAAGTTGATGCTTGACCATTTCCATTGTCCCAAGATAGGACTTACTGCCACTCCTAGACATGCAGTTGCCAAGAAAGGAAAGAATGTTTCCCAAGAAGATTTAGAAATTATTGATACATATAAGCTTTTCGGTTGTGAAACTGATGAACCAGATTATCAATTTGATTTGGCAAGAGGTATTGAAGAAGGATTTCTTGCTCCTTATGATGTGCTTGAAATCAAGACCCATCTTACTAAAGAAGCTGAAGATGAAGGAATTCTATTCGAATATGTATTAGATCCTGATACAAGAGAGCGAATAGAATTACCGAAAGAACAGAAGATTAAACTGGAACAGTTGGAAAAGAAATATTTATCAGAAGAACGATGCGAACGTATTGCTGAAGAAATTAAGAAAAATACACAATTCGGCGAAAAAATGATTCTTTTCTGTGCAAGTCAAAACCACTGTATAATGATGACTAAAGCAATAAACAAGGTGTTTAATGACGGTTCTGACAATGGACTTAAATACGCACACACCGTCATTTCTAACAGTGCCGAATCAAATGAATTTATTAAAAATCAGTTTAAAAAGCCATTCCAAAAGCCGTACATTGTTACTTCAGTTGATATAATGAGTACAGGTGTAGATATTCCGTGTGTTCGTTATATAGGCTTTGCTGCACTTACTGAATCAGTTGGAAAATACATTCAAATGGTCGGCAGAGGTGCTAGATTAGATACTAAAACCAGCGGAAAATATAGTTTTAGAATTTTAGATTTTGTTGGTTTATGTAATCGTATGGAAGATGATGGAAAAGGAACAAAGAAACCTAATGAATCTGTTGTTTCAGGCAAAGGTGCTTCTGGAGGCAGTGGTGGTAGCGGAAAAATTGACGGAGAATACTTTATCATTGATAATGTAGATCCACGACAAATGATAGAACGTGTGTTTATACATGGTGATGATTATAAAGTTGTAGACAATATTCCGATTGAAGAAGCTAAAAGAATATTTGAGGAGCAGGTTAACGCAACAACTGACAGTGTTATAACTGCAATCAAAGAAAAAGCATCAAAAGAAGAAAATTATCAGCCTACTGACGATGAAATTGAATATATGGACGAGTGGGTAAAGAAGCCAGATATATATTTAGATGAAGACCAACTTCAAAAGATTTATGACTATCCGCAAGGTTCTATATGGGACTTTTTGCTTCAGGCTTTTGGAATAAAGAAGATTCCTACTGTCAAAGACCGTATTTCACAAGGTTATGATGCTTTTGTAAGTACCTATAACTTTAACGAAAGACAAATAAAACAGCTAAATAAGTTTAAGAAAATTTTCATTGCAAATGCAGAAAATCGCACAGGATTTTCCCCTGACAGTATCTTCTCTAATAGGGTTTATGAAAAGAAAATAGGTACTCGCAAAGAAAATGATGAAATATTCGAAGGAAAATTTGATGTTGTTTTTGATAACATTAAGCATAGTCTAAATCTACCTTCCAGCTGGCAATAAGAGGTGTGTACATTGTCAAATTCAATTACAGTTCCGTTTTTAGATAAGACAACGATAGATATATCTCATGCTCGAAAAATTTTAAAAAAATACGACGAATCCTTACTGACGGAAATGAAACAAGTAGATATAGAAGATATTGTTAGTAAAGAAAATATAGTTGTGAAAAAGGAGAGAATTTCTCAGGACAGCAGTGTGCACGGCATGATAGTTTGTAATAAAAGCGATATTTTGTTATGGGATGATATTAACAAAAATTATAAAACAGTATTTTGCGAAGGAAAAACAATATACATTGAAAGTTTTTTGACTTCTGCTCATCTGTCAAATAGGTATCGTTTTACCCTCGCTCATGAGTTTGCTCATTGGATTTTGCATAAAAAAATAATCAATAAATTATCAAAAGAAAAAAAGATGATTCCCTATTTAAGCTGTACAGAAAGGGACACAAAAAACGAACAACTAGAAAAGGTTGAAGCAAATTGCGAATGGCAAGCGAATTATTTGGCAGGAGCTATTCTTATGCCATATTTACCTATTAAGAATTATTGTAAAGATAATAAGTTAATGAATTGCAATGATGGCGATAAATTGAAACATGAAATTGATAACCTATCAAAGATATACGAAGTTTCATCTAAAGCAATGTTCGTTAGACTCAAACAATTGGGATATATCAAAAATTGATTTTAACAAAAATGATGATAAGCCTCAATTCCTTCGTTGACTTCCGCCTCTTCTTGTGATACTGTTTGTGTCACAAGGGAGGTGAAATCAGATGAAAGTGCTTGAAGAATTCTGGTATGGGAATATTAACCCAATGGAAAGACCCTTTCAAAGCCAAAGGAAGTTTGACAAGGCATTCAGGTTGCTGACTAAAAACGAAGAAGAATCGCTTAAGAATTTAAATGAGCAAGAAAAAGAGCTGTTTGACAAAGTCAAAGCCTGTTATGACGAAATGATACAAATTACAGAATGTCAAACATTTATAAAAGGATTTAAATTAGGAGCAAGGTTCTTTATAGAATGCTTCGAAAATGATACCGACATATTCGATGAATGAAATTCGAGTATGTCGGTATTTTTATGCCCAAAAGGAAAGGAAGAGATTATGAAAAAGAAAATAATATGTGTGGCATTGGTATCAACCATGCTACTAACAACCACAGCATCAGCAGCACCTTGGTGGCTCGGTAAATACCGAGTATCCTTTGACAACAAACTCGGAATTGTGGGAGATGTAACCTTGCAATTCGCTTCGGACGGCGGTAGCTTTATCAGGCCAATAACCAAAAGATACGGCGAGAGCATCAGCTTAGAGAGTTATGTCCCAACAAAATACGGATACATATTCAAAGGATGGTACACAGACCCCCGAACAAAACAAAATCAGGTAACTACATTTAAATTCACAAAGCCTGATGTGGTGTATGCGAAATGGGAAAAGAACCCGGCAGAACCTATAAATCCAAATGATGAAATTATGTCAAAAGACACATGCTACCTCACAGATGAAGAAACAAAAATACGAAATGAAATCATAGAAGAAAAGAGTAATGCATACATAGAAGGCTTTGGCTATGTAGCACCAAGTAAAACCAAAACCATCAGCGTAAGTTCAGATGGCGACATAAACAAAATGGTTGGTACAATGGATTAAAATCAAATTTAAGGGCAAATGTAACGGCTGTAACAGCCCGCTGTAGCACAAAACTATTGCAGGTAGGGTAATTACCCCACCTGCTCTTTTTGTAAGCAAAAACTGCGACACATAAAGCGGTAACAATAAGCACGATAACAAGTATAAAAATTTTAATTATTGCGCATTCGCTGCACTTTTGTTAAAAGTTTGTGACGCGGGCAAAAAGGCCTTGACAGGCCCCTAGGTTCACGCGCTATAATGATAGCCCAAGAAGAAAATCCTAGCTGAAATATATAAGTTGTTCCTTGAAAATTGAATAGCTTGCACGGTGAGTTATACAACACAGCGAGCGCCAAGACTCCTCTTTTGAGGACGAGCGATTTAACTGTTTACAAATACGAGGTTATGGTCGAGCAGGACCGAGGCTCAGGAAATGTAACCGGAGGCAAGTGTAAGACTTTTTACACATTTTAAGAAAGGTAGGTAGCCATTATGATTAGTATTCCAATTTGGGAAAAAGCTAATTTGACGTTAGAAGAGGCGGCTGCCTACTCAGGTATCGGAATTCACAAAATTAGAATGTTATCAGAAAAAGCGGAGTGTGACTTCGTCCTTTGGGTAGGCAACAAGCGGTTAATCAAGAGACAAAAGTTCGCGGAATTTATCGAACGACAATACTCTATTTAATGAACGGAATTAAACTAAACGGATTACATTGTTTTGATTGACTTTCAGGCATAAATGTAATATAATCTTATTGCCTGATTGTGCTTCTATACGGTGTAATCCGTTGGAAAGGAGCCAATTATGACTAAAACAAGAAATACAAAAAGAAAGGACAGCAACAGAACTGTTCTGAAAAAGGAAGAATCCCAAAGACCGAACGGAACTTATTCGTACCGTTGGACATCGGATGACGGCGAAAGGCATGTCTTCTACGCCCCTACTCTTGACGAGTTGCGTATGAAAGAAGCTGAGCTGGCTTACGACATTCATGATGGTATCAGGACCGAGTGCAGAAACACAACGGTCAATCAGTTGTTTGACTTATGGTGTGATTTAAAGCGTGGCATCAAGGATAATACGCTTCAAAATTACAAATATATGTATAACACTTTTATAAGACCAAAGTTCGGTTTGCAAAAGGTAGTTTGTGTTAAGAAATCGGATGTCAAAAGGTTTTATAATCTTCTGGCAGATGACAGAGTGATGAAAATTGCTACCATCGACACCATACATAATATTTTACATCAAGTATTTGATATGGCGGTGGATGACAATTACATTAGAACCAACCCTACCGAGAAAATGCTGAAGGAGCTGAAGCAATCTCATAACTTTGAGGTCGAGAAAAGAAAGGCTCTCACAGTAGCAGAACAGAATTTGTTTATGGACTTTCTAAAGAGAACGCCTAAATACAATCACTGGTATCCGGTGTTTACAGTGATGCTCGGTACCGGAATGAGAGTCGGTGAAACTGTTGGACTCAGGTGGTGCGACATATATCTTGAAGAAGGTTATATTGATGTCAATCACACACTTGTTTATTACAGTAAAGGTACAGGATTAGGTTGCAAGTTTGCAATCAATACTCCCAAGACCAAAGCTGGCGTAAGACAAATTCCTATGATGGATTTTGTGAAAGAAGCCCTCCTTATTGAGAAAAAGTATCAGGAAGAGAATGGACTGAGTTGCAAAGCATCTGTCGATTGCTACACCGACTTTATATTCATAAATCGGTTTGGTGATGTGCAGCATCAGGGAACACTTAACAAAGCAATACGCAGAATCACCAGGGATTGTAATGACGAGGTGCTTCTTAAGGGAGAGGAAAACCCGATTTTACTCCCACCGTTTAGCTGCCATTCGCTCAGGCATACATTCGCTACGAGAATGTGTGAGCAATGCGTAAACATTAAGGTCATTCAGGATGTGTTAGGACACAAGGACATAGAAACCACTATGGATGTCTATACCGATGCAACCATGGACCTTAAAACAAAAGAAATCGGGCACTTGCAGGATTGTTTCGTACTTGCAATGTGATACAGGTTAAGCCAAACTTAAGCCAAAGCTTAAGCCATTTGGAACAAAACTTATGAAGATTTACGAAGACCTTTGTAAAAACGAAATAGCGGAAACCCGCACGGCGTAAGGGTTTTGAGGATTTATGAAGAAATATGTAATTCTTCGAGTTGAAATCCCGACGATGAAACCCTTGAATGATGTAAACAAGTGAAATGATGTAAAAAATACAGCTTCTGAAGCACTTGAAAAAAATGTAAAAACTGAGTCTGAAAAGATTGATTTTTCTAAGGTAAAGATTGAGCCTTTGTTTGAGGAAATGGTAGACTTTGATACATTCAGCAAGTCAGATTTCCGTGCAGTAAAAGTTAAAGAGTGTGTTGCAGTACCGAAGTCAAAGAAACTGTTACAGTTCACTCTTGATGATGGAACAGGCACAGACAGAACCATTTTAAGCGGTATTCATAGCTTTTATAAGCCAGAAGAACTGGTTGGAAAGACTCTTATTGCTATCACAAATCTTCCACCGAGAGCTATGATGGGCATTGACTCTTGCGGTATGCTCCTCAGTGCTATTCATGAAGAAGAAGGCGAAGAAAAGCTTCATCTTCTGATGGTTGATGACCACATTCCGGCAGGTGCAAAGCTCTATTAAGATGATGTAAAGATGTACCGTTTTACCGAATAGACGGGACGTACTTCATTTGATAAAAAACTGAAAAAACAGCGATTTACATCAAACTTACATCATTTGATGCAGAAATCGGTGCAAGCAAGAAAAAATCGCATAATAAGCAGAATGAATGGGCAGTCCTTAATGGGATTGCCCATTTTTAGAAGAGAGAGAAATGTAAATCACCGATTAGGTTTTCATTGCAGTGGTTATGGAGAACAGTTATAATGGGGATAAAAGAAAACGACAAATTTGAAGTTATGGAGGAATGATAGTGAGTTATATTACAATGGAAATATGGACTGGAATATGGATATTAGTGAGATTATTTCCAATGGCACTTATTATTTTTGCAGGTGTTATGATTATCGAACTGGGTATTGAATTTATCCAGAAGAAGAAAATTGAAGTTAAGATTTTAAATTGGTTATGTCAATTCTTATGGATTCTAATAGTTGTATCAATATTAAAAATTACAGGAATTATTGGTGGTAGTTTTGGAATATCCTCACCACTTGATAGTTATATTAGTTTTAAATTATTTGAGGATGGATTTAATGCGGCAACTATTTTGAATATATGTCTATTCGTTCCATATGGATTTTTGCCAGTATTTATTTTTAAGAATATCTACAAGCATTGGTGGAATGGCGTTATACTTGGAGCAGTATTTTCGATTGGTATAGAATTTTTGCAAACATTTATTGGAAGGTTTGCACAGTTAGATGATGTGATTATGAATACTTGTGGGACTCTCATTGGATTTTTGATGGGATGCTTGTTACTTCGCATAACCACAAGTAAAAAATAAATCCCAGTTTGTAGAATTCAAAATTTAATATGAAATGTGAGATAGAGCGTATGGAAATAAACTATACGTTCTATTTTTTTGCCTTTTTGAGAAAAATGATTAAAAAACTATTGACATTTTGTTACTGGAGGTACAGCTATGAGAAACGAAAAAATCACCCCACTGTACGAGCGCCTGAGCCGGGACGATGAGTTACAGGGCGAGAGCAATT
>ERZ772858.138-NODE-138-length-99575-cov-7.041107_pt1 | contig 99575 bp, 93 predicted proteins | sample MGYA00512136_ERZ772858 | MGnify/ENA primary metagenome ERZ772858 (study PRJEB29015, sample SAMEA2737726) | human gut metagenome | biome: human gut; feature: human-associated habitat; material: faeces | place: China | collected 2012 ...
TCTCGTCGAGAATAACTGCCTTCGTGTAGGTGGAACCTACGTCGCATCCGCCAAAGTATTTCATAGTATTACTTCTCCTCCTGTTATATCTATGTTTTTAGATTGTAAGGTGATCAGACGTTGTACTCGTAGTTCGGCTTGTTCATCTCATACGGCATCTTGGTCATGTCGCGGCGCGGCATATTGTCGTAATGCTTTTTGAGCGTGGGCTCGACCACGTAGAACAGGAATTTGCCGTCCAGGTCAAAGAAGAAAACGGCAAACAGCGCGGCGTTGACGCCGAGCGCCATGAGAAGAGCTTTCAGAACTTTTGCTTTCATTTCGTTTCCTCCTTCTAATTACCAAGTCATGGAGTCGTCAAACTCAAGCAGCGTCGGGTCGAGAGGCTCCTCGTGCATAACGGTTGTCATGTAATCGTTGACGATCTGACGGATCTCCATACGGGACACGGTGCGGCTGTCAGGCAGCGCGTGCGGCATCCAGATCGCATGGATATTTCTCTCACGGAACTCGTCCTCGAACAGGCCGTGCACACCCTGCATGCCCTTGCACTGCAGCTGGTCATACATCATGACCATATCGCAGTTGAACTCCTCCATGTACTTCCAGCACTCGAAGATGTGGTGCAGGCCGCCGACGGCCATACGGCGCATCGGAGCCCACATGTGATACTGTGCCATGTCGTCGAGGCAGTGGTCGTAGCTGTCGGTGCGGATGGTCATGTTGAACATCAGAGAGTCCATGTTCATGACGGTGTTCAGACCCCAGCAGTTATACGCCCAGGTGCACCAGTTGGAGTAGTACAGCGGTGCGCAGGACCATGCCAGCACTCTGTGGCGGGTCTCCGGGAAGCTGTTGATCTTTTTCTTGACGCACTTATTGAGGATCTTGCGGACGTGGCCGTCAACCTCGTGCCAGACCGGCAGATCGCCGAACTGGGACTGGTAGATACGGTACAGAGCCTGTGCAACGCCGTTGACCGGGTAGTAGTCGGTCTTCGCGGCGACATCCCACTTCTCCCACTCGAACTTCATCAGCTCGTTCTGGGACTCGATGCACTTGACCAGGGAATTCCAGTCAAACGGGATGCCGGTCTGCTCTTCGACGAACTTCCAGCACTGCTCGATCTCGTCGCGGCAATGCTTCTTGAGCAGCGGATCGTCAAACTGCATCGGCTGCGGCATGGCGAACAGCGGCTTGTCGAGGAACCAGTCCTGCAGGATGGAGGTGGCGACGGAAGCGTCGCAGGCCTCGTTGGAGGTGACAACGATCGGCGCGTAATCGGGCATGTCGTCGAGGACGAACAGGCCGGCTTCCGCCTGGCACATCGGGCACGGATCGCCCGGCAGGCCGATGGACTGCACCGCGTCGATGTAGTTGAGAACGGTGTGGCTGTTGACGTGGCAGGTGACGAAGTACGGGATCATCTCCATCGGGACGTTCGTCAGTTTGCCGTGCCAGGGATAGAACACACCGCCCCAGACGGTCTCGTTGTGGGCAACGTTGTGATGCCATCTGTAGTTTCTCTTGCCGCCGCGGAGGTTGGCGTCGGAGGAGAACATGCGCTGGAACTGGAAGATGGTCGCATTGACCATGCCGCGGTAGTGCCACGCGGAGGCCTTCAGGCCCTCACCGCGCATGCCTTCCATGCCGCGGTCGAACCAGTGCAGAACCGGCAGGTAGGTCTGGCCGACCCAGCGGTAGCGCCACACGCCCTTGGCAAAGTTGATGAGGCCGCCGTAGCGGACAACGTCCATGACCATGTGCGCGTAGTTGTACATCCAGATGTTGTAGAAGTAGTACATGGTGTCTTTGAAACCACGCCACTCTCTGTGCTTGTACAGACCGGTCTTATCAATGTAGAGATCGCCCAGGCGGCGCTCCTGATGGGGCTTGCCGTACCAGAAATCATGGGCAAGTGCTTTCATATCGTATTTCATTATTTGCCCTCCTGAATCTTCTTGATTTCGATGCTCTCGACGAAGGCCTGGAAGCGGGTACGCAGCTGGCCGGAGGCGCCGTTGATGTATTCCTTTTCGATGGAGCAGACCGGATAGCCAAAGTCACGCGGCATGACGATGGTATCGATCGTGCGCTCGTAGCTCCAGTATTCGCAGAACTTGTTGGAGGCAACGATGATGCCGTCAGCCTTGTATTCCTTGGCGAGGTCGGCCAGACGCTGCTTGCGCTCGCGCATGATATCCTGCGGCATGAAGCGCGGGCAGTTGCTGGTCTCGAGATAGTGGCGGGCGATCGCGGTCAGCGGCTTCTCGCCGTCCTTGACCACGATGGGAGCGCGGGACTCCACAGCACCGTAGCAGTGACGGTCGCAGACGACTTCGGCGCCGCAGCCTTCGATCAGCTTGGTGAACTCGGGGTCGTCGTTCTCGGAGCCGGCCAGAACGACCTTGCAGCGGAACGGACTCTTCTTGTCGGGCTTGCGGGTCTTGAGCTCTTTGGCCGTTTCCTTGAGCATCGGGAGGATCAGTTCCTTCGGGCAGACCAGCGAGCAGAGCTGGATGACCTGGAACTCGTAGCCCGTGATGGTCGGGTTATCGAGCTTGCGGTAATCGCCGATCTCGTTGATGACCGCGCTGATCTCGTTGTGCAGGTCGATGGCCTTCATAAGGGCTTCGTCGGAGATGTCGATGCCGAATTTCTCGTGCAGCGGATCAAGGACGTGGGCCTGCAGCTGGCCTTCGTAGTGCGCAATGCTGTTCTGGTTTCTCTTGAACGGCACGTCGGTGAACGTCACGAAGAAGTCCGGATTCTGGATGACGTCCATGTAGTCAAGGTGCTCCTGGAAACGGCAGGTGACCGTGCAGGTCTCGGTGCCGAAATCAGCATCCAGGAAGTTGTAGCCGCCTTCGAGTGCGCGCTCGAAGAGGCTGCGGCCGTAATGGCAGGTACGGCTGGACATGTAATATGTAGCCATGTCCGGAGAAGTGCATTTCGGCGCTCTCAGACGGACTGCAAAGCAGCCGGGCAGGTCGAGCAGAACTTCGGGCATGAAGTAGCAGGTGTAACCCAGCGCTCTCTTGCCGTCTGCCTTTCCTTGCCGGACCAACTCGTTGTTGGTCTCCTGGAGCAGGTTTTCAAATGCGATCAGGTGTTTCAAGTCTCTCATGTGCAAGCCCCCTTAAAGTTTTTCGCATTCAACAACAGACTTTGTATGATTTGACAATCCGGTTTATGAAAACCCGACAAAAATGCTTGGATATATGCGCGTTTACCAGACAGCTTTGCCGATGTGGATATCTATTCATACACCTGAAGTATAGCGGATTTGTTGTTAATTGTCAAACAAAATATCCGCCTGAGGGGGATTTCTTTTGTTCAAATTTTCGTTGTTTTCCTGCGGATTTTTCACATTATTTGTGGAATATGTTCAGTAACCGGACATGCTTCTGCATGGTGTCCGAAAAGAAAATTTTTTGCCGCTAAAACAAAACGGCACAGAAGAATGCTTCTGTGCCGTTTCGCTTTGTTTTGTTGAGGGGATGAGGATAAAATGAAAAAGGATTGCTTGCTTCTGAATAAAAGGATATCGGGACAATATTACAGAAGCAAGGGAAAAAGTATTTCCAATTCATTAAGTTTCCGCTCAGTCCAGATAAAGCCCCCAGAGCACATCCGGATCCGCACAGGAAAACGGGCGGTAAGCAGCCAGCGCCTGCGCGCCGCCGGTACGTTGGATGCACAGCTGCGCGTCCTGCACGCCGAAGGTTGTAAGTAGCGCCTGAACGGCCGGCAAAGTGTCCGCACCCAGCAGCTCCTTGACGAGAAGCAGATCCCCGTCCCGCTCCACGGCAGCGCAGCCGTCGGCGATGCGCACCAGTGCGCCGCCGCACATATCACAGAGGTCTGCCTGAAATGCCAGCATCGCCGCTGACAACTCCACGTGAGTGCTGCCTTGCAGCGCTTGCTCCCGCAGCGCGGCGTATTCCTGCGCGCTGACCCGCTGGACGTCGGGCAGGCACTGCATATCCGGCTCGCGTGTGATGTGCAGCCGCTCGCCGCGAGCGGTTTGCGTGGTGCCCATAACGGACCGATACCAGGCGTACAGGGAGGCTTCCGCGGGAAGCGTATAGAGCACACAGCCGCTCGCGTCCGCATTGACGGCAAAGCGCTGCATCAGCGCCGATGCATAGCCGTGTCCCTGCTGCGCCGGATCGGTGGAGACCGCATAGACATAGGCGCAGGGAAGAGTGCGGCCGTCAGACGTATGCAGCCGGCCGTCCAGCAGATGCGCAGCCGTGGCAACGTTCCCGTCAGCCTCGACCACCCAGGTGGACGTTTCCGGCGGAAAGCGGTCATAAAACGCGCCGATCAGCTCCGGCGGGTCGCCAAAGGCCGCCTGCCAGAGCCGGGTCAGCGCCGGCAGGTCTGCTGCGGCCGCGCGGCGGATACGCACATCAGGCATCAGGATACACCTCCGGGCAGCGGGCATAGATCTCGCGCTGGAGCGTCTTGATGTCGACGAACGTCTCCGGCCGCTTGCTCGGGTCGCGCAGCAGGGCAGAGGGATGATAGATCGCCATACAGCGCCGGCCGTTCACATCAAACCACTGTCCATGCTCGCGCGTGATGCGAAACGGATCCTTGATGAGCGCGGTCGCGGCGATGCGGCCCAGGCAGACGATAATCGCCGGATCGACGAGTGCGATCTGCCGCTGCAGCCATTCACTGCAGCATTTCTGCTCCACGAACTGCGGGTCGCGGTTGTGCGGCGGGCGGCATTTGACAATGTTGGCGATGTAGACCTTTGTCCGGTCGAGATAGATTATTTCGAGCATATCGTCGAGCAGTTTGCCGGCCGGGCCGACAAACGGCAGGCCCTGCAGGTCTTCCTGTTCGCCGGGGCCTTCACCGATGAGCATGATGCGTGCGTTCTCGGCACCGTCGCCGAATACGAGATGGTGCCGCGTCTCGCCGAGGCCGCAGCGCCGGCACTGCGCACACGCCTGCTTGAGTTCTGTCCAGGCTTCGTTCATGCGTTCTGGCTCCTTTTCCTTGGGTAAACCGGCTTTTTGCAGCCGGTTCGTCAAAAATCTATTGTAATGTAGCGTCAAACGTATTATAATACCCCGGTGTGAAAATAACAACTGTAACCTGTTTGTAACCAGCCCGCGCAGCACTGGACAGCTCTGCCGTGCCGGACGTCACAATATTTTGAATGAAATTTGGTGCTTTCAATGGATTTTCAGGATTATCTGGTTCCCGGGAAAACCGGGCTGCTGATCGGTATCGGCGGCGTGTCCATGTCGCCGCTGGCAGAGGTACTGCACGGTGCGGGACTGGACATCCGCGGCTCGGACATGTGCGAGAGCGACAATACGCTCACGCTGCGCGAGCGCGGCATTCCAATCCACATCGGTCACAGCGCTGCCAATGTCACGGATGATATTGCGTTCGTGATCCGCACGGCCGCCGTGCATGACGACAACCCGGAGGTGCACGAGGCGCACCGCCGCGGCATCCCGGTCTTTGAGCGGACGCAGGCGTGGGGCGCGCTGATGCGCGGCTACCCGAACGCGCTGTGCATTTCCGGCACGCATGGCAAGACGACGACGACGTCTATGTGCACGCACATCATGATGGCGGCTGAGAAGGACCCGACCGTCATGATCGGCGGCACGCTTCCGCTGCTGCATGCTTGTCACCGTGTCGGCAAAGGCAATACGATTATCATGGAGTCATGCGAGTATTATAATTCATTCCTTTCCCTCAATCCGACGATCGCCGTGATCCTGAATATCGAGGCGGATCATCTGGACTTTTTCAAGGATATCGAGGACATCAAGCACTCGTTTCGTCTGTTTGCCGAGCGCGTTCCGGCTGAGACCGGCACCGTGATCGCAAACTGCGACGATGCCAATACAATGGACGCCCTGCGCGGGATCGAGCGCAAGGTTATCACCTTCGGCCTGAGCCCGAAGGCGGACGTGTACGCCGAGAACATTGTGCACCGCGGCTCCTCGTCGGAGTTTGATATTTATCACCGGGGAAATCTTTTTTCCCATGTGACGATCCACGTTCCGGGTATCCACAATGTGCGCAACGCGCTCGCGGCTACGGCTGCGGCCATCGTGCTCGGCGTCAGTCCGAACGCCGTCAAGTACGGTCTCGCCGGTTTTGAAGGTGCCGGCCGCCGGTTTGATTATAAGGGCAAGTTCCAGGGCGCGGATCTGTACGATGATTATGCACATCACCCGAGCGAACTGCGCGCGCTGCTCGATGCGGTCGATACGCTCGACTATCAGCGCACGATCGTCGTGTTCCAGCCGCATACCTACAGCCGCACGGCGAAGCTCTTCAACGATTTTGTCGAGCAGCTCCGCCGCCCGACGATCGTCTATCTGGCGGAAATTTACGCTGCGCGCGAGAAAAACACCATCGGCATTTCGTCTGCCGATCTGGCCGCGCAGATCCCGGGTGCGAAATTCTACCCGACGTTCGCGGAGATTGAGGCCGAGCTGCGCCGCATTGCCCGCCCGGGCGATATTATCCTGACCGTGGGCGCCGGCGATGTGTTCCGCATCGGCGAGCACCTCCTGCATCCGGCGGACAACAAGGATTGAGTCCGCGCGGTTGGAAGCGAATTGCATCAAAAGCTGTCGGTTATCGGCCGGCAGCTTTTTTGCGCCCAAAAGCAAACGATTCCTGCGCAAAGACATTTTCTGCGACAGCGGGGAATGACAGTTTTCATAACGATAAAAATCTATAATTTATGTAAACTGTTTTGCGTCAGGAGGAACCACTATGCATGTCAAGATTGCGGGGCACGACCAGCCGGTGCGTGCACCCGGCGCCTTGCCGAGTCCAATCGGGCTGCTGCCGGCAAGCGAAAATGCCAAATGGGTCGGTATGCTCGTCAGCTTTGCGCTCGGGCTGATCCTGTCAACGGCACATATTGCCGGGTCGCCGGCGCCGTTCGGGCTGGCGTTTCTGGCGGCCATGGGGTATGGTTCCGGCGGCGCACTGTGCCTTGTCGGCTGCGCGCTCGGCTACTTTGCGGCGTTCGGTGTTGCGACCGGCACACAGCTAGCGGCTGGCTGCTGTCTGACGTTTTTGACGGCGTATTTCTTGCGCAGTCACCCGTTTGTGCAGACGCGCTGGTATCCGCCGGCCGTCTCCGCGGCGGCTTACATACTGACGCGGCTGGTGCTGTATCTGCTCACGGGCGGCCTGTCGCTGCTGCTGGTGTCCAGAATGGCGCTGTTTTTGCTGCTGTGCGCCGCGTCAGCCTACGGATTTGATGATCTGCTGCGCGCACAGGAGCCGCGCACGGTTAATGCGGAGATCTGCCGCAATGTATCGACCGTATTTTTGCTGGCGTGTCTGCTCATGGGCGTGAACAATCTGCTGCTGTTTGACACACTGTCGGTCGGCCGGGCGCTCTCGGTGCTCATTTTGATCATCCTCAGTGGGACGGGCGGCGCGCTGTGCGGGGCGTCGGCCGGGCTCATCCTCGGCATCGCCATGGATGTGGCTGCCGGTGCGGGCGTGCTGTTCTCGGTCGTCTATGCCGCTGCCGGGCTGCTGTCCGGGCAGTTCTGCAAGCATCGGCGCGGGTTTTATCTGCTGATTTTTGCAGCTGCGTACCTGCTGGCTCTGTTTTGCATCCCGCTTCCGGAGCTGCGCATCGGTGCGGGTGCGGAGCTGGTGCTCGGCGTCGGCGCGTATCTGGTGATCCCGAAAAAGTTTGTGGTAGCGGTCGGGGCGTTTTTGCAACCGCTGCGCGGCGGGAGCGGGGAGTCCGGTCTGCGCCGCTATGTCGCCGCGCGTGTCGGCGGCGTAGCGCATGCGTATCAACAGCTGCATGACACGGCGAGTCAGGCTGCCTCTGCAGCAGAAAATGACGCCGATGTTGCAAAAGTGTTTGACCGCGCGGCCGACCGCGTCTGCTGCCGGTGCAAACTGCAGCAGGAGTGCTGGACGCGCCGGGCGCTCGATACGCTCAATATCATGAACGATGTCACACGGCGCATTCAGGCACGCGGCCGGCTGCTGCCGGAGGATTTCCCGTCATATTTTCGTGACCGCTGCGTCCATCTGCACGAGTATACCGAGGTCGTCAACGGGGAGCTGCGTCTGCGCGCCTACCGGCAGCGGATGCAGGAAACACTGCAGGAAAACCGCACCGTGCTCTGGGAGCAGTACGCCGACTTTGCGCAGGTGCTCACGAATGTCTCGCGCGAGCTCGACAGCAGCTACGGTGCCGACCCGCTGGCGGAGCAGCGCCTGATCCGCTACCTTCGCACCATCGGCGTGGAGGCGGACGCGGCCGTCTTCCGCGAGAGTACGGGGCGTCTGCGTGTGACGATCGACAGCCGCTACCTGCGCCCGCTGCTGGAACTGCCGGACTATCTGGACAAGCTCTCGGCAACGCTGGGCGTGCGGCTGTGCATGCCGGAAAACGCCGCGCGGGACGACAGCCTGCTCCTGCTCGAGGCGGAGCCGCTGGCGGTTTCCGTCGGCATTGCGTCCATGCGCAAGAAGGGGGAGACGGTCTCCGGCGACCGCGGTACGTATTTCAAGACGGACGCGGGGCAGCTGTGCGTGATCCTGTCCGACGGTATGGGCTGCGGCGAGACGGCGGCCGACGGCAGCATCAGCACGGTCGGCATGCTGGAGGAGTTTTTGCGCTCCGGCGTCAGCCCGGCGCTGGCGATGAAGCTGCTCAACTCTGCCATGCTCCTGCGCGATGGGGAGAACTGGGGCTATGCCACCGTGGATCTCATGTGCATGAACCTGTTCACCGGCGAGGCGGATTTTTATAAATACGGCGCCGCGCCGACGTATGTCAAGTCCGGCGGCGCGCTCAAAAAGCTGCGCTGCACGTCCTTTGCGCCCGGGCTCGAGCAGGAGAGCGGCAAAGCGCCGGACGAGCTGCACATGCATCTCAAGCCCGGCAGCGTGGCCGTGATCGCGAGCGACGGCGTTGTCTCCGACGGGCACGACGCCTGGCTGCGCAGGCTGCTGAGCGATTCGGACGACAGCGATATGAAAACACTGGCGGGCAGCGTCGTGCGTGCGGCGATCCGCGAGTATGGGCGCAGCGATGATATGACCGCCTTGGCGGTGAAAGTGGAGGTGCGCAGCTGATGAAACGAAAAAACAAGCCCATCCGCCGGCCGGACGCCGTGCAGCCGCTCCCGCTGCCGGCGGACGCGGGCGAGATTGCCTTCGCCCACGGCGTTTCGCGCCGCGTCGTCGTGGTCGACGCGGCCGAAAGTCCGCTGTTTGAGCAGATCATTTATATTGTCCGCGATGATGCTGCCAGCGGCGGCATCACGGCGGCGGATCTGGTGCAGCAGGCGCGGGATGCCGTCGGCCGTGTGCCGGCGGTGCCTGCGCCCCGGCCGCGGCAAAAATCCTATACCGGCCTGCTGATCTGGCTGTGCTCTATTGCCGGTATGCTGGCGGCAGGCGTCGGCTATTGCCTGTACTGCGGCTGGTGACCGGATGAATTTCCAACGCCCCGGAGGACTGTGCGTCCTCCGGGGCGTTTTCTGCGGAAAAACCGGTTGTCAAGGCTTGACGAAAGTGTTAGAATAAAGCGCTGAAAACGATTTCTACAGCGGGAGGTTACCTTTATGAGCACGATCAAAGATTTGAACCTGGCGCCGTCCGGCGAGCGGAAGATCCGCTGGGTGGAAGCACATATGCCTGTTTTGCGCGACATCGGCAGCGATTTTGCGCGGGAAAAGCCGTTTGCCGGTCTAAAGATCGCGCTCTCCGTGCATCTGGAGGCCAAGACGGCCTACCTGTGCCGCGTGCTCGAGATGGGCGGCGCGGAGATGCACGTCACCGGTTCCAACCCGCTGTCCACACAGGACGATGTTGCCGCGGCGCTGGCGGCGAAGGGCATGGACGTGCACGCTGTCTACGGCTGCACGGACGAGGAATATCAGGCGCATCTGCGCAGCGTGCTCTCCGTCGGACCGAATATCATCATCGATGACGGCGGCGATCTTGTGCACCTGATGCACACGGAGTTCACGGATCTCATTCCGCAGGTCATCGGCGGCTGCGAAGAGACGACGACGGGTATCCACCGCCTGCGGATCATGGACCGCGCCGGGACGCTGCGCTTCCCGATGATCATGGTCAATGACGCCGACTGCAAGCACCTGTTCGATAACCGCTACGGCACGGGCCAGTCCGTGTGGGACGGTATCATGCGCACGACGAATCTCGTCGTCGCCGGTAAATATGTGGTCGTGAGCGGCTATGGCTGGTGCGGCAAGGGCGTGGCCCTGCGCGCGAAGGGGCTCGGCGCAAAAGTTATCGTGACGGAAGTTGACCCCATCCGGGCGCTCGAGGCCGTCATGGACGGCTACGAGGTCATGCCGATGATGGACGCTGCCGCTATCGGCGACATTTTTGTGTCCGTCACGGGCTGCAAAGACGTCATCACGCTCGAGCACTGCGAGCGGATGAAAGACGGCGCGATCGTCTCCAACGCCGGACACTTCAATGTCGAGATCGACATGGAGGCACTCGATCGCTGCGCGGATGAAATCTATGAGGCGCGGCACAATATTGATGCTTACCGTCTGCCGAACGGCAAGACGATTTATGTCATTGCGCAGGGCCGACTGGTCAATCTGGCGGCCGGTGACGGGCACCCGGCAGAGATCATGGACATGAGCTTTGCCGTGCAGGCCATGAGCGCGGAGTATCTGGTGCGCACACGCGGCCAGCTGAAGCCGGGCGTCGTGTCGGTCCCCGCGGAGATCGATGATAACATTGCGCGCCGCAAGCTCAAGGCCATGGGCGTTTCCATTGACAGCCTGAGCTGCAGCCAGAAAGAATACCTCAACGGTTGATCTTTTGAGACCGGACGGAAAGGAGGGGCAGGGAGATGGACGATCAGAACCGGGAATACGAAGATTACGAGGCGCTGCACGACGAACTCTTTGCACTTCTGGATCAGCACAGGATGAAGGCGCTGAGCCAAAAGCTCGGCGAGATGAATGAGTTTGATATTTCCGAGTTTCTCGGTGAGCTGTGGGAGGACAATCCGCAGCGGATGGCCATGGTGTTCCGCATCCTGTCCAAGGAGATCGCGGCGGCCGTGTTTGCCAATCTTGAGGTCGAGGAGCAGGAGACGATCATCAACTCCATCACGGATACGGAGCTCGCCGGCATCATCGAAGAGCTGTACGTCGATGACGCTGTCGACATGATGGAGGAGCTGCCGGCCAACGTTGTCAAGCGTGTCATGCGCACGGCGACACCCGCCACGCGCAACCTCATCAACCAGTACCTGAAATATCCTGAAAACTCTGCTGGCAGCATCATGACGGCCGAGTTCGTGGATCTGAAAAAATACATGAGTGTGCGTGAGGCATTTGCCCGCATCCGCAAGATCGGCGAGGATAAGGAGACGATCTACGTCTGCTATGTCACGTCGGCCAAGCGCAAGCTCGAGGGCGTCGTCACGGTCAAGGATCTGCTGCTGTCGGATGACGATGTGATCCTCGAAGACATCATGGACACGAATGTCATCTATGCCTCTACGACCGACGACCAGGAAGAGGTCTCGGACATGATCTCTAACTACGACCTGATCGCGATCCCGGTCGTGGATAAGGAAGGCTGCCTCGTCGGTATCGTCACGGTCGACGATATCATCGATGTCATGGAGCAGGAGGCCACGGAAGACATCGAAAAGATGGCCGGTATCACGCCGTCCGATAAGCCCTACTCCCGCACGAGCGTCGTGGACATCTGGAAAAACCGCATCCCATGGCTGATGTTTCTCATGCTCTCGGCGACGTTTACCGGCATGATCGTCACGCATTTTGAGGACGCGCTGGCGACGCAGGTTGCGCTTGCGTCATTCATGCCCATGCTCATGGGCACGGGCGGCAACTCTGGCAGCCAGTCGTCCACGGCGATCATCCGCAGCCTGTCGCTGGGCGATACATCCCCGGCGGACGCGCTGCGCGTGATCTGGAAAGAGCTGCGTGTTGCATTTTTGTGCGGCATTTCACTGGCGGCGGCAAACTTCATCAAGATGCTGCTTGTTGACCGGCTGCTGCTGGGCAACACCGCCGTTACGATGTCGGTCGCGGCGACCGTCTGCTGCACGATCGTGTTCGTGGTCATGTTCGCAAAGGTCGTGGGCAGTTTGCTGCCGATGATCGCGGAAAAGATCGGTGTGGACCCCGCTGTCATGGCAAGCCCGCTCATTTCGACGATCACGGACGCCGTGTCGCTGCTGATCTATTTTTCCATTGCAAAAATGTTCCTGCATTTTTGACCTGCATACTGCAACGCCTCCGGAGAAACCGGGGGCGTTTTGCCATGGAAAAGCACTTGCATAATGCGTGGAAAATCATTATAATAAAGTGTCATATTTTGCGTATGACCACACTCACGAAACAGCGAGGTGCGCTATGAGATCAAACCTGAAAAGAGGGATAACGGCGCTGCTTGCCGTCGTTCTGCTGGCTGCAGCGCCGTGCACGTCGGCCTTTGGTGCGCAGACGTACTACGTCAATGACGGCGATAACACGCTGGCGCTGGCGGATGCGTATGCCATTGGCGCGGACGGCAGCACGGCGAAGCTGCCGGAGCGCGGCGTCTATGCCGCCACAGCGAGCGGAACGCAGCTGCTCGGCGGCAGCGAATATGAAAATGAGCAGCCGAATATTCCAAACGGCATCGTCCGCGTCGGCCTGGCATTCGGCTCGACGGCACTGGATGCGGTCCATCTGCAGATCCAGACCGGCTCCGGTTTCGCCTTCGGATATTATGACTCTGACCGTGTGTTCCGCTCCGTCGGCTCCACGGCGGAGAGCGCTGTCACCGTCGTCGCGGATACGAACGTCACGGCTGGGGACAGCACCTTCGGCGCTTATCATGTCCAGCTCGGCACCGCCTATGCAAGCTTTGATGCGGCGGAGGCGGCTGCCCGTGACCGCGGCGGCTATCCGGTGTTCTATAACGGAACGTACTATGTCCGCGTCGGCAGCTATACGACCATGGAAGCGGCGTCAAATTCGGCGGCAACGGCCTATGGCTCCGTTGTCTCCGGCGGCGCACGCAGCGTGCTGGTCGTGAAGGCCGGCACGGAGCAGATCCTGTTTGGCTTCGACTGCGGCTCGACATATTCGCTCTCGCTGGCACCGCAGAGCGGCAGCGGCGCTGCCATTACACAAGTGGCCGAGTGCAAGGATCGCAGCGGCACCCGCTCGTGCACATATTACGGCGACTTTCAGTTCTCCCGCCTCAGCACGCAGGACCCGCAAAAGCTCACGCTGGTGAATTTCGTTGGTCTGGAGCCCTATGTCAAGGGCGTCACGCCGTATGAAATGAGCAGCGGCTGGCCGCTCGAGGCGCTCAAGGCACAGGCGGTCTGCGCGCGCACCTATGTTGCCTCACATATGAACGGTTCGCCGGCAAACGGTTTTGACGTCACGGGAACGACGACCAGTCAGGTTTATTACGGTACGCTGGACGCCTCGGCCAACAGCGACCGCGCTGTGGATGAGACGGCGGGGAAGTTTGTCCGATATGAGGGCAAGCTCTGCGAGACGTTTTATTTTGCGGCGGACGGCGGCGCGACCGAGGACTCCGAGAACGTCTGGGTGACGGCGGTGCCGTACCTGCGCGGCGTTGTCGACCCGTATGAGACTGCCTCGACAGATCCCGGCTTCTACTGCAAAAGTTGGAGCACGACCATCTCCCGCGCAGCTGTCGGGGATGTCTCCATCACCTATACGCCCATCGGCAATGCCATGACCGTGACGGTCGGCGGCAAGACCTACAGCAAAGACGCCGTGCGCACGTTCCTGACGAGCGTCTGCGGTCTGCGCTATAACAGCCGCCACTTTACCGTGGAGTATGACGCTGCTATGGATGCTTATTTTGTCGTCGGCGGCGGCTATGGCCACAACTGCGGCATGAGTCAGTGGGGCGCCAAGGCCATGGCACAGGAACACGGCAAAACCTATGAGGAGATCATCAGCTTTTATTATACCGGAGCTTATGTAGCATGAAAAAATCAGATTTTTATTTCGACCTGCCGGAGGAGCTCATCGCGCAGACGCCGCTCGAGCGCCGCGATGCTTCCCGGCTGCTGACGCTGGATAAAACGACCGGCGCCGTTGCCCACCACCACTTTTACGACCTGCCGCAGTTTCTGCGCCCGAACGACTGCCTTGTGCTCAACGATTCGCGCGTGCTCCCGGCGCGCCTGCTCGGCCACCGCAGCACCGGCGGCGCGGTCGAGGTGCTGCTGCTGCGCGACCTTGGCGACGGCAAGTGGGAGTGCCTGACCCGACCGGGCCGAAAGACACAGCCCGGCACTGCGCTCTCGTTTGGCGACGGGGAACTGACCGCCACGGTCGTCGATGCGATCGCTGACGGCAACAAGATCGTGCAGTTTCACTATGACGGCATCTTTCTGGAGGTGCTCGAGCGGCTGGGCAAAATGCCGCTGCCGCCGTATATCAAGGCGGAGCTGCAGGACCAGGAGCGCTATCAGACGGTATATTCCCGCGAGCTCGGCAGCGCAGCCGCGCCGACGGCCGGCCTGCACTTCACGAAGGAACTGCTGCAGCAGGTCGCGGATATGGGCGTGAAGATCGGTTACGTTACGCTGCACGTCGGCCTCGGTACGTTCCGGCCCGTCAAGGAGGACGAGATCGAGGATCACCCGATGCACTCGGAGTTTTGCATCATCCCGGAGGAAACGGCGCGCATGGTCAACGAGACAAAGGCCAATGGCGGCCGCGTTGTCTGCATCGGCACAACGTCCTGCCGCACGGTCGAGAGCTTTGCGGATCCGGACGGAACGCTCCGCGCGCAGTCCGGCTGGACGGACATCTTCATCTATCCTGGCTACAAATTTAAGTGCATGGATGCGCTCGTTACGAACTTTCACCTGCCGGAGAGCACGCTCATCATGCTCGTGTCGGCGCTGGCCGGGCGGGAGCATATCCTCAACGCATACAAGATCGCCGTTGAAAACCGCTACCGGTTCTTTTCGTTCGGCGACGCCATGTTCATCGCCGATGGCCTCGATGCCGGCAGCGCTGAGTGAAGAAATGAAAAACAGGCCCGCGATCGCGGGCCTGTTTTTTTGCTGCCTCTGTTCAGTTTTGCGCAGCTTCAAATGCCTGCTGCAGATCGGCGATGATATCGTCGGGATCCTCCAGACCGACTGCCAGACGAATCAGACGATCCGAGAAGCCGGCGGCCTCGATCTCTTCTTTCGTGCACATGGAGTGCGTCATGGAAGCGGGGTACTGGATAAGCGTCTCGCAGTCGCCGAGGCTGACGGCCAGCGCGCACAGATGCACGTGGTTGAGCACTTTTTTGGCCTCCTCAAAGCTGCCCATCTCGAAGGAGACAACACCGCCGAACCGCGTCATCTCGCGGATAACCACGGCATGTCGCAGGCGATCCTGGATGCGAGGCATCTGTCCCTGCCCTATCCGGAGCAGGCGGGCGGTGTGTTTTTCTGGGTGCAGATCCCGGACACCGTGGATGCCGTCCTGCTCTGGAAGCGGCTGCGTCTGCAGGGCGTCAAGCTTATGCCGGGCACGGTGTTCAGTCTGACCGGCAGTGCGCAGCATTTTCTGCGCCTGAGCTATGTCGGCTGTCCGCTGGAGTTGATCCCGGAGGGCATTCACTGCATTGACCGGGAAATCGACTGGCTGCTGGAGCACCAAGCGGCGTCGGAAATTTAGTTGAGGTATCTTATTGCATATTTTGTGAACAAACATAGCGCCTTTTATGAACATTAGCACTCCACACTTGACAGTGCTAAAAAGCGCGCTATGATGAAGACGATCGATGAGGGAGGGCCTCCAGAGGGCCTCCGGAGATCAGGCATTGTTGTACAAACGGTAACAGAGTTCGCCAACGCGTGGAGTTTTTCCCCAGCGCCTACGAAAGGTATGAATGGAGGAATGACTTATGTTGCCGAGCATTTTTGGTGAAAACCTGTTTGATGATTCGCTGTACGATTTCTTTGATTTCGGCCGTATGATGCCGCAGGTCAGCAGTGAGCTGTATGGCAAGCATGCCAGAAATCTGATGAAGACCGATGTCCGCGAACTGGATGGCTCGTATGAGCTGGACGTGGATCTGCCGGGCTTCAAGAAGGATGAAGTGACGGTTGATCTGCAGGACGGTTACCTTACGATCAGCGCTGCCAAGGGTCTGGACAAGGACGAGCCCGATAAGAAGGGCAAGTTCCTGCGCCAGGAGCGTTACGCAGGCTCCATGAGCCGTAGTTTTTACGTCGGTGACGATGTGGAATCCGCAGATGTCTCCGCGAAGTTCGAGGATGGCATTCTGAAGATCAGCGTCCCGAAGGCTGCGAAGAAGGAGCTTCCGAAGCACACCACCATCGCGATCGAGTAACGCGCAGCAATGCACAAGCGCCCCGGCCATTTTGAACCGCCCCAGATTGTGCGGACAGCACAAAAAAGCCCCCTAAGTAGGGATATAAAGTATCAAGCAACATACTGGCGCCTCAACTCTAGAGGCGTCAGTTTTGTTTTTGACTGAATGCGTTGGTTATTGTAAAAGAAGATATAATCGTAAATCAGTTCTTTCGCTTGGGATAATGTCGCAATCTTTGTACGGTAAATGCACTCCGTTTTGAGGATGAAAAAGAAATTTTCCGCGAAAGCGTTGTCATATGGGTTTCCCCGTCTTGACATAGACGGTGTCATGCCGTATTGTTGAGTCAGCTTGAAGTATGCTTGGGAGGTATATTGAAAGCCTTGGTCACTGTGGAGTTGCAGCTCTGCGGTGACCTTTTCTTTTCTCTTTGCAGAGCGGATGGTATCCAGCACCAGCTTGGTACTTTGGTCCGAACCGGTCTTATACGCAACAATGCTGTTGTCATAGAGATCACGGATGATAGAAAGATACAGGAATTCTTGCTTGGTTCGGATGTAAGAAATATGATACTCGGCTCTCTCTACGCAATCATTGTCGGTCCGACGACACTGAAGGTGCCGCAGCATGAGATGACGCTTTCCGATTTTCACGTCCTCTGGTTTGTGCTCGGCATTGCCGTGATGCTGGGGCTGGAAGCGCTGAAAAAGCACATGCAAAAAGCGCCGGTACATTGACACACAAATCTGCCGGGAACGCTTGACTTGATGCGGCAATCTGTTAGAATAAGTAGGCAATCCCAACAGAAAGGCAAGCAAGCTATGTTTCAACTGATTTGCAAAGACGGCCATGCGCGCCGCGGCACGTTCACGACGCCGCACGGTACGGTGCAGACGCCGGTGTTTATGAATGTCGGCACGCAGGCGGCCATCAAGGGCGCGCTCTCGGCGGAGGATCTGGAGACGATCGGCTGTCAGGTCGAGCTGTCCAACACCTATCATCTGCACGTGCGTCCGGGTGATGAATTGATCCGCGACCTGGGCGGCCTGCACAAATTCATGACCTGGGACAGACCGATCCTGACCGACAGCGGCGGATTCCAGATCTTCTCGCTGGCGCAGCTGCGGAAGATCACGGAAGAAGGCGTCGCATTCAACTGCCATGTGGACGGCCGGCACATCTTCATGGGGCCGGAAGAGAGCATGCGCATTCAGGCAAACCTTGGCTCGGACATCGCAATGGCGTTTGACGAGTGCATCAAGATTCCGTCGCCCTATGATTATGTGAAAAACTCCTGCGACCGGACGTATCGCTGGCTGCAGCGCTGCAAGACGGCGCTCGCGGATTATACCGGCCGCGACGATGCGGTCAACCCCGGTCAGGTGCTCTTCGGCATCAATCAGGGCACGATTTTTCAGGATCTGCGCATCGAGCACATGAAGAAGATCGCGGACCTCGATCTGGCCGGTTATGCGATCGGCGGCCTTGCGGTGGGGGAGACGACGCAGGAGATGTACGATACTATCGCCGCCGTCGAGCCCTATATGCCGACTGACAAGCCGCGCTACCTGATGGGCGTCGGCACACCGGGGAACATTATTGAATCCGTCGCGCGCGGCGTGGACTTTTTCGACTGTGTCATGCCGGCCCGCAACGGCCGCCACGGACACCTGTTCACGTGGTCGGGCGTGATCAACATCAAAAACGAGAAGTATCAGCGTGATGAGCAGCCGATCGACCCGCAGTGCGACTGCCCGGTCTGCCGGCGATATTCCCGCGCCTATCTGCGCCACCTGTTCAAAGCGGAAGAGATGCTGGCCATGCGCTTTGCCGTGATGCATAATTTGTGTTTTTATAATACACTCATGCAGCGCATCCGCACGGCGATCGAGGCAGGGGAGTACGAGGCATTTCGGAAAAGTTACACATCCGTACTGGATATGCGCATTTAATGCTTGCATTTGCATAGCAAAACAGATATAATATCTTTATCTTTATACGGAGGTAAAACCATGGGAAGCTCTGGCGGATATTCATCCATTATCATGATCGTTCTGATGCTTGTCATCTTCTACCTGTTCCTGATCCTTCCGGAGAACAAGAAGAAGAAAAAGCTCAATGAAATGCGTTCCAATCTGAAAGTCGGTGACGATATCGTCACGATCGGCGGTATGATGGGCAAAGTCGTCCACGTCACGGACGACAGCGTGACCTTCGAGACCAGCGAAGATCAGGTTCGCATCCAGGTTGCCAAGTGGGCCATTTCCACGAACGCCCGCGCCGAGGCACAGGCTGCCAAGGAAGCGCAGGAGCGCAAGGCTGCCAAGCAGAAAGCGAAAGAAACGAAAAAGGAAGAGCCGAAGCACGAGGAGCCGAAAGGCCCCGAGGTGTAAAGCTGCTTTCGGAATGATTCACCCCCTGCAGGAATATGCTGTGATGCATACGTTCTGCAGGGGGTGTTTTTTTGAATACGGAACAAAAATGGCTGCTGATGCTCTCGCGCGCGGCGGCGGCCGGCTTGGTCGGACTTGGGCTCACGCTGCTGTTGAGCTGGCTGGCAGCGCTGGCGATGAATCACGATGTGCTGCCCGGCACGGACACGCGTCTCGCCGCGTGGGTATGCTGCGGGCTCGCGTGTCTTGCGGCCGGCGCGTTCTCGCCGCGGCCGGAGCAGGGGAGGACGCTTGGCGGAGCCATGACGTGGGCAGTGTGGGCGATCGGATATCTCATTCTGAAAGCGGCCGTCGGAGCACAGATTTTTTGCGCCGCTACCGCCGTTACGCTTCTGACCGCACTGGCGGCCGCAATTGCCGGTTCGTGCATTTTTCATAAAAAGTTACGAAATAGAACAAAGAAGAAAAAACGGAAACAGAAGAGATATTACGCTTCGTAATCAGCTGCTTGGTTTACATAATCGCGACGTGATTACCTATATATTGCGTATCAAGTGCGATGATTACCGAAATATAGTCACACACCGCTGGAAACACTGAGCATCTCCTCCTGCTCAGTTGCATGGTTTACATAATATTGTTAACATAATTTCTTGTCATAATAAACAAAAATGAACAAATTCTGACGAACTACTTGATAACATTTTCGATTTGTATTATATTATGTCTACAACGCATTATGTAAATTGTCATGTTATGAGCGCACGTTCATAAGCTGTCAGTGGTGATGAATGTGCGACATAACAGATTGCATGTGCGCCGGAAACAGGCCGCATCTCACTTTCCGCTGCCGCCGCTGATCGCGATTGGTATGGCGGCAGGTTATGTGATCGGCTGCTGCTTCGGCGCCAACGCTGCGCTGCCGGAGCCGTCGAATCCGGTTCTTTCGTTTTTGAGCAGCAGCGGCGCGGGCGGGACGCTGTACGGCGGCATGTTGCCAGAACTGTGCGTCTCGTGCGCCTATGGTTTTGCGTTTTTGCTGCTGTCTACATCTTATCTTGGCTATTTGCTGATATCGGCCGTTTTCGGCGTCAAAGGCTTTCTGTCCGCGTGTACGGCGGCGGCCTTCCTGAATTCTGGCTGCGATCATGCGTTTTGGCTCTCGTGCATTGCGGTCGGGCTGCCCGGTGTTTTTCTCGTGCCGGCGCTGTTTCTGCTCGGCACGCTCTGCGCGCAGATGTCTGTGCGTCTGCTCGAGCAGCGGCGCGGCCTGCCAGTCCCCGTGACATCGGAGCGGTATTCCCGGGAGCTGGCGCTCGTGTTCTGCCTGCTGCTGGCGGCTGCGGCCGCCGCGTGCTATGCGGTACCGTTCTTCACACGGCTTATTCTGTGACTCGTGGTCACTGTGGATGAAATCTGATTGGAAAGGGGGAAGTCGTCATGCGGGATTCCGACGGAATGGAATTGTTCGAATCCTATTTGCGCGACGTTAAGCGCTCCTCGCAAAACACGATTTCCTCATATCTGCGGGATATCCGCCAACTCAGCGAATATCTGCATGCACACACGGACGCCGATCTCGGCTCCGCGGAAGAGGAAGAGCTGTGTGAATACATCGACTGGATGCGCAGCAACGGCAAGTCCGTTGCCACGGTTTCCCGGGCAATCGCATCGCTGAAGAATTTCTATGGGTTTCTGCTCAATAATCACTATGTGCAGCATAATCCGACCGGCAAGCTCGTGCCGGATAAGGCCAAGCAGAAGCTGCCGCAGATCCTCTCGAGCAAGGAGGTCGAGCTGCTGCTGGCGCAGCCGGAGTGTACGGACGCCAAGGGCTACCGCGACCGCGCCATGCTTGAGCTGCTGTATGCGACCGGCATCCGCGTCAGCGAGCTGATCTCGCTGAACATCACGGATGTGAATCTGTCTGCAGGTGTGATCCGCTGCCAGGGCCGCGACAAGGCGCGCATGATCCCCATGTATCCGGCGGCCGTGCGTGCCCTTACAGAGTACATCAACTTCATTCGCCCGCAGATGATCGCAGCGCCGGATGAACAGGCGCTGTTCGTCAATGTCAGCGGGGAGCGGATGTCGCGTCAGGGCTTCTGGAAGCTCATTAAGAACTATCAGACCAAGGCTGGTATCGAAAAGACGATCACGCCGCACACGCTGCGCCATTCCTTCGCGGCGCATTTGCTGGAAAACGGTGCGGATATCCACGCCATTCAGGAAATGCTCGGCCATGCGGATATCTCCTCGACGCAGATCTATTCACATCTTGTCAGCAAGCAGCTCAAGGATGTTTACAACAAAGCGCACCCGCGTGCATAAATTGTGTGTTTTCAAGCGCTCCGGAAGGATCCGGGGCGCTTTTTCTTTGCCCGGTGGTTGCCTACAAGACAAAAAAATGCTATACTTATGAAGTTATCCAAAATGCACAATTTAATTGGGTATTTACTTGGAGTGATGCTTATGCGAATCCTGGGCGTTGACCCCGGCATTGCTACGGTCGGCTTCGCGGTGCTGGACGCGGAAAAGCGCAGCCAGCGGCTGCTGACCTGCGGCGTGATCACGACGCCGGCCAAAACGCAGCTGTCGAGCAGGCTCGACCAGATCTACCGCGATCTGAACGAACTCATTGCGCAGTTCCACCCGGAAGTGATGGCGGTCGAGGAACTGTTTTTCAATACGAATATCACGACCGGCATCGCCGTTGCCCACGGCCGCGGCATCATTCTGCTCTCGGGATATCAGGCCGGGCTGCAGATTTATGAATACACGCCGCTGCAGGTCAAGCAGGCGGTCGTCGGATACGGCCGCGCGGACAAAAAGCAGGTCATGGACATGGTGCGCCGCATCCTGTCTCTGCAGGCGGTGCCGAGGCCGGATGACGCGGCGGACGCCGTCGCCATTGCACTCTGCCATGCGCGCAGTGCCACATCTTTGATCCATCAACAGGAGAGGTTTGACCCATGTTCTACCACATAAACGGAGTCGTTACTGATATGGAACCGAATCTGGTCGTGCTGGAGTGCGGCGGCGTTGGCTATGCGCTCAACGCCAGCCTGAACACGATCAGCAGCGTCAAGACTGGCGAGCGCGTCAAGCTCTATACTTACGAGATCATCCGCGAAGATGCGCATGATCTCTACGGCTTTGCCAGCAAGAGCGAAAAGCACTGCTTTGAGCTGCTGCTCGCCATCTCCGGCGTCGGGCCGAAGGCGGCGCTGTCGATCCTTTCCTCCAACACACCGGATGGGCTGGCGCTGGCAGTGCTCAACGGCGACGAGAAAGCGCTTACGAGCGCGCCCGGCATCGGCAAGCGCATCGCACAGCGCATCCTGCTCGAACTCAAGGACAAGATGGCCAAGGAGAGCGCAAGTGTGGACTTTGCGGATCTGACGCCGGCGATGCCCGCGTCGGACGCGGCCTCGGCTGCGCGCAGCGATGCGATCGCCGGCCTGACCGTGCTTGGTTACAGCATGCCGGAGATCAATGCGGCGCTGCGCACACTGCCGTCCATCGAAGGCATGAGCGCGGATCAGATCATCAAGGCAGCGCTGCGCGCCATGATGCAGCAGTAAGCAGGGGAGGGAGCGTATATGAGCATCAGTTTTTCCGAGGACGCCCAGCAGGAGGTCGTTACCTCTTCCCGCGTACTGCCGGAGGATTCCGGCGAGGGTTCTCTGCGCCCACGGCTGCTGAAGGATTACACCGGACAGGAAAAAGCGAAAGAAAATCTGCAGGTCTGCATTGATGCGGCGCGTCTGCGCGGTGAGCCGCTCGACCACGTGCTGCTCTACGGCCCTCCGGGCCTGGGCAAGACGACGATGGCCGCCGTCATCGCAAACGAGATGGGCGTGAACATGCGCATTACCTCCGGACCGGCGATCGAAAAGGCCGGCGATCTGGCGGCGCTGCTGACCAACCTGCAGGAACATGATATTTTGTTTGTGGACGAGATCCACCGCCTCAACCGCGCGGTCGAGGAGATCCTTTACCCCGCCATGGAGGACTATGCGATCGACATCATCATCGGCAAGGGCCCGTCAGCCAATTCGATCCGGCTGGATCTGCCGCACTTCACACTCATCGGCGCGACCACGCGCGCCGGGCAGCTGACCGCGCCGCTGCGCGACCGTTTTGGCGTCAATCTGCGTCTGGAGCTCTACAGTCCGGCCGAACTGCAGAAGATCGTGGAGCGCAGCGCTGGAATCCTCAAGGTGGAAATCGACAGCGCCGGTGCATACGAGATCGCCTCGCGCTCACGCGGCACGCCGCGTATCGCCAACCGCCTGCTCAAGCGCGTGCGCGACTATGCGCAGGTGCGTGCCGACGGCGTCATCACGAAGGAAGTTGCCAACGCCGCGCTGCTGCGCCTTGAAGTGGACGAGATGGGCCTCGATGCGACGGACCGGCGCATGCTGCGCAGCATCATCGAGTTTTATCACGGCGGACCGGTCGGCTTGGAGACGCTTGCTGCCACGATCGGCGAGGAGGCCGTGACGCTCGAGGATGTCTATGAGCCGTATTTGCTGCAGCAGGGCTTCCTGACGCGCACGCCGCGCGGCCGCTGCGTCACACGCCGTGCCTACGAGCACCTTGGCCTGGAATATATCGGTCAGCAGGAGATCGATCTCTGAAAAAACGCGGAATGTCGCTGAAAACGTGCATTTTGTACAAAAATGTATTGACTTTTCAACGATTTTAGCTATAATTTGTTTTGTATGGTATTGGAGCTTGAAAGGCTATGATGGATGATTTCCAACTGTCCGATGCAGAGCTGCTGGCGCAGGTGAGCGCCGGGGACCCTGCCGCCGAGGAAGCGCTTGCCGAGCGCTACAGCCGCTTGGTGCGTATCTGCGCGCGGCCGCTGTTTCTCGCCGGTGGCGACAGTGAGGATCTCATTCAGGAGGGAATGCTTGGCCTGCTCTCGGCAATCCGGCAGTATGACCCGGCGTCCAATGTACCTTTCAAAGCTTATGCGGAAGTTTGCATCAGCAACCGCATTTACAGTGCCATCAAGTCTGCTTCCAGGCAGAAGCATTCTCCGCTCAACAGCGGCATTTCCCTAGACAGCATCCTCTCAGAAGAATCACAGACCCAGGCGTCCACCTATCCGGAAGCAAATTGTCGTGTTACTGAGGAGCAGGTTCTGGCCAGAGAGAGTGAACAAGAGCTATTATCCGCATTTACCCGGTACTTGTCAGCGTTTGAAGCGCGGGTGCTTCGGCTGTATTTGTCCGGCCTGTCCTATGCCGAAATGGCGGCCGAGACAAATAAATCCGAAAAATCCATTGACAATGCCGTGCAGCGGATCCGCCGCAAACTGGCGCGGCTCCCCAATTTCAGCGACTTCAGCAAGAGCTGAGCGCAATATAGCCGATAGGCAAGTTTTTCAAAAGAGAGGATTTATCATGTTCGAAGACAAAACGTTGAAGTGCAAAGAGTGCGGCGCAGAGTTCGTTTTCACCGCTGGTGAGCAGGAATTCTATGCGGAAAAGGGCTTCCAGAATGAGCCCCAGCGCTGCAAGGCCTGCCGTGATGCGCGCAAGAACGCCGCCCGCGGTCCCCGCGAGTTCTTCACTGCTACCTGCGCTGCCTGCGGCGGCGAGGCCAGAGTTCCGTTCGAGCCGAAGTCTGACCGTCCTGTCTACTGCAGTGAGTGCTTCGCGAAGATGAGAGAGCAGCACTAATCAGCAGATAAACTGGTTAAAATGATTGGGGCGCTTCGTGCGACCCAATCATTTTCTCACAAGCAAACTACCGGAGGTAAAAGTTATGTTTGAAATTTCCAGAGATACGATGATTTCGGAGATCCTGGCCAACGCGCCGGAGGCCATGCCCGTGTTCCAGAACATCGGCATGCACTGCCTTGGCTGCGCCATGGCCAGCGGCGAGACGCTGGAGCAGGCCTGCCTCGCGCACGACGTTGACCCGGACGCGTTCCTCGAGCAGCTGCGCACCTATCTGGAGAGCCTGTAAGAGATACAGACAAGGATCAAAAGCCGGCGGTATGCCGGCTTTTGGCGTTTCTGGGGAGAGATTTATGGATCACATTCGCCTGTCACCGCGGCTGCAAATGGTCGCGGACTTTGTGCCGCCGTGTGCCTGCGCTGCGGATATCGGCACCGATCACGGGTATTTGCCGGTCTGGCTGCTGCAAAACGGCGTCATTCAATCGGCGATCGCGGCCGACATTCATGCCGGACCGCTCGCCAACGCTCGACAGTCTGCCGCCGCCTACGATCTGGAGGAGCGCTTTCGGTTCGTGCAGGCGGACGGTTTGCAGTTTTCGGGCGCGCAAGCAGCAGACGTCATCACCATTTCCGGTATGGGCGGGGAGACGATCTGCGCGATCCTGGCGGCTGCGCCGTGGCTGCAGCAGCAGGGAAAACAGCTCGTTTTGCAGGCGCAGAGCAAAGTGCCGGAGCTAACGGACTGGCTCTGGCACAATGGTTTCACGATTGAGGACGCGGCCCTATGCCGCGACGCCGGGAAGCGCTATCTTGCCCTGCGTGTGCTTGGGCAAACGGCGGCGCAGACATATACGGTGGAGCAGCTGCTGCTTCGGCGCCGAGACCCGCTGTTGCCGGAGCACCTGAAGGAAGAGATCCGACGGCAAACGCATGCACGTGCCGGCATGGCGCATGCAAAGCAGACGCCGACGGCAGAACTGGCAGTGATCAATGCACAGCTCTCGCGGCTGCAGGCCTGCCTGAAGGAGGTACAGACATGGCAATCGTAAACGACATTTACGCTTTCTTAAACGAGATCGCGCCGGTACGGTATCAGATGGACTTCGATAACGCCGGCTTTCTGGTCGGTGACGGCGGCACTGCGGTGAAAAAGACGCTGCTGGCGCTGGACGTCACGGATGATGTGATCGCGGAAGCGGTCGAGCTGCGCGCGCAGCTCATTGTTTCGCACCACCCGCTCATCTTTACGCCGCTGCGGCACGCGACGACGGATGATCTCGCCGGACGTAAGGTGCTGGTACTGGCGCGGCACGGCATTTCCGCCATCTGCATGCATACGAATCTGGACATTGCCGACGGCGGTGTTAATGATGCGCTCATGGCGGCACTGGATGCGGAGGTCACGGGCGGTCTGGAACCGGCCGGTACGGCAGCTGACGGGAGCGCGCTTACCTGTGGACGCATCGGGAAGCTGAAGGGACCCATGACCATGGCGGAATTTCTGCCTTATGTTGCTGGACGCCTGTATGCTAACGGCCTGCGGTACGTGGACGGCGGGCTGCCGGTAGAAAGGCTCGCGGTCTGCGGCGGTTCCGGCGGGAATATGCTGGAGCTGGCGGCTGCAAAAGGCTGCGATACCTTTGTGACGGCGGATGTGAAGTACGACCGGTTTCTTGCAGCCAAGGAGCTCGGCATCAATCTGATCGACGCCGACCACTTCTGCACGGAAAATGTGGTCATCCCGGTCTTGCAGGCCAAGCTTCAGCAGCGGTTTCCGGCTGTTGCGTTCACCATCAGTCAGGTGCACCATCAGACAGTGCAGACATATTGTCCATAATGTATGCCGCCGGTATGCTGCCGGCGGTATATTCTCGTCCCAGACCTCATACAGTTTTGGTAAGACTGATGAGGAGAGGACGACAGAATGGACAATTCTTCAATTTACGCAGACATTGCCGCCCGTACCGGCGGGAATATTTACATCGGCGTTGTCGGCCCGGTGCGCACCGGAAAATCGACCTTCATCAAACGATTCATGGAAACGCTCGTGCTGCCGAATATCACCGATGAATATGTGCGGGAGCGCGCACGCGACGAGCTGCCGCAAAGCGGCTCCGGCCGGACGATCATGACCGCAGAACCGAAGTTCGTCCCGGAAGATGCCGTCTCGATCGAGCTGGACGCGTCCGTGCGCGCCTCTGTGCGGCTGATCGACAGTGTCGGCTATATGATCCCCGGCGCGAACGGTCAATATGAAAACGGGGAAGAGCGCCTGGTCACGACGCCGTGGTACGATCATGAGATCCCCATGCGCGCAGCGGCGGAAGAGGGGACACGCAAAGTTATCCGCGAGCACTCGACGATCGGCATCGTCGTCACGACCGATGGCAGCGTGACCGAGCTTGCGCGGGAGGACTATGCCGCAGCGGAAGCGCGCATCGTTGCAGAGCTGCAGGACATCGGCAAGCCGTTTCTCATCCTGCTCAACACGGCTGATCCGGCGGGGGAGGCTGCACAAACATTGGCCGCTCAGCTGCAGGAGCAGTACGATGCCGCTTGCCTGCCGGTCAACTGCCTAGAGCTGACGGAGCAGGATATTCTGGAGATCCTGCGCTCGGTCCTGTACGAATTCCCGGTCACGGAGGCCTGCTTCCGCATGCCGGAGTGGATGGACGTTCTGCCGCCCGGCAACGAGACAAAGCAGCAGCTCTATGCGCTGCTGCGCGAGCAGATGCCGTCGCTGCACCGCCTGCGTGACGCGCGGCGCGCGGCGCAGACGCTCGCAGACAGCGAGCTGCTGGAAACGGCAGACGTGGAAAACGTCTCTGTGGACACCGGGGCCGTTTGCTATGTGCTCTCATTTCCACGCGCGCTGTACTACAGCATCATCAGCGAGCAGGCGGGCGTTGCGCTGCGCAGTGACGGGGAGCTCATCTCGTTTCTGGCAGAAATGGGGCGCATCCAGGCCGACTATCAGCACATCCGTGGCGCGCTGGAGGACGTACGCAGCAAGGGCTACGGGGTCGTCATGCCGACATCCGGTGACCTGCAGCTGGCAGAGCCGGAGATTGTCCGCAAGGGCGGGCGCTACGGTGTCCGGCTCAAGGCCAGCGCCAAAGCCATTCATATGTTCCAGACCAATATCGAGACAGAGGTCTCGCCGGAGATCGGCGGAGAGAACGCCTCGAGCGAGATTCTTGGCTTCCTACTGCAGGGCTTTGACGGCGATGTCGAGCAGCTCTGGCAGTCCAACATTTTCGGCAAACCGATCTATACGATCGCGCAGGAAGGCGTGGAGGAAAAACTCAGCTGCCTGCCGACCAAAGCCGTCAGCAAGCTGCAGGAGACACTGCAGCGCGTCGTCAACGAGGGCAGCGGAACACTGATCTGTATTATTTTGTGACAAGAGCTCTGTCTGGCGTCCGGGAACCGGCTTGCAGACGCTTTTTTTGAGAATAGTAAATCGTTATAACAGGCATCCGGCAAAGCGCCGGATGCCTGTTTATGTTGCTTCTGTTCTTGATTTCAGGATTTGTGTCTTGAAATCAAGAATCATGATTATTCTTGAATTTGCACTGATGCAATGGTAAACTGTGGTCATGGAAGTCCCTCGAGTTTGTCTATGACGACGGCAGCCAGCCGTTCGCCATGATCTATAACGACGGCTCGGCCTCTGCTGTTACTGACGGAATGAGCACGTTAACTACAGGGGTGATTTCAAAATATACTGACGATTCATATGATAAGTCTTGGGGGCATATAGTCGGTACAGCTTTGTTTGATGCCGGCAGTTCTGCATTGACTAGCAACTCAGTCAGAGTGCCAAAAGTTACGGTTGGCCGCGGTAATATGAATGCAGTCTTCAGGGCTGGCCTTACAAAGATCAAAAGGCATCAGGCTAAACGTATGTCTAGTCGTGTAATGCGGAAAGGCTTTTTCTCTCTCGTCGTAGGCGGTGTGCACATGAGTGCATGGCGCGGAATTCGCCCATGGTGAACGTGATGCAATATAATATTGATTCAATTATCAGAAGCAAACCAGCATGGATTTTTTATTTACTCTTGATTCAAGCCTTAATTGTAATAATGGCAATTAAGGGTATGCAATTTGTTCTAAAAAAAGAAAGCAGTATTTTCGCGTGGAAGATTAAAGACAGGCCAAAGCATTGGAAGACTTACGATTTGATAGCGAAGGTGATTGTAACTGCGGGGTTGGCTTTCTTGGTCATCACTTACACGCTTCCATTTACGCTGGATATTCCACGTCTACTGACGGGAACGGAAGAGCGTGCGACAGTTATTATTGTAAGCGGGTATGACTACAGTAAAGAGAATGAGGCTGTTTTACCTCCTTTGGTGAGAGTACAAAATGTAGAAGATGAAACGGAGTTTAGAGTGTACCTTTTCCATGGTGAGATAGACGCAGGAGAATACATACAAATTGAATATCTTCCGCATTCAAAGCATGCACGAGTAATCCAGAAAGATGGATAAGTGGTCATTATGATGCGTACAACCGTCAGCACACAACCACAGATCATCGTCGTTGTCTGCTGTATCACGCTGCGTCTTTGTGTATATCGGCGGACGGTGCAGTAGATTTTTTCTCAAACCGGCAAAAACGACGGGGATTCCGGCTTGTGTTTTGTGTAAGGTTTGCGTTGTTTTCTTCACAATGCTGTGGTAAACTATGGGCAAGAATTCTAAAGAAAACGAGGGATGTTTATGAAGGCACTTTCCAAAATTGCTGCCGGCGTGAGCCCGTCCGCAACGCTGGCCGTCAGCGCCCTGGCCAAGAAGATGAAAGCAGAAGGCAAGGATGTCATCGGCTTTGGCGCCGGTGAGCCCGATTTTTCCACGCCAGACCGCATCAGTTATGCCGGCGTGCGTGCGATCTGCGACGGAAAGACACGCTATACCCCGGCGGCCGGTATGATCGAGCTGCGCCAGGCGATCTGTGACCGCACCAAGGCGGACTACGGTCTGGAATACGAGGCTACGCAGGCGGTTGTCGCCAGCGGCGCCAAGCACATGGTCTACATCGCGCTGGCCGCGCTGGTTGATCCGGGTGATGAAGTGATCGTTCCGGCCCCGTACTGGGTCAGCTATTATGAGATGGTGCGCCTATTCGGCGGCGTGCCCATTGTTGTCAATGTCAGCGAGGAGCAGGGCTTCCAGCTCACGCCGGAGCAGCTCGAGCAGGCCATCACGGATAAGACCAAGGCCATCATCCTCAATAACCCCTCCAATCCGACCGGCGCTGTCTATCCGAAAGAGGCGCTCAAAGCCGTCGCCGATGTCTGTGTCAAGCATGACCTGTATATCATCTCAGATGAGATCTATGACAAGCTTGTCTACGACGGCGTGCCGTTCACCAGCGTCGCCGCGCTCAGTGACGAGATCAAGGCGCACACGATCCTCATCAATGGCGTCTCCAAGACCTATGCCATGACCGGCTGGCGCATCGGCTATGCACTGTCCCCGGCGCCGGTGGCCAAAGCCATGACCAATTACCTCAGCCATTCGACCGGCGCACCGGGCACCATGTGCCAGTGTGCGGCCATCGAGGCGCTCTCCGGCCCACAGGACGAGGCAGAGCAGATGCGCCAGGTGTTTGAGCAGCGTCGTGATCTGATCGTGCGCCGCATCAATGCCATGCCCGGCGTCAGCTGCCTGAAGCCGAGCGGCGCGTTCTACGTCATGATGAATCTGGAGCAGATCATCGGTAAGCAGATCGATGGTCAGGTCATCGGCAGCGGTGATGACTTTGCAAAGCTGCTGCTGAAAAAGAGCCTGGTTGCTGTTGTGCCGGGCAGCGGCTTTGGCGTGCCGAATTTTGTGCGTCTGAGCTATGCGATCTCGACGGAAAATATCGAGACCGGCATGGATCGTCTGGAGGCGTTTTTGAAGCAGCTTCAGTAAACCGATATTTATGAGGCGCGTGGGCCGACCGCGCGCCTCTTTTTCTATGCCTTGGTTGACGCGCCGGGCACAAAATGGTATCCTGAGGGCATGTCATAAGTGCCCGTCCCCGCCGCATACCATAGCAAGAGGGGGGGAGCGCCGTGACAAAGTTACTCTATCAACGGATCCTGGTCGTGCTGTTGGCATTGATCGTGGTGTTCGGCGGCTGGTTTGCTGCCGACTGGCAGCTCCGGCGCGCGGAAGCGACAGCGAATTGGACGAATACAAAGCAGGTTCTGATCCTTGACGCCGGTCACGGCGGGGAGGACGGCGGGGCAGTGGCACCAAACGGGACCGTGGAGGCAGATGTGAACCTGCAGATTGCGCTGAGAGCCCGTGCAATTGCGGAACTGACCGGCGTTGAAGTCGTCATGACACGCGACAGCCCGGACATTGCCTATCCGGACGATGCCACTACGATCGCCGAGCGGAAAAAAGCCGACCAGCACCAGCGCGCAGAGCTGATTCGCAGAACAGACAATGCCGTGCTCATCAGCATCCACCAGAACTGCTATCCGGATCGGAAGCCGTCGGGTGCGCAGGTGCTGTACGCAGCAAGCACCGGCAGCGACACGCTCGGCGCGCTGATGCACGATAATCTCGTCGCGTATCTTGACCCGCAAAACCGGCGCGTCGCAGCACCGATCTCGGATAAGATCTACCTGATGCGCGAGGTGAAATGCCCCGCAGTGCTGGTCGAGTGCGGCTTTTTATCCAACGAATCCGAGTGTGCAAAGCTCAAGGACGGCGGCTACCAGACAAAACTGGCGGCTGTGATCATCGCATCCTACTTACAATACCGGCAGTCACTGCCGCAAACAGGAATGGTTACATGAAAGCAAAATCGAGTACAAAAACCGTCTTTTATTGCTCGGAATGCGGCAATGAGACAGCAAAATGGATGGGGCAGTGCCCAGCGTGCGGCGCGTGGAACACGCTGGTTGAGGCACCGAAAGAACTCAAAATGGCTCTCGGCACGCGTGCCAAGCGTATCGCGCAGCCAAAGCTGATCTCAGAGTTGGATGCCGAGGAAGAATTGCGATTTTCCACAGGGATCGGGGAGTTTGACCGCGTGCTCGGCGGCGGCGCCGTGCGCGGCTCGCTGGTGCTGGTCGGCGGTGCGCCCGGTATCGGCAAATCTACGCTGCTGCTGCAGCTCTGCGGCCGCATCAGCGAGCAGGAAACGATCCTTTACGTCTCCGGCGAAGAGAGTCAGCGCCAGCTGAAAATGCGCGCGCAGCGCCTCGGCGTTGATCATGGCAGCATTTATGTGCTGGCCGAAACGGATCTGAACATCGTTCTGTCTACGATCGATGACCTGCAGCCGACCGTCCTGATCGTCGACTCCATTCAAACCATGTACGACGCCGAGACAGCCTCGACGCCCGGCAGCATCAGCCAGGTGCGCGAGTGCACGATGCGCATCATGCGATCAGCCAAAGACAGCGGCTATACGGCGTTCGTTGTCGGTCATATCAACAAGGAAGGCAGCATTGCCGGCCCGAAAGTGCTCGAGCACATGGTCGACTGCGTGCTGTACTTTGAGGGTGACCAGAGCATGTCTTACCGCATTTTGCGGGCGGCAAAAAACAGATTCGGGTCAACAAACGAAATCGGCGTCTTTGAAATGGAAGATTCCGGACTTCGCGAGGTGACAAATCCGTCAGAAATGTTACTATCTGGGCGTCCGACCAATACGCCCGGCACCTGTGTCGTCGGTGTCATGGAGGGCTCGCGCACGGTCCTGGCCGAGGTGCAGGCACTTGTCACACCGTCGGGCTACAGCGGCGCACGCCGAAACGCCAACGGCATTGACTATAATCGCGCCATGCTGTTGCTGGCTGTGCTGGAAAAGCGCGCCGGTTTTTCACTGTCGAGCTGTGATGCGTACATCAACGTTGTCGGCGGCCTGCGGCTGGACGAGCCGGCAACAGACTTGGCGGTCATTCTGGCGATCGCATCGAGCTACAAGGATCTGCCGGTCGGCAGCGATCTGGCTGCCGTCGGTGAGGTCGGCCTGTCTGGAGAGATACGCTCTGTGAGCCATTTGAATCAGCGCCTGTCCGAGATTGCACGGCTGGGATTCCAGCGCTGTATCATCCCGGCGCATGTGCGCGACGATGTGCAGAAGCAAAACGGCCTGCAGACGATCCCGGTCAAGAACATTCGCGAAGCGCTCAAGGCTGTGTTTGGTGCGTAAACCTTTTTGATTGCCGCTGCGAGAAAGCATGTGCTAAAGAATTAAGAATATGACGAGGAAACCGCCGGAAGGCTTGGTTACGGCTTTTCGGCGGTTTTCCCTCCTCTAAATTCGGCAAAATTTTTATTTTGCCGAATTATTTGTGGATTTTGTCAATAGACACTGCCCCATACTTCTGGTATGCTCTTATTAGAATTTGAGGTGTTGGCTATGGATTATTCAGATGCGCCGCAGGTGCTGCGCGACTTTTTGGCTTATCACGAAACGATTTGCGGACACTCCAAGGCGACGGTCGACCAGTATTATCTTGATCTGCGGATGTTTTTGCGATTTCTGAAGCTCGACCGTGGGCTCGCACCGCGCACAGCGGAATTGGACGAGATCTCCATCGCAGACGTTGATATTTCCTTTCTGCGCACAGTGACGCTCACGGAGGTTTACAGTTTTCTGGCCTATCTGTCGCGCGACCGCGTCAAGCAGCCGAATGCGCACGAGCTGGAATACGGTCTGAGCGCAAACTCCCGTGCACGCAAAATTGCGGCGATCCGTAGCTTTTTCAAATACCTGACCGTGAAAGCGAAGCTGCTGGAGGAAAACCCGGTGCAGGATCTCGACTCTCCGAAGATCCCAAAGACGCTCCCCCACTATCTCACACTGGAAGAGAGCAAGCGGCTGCTGTCCGTCGTGGATGGGAAAAATAAGGAACGAGATTATTGCATCCTGTGTATTTTTCTCAACTGCGGTTTACGTATCTCAGAACTGGTCGGTTTGAACCTGCAGGATGACCACGGCGACAGCCTGCGCATCCTCGGCAAAGGCAGCAAAGAGCGTGTTGTTTACCTCAACGACGCCTGCCGCGAAGCGCTCGACCGCTATCTGGCCGTACGCAGCGAGATCGCACCGCCGCGCACGACAGCCATGTTTCTCTCCAACCGACGCACACGCATCAGCTGCGACTCTGTACAGGTCATGGTCAAGAAAAACCTGACCCGCGCGGGACTGGATGCCAGCCAGTACTCCACGCACAAACTGCGGCATACGGCGGCCACACTCATGCTGCAAAACGGTGTGGATGTGCGCACGCTGCAGGAGGTGCTCGGCCATGAGCACCTGAACACCACGCAGATCTATACGCACGTAGACAATGATCAGCTGCGCACGGCGGCGGCGGCCAACCCGCTGGGAGAATTCTTCCCTGACGAGAATACGGCGAAAAAAATCTCCGATTCCTGAAAACAGGGATCGGAGATTTTGCTTTCTTATTTGGATTTGACCTTCGGCAGGTAATCGCGGACGCGATGATGCGGCTTATCGAAGCCGAACGCGCGGATCGCCATCAGCAGCGTGCCGAGCGCGGCGGCGCTATCCAGAACGGCGGCGAACCACAGCGTGCAGTAGCCGAGCTCTGCCATCACCAGCAGCAGGACCTTCACAACAACGCCGATCGCCAGATGCTCGCGGCAGATGCCCTCGACCCAGCCGGCCGTCTCGATTGTCTCTGGCAGCAGGTACGGATCCTGGCTCGTGAGCAGGATATCGGCGTCAAACCGCTCGTTGCTCTCCTCCGGAATCACGCAGGCGTCCAGATCTGCGGACGAGTGCTCCGGATGTGCCGTGCAGCGGCGGTCATAATACAGCAGCAGTTCCCCGTCGCTCAGGTTATCGACTTGCTGCGACAGGATCTGCTCTTTCTCCTGTCCGCTGCATTTGCAATAGAGATGGTCTGCCTTGAGTTCCTTTGCGTTCTCGGCAACGGAGTCGTTGCTGGCGTTGCTGAAGAGCGTGATCGTATGCACGCCCAACGCACGCAGCTCTTTGAGCGCGGGCTTCGTATCCGACTGCACAACTTCCTGCAGCAGGATCTTGCCTGCATACTGCTCACCGACGGATACATAGACCACATAGCCGTCGGTCAGGTCTGCGTCCGGGATGTCCACACCCTTGAGGATCATCAGCTCTCGTGTGCCGACGCAAACACGGGTCGATTCAATATAGACCTCCACACCGCTCTCGGGAATATCCACCGCGCGGGAGAGATACTGCGTGAGGATGGGGCCATTATAGGCAGCGCAGATCGCGCGCGCCGTGCGGCTGTCCGAGCAGGACTCCGCATTGGCCGCCAGCTGCAGCAGCGCTTCCGGCGTCAACTGGCTGGATTTCACGCTGATCACTTTCGGGAGCTGGCTGTCCCCTTCCCCTTCATCGACCGCAACTGCACGCACGGCATTGAGCGCGCGCATGCTGCGGCAGCTGCGAAACAGTACATCGCAGCGGTAAGCACCGTTGACGGCGCTGTACCACACCAGCGGCACGGAAATAAGCAGCGCACACGGCGTAGAAAGGAAGAGCACGATCATGGCGGCATGAATTGCCCGGGAAACCGTCGCAATTTTGAGCACGATCTCCAGCACGGCAACCAGCACCGCAATGCACAGACCGGCCGGTGCAAGATAGCCGATCCACTTGGGAGCGGCGATTTCGGCCGGAGAATGGATCTCACCGCCGACGGCGGCCTCCAGCGTTTTCTTCGCGTGGACCGTGACGACCGCGATCAGGATCGAAACGACCCGGTACACGAGCAGAAAAACAGCGGCGTCCACCGGCTGTCCGACCGCCATGGTACCGATTACGCACACGATCACGATCACTGCGGGCCGGAACACCTGCCGGTTGAGAATGCAGGTAATTGCAGCCGCAAGGTAGTCATATCCGGCGGCAAGCACGGACAGGACCAAAAGCACGTAGCGCAGCACAGTGCTGTGCACAAGCGCGCCGACGATGCACAGGATCAGCGCCGCCGCAAGACGCACGATCAGCACCAGATCCAGCCTCGTTTCCGGAAACAGGCGCAGTGTTTTCCAATCATAATCCGGCCGGTCGGCAGCAAAACAGCTTGCAGACAGCCGCGTCAGAAGTTCCTGAAAATTCATGGGTGTTCCCCCTGTTCAGACTGAGCAGTGTGTCAGACGGCAGCTCAGGCTTTTCCGTCGCAGCCGAGCACATCGACGATCTTGTGCTTGACGAGCTGCTTGATGTTTTCACGTGCGGGGCCGAGATACTTTCTCGGGTCAAACTCTGCCGGGTGCTCAGCAAGATACTTGCGGATCGTGCCGGTCATGGCCAGACGCAGGTCAGAGTCAATATTGATCTTGCACACGGCCAGACGTGCCGCCTGACGCAGCTGATCCTCCGGCACGCCGATCGCACCGGGCATATCGCCGCCGAACTCGTTGATCATCTGTACGTATTCCTGCGGTACGGACGATGAGCCGTGCAGCACGATCGGGAAGCCAGGCAGACGCTCGGACACTTCCTCGAGAATGTCGAACCGGAGCTGCGGCTTCGTGCCGGGCTTGAACTTATAGGCGCCGTGGCTCGTGCCGATGGCAATTGCAAGCGAATCGCAGCCGGTGCGCTCGACGAATTCCTGCACATCCTCCGGGCGCGTATAGGACGAATCCTCGGCCTTGACCTTGACATCGTCCTCAATGCCGGCCAGCGTGCCGAGCTCCGCCTCCACGACGGCGCCATGCGCGTGCGCATATTCCACGACCTGGCGCGTCAGCGCGACATTCTCCTCAAACGGCTTGGAGGAAGCGTCGATCATGACAGAAGAAAAACCGTCATCGACGCAGGCCTTGCACAGCTCGAACGAGTCCCCATGGTCCAGATGGAGACAGATCGGCAGACCGGTCTCGATAACGGCAGCTTCCACTAGCTTGACCAGGTACGTACGGTTGGCATACTTGCGCGCACCGGAAGATACCTGCAGGATCACCGGCGCATTGCACTCCTTGGCAGCCTCCGTAATGCCCTGAATGATCTCCATATTGTTCACGTTGAAGGCACCGATGGCATAGCCGCCCGCATACGCTTTTGCAAACATTTCCTGAGAAGTTACAATCGACATTGACAAGTCAACTCACTTTCATATAATATAGAGAACGTCAATATGATGCAAAACAGATAATCGATTTAATTTATTTTACACATGTTTTTAGATAATATCAATAGCGGAATTCAATGTTTCAGTAAAATCTATCAATTCTTTGAATTTGTGGAGGTGCGTTATGTCCGGTGAATTGAGAGGCGCGTGTATCTTTGGGCAGTCCGGCGGGCCGACTGCAGTCATCAATGCCAGCGCCTACGGAGTACTCAAGACTGCGTTGGAATCCGATGCCATTACCAACGTTTACGGTGCGGCCCACGGCATCCGCGGCGTTCTGGATGACCGCCTGTATGATATCGGCCAGGAGGAACCGGACGAGCTCCGCCTGCTGCTGCACACGCCGTCGTCGGAGCTGGGCTCCTGCCGCTACAAAATGGCGGACCCGGACGCGGACGATACGGATTACCGGCGTATTCTGGAGATCTTTCAGAAATACAACGTGCGCTATTTCTTCTATAACGGCGGCAACGACTCCATGGACACCTGCAACAAGATCAGCCGCTATATGCAGGCGCACGATTGGGACTGCCGCGTGATGGGCGTGCCCAAGACCATTGACAATGACCTCTTCGGTACCGACCACTGCCCAGGCTTTGCCAGCGCCGCCAAATACATAGCGACCTCCTGCATGGAAGTGTCCAAGGACTGCCGTGTATATGACACCGGCACGATCACGGTCGTGGAGATCATGGGCCGCCACGCCGGGTGGCTGGCCGGCAGCGCCGCGCTGGCATCGGCCTGCGGCTCCGGGCCGGACCTGATCTATCTGCCGGAAGTTGATTTTGACATGGAGCAGTTCCTTGCGGATGTGCACCGCATCTATGAGGAGAAAAACAACGTTCTTATCGCCGTTTCCGAGGGCATCCACTACGCGGACGGCTCGTTCGTTTCCGAGGCCAAGGCCTCTGCGACCGACGGCTTCGGCCATGCGCAGCTTGGCGGTCTGGCGGCGCGTCTGGCGCAGGTGATCAAAGAGCGCGAGCACGCCAAGGTGCGCGGCATTGAACTGTCGCTGCTGCAGCGCGCGGGCGCGCATCTCGCCTCCCAGACGGATATCGATGAGGCGTTTGCTGCCGGCAAGATGGCCGTCGAGGCAGCACTTTCCGGCGAGACCGGAAAGATGGTTGCGTTTGAGCGCGTGATGATGGACGGTCAGTATACCTGCCGCATGAAGCTCATTCCGCTCTCCGATGTTGCGAACTATGAAAAGAAAGTCCCGGTGGAATGGATCGTGCCGGAGGGCAACAACGTCACGCAGGACTTTATCGACTATGCCCTGCCGCTCATTCAGGGCGTGCCGGAGATCCCGCTGGAAAACGGCCTCCCACGCTATGCGCGGCTGAAAAAGGTGCTTGCAGAATAAGCAAAACGCAGAGTCGGCGAAAAATCGCCGGCTCTGTTCATTTGTGCTGTTCAAGTGCAGGAAAATATGATAAACTAATACATTATCTATTGTAACGAAGGAGTTTCCAAAATGATCACTGTTGATGACCTCTCGCTGCAGTACAGCGGCGCCCCGCTGTTTTCCAAGGTGAACCTGCAGTTTACCCCCGGCAACTGCTATGGCATCATCGGCGCCAACGGCGCCGGCAAATCCACGTTCCTGAAGATCCTCTCCGGTCAGCTCGAGCCGAGCACCGGCAACGTCTATATCGACCCCAAGGCCAGAATGTCCGTCCTCAAGCAGGATCAGACCATGTACGATGCCTATACCGTCATGGACACGGTCATCATGGGTAACCAGCGCCTGTACGACTGCGGCAAGGAGAAGGACGCCATCTATGCCAAGGACGAGATGACGGATGAGGACGGCATTCGCGCCTCCGAGCTGGAGGAGGAGTTTGCCGATCTCGGCGGCTGGGAGGCGGAGTCGGATGCGTCCCGCATCCTGCAGGGCCTCGGCGTCGCGCCGGAGCATCACGAGACCATGATGTCCGACATGGATCCGCGCCTGAAGGTCAAAGTCCTGCTGGCGCAGGCGCTCTTCGGCCACCCGGACATCATCCTGCTCGACGAGCCGACGAACAACCTCGACCTTGCGAGTGTCGTCTGGCTGGAGGATTTCCTGATGGATTACGACGGCACGGTGCTCGTCGTGTCGCATGACCGCTATTTTCTCAACAACGTCTGCACGCACATCGTCGATATCGACTACGGCAAGATCAAGATGTATGTCGGCAACTATGACTTCTGGTACGAATCCAGCCAGCTCATGCAAAAGCTCGTCAAGGACCAGAACAAGCGCGCCGAGCAGAAAATTCAGGAGCTGCAGACCTTTATTGCCCGCTTCTCCGCCAACAAGTCCAAGTCCCGGCAGGCGACATCCCGCCGCAAGCTGCTCGAAAAGATCTCCGTTGAGGACATGCCCGCCTCCAGCCGCCGCTATCCGTGGGTCGGCTTCAAGGCCGAGCGCGAGCCCGGCAAGGACCGTCTGTTCGTGACGGACATCAGTAAGACCGTCGACGGCGAAAAGCTGCTCAACCACGTGAGCTTCATTGTCGGCAAAGAGGACAAGATCGCCATTCTCGGCAAGAATGAGCTCGCCGTGACGATGCTCTTCAAGATCCTCATGGGCGACGAGGAGCCGGACGAGGGCACGGTCAAGTGGGGCGTTTCGACCACGCAGGCCTACTTCCCGAAGGATCACAACAGCTATTTTGAAAACTGCGACTATGACCTCATCGACTGGATGCGCCAGTTCTCTACCGATAAGCGTGAGAGCTACCTGCGCACGTTCCTCGGCCGGATGCTGTTTTCCGGCGACGATGTCTATAAGCAGGTCAAGGTTTTGTCCGGCGGCGAAAAAGTGCGCTGCATGATCTCGAAGATGATGCTCTCGGGGGCCAACTTCCTCGTGTTCGACCAGCCGACGAACCACCTCGATCTGGAGAGCATTGCGGCGCTCAATAACGGCATGGCTGCTTTCCCCTACAATATTATCTTCACGAGCCACGACCACCAGCTCACGCAGACGGTCGCCAACCGCATCATTGAGATCACGCCCGACGGCATCATCGACCGCCGCTGCACGTACGACGAGTATATGCACATCGCGGGTCAGGAAGCGGAATAAACTATGGAGCAGCTTGCAAAAAACCAACTGCATACCGCGCAGATCACGGGCTATACGTCCGACGGCGCGGGTGTGTGCCACATCGCCGGCCGCGCCGTGTTCGTGAAAGGCGCGCTCGCCGGCGAGACGTGGCAGGTCCGTATCCTGAAGGTGACGGCAAATGCCGTCTATGGCAAGGCAGAGCAGTGCCTGTCCCCTGCCCCGGCGCGCACGCAGCCGCCCTGCCCGGTTTACCGCACCTGCGGCGGCTGCAGCCTGCAGCATATGGACTACGACGAGCAGCTGCGCATGAAGCGCCAGCGCGTCACCGATGCGCTCACGCGCATCGGTGGCGTTTCGATGCCGGTACAGGACATCATCGGCATGGAATATCCGCTCTGTTACCGGAACAAGGCGATCTACGCCGTCGGCACAAAAGACGGCCGCGTGGTCAAGGGCTTTTACCGCGCGTCCAGCCATGACATTACGCCTGTGGAGCAGTGCCTGCTCCAGCTCCCGCTCGCGGACAAGGCGGCGCAGGCGGTCTGCGACTGGATGGATCTGCGCGGCGTTGCGCCGTATGACGAAGCCACAGGCCGCGGCACGGTGCGGCATCTGTTCACGCGCTGCGCCATGCACACGCCAGACGCTGTACTGTGCATCGTCTCTGCGCGTGGGTTCGGCGCGCAGACGGACGACCTGATCGCCTACCTGCGCGAGCACTGCCCGGAGCTGACCGGCATCGTGCTCGATGTCAACAAGCAGAAAGGCAACGTTGTGCTCGCGGGAGATTTCTATCCGCTCTGGGGAAAGCCGGAGCTGACCGACCGGCTCTGCGGGCTGACGTTCGCGCTCTCGCCGCAGGCGTTTTATCAGGTCAATCCCGTGCAGGCCGAGCGGCTATATGAGCGCGCGGTGGAATACGCCGTCAACGCGCCGACGGATCAGGTGTTGGATCTGTACTGCGGCGCCGGGACGATCAGCCTGTGCCTGGCGCGAAAGGCCGCGCACGTCATCGGGGCTGAGATCGTGCCGGAGGCGATCGAGAACGCACGCCGCAACGCAGAGCGAAACGGTATTGAGAATGCGGAGTTTCTTTGCGCCGATGCAGGCGCCGCAGCGGCGGAGCTCGCCCGGCGCGGTGTCCGGCCGGACTGCATTGTGGTTGATCCCCCGCGCAAGGGCATGTCCCCGGAAGCCATCGACGCGATGGTGTCCATGCAGCCGCCGCGGATCGTGTATGTTTCCTGCGACCCGGGCACGCTCGCGCGCGACGTGAAGCTGCTCACGCAGCGCGGCTACACGCTCACGCAGGCGCTGGCCGTGGATATGTTCCCGCAGACGCCGCATGTGGAAACGTGTGTATTATTGTCCAAACTTCAAGGCGAGGAACACATTGAGACAGATATCTCGCTTTCCAAACGAGAAATCGGTGCTCAGCCATGAAGCGGTTTGCAGCAAGAATTCGAAGAAAATGGGAAAAATCCATATCGAAAGGCTTCGCAGTGTTTCTTATTGTTGCCGGCATCCTTTTAGGAACGGTTTTTACTGTCGGAGAGTTTTATTGGACAAAGCCGATTGAGAAAACGGATGCTGTCCACGTAAATGCAACATTTGCTTCGTATCAAAAGCACTACCGCCGTCATAATTTGAGCAGTTTGACACTCTGCTTTTCTGATTATGAACCATTGTCAATTGACAACGCATGTTTCACAAGCGACGTGCTGAATCACATTGAAAATATGGTGCCAGGTACTATTTTGGAGCTGTATGTGCATCCAAATAGCGACACAATTTTGGAAATGGTGTGCGGCGGGAAAGTTATTCTTGACTTTAATCAGGCAGAACGGCGGCTGACAACTAAGAGAGTATCCTTCCTGATACTCGGCATCTTCATGTACACGGCGGCTGCATTTGGCGTTGTTAAGCTGATAAGAAAAGAAGTCTATTAATATATATCAAACGAATCGTACGAAAAAGCACATGGTGCACCCATTGGGTGCACCATGTGCTTTTTGAGAGGGGGAAGGAATGGATGTAAAAAAGAAAGGGCGTTCAGGTTAGGTTGGCTCACACGGCTTCTGCCGGCTGTGCAGCGATTTTGTTCTCCGGAAGCTCCTTTTCTGCCGGCTGTGCAGCGATTTTGTTCTCCGGAAGCTCCTTCTGCGCATCCAGATACTTCTGGTAGCCGTCGGAGATCTTCTGCTTGCTCATGAGCGTGAGCGGGACGAGCACGACGAGGCACACCAGCGCGCCGGGCCACAGCGGCGCCGCACCGAAGGGACTGCCGGCAAAGAACCAGACGGCTGCCGTCAGGCCGCCAAGCAGCATCGACCAGAAAGCGGAGCGGCTGTTGACGCGCGGCCAGACCAGCGCGGCGAGCAGGACAATGCCGACGATCGAGCGGATCTGGAATGCGCCAAGCATCTGGTTGAGGATGGACTTTGCGCCCAGACCGAGCCAGGTGCCGAGAACACCGGCGATCACGATCACGACGTAGGAAAAGCGCATCTGCTGCTTTTCCGTTGCGTCCGGCTTGATCACGACGCGGTAAAAATCCTTGGTAAACGTGCCGGAGATGACCATCAGCAGAGACGGCGCCGTTGACCAGATCGCAGCGATGATGGCCATGCTGACAAGGCCGCTGTACACCGGGCCGATGCTGTCCGCCATGCGGTAGAGGGCATTGCTGGCAGAAATGCCCGGCATGGTCGCCTTTGCGCAGATGCCGATCATGGCGGGCATCAGCGCGAACGGAATCGTCAGGATACCGGCGATGAACATGCCGCCGTTGGCACTGCGCCGGTTTTTCGCGCCGAAGAGCGCGTTGGTCACATTGGACGAGGCGAGGAAGGAAATCGCGGAACCGAGCGCGCTGGCGACCACGGTCATCCAGTCATCGCCGACGACGCTAAAGTAATTTGCCGGGAGCTCCATGCGCAGGCTGCCCATACCGCCTGCTTTGGAGATGGACATGACGGTGACGATGCCCATGCCGACAATCATGACGCCGGTGTGCACGACGCCGATCCACGACACACCGACCATACCGCCGAAAATCGTCACGAGCACGAACAGCGCCGTGATGCACCAGGCGACCAGCGTCTGATCCAGCCCCAGCATCGGCGCCAGAATGGACGCGGCGGCCGGAGCCTGCAGCGAGAAAAAGATCAGATAAGCGAGCGCGACGACGATGATCATCACGACGCGCACCTTCTGCCCGAACATAGCTGCATAGCATTCTGGAATCGTCATGGCGTGATATTTTGCCGCCATGGAGCGATAGAATTTCGAGACGGTGAACGGAATCAAAAAGCAGCCGAGGCCCAGACCCCAGTTTGCCCAGACGGCGCTGGAAAGGCCGCCGGAAAAGCCGTTTCCGGCCACACCGATGGTACCTGCGCCGGCAACGATCTCGGAAAACAGCAGCGCCGCCACGACGATGATCGGCATGGAGCGGTTTGCGGTGTAAAATGACTCCGTGTTGGCTTTTGCGCGCTTGGCGAAGTAGAACGAGACGAGCGCGGTGAGAAGGATATAGCCAAAAACCATTACAATCTGGATCATAATCAAAAACCTTTCAGACGCTTGCCGCAGCGCGCTGACACGCAGCTCCGGCAAAGCGTTTGCATTTGTTCATGGAGCTGACAGCGTTTGGAGGTTTTCCGAAACGGAAATGTCAAACGCGATCAGGGGTTTCAGCTCGCCGGGCGTCCGACCGGGGACGATCGCTTCGAGCGCAAATCGGCCGTCACGGCGGTGGAAAACCGCATTTTCCGTGATGACATAGTCGGCACAGCTGCGGCTCGTGACCGGCAGCGTGCACGTTTTTACCATTTTCAGCGCACCGGATGGTGTGCACTGTGTCATGGCCACAGCGAGCGTTCCGGCACTGGCGGCAAGGTCCATGGCGCCGCCGACGCCGAGCAGCCGGCCGGGCAGCGTCCAGTTTGCGACGTCTCCGCCCTCGCTCACCTCAAACGCGCCGAGCACGACCAGATCGAGGTGCCCGCCGCGGATCAGGGCGAACGAAGCGCTGAGGTCAAAATAAGAGCACCCGACCGTCTCGGTAGCGGGCTGCATGGCAGCATTCACAAGCGCCGGGTCCGCATGCTGTATATCAGCCAGAGGCCCGAGCCCGAGCATACCGTTTTCTGCATGAATATAAATATCTTTTCGCGTGAAGAATTCGCACGCCATCGTTGGGATGCCGATGCCGAGGTTCACGACCAGTGGTCCGGGACGGAACCGCTCGAGGAACCAGGCGGTGTTCTGCCCAACGCGGCGGGTGATGGGATCGGTCTGCAGCGGCATATCATTGCACCTCCACAAGACGGTCTACGTAGAGGTGCGGCGTTTCGATCCGCTCCGGATCCAGGTGACCCGCCGGGACGATCTCCCCTACCTGAGTGATCACAGTTCCGGCCGCCGTCGCCATCATGGGATTGAAGTTGCGCGCCGTCTTACGGTAGACAAGGTTGCCGAGCGTATCCGCCTGCGCGGCGCAGATCAGCGCCACGTCTGCCTGAAGCGCGCGCTCCATGACATAGGGCTTCCCGTCAAAGATGCGTGTCTCCTTCCCTGTCGCCAGCTCGGTGCCGACAGCAGTCGGTGTGAAGTAGGCCGGGATGCCGGCGCCACCCGCACGAATGGACTCGATCAGCGTGCCCAACGGCAGGAGCGTTACCTGCAGCTTCCCCTGATAATACTGGCGCGCGACCTCCGGATTGCGGTTGTAATGTGTGCCGATGAGCTCGCGCACCTGCCCGTTATACAGCAGGCGGCCGAGCCCGTGCTCGGGTCCGCTGCCGAGGCCGCAGGAAATGATGGTCAGATCCCGCAGGCCGCTGTCGGCCAGCGCTTCGACCAGCACGTCGGGGAGCCCGGCGTCGCCGAAGCCGCCGATCATGACGCGGTCGCCGCTGTGCACAAGCGCCATCGCCTGCGCAAGCGTGCAGTTTTTCCCCGTGTGCATCCTGCGGTGTCCTCCTTTGCGGTGTGTATACAGGAAGCGCGCTGCTGCCAGCGCGCTTCCCTGCCCTTTCATCTGCGGGGGGATGCAGCGATCAGGCGGTCTCCTCGTTGCGCTTGGTCTTGATCATGAGCACAGAATCATACTGCAGAACGGTCACGCCGTCCTGATTGATGACGTCTGTGTGCCGGGTCAGGATCGCATACTGCGGCTTGGAGGTGATGCGCTTGTCGGTGATGGTCGTCACGTTATGGATCGTGTCGCCGAAAAAGACCGGCGCGGTGTCTTTGATGTGGTTCTGCTCAAGCGAAGCGACGACGCTGCTCTTGAACAGGCCGGTGAGCGAATTGAGGCCGTAGGAGATCGCGAGCGTCAGCATGCCGTGCGCGATGGGCTTGCCCCAGCGGGACTTTTCGGCATAGGCGCGGCTGGTGTGCAGCTCCACATAGTCGCCGGTCAGCCCGGCAAAGAGCATCACGTCCGCTTCCGTGATCGTGCGCGACGGCGTCACGTAGGTGTCGCCGATCTGCAGATCGTCATAGTACAGGCTGTGATCGTAGGCAATGGGATTGCTCATAGTCGTATACTCCTTTTCGTATGACGGTGGGTTTATTTGACGACGCCGTCCGCCTTGAGCGCGGCGATCTGCTCGTCGGAGTAGTGCATGGCCTTGAGGACTTCGTCCGTGTTTTCACCGAGCGTGGGTGCCTTCTTGAACTCGATCTTACCGGCAGACGCGGACTTGATGGGGATCATCGGCATGACGACCTTGTTACCGTTGCCATAGGTGATCTCGCGCATATAGTCATTCTCGAGCGCCTGCGGATCCTTGTGCAGATCCTTGTAGTGGCGGACGTAGGCCGCGGTGATGTCCTTTTCCTCAAAGCGGCGCATGATCTCGGTCGAGTCGATCTTCGCAAATGCGGCATCAAGGATCTGAATCATGTCCGCGCGGTTTTTGAGCATGGTGATGGAATCCTGGAAGCGCGGGTCGTCAATGTATTCCGGGATCTCCAGCTGCGTGAACACTTCCTTGAAGTAGCGGTCATACTGCATAACCCAGAGCGTGACCCACTCGCCGTCCCTGCACTTATAGCTGGTGTTGAAGGGCTTGACGCCAAGGCGCTTTTTCGGATACGCGTCATCGAAGCGGGGCTGGGTGATGATCGCCGGCATGGCGCACATCCACGTGGCAGCGCCGTAGAGCGAGACCTCGATCAGGTCGCCCTTGCCGGTGCGTTTGGCGTTGAGCAGCGCCATGAGCACGCCGGCGAACAGCGTTGTGCCGGTGAAAATGTCGCCGCCGCTCGGGGGCGGGACCATCGGGTAGCCGCTCTCCTCCACTGCATCTCTGGCGAGGCCGGAGTTGGTGAAGAACGCCACACCGTCAAAGCCGGGCTTGGCGGCGTCGGGGCCCTTCGTGCCGTAGCCGGTCAGCATGCCGTATACGAGCTTGGGGAAGCGGTCCTTGATCGAATCGTAGTCGATGCCCAGGCGCTGGAGGCCCTGCGGGCGCGTATTGGTGACGAAGGCGTCTGCGTCCTCGAGCATCTCGAACAGGACTTCTTTGCCCTTCGGGTCCTTCAGGTCCAGGCAAATGCACTTTTTGTGCGCGTTGAAAACGTCAAACACTTCGTTCTCTTCGTCGTTGGCGGGCACGTTGTTCGACGGGCCGTGAAAACGCCACGGATCGCCCTTCATGCCTTCGATCTGGATGACCTCCGCACCGAACTCGCTGAAATAGCGCGTCGTTGTCGTGCCGGCCACGAAATTGCACAGAGAGATGATCTTAATACCTTCCAAAGGCAGACTCATAATCAGTTATCCTCCTTTTCAATCATACAGCGGCGTACCGCTTTGGCTGTTGCTTCAAACGCTTCTCTTTTTGATCTCTGCGATCAGAGCCGGAACCAGGCTGGTGAAATCGGCGACTGCGCCGCAGTCGGAGTAATCGAAGATCGCGGCGCTGCGGTCGCGGTTGACGCTGATGATGTACTCTGCGCCCTGCATGCCGACCTTGTACTGCGCGGCACCGGACACGGCGAGGTTGATCATCAGCTCCGGCTTCACGGTCAGACCGGACTGACCGATCTGCACGCTGTGCGGCAGCAGACCGCTCTCGATGAGCGGACGCGAACCGCAGACCTGACCGCCAAGCAGCCGCGCAAGCTCCTGCATCTGCTCGATCTGGGCCTGCGTCTTGACGCCGCGGCCGCCGCTGACGAGCACACGCGCTCTGTCGGCACCGGCATCACTGCCGGATCTGGCGTTCTTGCTCATGCATTCGTACTGCGCGTCGGGCGTGACGGTGACGGCCGCCTTGATGATCTCGCCGCTGCGTGCCACATCGGGGGCGAGCGGCTGGAACATCTGCTCATGGACGGTGGCCATCTGCGGGCGCTTTTCCCGGATAACGATGTGCGCATGGATCTTGCCGCCGTAGCCGGGCGTCGTCTGATAGAACTCGCCCTCCTCGTCGAAGCCGAGGTCGATCGCGTCGGCCGTCAGACCGGTTCGCAGGCTGATCATCATGCGCGGGGCCAGATCGCGGCCGATGCTGGTAGCGCCGTAGAGCAGGATGGACGGACGATATTCCTTCACCAGCTGCGTAAGCGCCTGCTGATAGGGCCTGGCGCTGTAGGTGCCGAGCGCTGCGTCTTCGGCGACGATCACCTGATCCGCGCCGCGGGCGATGAGCGTGTCCGCCAGCGCGTGTACGCTGCTGCCGAGCAGGACGGCTGTGACCGACTCCTGGCAGTGCGTTTTAAGGTCCTGCGCCTTGGCGAGCAGCTCGAAAACCGTCTCGTGGATGACACCGTCACGCTGCTCAGCAAAGACCCAGATTCCATTATCACATTTGCTGTTCATACTGTTCTCCCTTAAATGAAATGTTTTTCTTTAAGCATGTCGGCAATCTGGGATGCCATTTCGGCAGCGCTGCCGGTGACGTAGCACGTCTGCTTTTCGCTCTTGGGCGGCTGGAAGACCTTCTTCGTGACGGACGGCGAGCCGGGAATGCCGATCATTTCCGGGTCGGCTGCCAGCGCGGCGGCGTCCCAGGTGACGATCTCTTTTTCAGTCGCGGCCAGAATATTGCGCGGATCAGCATAGCGCGGGCGCTCTGGACTCTTGCACACGGACACGACGGCCGGAAGCTGCACGCGCACGTGCTCGACGGCGTCCTCTGTTTCCCGGTCGCAGTATGCCCAGCCGTCTTTCACGTCCAGCGACGTTGCGAGCGTGACCTGCGGGTAATCCAGGAAGGCCGCAACAGCCGGGCCGACCTGGGCCGTGTCGCCGTCGTCGGAGTTACGGCCGGCGATGACGAGATCGACGCCGCCGATCTTCTCGATCGCCTTTGCCAGCGTGTATGCCGTTGCATAAGTGTCGGCACCGCCGAATGCGCGGTCCGAGAGCAGATATGCCTCGTCGCACGTATGGCTCAGCGCCTTGAACAGTACGCGGGTCGCCTGCGGCGGGCCCATGGTGATGGCTGCAATGGTCGCGCCGTATTTCTCCTTGAGCGCCACGGCCGTATCCAGCACCGTCGCGTCAACAGGATTGAGCTTGTTCTTTACGCCATCACGCATCAGATTACCGGTCTTGGAATCCAGCTTCACGGTATCCGTATCCGGGATCTGTTTGATTAGAATTGCGATTTTCACGTTTCTCCCATTATCCTTTGCTGTGGGATGTGTCTCGGGCTTATTTGCCCTGGAACTGCGGCTTGCGCTTTTCGACGAAGGCAGTCGTGCCCTCTTTCTTGTCCTCTGTGCCGAGCAGCATGCCGAAGGTCAGCTTTTCCAGATACATGGCGGTGTTCAGGTCGGCGTTGCTGCCCTCGAGGATGGCGCGCTTGGCCAGCGCGAGCGACAGCGGCGCTTTCTTGATCATCCATCTCGCGACCTTGAGCGCCTCATCCATCAGCTGCTCCTGCGGGACCGCCTTCATGGCGAGGCTGCAGCGAACGGCCTCCTCCGCGTTCATGGAGTAACCGGTCAGAATGAGCTGCTTTGCGATGCCCATACCGCAGATGCGCGTCAGGCGCTGCGTGCCGCCCGCGCCAGGAATGACGCCGAGACCGGCTTCCGGCAGGCCGACGGTCGCATTGTCGGACATGATGCGGATATCGCATGCCAGTGCGACTTCGAGGCCGCCGCCAAGCGCGTAGCCGTTGACGGCAGCGATGACGGGCTTGCGGTTCTTTTCGATCAGCTCCAGTGCTGCCGGAAGCGCGATGCAGTCACGGTAGAGCGCCTGCATGGGCTGCAGCTGCATGACGTTGTTGATGTCGGCACCGGCGATGAATGCCTTTTCACCGCTGCCGGTGATGATGCCGACGCGCAGCTCGTCGTTTTCATCGAGATACTTTGCGAAGTTGTACAGGTCAGACCACGTTGCTGCGTTGAGTGCGTTCATGACCTCGGGGCGGCAGATCGTAAAGATCGCAACGCCGTCCTTTTCTTCCAGCGTAAAGTGCGTGAATGTCGGCTTTTCCATTTCTGTTCCTTCTTTCTGTAGGTTAATTCAGGCCCGCGATCGGGCGGAATTGTTCGGGGTGCTCGCGCAGAATGCTCTTCTGGACCTTGCCCGTTACATTGTGCGGGACCTCGTCCATATAGGCGACATAGCGCGGTTTTTTATAGCTCGGCAACGTTTCACGGCAGTAGCGCACAAGCTCCTCGTCGCTGAGCGTCATGCCGGCCTTGAGCACGATTGCCGCGGCGACCGCCTCTTCAAACCGGACATCCGGCACGCCGATGACGGCGCAGTCGGAAATGGCGGGGTGGTTTCTCAGAATGTCCTCCACTTCCTGAGCGTAGACATTCTCGCCGCCGGTTTTGATCATATCCTTCACACGGTCGACCAGATAGTAATAGCCGTTGGCATCACGCCGCATCAGATCCTCCGTGTGGAACCAGCCGTCGCTGAAGACGCGCTGATTGAGTTCGTCATTTTTCAGATAGCCCCGGAAGAGCATCGGTGAGCGCACGAGCGCTTCACCGACCTCGCAGACCGGGACATCCCGCATCTGCCTGTCGACGATGCGCAGCTCACAGTTGGCGTTGATATGGCCGACACTCGTGATGCGCTCCGGATGCGCCAGCAGCTCCTCCTGCGAGATGACCATGCTGCACGGGGCACAGGTCTCCGTGGAGCCGTAGGATGCGCGCAGGCTGGCGTTGGGGAACATCTCGCAGATCTTGCGCACATAGTCCTCGCTGCATTTGCCGCCGGTGAACTGGGCCTCTCTGAGCGAGGCAACGTCATACTGCCGCCACAGGCCGGAATCGTACAGGCGCATATAGATCAGCGGCGGAACGACCAGCATCTGCGTGACGTGATAGGTCTGGATCTGCTCAAAGATAAAGTCTGGGTTAACCTTGTTGACGAGCACGAAGGTGCCGCACAGGGCCAGCATTTTGACGAGGATGCTCAGGCATGCCGTATGGAAGAACGGGCAGTGCGTGAGCGCGACCTCCGGGCGGTGACTGTTGTCATTTTCGATGGCCAGCATCTGGCCGTATTCGCGCATCATCTTCTGCGTGCGCACGGCGGCTTTGGACGTGCCGGTCGTGCCGCTGGTGAGAATGATGACGGATTCGTCGTCCTCGTTGAGATCGACCTGCGCCTCCTCGGCGCTGCCAGTCAGGAGCTCGGAAAAGCGGCGTTCGCCCGGCGCGGGTTCACCGGTCGTGATGACCAGCTGCAGCTTGCCGTACAGCTGCGCGGCATCGTGGATTGTCTTGGAAAAGTCTGCATCAAACAGGACGACCTTACAGTCGGTGACGTCCATGATGCGCGAGATCTCGCCGGCGAGGAAATGTGTGTTGATTGCAACTGCCGTCGCACCGATTTTCTGCGTTGCCAGGAAGCACAAAACGGTCTCGGTGCAGTTGCGGAACATATATGCGACACGGTCGCCCCTGCGGACGCCCAGTGCCTTGAGCGAATTTGCAACGCGGTTCGTTTCCCGGTTGAGTTCGCACCACGTGTACTCCTTGCCGTAGCAGGAAAACGCGAGGCGATCCGGGTACATGGAAGCGTTCCGAATCAGGTAATGGCCAAATTGGTACACGGTGGATGCGCTCCTTTCAAAAGACAGACATTTTCCGCACGGGCAGCGGCTCCGCCGGATGGAAGGGATACACCCGGTGCGGAGTCCCTGCCCGTGCTGGTGAAAATGCTGGTGAGTCAATATATTGGCATCTGAGACTGAGCTGTCAGTGTGCAATCAGCAGAGGCCGTGGAGCATCCAGATCGGGATGCAGCAGAGGATGCCAACGATGCATGCCAGCAGGTAGACATGCGACATTTTCGAGACCTGCTTGAATTCGCACATATTGCCCGAAGCGGCAAGCGCGGTCAGGACGGTGGCGTTGGTGTACTTGGTGGGGAAGCAGTTGACGACATTCATGACGATGAAGCCAAAGCACCAGGGGTTGATGCCGGCGGCCTCGGCCATCGGCGCGCACGCGACGACAAAGATCGTCATCAGCGCGGTCTGGGACACGAACACGAAGCGGAACAGGTAAATGATGATGCAGGTCGCGACGACCATAACGGCGGGGTTGACAAACAGCGGGGAGAGCATGCCGGTGAAGGTTGCGCCGACCCAGTCGGAGATGCCGGTCTTACTGAACACGGAGGCAAGGCTGGTGCTGGCGGCAATGAACACGACAGATTCCCAGGCAATCTTGTTGCGGAAGTCGTTTCTGTCAAGGATCTTCAGAGCGAGCAGCGCGACCATGCCGAGCTGCGCCGTGGAAGCGGCGGCGATGCCGATCGTCTTTTCCAGGATCCAGAGGATGATGCACAGCACCAGAACGGCGGCCGAGATCTTCTCTTCCTTGCTCATGGGGCCGAGAGCCTCATACTGCGCCTTGCTGAATTCTTTGGAGATGGGCTTGGCATCTTTCGGCTTGTAGAACAGGATGATGGCGCCGCAGCAGATCACGAACAGCGCGATGAGCAGCGGCCACGCATTGCCGATCCACTGCATGAAGGTCCAGTTCTGATACTGGGCGGCCAGCAGGCCGGTCATGGTGAAGGTCATGGTCGTGCCGGTCAGCCACACGCCGCCGTTGCCGCCAAAGGCGAGCCACGCAGTGGCGAAGAAGCCGGCGGCGGACTTGGAGCCGTCCTCGAAGCCGAGCTCACGGTTGTAGGTACTGCACAGAGGGGCTGCGATGGAGACCTTCGCGGTCTGGCTCGGAACGAGTGGGTTGACCACGTTGCCGGCGACAAACAGAGCGAGGATCTGCTTGCTCCAGCTGCCGGAGAACCAGGACATGATCTTGAGAACGACACGGCGCAGGAAGCCGGTTTTCGACAGCGCGGCGCCGATGACGAACACGGGGATGACGATCCAGATGACGCCGCCGCTCCACGCGGAGTACGCGGTGGCCAGCGGGACACATTTGGTGATGACGAGCATCATCTGCATGAACAGGCACGTCACGAAGTCGGGCAGCGTACCGCCGATCCAGAAGAACACGGCCATGACAAAGATGCCGAGGGAGTGCCATCCCTCCGGGGGCAGACCTTCTGGCGCGTCCGTCAGGAAGAACACCACCATGGCGATGATGCCGAGGATGCCGAAGACCGCCTGCTTTTTGTTAAAATAGCGGGACATGAATTCTACCTCTCCTTATAAACAATAAATATAGGTTGTCGATTTGGGCTGCGGATGGTTTACTTGATGCCGAGACCGGAGGCGACAACGCCGATCTGCGTCTCGGTCGTTCCGCCCATGAAGCGCATGATGCGTGTATCGCAGAACTGTCTGGAGATGGGGATCTCGCTGCTCACACCGTAGCCGCCGAACATCTGCACGCACTGGTCAGCCGCGCGGAAGGCCAGCTCCGAGGTGTAGTACTTGATCATGGAGCAGTCGGTGTTGATGTCCTTCTTCCCTGCCATGTAATCGAGCAAGACCTGGTCCAGATACGTCAGCGCCATGTTGTACTCCGTGTAGAGCTGGGCGAGCTTGAACTGCGTGTTCTGGAATGAGGACAGGGGTTTGCCGAAGATGACACGCTGCTTGACATACTCGCTTGTGAGACTCAGCGTGTGCTCGACCGTGCCGATGGAGCCGTAGGCCGCCATGATGCGCTCGGCCTCGAGGTGCTGCATCAGGATATAGAAGCCGCCGTTGAGCGCGCCGATCAGGTTTTCCTTCGGCACCTCGACGTTGTCAAAGGAGATCTCTGCGGTGTCCTGCGCGTGCAGGCCGATCTTGTCGATCAGGTGGCGGGAAACGCCCTCGCTGTTCGTTTCAATCAGCAGCAGGCTGATGCCGCGATAGGCCTTGTCTGCGTTTGGATTTGTGCGCACGGCGACGACAATCAGATCCGCTACCATGCCGTTGGAGATGAACGTCTTTGTGCCATTGACGAGGAAATAGTCGCCCATATCCTCGGCGCTGGTCGTGATGTGCGCCAGATCGGAGCCGTGATCGGGCTCGGTCATGCACACGCCCATGACGGTCTCGCCGCGGACGATCTTTGGCAGCCATTTTTCGCGCTGCTCCTCCGTGCCGTTTTCGGCGATGTAGGGGGCGACAACGTCGCCGCTGAGCCGCGAGAAGATGCTGTTGAGACCGCGCTTGGAATACTCCTCTGCCTTGATGACCGTGTAGAGGAAGTCCCCCGTGCAGCCAGCACCGCCATACTTCTTGTCGACCCACATGGCCATGAAGCCGGCCTGTCCCATTTTCTCAAAGTAGGAATGCGGCACCTGATGGTTGGTGCTCCACTCGTCGTAATACGGAACGGCTTCGTCGTCCAGAAATGCGCCGAACGCTTCGCGGAACTCCTCATGCTCCATGCGGAATGGCAGTTTTCTTTCCATTTAATAATCGATCCTTTCTGTTTTAGATTTTATCGGGATTGGGCGCCCAGTCGGCCATCATGCGCTCGATCGCATCTTCGCTGTAGCCAAGGCTCGCGAGGATCTCGTGGGTGTTCTGGCCAAGCGTCGGCGCCTTGTGGATGCAGCCGGGCTTGTCCGAAAACAGTGCGTTTGGGCCGCGGGTCAGGAACGTCTCCTGCTGGATGTCATCCTGTGTCGGTGCCTGCACGATGTAACCCATGTGCTTGACCTGCGGGTCGTTGACGACATCCTCGGTGTTGTTGATCTTGCAGCACGGCACGTCGCATGCCATCATGCGCTCGATCGCCGCGTCCATGTTCGGGAACGTGTTGAGCCAGGCTTCAATCTCAGTGATGATCTCCTCCTGATGCGCGGCGCGGGTGTTGCAGGTCGCGTACTTGGAGTTCGGATCCAGGAAGTCCGGGCGGTTCATCGCCTTGGCGAGCGTTGCCCATGCCTTCGGGTTCGGCGCACAGATGATTACGCCCTCGCCCTGCTCGTTCCAGAAGCCGCCGAACGGGCACAGCGCGCTGTGGTGGCCGCCGTTGGGCTTGACGATCACGCCGTCGTTGAGGCGGTCGATGGGGCTGTTGAGATAGATCATGCCCTGAATGAGCGACACGTCGATGTGCTGTCCGAGACCGGTGCGTCTCTGGTAGTGCAGCGCCGTCATAATGGCAGCGTAGGCATTCGGGCCGGCGAAGTAGTCGGCCAGTGTCACGCCGTGCTTGATCGGGCGGCCGCCCTTCTCGCCATTGACGCTGATCATGCCGGAGATTGCCTGACCGAGCAGGTCGAAGCCTGGGCGCTGCGCGTAGGGGCCGGTCTGACCGAACGCGCTCACGGAGCAGTAGACCAGCTTCGGGTTGATCTCCTTCATGGTCTCGTAGCCAAGGCCCAGACGGTCCATGACGCCGGGACGGAAGCCTTCAACCAAAACGTCTGCGTCAGCGGCAAGCTTCTTGCACACTTCGACTGCGCGTGGATCCTTCAGATTCATGACGATGGACTTCTTGCCGCGGTTGACCCAGGCGTGGGTCATGCCCTTGCCCTCGATAAAAGGGGCGTAGGTTCTTGCGGAGTCACCGGACTGCGCCTCGATCTTGATGACCTGCGCGCCGAAGTCGGTGGCGATCGCGCTGGCGCCGGGGCCGGCTACGTTGGTCGTAAAGTCCAGAATTTTCACATCGTCGAGCATTTCCATTCGTGTTTCCTCCTGTTGCTGGATTTTTTCAGGTCCGGCCCGGTCACCCGGGCCAGACAATGTTGACGTTAGATGCTTGCCGCGAGTGTGTAGGCCGATGCCACCGCATTGTGGATGCGGCCGACCTCCACCGAGTCGCCGATAACGTCGATCTTCGGCAGCTGATCCTTGAGCGCTTCGTACAGGTCGTTGTTGGGCTTAGCGCCGGCCGCGATGACAATGGTGTCGGCCGGAATGCTCTTCTGGCCATCGGCGTTTTCAATGAGCACGTGATCCTTACCCAGCTCCAGCACCTTCGTCTCGCTGAGGAGATCGACGCCTAGCTGGCGCGTGCGGTACATGATCGACCAGCGACTGCCGGGGTTGATGTCCTTGGCAAACTTTTTGCCCATTTCCACGACGCTGACGTGGTGCACGCCGTGCGTCAGGAGCTCTTTGAGCTTGGCCTCCGGCTCGGTTTTGTAGATCATCATGAAGCGCAGCTGCTCGGCTGTGATGGTGCCGATCTCCGCGATCGTCATGGCGACCTCGATGCCCACGTCGCCGCCGCCGACGACCACGACGTTCTTGCCGAGGTTTACCGTACCCTCAAAGACGTCCCAGGCATGCACGACCTGCGCGCCCTCTTCCGTCGGGATCGGCGGGAATGCTGCTTTGGAGCCGGCTGCGATCACGACCCGGTCGTACTCCTCGGCTGCTGCGAGGATGTCCGCTGTGGTCGCCGTCTTATTGAGGACGATTTCCACGCCCAGCGCCCGGCACTCACGCTCGAGCCACTGACCGAGGTACCGGATGTCGTACCGGCGAGGTGGCGTGGCGGCATACATGCTCAGGCCAATGGTGCGGTTTCGCTTTTCCCAGATCGTGACCTTATGACCCCGCAGCGCGCTCACGCGGGCAAATTCCATGCCGGCGGGGCCTGCGCCGATGACGAGGATCTTTTCCGGATGGGCCGACTTGACCTCGGACGGGAACTTGCCGTCGGCATCCGTGAGCTCGCCTTCCTTGTTGCATTCATAGTTGCCGATGCAGCCGATGGGCTTGCCGGCCTGCGCGGCGTCGAGACACAGCGCGTTGCAGCCGACGCACGGACGGATGCGGTCGTATTCCCCGGCCATGGCCTTCTGCACCAGGTTCGGATCGGCCAGAAGCTGACGGCCGATGACCGCGCCGTCGAAGTCGCCGCGCTCGACAACTTCCTCTGCCAGCCGGATGTGCTGGCGCATGCCCATGATGACCGGGGCCTTGACCTTGGCCTTGATCTGGCGGCCGAGGTAGTTCCAGTTGCCGAAGGGTACCTCCATCGTGATGAGCGGCACCGTGGAATCATGCCAGCCGGCGGTGATTGAGAAGCAGTCGACCATGCCCGTCTGATCGAGGTAAGCGCAGATGTCTGCGATGTCGTCGCCATTGCAGCCGCCTTCGACCAGATCGCTGCCGCTGACACGCAGCTGGATCGGATAATCCGGGCCGACGACCTTGCGGATCGCCGTCAGGGTTTCGACCATGAAGCGGTTGCAGTTTTCCATGGACTGGCGGCCATACTCGTCGTCGCGCAGGTTCGTCAGCGGCGACCAGAACTGGCCATAGAGATAACCGGAGTTCGTCTCAATCTCGATGCCGTCAAAGCCGGCTTCCTTTGCAATGCGCGCGGCGTTCGCCTGCCAGTCCACAAACTGGTGGATCTCGTCCTTGGTCAGCGCGCGGGGCATTTCGAAATGCGTGAACTTTCTTGGCACGGCGGACGGGCCGACGGCCTGCTCGCCCTGGATCGCATGGCGCGGAGCCGAGGTGCCTCTGTGCATCATCTGCGCAAACACCTTGCTGCCGCCCTCGTGGATGGCCGTCGTCAGCTTGACGAGCTGCGGGATGTATTTGTCATCCGTCAGCATGGCACCGTGAATGGGGTTATAGCGCACGGGATCCCATTGCATATTCGCAAAAACGATCAGGCCAACGCCGCCCTCCGCTCTGCGGCGGAAGAACTCCGGCACGCTGTCGTCGATAAATCCGTCGACAGTGTGGCCGACGCTCATAGGCGACATGATGATGCGGTTGCGCAGCTCAAGGCCGTTGATCTTCATCGGTGTGTACAATTTCTTCACAACTTTTCCTCCATTCTTTGATGCCCACGGCTGGTAAAATCGGCCGATATTCAACTGTTTCCAGCTGCAATGTCTGGTATCATTGCTTGCCAATAAATTAGCATAGTCAACGTGCTGTCGCAACCAGTAGATTTTTGCGCATCTGCAAGCATTCGTTTCATTTGAAACAAACAGTTTCAAATGTCCGCAAAATTTGAAATTGTTAATTTCTAAACACGCATTTTGTGCGGCTGTGCGGCAATGAAATTTTTTGCTGATACTAGACAACAAAAAATAATTTTGCTATTATGTTGGCAAACAACGCATGGGGGTGTGTATCTGTGGAACTATCTCAGCTTCGTTATCTCGTGAAAATCGCAGAATGTCAGAGTGTATCCAAGGCAGCCAAGGCATTAAACATCAGTACACAGGGCATCAGCAGCTCCATTCGGCGTCTGGAAAACTAGCTGAACGTTACGCTCTTCTACCGCAGCGGCGGCAAGCTCCAGCTGACAGAGCTCGGCGAGCTGATCCAGGAAGAGGCGCGCTATGCGCTCTCCCGCGTGGATCAGATCACAAAGATCTGCGCCGGGCACACAAAAGGCGCAACATCCATACCGATTGCAATCACAAAGAGTAAATTTATCCGCATGCCCATAGCGCTGCAGACGCTCCTGCTGACGCCGCCGGAGGACTATACCGTTACCATGGATCACCAGCTGACCGTCAACTGCGTGGATATGGTGGCAAATGATCAGGCGCTGTTCGGTCTCGTATACGGCGATTACTCCGACGATCCGCATTTTGACACGGTCCATCTCGAAGACTGTGAGCAGATATTCATCGTCAACAAGAACCATTTTCTCGCGCAAAAGGAGCACCTGACCATCCGCGATCTGGACGGTCTGCCGATAGTGGCCCCCGGCGCGGGAACAGTGCCGGGCAGAATGGTCGAGGCGGCGTTTCGCGCGCACGGTGCCATTTATAACGTGGCTTACGACTGTCTGGATCCGCGTTTTTGCGTGGATCTGCTCATGAAAAACGACAAAATTGTTGGCCGTACGCTCCCCGCCTGCCTGCGCCCATCGGACATGAACTCCATAACGGTGCTCTCGATCCCGGAGCTGGATTTTCGCGTTCCGTTTTCGCTCATCGTCAAGCGCGGGCGAAAGCTCAACGCACGCGAGCAGCTGTTCAAGCACATGATTCTGGACTGCTATCGCTGAGCGCCGAATGTGCCGAAACTGCAAAAGCCGGACAGCAGATCTTCTGCTGCCCGGCTTTTTGCTGCATGGCATAAGTGCGGGAATGGTGCTGATCGGGAATGTATTGGAGAATTTCTTGACTTCGAAGCGGAATACGTTTCGTGCAGGCTGCACTGACGGATCTGGAAGTCCCGTCCTATGCACAGAAGGTCGATGTGCTCTGGCGTTCTTATCGGGTGAAAAACGGCAAAGAAAAATCCAAGCTGACTATGGCGGATTATATCAACGAGGAAAAATGGGTGTACTGCAGCGGCGATGATCTGTGCTTTGCTGACGTGCGCACGGTCGTGTCTATTCCCGTTTCGGCGATCGCCGGGACAGAAATTCGCAGTAAGCGCGTGCGCGTGCCGGAGTGGAACAAAGAGCAGGCGCCGAACGCCAAGGAGCACGAGCCGTACCGCGTGACTAAAACGATGGCGTCTACTTCATCCGCACGCACACCGCCCTGCAGACCCATGACGTGTTCGGCGACTACGAGATCCTCATCCCCAATTACGATACCGATACGGTCGGCGGGATACCGCACCTCCCCATCGATGTGCGAGCAAGAAAAGCAGATTTTCTGCAAAAAGTCTCTTGCAATGCACCAGATGTTGTGATATAGTAACTCCGTTATATTAGATGATTTTCCCTATCATGAAAGGATGAATACCATGACTACTTTGGAACTGATTCTGACGATTATCCAGCTGATTTCCGGTCTCGCCGTGACCGTGATCGTGCTGATGCAGTCCGGCAAGAGCGCCGGCCTGTCCGGCGCCATTGCCGGCGGTGCGGAAACGTTCCTTTCCAAAGGCAAAGCCAAGACGCTCGATGCCAAGCTCGCCAAGGCGACGAAGTGGTTCGGCCTCGTCTTTGTCATTCTGACGCTGGTGCTGACCGTCCTGATGCACAAGGGCGCGTAATTTCCGGTACAGCTGCATAAAAGCGCATCCCCCGGCATTGCCGGGGGATGCGCTTTTTCCTGTTTGCTTCAGTCCGGGTACTCTGCGCGGCTGCCGCCGATAAGCTTCGGACGCGTGCGGGCAGCATTGACCGGCGCCTCCCCGATCGTCTTGACCGACAGGCGCAGCGGCACGGCCACATGCTTGAGGTGCATGCCGATCATCGTGTTGCCGATGTCGAGACCGGCGTCGGCCTTCACGAACTCGACCGCGACCGGGTCATCCATCGCCTCATAGACCGCCGTGGCGAACGAGCCGCCGGCCTTTGGCCGCGGGCGGACGCAGACGATCTCGTATCCGAACCGCTCCGCGTCAGCGCGCTCCATGATCAGGGCACGGTTGAGGTGCTCGCAGCACTGCGCCTCCAGACAGAGGGCGCGCGCTTTCAGGATCGGCAGGATCTCATCGACTACGGCTTTTGCCGCCTCGGGCGTCGAGCCCTTGCCGATCTTCTGCCCCATGATCTCGCTCGAGGAGCAGCCGATCACGACCTGCTGGCCGGGCTTGAGCGCGGCAATATCCAGCAGTTCGAGCAGGGCTGCGCGGGCGGATTTACGGATCTCTTCATACATGAATGGTCATCTCCAGACAGTTATTAAAAATTCTTATTTCCATTGTAGCACGGCGCGGTGCATTTGACAATCCTCTGCAAGGCGTGTATCATGAGCGTTGACCAAATCATAACAGGAGGATTGCTGTTTTGAAACGCTTCTTTGCTTGTCTTCTCGCTGCGGCGCTGCTCGTCTGCTCCGGCTGCGGCATCAAATCCGAAAAACCGTCGACCAACGGCGCCGCCGGAAAAACGGAGAACTATTATGCTCCGCTGACCGGCGAGCCGCTGAGCACCAAGCCGGAAAACACCCGGCCGTTTGCCGTCATGATCAATAACATCGTCTACGCGCAGCCGCAGGTCGGTATCAGCAACGCGGATATCATCTACGAGATCCCGGCCGAGGGCGGCATCACACGCATGATGGCCATTTTCAGCCACCTGTATGACGTGGAGTCTGTCGGCAGCATCCGCAGCCTGCGCCCGTATTACCTGAGCGTGGCCCTGTCGTATGACGCCATCGTCATCCACGCCGGCGGCAGCGAGCAGGCCTACAGCGATGTCAAGACCTACAACGCTGACCATCTTGACGGTGTGCGCGACGGCAACACCAGCTCCATGTTCTACCGCGACGCCAGCCGCGGTCAGCACGGCTCGGAGCACACGCTGTTCTTCCACGGCGCGAATGTGGAGGCCCTTGTGGATCAGTACAAGTTCCGCACCGAGCACGAGAGCAGCTACAAGACCGGCCTGAACTTTGCCGACAACGCTGTCCAGCAGTGCACCGGCGGCGCGGCTGCGAATGTGCAGGTGACATTCAACACGTCCAAGAGCACGTCCTTTGCCTACCACGCCGACAGCGGCAAGTACACGGCTGTGCAGTATAAGGCCGACTATAAGGACGGCGCGACCGGCGAAGCGGTTCCGTTCTCCAATTTGCTCATCCTCTCGGCCGATATGAAGACGGTGGACAGCTACGGCCGCCTGGCCGTCGACCTCATCGGCAGCGGCACCGGCTACTTTGTGACCGGCGGCGAGTACGTGCCGATTAAGTGGTCCCGCAGCGACATCAACAGCTGCTTTACTTACACGCTCGAGGACGGCACGGCGCTGAACCTCTCGCGCGGCACGACCTATGTTGGCGTAATCCCGACCAACGGCGGCAGCGCAAACTTCAGCTGAGGACAAAATCAAACTATTTTGCGGCACTATGTGCGTAGGAAACCGCGCACATAGTGCTTTTTCTTTCGCAGCGTGGTTGCCTGTTTCCTAAAATATTTGCTATAATAGCTGTACAGCAGGATATGACTGCAAGTGCACAGAAAGGAAGATCGCTATGACCTACAATTTTGATGAGATCATTGATCGCCGCCATACCAATGCGCTGAACACGGATGGTTTTCGCGGCTATATTTTTCACGCCGGCCCGGAAAAGGTGTTTGCTTTTAAGGACGAAGAATTTGTCCGCATGTGGGTCGCTGATATGGAATTTGGCGTGGCACCCGAGATTCTCGACGCGCTGCGCGCGCGGATCGACCGCCGCATTTTTGGCTATACCGGCCTGTATGACGATGAATATTATCACACCTTCTCCAAATGGTGCAAGGATCATTATGACTGGTGCTTTCCCAAAGAGCAGCTGTGCGTCTCGCCGGGCATCATTCCCGCGCTGTACCAGCTGACGGAAACGCTTTGCGGCCCGGACGAAAAGGTGCTGCTCAACACACCTGCCTACGGCTATTTTCTCCATGCAGCGGAGTACGCCGGCGTGGATGTGCTGACTTCCCCGCTGCATAAAAAGGCGGATGGCACGTTTGAAGTGGATTACGAGGACTTCGAGCGCAAGTGCGCCGATCCGGCGTGCAAGCTGGTATTCTGGTGCAATCCGCACAATCCCACCGGCCGTATGTGGACGGAGGACGAGCTGCGCCGGGTTGCTGCGATCATCGAAAAATATAACCTCTGGGTGGTGTCCGACGAGATCCACTGCGACCTGATCCGCTGCGGCCGCCGCCATATCCCGATGGCCAAGATCATGGACAGCTACCCGAAGCTCATTACCTGCATGGCTCCCACCAAGACCTTTAATATGGCGGGTTTGGCGTTTTCCAACATCATCATCCGCGATCCTGCGCTGCGGGCGCACTTTCAGGAGCGTGACAAGCTGTTCGGCATGGTCAATCCTATGTCGCTGACGGCGGCGCAGGCGGCCTATGCGCACGGCGGCGCGTGGCATGAGGCGCTCAAGCAGTACCTGGACGAAAACTTCGCGTTTGTCAAGGCGTTTCTGGCCCGGGAGCTGCCGGAGGCGGTCATGTACATTCCGGAAGCAACGTATCTGGCGTGGGTCGATCTGTCGCGCTGTCTGCCGGATGTGGAGGACCTGCCGGACTTCTTCGCCAACAAGGCGGGCGTGCTGCTCGAGGGCGGGGATTCCCTCTTCGTCGGCAACGCCAAAGGGTATGTGCGCCTGAATCTTGCCATGCCGCGCGCGATCATTCAGACCGGTCTGGAGCGGATGCGCGATGCGATCCGCAACGAGCGGGCAGATCATTAAAAAGTGATAGCAAAAGCCCGATATGGCCATTGCCATATCGGGCTTCTTCGTATTTTATTCCCACGTCTTCCATACATCCGGGCAGTAGCCAACCGTGGCCTGTCTGCCGTTGCGGACGATGGGTGTCTGCAGCAGGGACGGATCCTCGAGCAGCCGCTCGATCTTGTCCTGCTCATAGGCCAGGTGCTGTACAAGTGCGTAATCCGCTGCCTTTGGATTGAGCATGGCGTCAAGCCCGACGGCGTTTTTCACGCTCGTCAGCTCGCCGCGGCTCATACCGTAACGCAGCAGGTCGATGGCCTGATACGGGATGCGGCGTTCCTTAAAATAGCGCTCGGCCTTTTTCGTATCAAAGCATTTGGATTTGCCCCAGATCTGGATCTTCATGGTGCGCTCCCCTGCTCAGACTTCGATGATCACGGGCAGCACCATGGGGCTGCGGCGCGTGGTCTTATACAGATAACCGCTGATGTTCGACTTCACGCGGCCCTTGATGGTCGCCCAATCGTGCTGTTTCTGCCGCTCACAGCTGGCAAGGCTCTCGTTGACGACGCGCTTGAGTTCGCCCATGAGCGCCTCCGCCTCTTTGACATATACAAAGCCGCGGGTGATGATCTCGGGATCAGCGACCGGCTTACCGTTTTCGGACGAGAGCGTGATGATGGCCATGACGATACCGTCCTCGGCCAGATGGCGGCGGTCGCGCAGCACGGCGCTGCCGACGTCGCCAATACCGGTGCCGTCGATATACACGTCGCCCGCCGGAACATTGCTCGTCGCGCGCATGCTGCGCTTGGTGATCTCAATCACTTCGCCGTTTTTGGCCACGAGCACATTCTTCGGCTCCACGCCCATGAGCTTGCCGATCTCGGCGTGTTTGCAGAGCATGCGGTACTCACCGTGCACGGGGATGAAGTAGTGCGGCTTTGTCAGTGCGAGCATCATCTTCAGCTCCTCCTGGCACGCATGGCCGGAGACGTGCAGCGGCGTGTTGCGGTCATAGATGACCTCCGCGCCCTTCTGGAACAGCTCATCGATGACGCGGCTGATCGTGATCTCGTTGCCCGGAATGGCCGAGGCCGAGATGATGACACGGTCGCCTGCGTCAATCGTGACCTGCTTGTGCTCGGAGAACGCCATACGGTGCAGTGCGGACATCGGCTCGCCCTGACTGCCGGTGCAGATGATGACGGTCTTGCTGCGCGGCAGACTGCCGATCTGCGACATGTCCATCATGACGCCGTCCGGAATGTCCACATAGCCGAGCTCCGTTGCCACGCGCATAACATTTTCCATGCTGCGGCCGGTGATGCCGACTTTGCGTTTATACTTTGCAGCCACGTTGATGATCTGCTGCAGGCGGTGGACATTGGACGCGAAGGTCGTGACAATGATGCGCTTATTGCAGTCTTTGAACAGCTCGTCAAAGCAGTCGATCACGCGCGCCTCCGAGGCACAGTAGCCGGGCCGCTCCACGTTCGTGGAGTCCGACAGCAGCGCGAGCACGCCCTCGTTGCCGAGCTGGCCGAGGCGCGGCAGATCGATCATGCCGCCCTGAATGGGCGTGAGGTCGATCTTGAAGTCGCCCGTGTGGACGACGGTGCCGATCGGCGTTTTGATGGCCAGCGCGACGGAATCGGCAATGCTGTGGTTCGTGTGGATAAACTCGATCTCGAAGCAGCCGAGTTTGAACCTGTCGCCCGGTTTTTTCGTGAAAATCTGCGTATGATAGAGCAGATCGTGCTCTTCGAGCTTGAGCTCGATGATCGCAGCCGTCAGGGGCGTTGCATAGATCGGCATGTCGAGCTGCTTGAGCACATACGGGATCGCACCGATGTGATCCTCATGCCCGTGCGTGATGACCATGCCGCGGATGCGGTTTTTGTTTGCTTTCAGATAGCTGATGTCCGGGATGACCATGTCGACGCCGTAGAGGTCCTGATCCGGAAAGCCCATGCCGCAGTCGACAAGGAACATGTCCTTGCCATACTCATAGACGGTGAGATTCTTACCGATCTCACCGAGCCCGCCGAGCGGGATGATTTTCAATTTGGATGCCATTTGTAACTCCTTTACGTTCGCTTTCGGGCAGACTACTCCCCCGGAAGCAGGTTGATGTTTCGAAAAATATGTACGAAATGCGTTGTCCGCGGTATCAGATGACCAGAGTATCCCCAGAAATCCGTACCGTCAAACCTGTTACATTTCCATTCGGCCGGCCAGCGCCCGCAGGAGCGTGGCATCGTCCGCATATTCCAGATTGGAGCCGACCGGAATGCCGTAAGCCAGACGCGTGATCTTCACGTCGAACGGCTTGAGCAGACGCGCGATATACATCGCGGTCGCCTCGCCCTCCGTGTCGGGGTTCGTGGCCATGATGACCTCTATGATCCCACCGGCAGCCACACGCTTGACCAGCTCCTGGATCCGGATGTCGTCCGGGCCAATGTGATTCATTGGTGACAGCACGCCGTGCAGGACGTGATAGACGCCGTTGTACTCGCGGCTGCGCTCAAACGAGAGCACGTCGCGCGGCTGCGCCACGACGCAGATGGTGCTCTGGTCGCGCTTCGGAGAGGCACAGATGGTGCACGTCTCCTGATCGGTGAGATTCTGGCAGATGCTGCAGCAGTGGATGTTTTTCTTGGCGTCCACAATGGCGGCTGCAAACTTCAGCGCCTCCTCTTCCGGGAGGGACAGAACATGAAACGCCAGCCGCTGCGCGCTCTTGCGCCCGACGCCGGGCAGCGCGGCAAACTGGTCAATGAGGTTTTCAAGTGCATTCGGGAAAAAAGACATGGTACTACCGTCCTGAATCAAGCATTGCGGATGGCGGCGATGGCGGCCGCGCGGTCACACCGGCGGAACACGGCGCTGCCGGCCACGAGAACATTTGCGCCTGCCTGCTTCACAAGCGGAGCCGTCTCCGGGTCGATACCGCCGTCCACTTCCAGCTCACAGCCGGGATTGACCTCCAAGATCCGCTCGTGCAGCTGTGCAATTTTCGGCAGCTGATCGGCCATGAAGCGCTGGCCACCGAAGCCGGGCTCCACCGTCATGACAAGCGCCAGATCCAGCAGCGGCAGATACGGGATGAGCACACTCTCCGGCGTTTTCGGCTTGATGGCAAGGCCGACCTTCTTGCCGTGCGCCTTCACATCCGCAATCGCGGCGAAAATGTCCTGTGGCTCGTCAGCCTCGACGTGGAACACGACGAGATCCGCTCCGGCGTCGCAAAATTCGCCGACGTAGCGATGCGGCCGGTCAATCATCAGGTGTACATCCAGAAACATTGGCGTATGCTTGCGCACGGACTTCACGACCGGGATGCCGATCGAGATATTCGGCACAAAAATGCCGTCCATTACGTCAATATGGACATAGTCCGCGCCGCCGGCCTCGATCTGACGGATGTCCTCGCCGAGTGTGCAAAAGTCCGCCGAGAGGATGGAAGGTGCAAGTTTTGTCATGGATGTCACTCCGTTCTGGGAATGTCCGGTTACCCGGACGCAATATCACATATTACAACCTAGTTATTATACACCTGTTACGGATATCCTGCAAGTGCCGCGGACAAAAAATCGCCGCTTGACGAATTCCGCCGCCTGCGCTATCATGTGCTTCAGATACTTCAAAGAACAGGAGCGAATCAAATGTCTATCGAAGCAGGAAGAGCGTATTTCCGCCAGTTTGGTATGGAAGATCGCGTTCAGGAGTTTACGGTCTCGAGCGCGACCGTCGATTTGGCTGCAAAGGCCCTCGGTGTCGAGGGTGCGCGGATCGCGAAAACACTGTCGTTCAAGACGGCGGACGGCTGCATGCTGATCCTTGCCGCCGGAGATGCGCGCATTGATAATCATAAATTCAAGGAGAAATTCCATATGAAGGCCAAGATGCTCTCGGCTGATGAGGTGCTGGAGCTGGTGGGCCACCCGGTCGGCGGTGTGTGCCCGTTCGGCTGCAAGGAAGGCATCCCGGTGTATCTGGACGTGTCTCTGCAGCGGTTCAAGACCGTATTCCCCGCTGTCGGCAGCCCGTCGAGCGCGATCGAGCTGAACCTGGACGAGCTCTACAAATACTCCAACGCCCTTGAATGGATTGACGTCTGCAAGCTCCCGGATCCGGCTGAGGCGTGAGCAGGACGCAAAAAAGCCTGACGAACCATTGTTCGTCAGGCTTTTTTTCTTTGCAGGGTATTACGCCAGCAGTTTGGTCATGCTCTTGAGGCTGATGACCAGTGTGGAGGCGTTATGCAGCAGCGCCGAGGTCGCGGGCGGCAGAACGCCGGCCACGCCCAGGCAGATCAGCAGGAAGTTAAAGCTGATGATCTTGCGATAGTTGCTGTGGATACGCTCCATGAGCGCGTCACTCAAGCGTTTGAGCGTCAGCAATGCGTACAGATCATTGGCGCCGACCGTGATATCGGCCACTTCGCGCGCGATGGCCGCACCGTCACTGATGGCAACACCGGCATCTGCCTCGGAAAGCGCCGGGGAATCGTTCACGCCGTCGCCCAGCATGATGACTTTACGCCCTGCCGCGTGCTCCGCCTGAATGAAGGCGGCCTTGTCCTCCGGGAGTACTTCGGCGAAATAGGCATCCACGCCGACCGCCTCTGCGACTGCGCGGGCGGTCTTTTCGTTGTCGCCGGTCATCATGACCAGCTTGGACACGCCGAGTTCCCGCAGTCCGCGGATGACATCAGCCGCTTCCGGGCGCAGCGGATCCTCAATGCAGATGACTGCCGCCAGCACACCGGAAACAGCGAGGTACAGGTGCGAATACGTATCTGGCAGGGCGTCAAACTTGGCCTGCTCCCCTGCCGGGATGACGCAGTGCTCATCCTCAAAGACAAAGTGATGGCTGCCGATGACGACCTTCTGCCCGTCGACACTGCTGGAAATGCCGTGCGCGACCAGATACTCCACACGCGAATGGCGCTCCTCATGGCGCAGACCGCGACGCGCCGCCTCCGCGACGACCGCTTTGGCCATGGAGTGCGGATAGTGCTCCTCCAGACAGGCAGCCAGACGCAGCATGTCCGCTTCCTCATTGCCGCCGAAGGTCACAACCTGTGCGACTTTCGGCTCAGCGCGCGTCAGCGTGCCGGTCTTGTCAAAGACGACCGTGCTAGCTTCGGACACTGCCTCAAGGAACCGTCCGCCCTTAACGGACAGGTGATGATCGCTTGCCTCTTTCATGGCGGAGAGCACAGCAATCGGCATCGAGAGCTTGAGCGCGCAGGAGAAGTCGACCATCAGCACTGCCAACGCTTTGGTCATGTTCCCCGTCAGGAGCCAGACCGCCGCTGTTGCGCCCAGACTGTACGGAACGAGCTGATCTGCAAGGTGCGATGCGTGATCCTCCGTTGCGGACTTGAGTTTTTCCGACTCCTCGATCATGCGGATGATACGATCATAGCGGCCGCTGCCGGCACGCTTTTCCACACAGATAGTGCAGTCACCCTCTTCGACGACGGTACCGGCGTAGACATAGCCGCCATCCGTCCTGCGGACAGCCAGTGGCTCGCCCGTGATGGATGCCTGATTGACCATTGCCTCACCGGCAACGACTTTTCCGTCGAGCGGGATCATGCTACCGGTGCGGACTACGATACGGTCGCCGGCCTGAACGTCAGCCACCGGCACGAGCACCGAGCCCGTGTCCGTCTCTTTCCAGACCTTATCCACATTCAGGGACATGGTCTGCGCGAGATCAGCAACAGACTTTTTGTGCGTCCACTCGTCAAGAATATCGCCGATGCCCAGCAGGAACATGATGGAGCTAGCCGTCTTGAAGTCCTTACGCAGCATCGAGACCGAAATTGCCGTTGCATCCAGCACCGGTACCTGGATTTTCTTGTGCATCAGACACGTCAGTCCGGCCTTGATATACGGCACGGAGCGCGCGACCGTAATCAGTGTGCGCACAGAGCTCGGAACAAACAGCTGCTTAATGCCGCGCCAGCATAGCGATGCGACCAGCTTGTCCTCGAACTCGCGATTCATGGCACGGCTGCTGTGCTCCGGCGCAAGCGCCTGCTCGTTTGCATAGGCAAAGGACGAGAGCGCCTTGACCACGGCCGTACGCGGACAGTCGTAGCAAATCACGGCGTCACCGGTGCGGTCATAGACCGTCGCTTTCGTCACGCCCGGGGTCCGGTTCAGGTATGCTTCCAGAATGTCCGCCTGTTGCAGCGACATGGCACCCTGCATTGTATGCACGCGCATACGGCCTCGGGTTTCATGCAGGATCGTGCATTTCATACTTACTCAGCCTTCTCTGCAGTGTCCTCAATGACCTCAGCCTGCTCGGCCGCACGCTTCTCGTTGAACGCCTTGGCGCCGGCCAGAACGTCACCCGCGATTTCCTTGATGTTCGTCACGACTGCCATGACGTCCTCCTTCTCGCGCAGCGCGGCTGCCGTCGTATACACATACACCTTCTGGGCATCTTTGCTTGCGAGAATCTTCGCGCCGACCGTTGCAAACAGTGCGCCGCCAACAAATGCTCCCAATTTTTCCATGCTCATAATGATTTACCTCCGTGTTTTTTGATCCGCATGATTGCGGTCAGGTTAGCTAACTCGAATTTAAATTAGATATCACTAACCATCAACTTGAAGTTATACCACTCAAACCGACTTTTTTCAAGCGCTTGAATGAAAATTTATACATTTCGGCAACATCAACAAAAGCGCCCCGCCGAGAACGGCGGGGCGCGATCAATCTGTCCGATTTTTGATTATTTCAGCAGCACCTTGCGGAAGTTTTTCTTGCCGCGCTTGAGCACGACGCCGGCTTTCAGCTCCGCGTCCGTAAAGGTCTTGGCAATATCGGTGACCTTCTCGTCGTTGGCCGCTACGCCGCCCTGCTGCACATTGCGGCGCGCGTCGGACTTGGACGCACACAGGCCACTCTTAACGAGCAGGCTGAGGATGTCCGCGCCGTCTTCGGCCGTGATCTCGACCGTCGGCACACCTTCGCCGGAGCCGCCGAACACGGCCTTGGCAGCCGCCTGGGCCTTGTCGGCCTCGACCTCGCCATGGACCATTTTCGTGAGCTCATAAGCCAGAAGCTCCTTGGCCTCGTTGAGCTGCTCGCCCTGCCAGCCGTCCATCTTGTCGATCTCCTCGAGCGGGAGGAACGTCAGCATGCGGATGCACTTGAGCACGTCGGCATCGTCGACGTTGCGCCAATACTGATAGAACTCAAAGGGGCTGGTCTTGTTCGGGTCAAGCCAGACAGCTCCCTTGGCGGTCTTGCCCATTTTCTTGCCTTCGGAGTTGAGCAGCAGCGTGATCGTCATGGCGTGGGCGTCCTTGCCGAGCTTGCGGCGGATGAGCTCCGTGCCGCCGAGCATGTTCGACCACTGGTCGTTGCCGCCGAACTGCATGTTGCAGCCATAGTGCTGGAACATGTAGTAAAAGTCATAGCTCTGCATGATCATGTAGTTGAACTCCAGGAAGCTCAGGCCCTTTTCCATGCGCTGTTTGTAGCACTCGGCGCGCAGCATATTGTTCACGGAGAAGCACGCGCCGACCTCGCGCAGGAGCTCAATGTAGTTGAGCGGCTTGAGCCACTCGGAGTTATAGAGCATGAGCGCCTTGCCGTCCGAGAAATCGATGAAGCGCTCCATCTGGCGCTTGAAGCACTCGGCATTGTGCTTGATGGTCTCTTCGGTGAGCATCTGGCGCATATCCGTGCGGCCGGAGGGATCACCGATGAGGGTCGTGCCGTCGCCGATGAGGGCAATGGGCTTGTTGCCCGCCATCTGCAGACGCTTCATGAGGCACAGGGCCATGAAGTGGCCGACGTGCAGCGAATCTGCCGTGCAGTCAAAGCCAATGTAAAACGTGGCTTTGCCGTTGTTGATCATGTTTTTGATCTCGTCCTCGTTCGTCACCTGCGCGATCAGGCCGCGGGCAATCAGTTCATCATACAGTGTCATCGTTTTCTCTCCCTTGCGTTATTCTTTGACTTTATTTTCAGCGAGAATTTCTTCGGCGCGCTGCGCGCCCCAGGCAATCATATGGGCACAGTGGCCCTTGCCGCCGTTTTTTGCCACAAGTTCCTGACAGCGCAGACAGCCGAATTCGGTGCGGAAGCTCTGCGTCATCTGCTTGGTCATGGCGGTGGCGGTGGCCTGGTCGGCCGCGAGGCCGAACGCCATCACGGCGCCGGTGATGCTGCCGCAAATCTCTCCGCAGCGGACGCCGCCGCCAAAACCGGCCGCGACGCGCTTGGCGGTGTTTTCGTCCAGACCGGTCTCCTCCTGCAGCGCGGCAAGCACGCTCTGTGCGCAGTTGCAGCCGCTGTTGTGATATGCAATGGCGGATTCCTGAATACTCATGATTCTCTCTCACCTTTCTTAAGCGATTGTTTATAGGCAGCGGCAGAGGCAAGCTGCTCGGCCGCGCTGGCCAGCGTCAGGGGCGTGATATGGTCGCCGCCATAGAGCCGCGCGATCTCGCGCTGACGGCCGTCACTGTCAAGTGGCTGAACCGTTGTGCGGGTGCGGCCGTCCTGCTCGCACTTTTCGATCAGGTAATGCTGATCGGCCATGGCAGCGATCTGCGGCAGGTGCGTGATGCAGATGACCTGTTTGGTCGCAGAGAGCTTACTGAGCTTCTCCCCAACGCGCTGCGCGGCTACGCCGGAGACACCGGCGTCCACCTCGTCAAAGACCATGGAGGGCACATCGTCGCGCTCGGCAAAGACGTTTTTGAGCGCCAGCATGATGCGCGACAGCTCGCCGCCGGATGCGATCTTACTGATGCGGCCGAGTGCCTCGCCGGTGTTTGCCGAGATCAGAAAGCGCACATTGTCCGCACCGGAGGCCTGAAAGCCGGGATCGCCGCCAAGCGGCGTGATCTCCACGCGGAAACGTGCCGACGGCATGGACAGCTCGCGCAGCTCGCGCTCGACCTGCCGTTCCAGTGCGGTTGCGGCAGCCTGTCGCGCCTGCGTCAATTTCGCTGCCTCAGCGCGCGTCTGCTCGGCCTGCTTTTGAATCAGCGATTCAAGCTTCTGCAGCCGGTCGCCGGCGTATTCAATCTGATCGAGTCGGGTTCGGGCCGCCTCGAGCGTGTCGATCAGCCCTGCCTCGTCTGTGTTGTATTTCCGCTCCAGCCGCCGGAGCAGTGACAGGCGCGTTTCGATGCGGTCAAACTCCTCATCGGAAAAGTCCAGCCCGTCGCGGAAGTCGCGCAGCGTCTCCGCCGCGTCCTGCAGCGTGAAGACGGCGCTCTTGACCGCTTCCGGCAGACTCACAAGCTCACTCGCGTAGTTCGCGGCACGCTCGACCTCCGACAGGGCTTCTCCCGCCAGCGCGGATGCGGAATCGTCCCGCCCGGCCAGCAGATCATACGCCTGATCGACCGCCTCTGAGAGCTTTTCAAAGTTCCGCAGCAGGTCACTCCGCTCCGTGAGCTCCGCCTCTTCCCCGGCCTTGAGCTCCGCGCGCTCCAGCTCTTCGATCTGGCGGTGGAGACTTTCAGTCAGCAGTTCTTTTTCATTTTCATAAGTCAAGAGCGTGTCACGCTCCTTGCACAGCTCCTGATAGGCACGGTACTGCTCGCGATAGCGCGCAAGCTCCGGTTCCAGCTGGCCGAACCGGTCCAAATTGCGCAGGTGCTCCCGCTCGTCGAGCAGGTGCTGGCCGTCGTTCTGGCCGTGGATATCGAGCAGCAGCGCACCCAGCGTGCGCAGCTGTGCCGTCGTGACCGGGACGCCGCAGACGCGGCAGGACGTCTTGCCCTCCGCCGTGATCTGGCGGCGGATAATGAGCTCATCGTCGCACTCGATCTCGTTTTCCTCGCACCATGCCTGGCACGGGTCGGGGTCGAACGTCGCGCAGACGACCGCCTTTTCCGCGCCGGTGCGCACCAGTTCACGTGAGGCACGTGCGCCGAGGATCGCGTGCATGGCGTCCACAAGGATGGACTTGCCTGCGCCGGTCTCGCCGGTCAGAATGTTCAGGCCGGGGCCGAGCTCCAGATCGGCCCGCTCAATGACCGCGACGTTTTCAATATGCAGTTCTCGCAGCAAAGCGCTTCACCTCCTGCGGCGTCGTCAAAGCAGCTTTTCGATCTCGTGGAAAAACTCATCGGCGGATGTGTTGTCCTTCATGAGCAGAAACGCCGTGTCGTCGCCCGCCAGCGTGCCGACAAGCGTGTCGATGCGCATGCTGTCAAGCGCGGAGCACGCAGCCGAGGCAAGGCCCGGCAGCGTCTTGATGACGATGATGTTCTGCGCCTCGGCGTAAGATGTTACGCACTCACGGAAGATTTTTTTCAGCCGCTCGTCGTAGCCGGGAAATTCGTCCGCCGCCGGTGCGGCGTAGCGGTATTTCCCGCTCGGCGAGAGGGTTTTCGTCAGGTGCAGCTCCTTGATATCGCGTGACAGCGTCGCCTGCGTACTCGGAACGCCGTGCTGTGCCAGCACATCCATGAGCTGGTTTTGCGTCTCGATTTCCTGCTCTGCAATGATCTGCAAAATGATGTTTTGTCTGGTGGATTTCACGTCGTCCCTCCTCATAGTCTGTCTGTCAGCTTGCCAAAAGCCGTTTCATAAAAGCTGCGGATGCCGGTATCTGCCAGCAGCGTGTAATTGTCCGATCTGCGGATGCGGATCTGGTCGCCGCGGATGAGTGCGATGCTGTCCCCACCGTCCGCCACAAGAATGGCCGGCCGGTCATGGATCCGCTCCGGCACGATTGTGATCTGCCGCCCGGGCGCAAGCACAAAGGATTTTCCGGCCAGACTGTGCGCGCAGATGGGCGTCATGATGATGTTTTCATTTTCCGGCTCGACGAGCGGGCCGCCGGCCGACATGGAGTAGGCCGTGGAACCGGTCGGCGTGGCGACGATGATACCGTCACCGTTAAAGCGCGTGATGGGTACGCCGTCACCATAAGCGGTCACACAGATGCAGTCTACGTGCCCGCCGTGAATGACCACGTCGTTGAGCACCGACTGCGTGCAGATGGTCCGCTCATTGCGCACGAGCTCCACATCGAGCATCATGCGCCGGCTGATGGTATATTTCCCGTCCGCAATCTCGAGCAGCATGTCCAGCTCGTCTTCCTCCAGACCGGCCAGAAATCCCTTGCCGCCGAAGTTCACACCGATGATCGGGATCGCGTGGTCGCGAAGTGTGACTGCAACATGCAGGATCGTCCCATCGCCGCCCATGACGATGATGAGTGCGGCGTCCTGAGCCGCCTGCTCCAGCAGCTGCACCGGGATATTCTCCGGCAGATAGGCTTTCGGCGCAAACACCGGCGAGACGATGACCTGATGGCCGTGCTCCGTGAGCATCCGATAAACCGACAGCGCTTTTTGTAATCCGCTGTCCCGATATGGATTGGCCGCAATGACAATATGTTTCATACGCTGCTCTCTTTTCCGTGGGCCAGCGCACCGTGCGATTGTTCCACAACAGCCGCCGGATCCAGCTCCGGCGCAGGGTGCGTCCCCTTGCGCAGGTAGCCAAGGTACTCAATGTTGCCCTCCGGGCCCTTGATGGGCGAATAGTCCAGCCCCATGACGGTAAAGCCCGCACCGGGCACAAAGTCCAGAAAGCTCTCGAGCACCTCCAGATGCACTTTCGGATCCCGGACGACGCCTTTTTTGCCGACCTCTTCGCGCCCGGCCTCAAACTGCGGCTTGATAAGGCAGACGACTGCAGCGTCGTCTTTCAGCAGTGGACAGACCGCCGGCAGGATAAGTTTCACGGAGATGAACGACAGATCCATGACTGCGAGATCCAGCGGTTCCGGGATCTGATCGCTTGTGATATAGCGCACGTTTGTGCGCTCCTTGGAGATCACGCGCGGATCGTTGCGCAGGCTCCAGGCCAGCTGGCCGTAGCCGACATCGACGGCATAGACCTTTGCCGCGCCGTTTTGCAGCAGCACATCCGTGAAGCCGCCGGTCGAGGCGCCACAGTCGATGCACGTCAGACCGGTGGGATCGACCGGAAATACCTTGAGCGCCTTTTCCAATTTGAAGCCGCCGCGGCTGACATAGGGCAGCGTGTTGCCGCGCACCTCGATTTTCACATCGGGTGCGACCTGCGCGCCGGGCTTGTCCGCGCGCTGACCGTTGACATAGACCACGCCGCTCATGATGATTGCCTTCGCGCGCTCGCGGCTCTCACTAAAACCCTGATCAAAAACAAGCTGATCGAGTCGTACCTTCTTCATGCGCCGTTCTCCCCTCTCTCGTCGGAGCGCATCGCCTGCGCGGCGACAGTGATCGCCCGGGCGTCTAGGCCGTATGCTGCTTTGAGCACATCCGGCGCGCCGTGCGGGATGATGCCGTTGCCAAGATTCAGCAGCCGCGCTGCTTTCAGCGTGATGCCGGCCTGTTCTGCCGCGGAGAGCACCTGCTCGCCAACACAGTTGGCTGCGCAGACGTCCTCGACAGCCAGCAGCCGCCCCGTCTTGTGTAAGGACGCAAGTACTGGTGTCCATTCCAGCGGCGCGATCTGTGCGAGCTTGATCACTTCGGCTGAAATGCCTTGCTGTGCAAGCTGCTCTGCCGCCTGCAGCACATCGTTGATGACAATGCCGTAGGTCAGAATCGTCAGATCGCTGCCTTCCCGTAAAACCGCGACGGGCTCCGGATGACAGTCCTGATAAGCGCCCTCACCGCCGCGCGGATAGCGCACGGCGACCGGGCCTTCCAGCTCCAGCACCGCCTTGCGCAGCATCACGCGCAGCTCAGCGAAGCTCGCCGGGCAAAGGATGCGCATATACGGCACGGAGCTCAGATAACTGATGTCAAAGCAGCCGTTGTGCGTATCGCCGTCGTTGCCGACGATGCCGGCGCGGTCAACGCCGAGCACCAGATGCAGCCGCTGCAGCGACGTGTCGTGGATGAGCATGTCGTACGCGCGCTGCAGAAAGCTGGAGTAAATCGCCGCAACAGGTTTGAGCCCCTGCTTGGCCATGCCGCTGGCCATCGTGATCGCATGCCCTTCCGCAATGCCGACATCATAGAGCCGGTCAGGATGGTGCTCGGCAAAGGCTGTCAGGCCCGTGCCGGTCAGCATGGCCGCCGTGATGGCGACGACCGTCGGATCCTCGTCCGCCAGCTGCGAGAGTGTTTCGCCGAATACATGCGAAAAGTCCGGCTTGGATGCCGGCAGCGCGCCGGTCACTGGGTCGAACGAGCTGACGCCATGATATTTTTCCGGCGCCTGCTCCGTATATGGGATGCCCTTGCCCTTTTGCGTCACGACGTGCAGCAGCACCGGCTGGCGCAGATCGCGTGCCCAGCGCAGCATCTTCTCCAGCTGCGGCTCATCGTGCCCGTCCACCGGGCCAATATAATAAAAGCCCATATCGTCGAACATGTTGTTCGGCAGGACGAGGTCTTTCACGCGCTCCTTCACACGGTGCAGTACTTTATACAGCCCGCGCGCCTTGCCGACGGTGCTGCGGTAAAACTGCTTGAAGTGCAGATAGCTCGGCTTCACGCGCTGCTTGGACAGCAGCGTCGCCATGCCACCGACGTTTTTGTTAATGGACATGCCGTTATCGTTGAGAACAATGACCATCGGCTCGCCGCTCTGCCCGGCGTCCGACAGGCCCTCATATGCCAGGCCGCCGGTCAGCGCGCCGTCGCCGATGAGGGCAATGACGTCATAGTCCGCTCCCGTGAGCGTGCGCGCCCGGGCCATACCCAGCGCGACGGAGATCGACGTGGAGGCGTGGCCGGCCACAAACGCATCGTGCACGCTCTCGTCCGGCTTCGGGAAGCCGGCGATGCCGCCGAACTGCCGCAGCGTGGTAAACGCCTCTCTTCGTCCGGTCAGGATCTTATGCACGTAACTCTGATGACCGACGTCGAACACGAGCCGGTCGTTTTCGGTGTTAAATACACGGTCGATTGCGACCGTGAGCTCCACCGCGCCGAGATTGGACGCCAGATGCCCGCCGGTCTTTGCAAGATTCTCGACCAGGAAAGAACGAAGTTCCGCACACAGTGCCGGAATTTCTTCCGCCGGCAGCGCCTTCAGGTCGGCCGGTGAATGGATTCGCTCTAATATACTCAAAACAGAATACCTCACGCATAATAATACATGATATACTATAACAAAAAGTGCCGGACTTTACAAGAGTAAGCCGGCACTTTTCGTATTTTCACCGGAAGTCCGGTGGTTTATGGGGTCAGTTTTTCCGATCCGCCAGTGAGCGGGCGAGCTGCCGCAGGAAAGCGCTGTCCGCAAACACACCGTCCACGGCCGCAGCCGCTTCCTCGGACAGCTCGTGCACATAGGCGCTGCAGCGCTCCAGACCATAGAGCGCCATGAAGGTGTTCTTCCCCTCGCGCGCATCCGAGCCGATGGGCTTGCCGAGCTCTGCCTCCGTGCTGATGACATCGAGCATGTCGTCACGGATCTGGAATGCCAGACCAAGCGCCTTGGCATACTGCGCCGCAGCCGCGTGCTGCTGCGCGTTGCCGCCGCCGCAGGTCACACCCATGAGGCAGGCGGCGTGGATCATCGCTGATGTCTTACGGTCATTGATGTCCATCAGTTCCTCCTTCGTGAGGACCTTGCCCTCGCCCTCCATATCGAGCTGCTGACCGCCGCAGATGCCGCTTTCACCGGCGGCTTCCGCAAGCAGACGCGCGCACTCGGCGCGCACTTCCACCGGCAGGTCCGTCGAAAGGATCGTGCGGAACGCTTCTGCCTGCAGGGCATCGCCTGCAAGCGTCGCCGTGCACTCACCGTAAATCACGTGGTTCGTCGGCTTGCCGCGGCGCAGGTCATCGTTATCCATGCACGGCAGATCGTCATGGATGAGCGAATAAGTATGCACCATCTCGACCGCGCATGCGATCGGAAGTGCAGCCCGTACGTCCCCACCGCACGCGGCGCAGAACGCGAGCACCAGTACCGGGCGCAGACGCTTGCCGCCAGCGGTCAGGCTGTAGTGCATCGCCTCCAGAAGGCGGTGATAGGAGATGGCCGTGTCCGCAAAATAAGTATTGAGCGCCGCATCGGCGAGCGCTTTATATTCCTGATACTGTGCCTGATAATCCATGTATCATTCCTCGGTTTCAAACGGGAGCTCGACGGGCGCACCGTCACTCCCTTTCTTGAGCTGCACGACTTTCTGCTCTGCCGTATCCAGCATTTCGTTGCAGGCCGCGAGCAGGTGTGATCCCTCCTCAAACAGCGCCAGCGACGCATCAAGCGGCACATCGCCCTTTTCCAGCTGCTTGACGATCTCGTCCAGCCGCTGCATGGACGCTTCAAAGGTCAGTTTCTGTTTTGCCATGTGCACCCTCCCTGTTGTTCACGGTGCAGTGCAGCGCACCGTCCTGAAGCTGTACGCGGATCGTGTCGCCGGGTTGTGTCTGCGCCGCTGAGCGGAGCACCGCACCGTCGACATCCGTTGCCACGGCGTAGCCGCGGGCAAGTACTTTCAGCGGACTCATCGCATCCAGCGCCGCTGCGTACTGCGCAAAGTCATGTCTGCGCGCAGCGAGCCAGCGCTCCCCCGCCGCCGTCAGGCGGCTGCGGGTGTAGTCCAGCTCCACGCGCCGGAGGTCAAAATAAGCAGCCGGTGACTGCAGCACACGGCGGCCGGCCAGATTCTGCAGTGCGGTCCGGCGCTGCGTCATCTGTTTGCGCATCGCCTGCACCATGTGGATGTCATATCCGCGCAGCGTTTCGCGGATATCCTCCGCATTCGGCACGGCCAGCTCCGCCGCGTTCGACGGCGTTGCGGCGCGTAGATCGGCCACGAAGTCCGAGATCGTCACATCCGGTTCGTGTCCGACGGCAGATATGACCGGAATGTCCGAATCATAAATCGCACGCGCGACCCGCTCGTCATTAAACGCCCACAGGTCCTCGATCGAACCGCCGCCGCGGCCAGTGATGATCAGGTCGCCAACCTGATAGCGATTGGCATACCGGATGGCGCCGGCGATCTCCGCCGGCGCCTCCGTCCCCTGCACGCGCACGGGCAGCAGCACGACCTTGCTGGCGGGCCAGCGCTTGCCGAGCACTCGGATAATATCACGCACGGCCGCGCCCGCCGACGATGTGATCACAGCGATCCGCTGCGGAAATGCCGGCAGTGGCTTTTTGTGCGCGCGGTCAAACAGGCCCTCTTTCTGCAGCTGTTCCTTGAGCTGCTCATAAGCGGCATACAAGTCGCCCACGCCGCCCGGTATGAGCCGCGTGCAGTAGAGCTGATACGCGCCGTCGCGCGGATAGACCGCGATGCGGCCGACCGCCGCGACGCTCATACCGCTCGCCGGACGAAAGCGCAGCGACTGTGCGCTGCTGCGAAACATCACGCACCGCAGACTACTCTCGGCGTCCTTGAGCGTGAAATAGTGGTGGCCGGACGGGTAGACCTTGTAGTTGGACAGTTCCCCCGTCACGCAGACATTGCCGAGCAGCGCGTCCGCATCCAGCAGCTGCTTGATGTGGGCGTTGAGCTCCGTTACGGTAAAGGATGTACGCGCCATGTCAGCCTTCGGCGCCGTTCTCGGGCGCCTGTTCTGGCTCGGCAGCCGGTTCCTCAGCAGTTGTCTTTTCCGCTTCGGCTTCTGGCTCGACCTCGCCGCGCACGAAGCTGCCGAGCACGCCGTTGATAAACGCGACCGTCTCCGGCTCCTCGTAGCCCTTGGCCAGCTCCACCGCCTCGTTGATCGCGGCGGCGTTCGGCACGTCGTCCATATAGAGGATCTCGCACATGGCGCAGCGCATGATCGCCGCAGCGACGCGGGAAATGCGCTCCAGCCGCCAGCCGCGGGCATATTTCTCAATCATGTGGTTGAGCTCGTACATATGGTCATAGACCAGGCCGGTCAGACGGCGGATATAGTCGAGCTGCTTCTCGTCCGGATACTCCTGAAACAGCGGATCCTCCTCCGCCAGCGTCGCAAAGTATTCCCGGCTGAAGAAGGTATCCGCCGTCTCGCGGGCATCATCCCCGGCGAGCTGCGCGGCAAAGCTGAGCTGGATTGCGATCTCACGCGCAACCGTTCTTGTCATAGTGATTTCTCCTGCTTCTTTTTATTTGTCAAAAGCCACGCCGGACACGTGCACGTTGACAATGGGCTTGCCCATGCCGGTCATGGACTCAACCGCGCTCGTGACCGATTCCTGCACGGCCTTCGCGACCGCCACAACGCTGCAACCATAGCGCACCGTAATGATCGTATCGACCGTCATCGTGCCGTCCACGATCTGCACCTTGATGCCCTTGGCGGCGGACTTGATGCCGAGCAGCTCGGCCAGCTCCGTACCGGTAGAGGTCGCAACACCGGCGACGCCGTCCACTTCCGTGATCGCTGCGCGCACCATGGCGGCAACGACGTCCTCAGAGATATTGATGCTGCCCTTTTCATCCTGGCAAGTAATATAATTTTCCGGCATAGAAAAATACCTCCTGATAAAATTGTACAGTATAGTGTACCACGTGCAGCGGCAAAAAGAAAGAAAAATGTTTTCCGTCCGGCAAAAAGATGCACCCCGCAATCTTTGCAGGGTGCATCCGAAAAGCTGTATTACTTTTTCACGTTCTTGCAAAACGCCATCAGGATCGTCGCGACCTGTTCACGGGTCGCGCTGCCCTGCGGGTTGAGGAGGGTCTGACCATCATTGCTTGCGCCGGAGATCAGGCCCAGCGTCACGGCGCCTGCCAGCGCGTCCTTTGCCCAGTCGGACACGCTGCTCGCGTCCGGGTAGACGCTCAGGTCGGCAGGCGTCCAGGTACGCGTCACACCGAGCACCTTCTCCGCATAGCCCATGAGGATGACGGCGATCTGCTCACGCGTCACCGGCAGGTCGGGCGCAAACGTCGTGGCAGACGTACCGGAGACGACCCCGGTCTGGTACGCCCAGAGCACCGCATCCTTGTACCAGTTCTGCGTCAGGTCGGTAAACGGCATGGTTCCGGAAACTTTCGGCTCGCCCTTGAGATTATAGAGGATCTGCACAATCTGTGCGCGCGTCGTTGTCATCTTCGGCGCGAACCGGCCGCTGCCGACGCCGGACATGAGGCCGTTGGCCACGCAGTAGTCGATTCCGGCGTGCGCCCAGTTGCCCTCACCCGGTACATCCGTGAACCCGGCACTCGGACAGCTGCCAGCCGGAATGGTCTCCGTTTTCGTCGCGTTGCAGCGGGTGCAGGCGAAGGTCTTGATGCCAGTCTCCGTCGCCGTGGCAGGCTTGGTCACCGTGCCGTTGTCCCATGCGTGGCCGAGCGCGTCCACGTAAGTATCCACGTAGCTGTCGCCGCAGGCGCAGGTGTGCGTCGTGTAGCCCTTGGCCGTGCAAGTCGGCGCGGTCACAACAGCAGTGTAACTGTGCTCATGCGCCTCGACGCATCTGAAAGACGCATAGGAGGATGACGAATGGCTGGCATACTTTGTGTTTATTGCATCTACTGTCACATCGCAACTCTTATCGGGTCTTTTTATTGTCACTGAAGCACTTGTATCGGTCGTATAAATAACTTTTTTAGACAAGCCACCTTCAACAGTCACACGGTATTCTCGCTGATCATATTTTTCCCGAAGCGGGCTCGCCGTCCAGCTGATTCTAACTTCCTCGCCCACAGTGACCACTTCCGGAACCGTGATCTCCACTTTTGGAGGCGCGGCCGGCTTCTGATAGTCCACGGGATAGAGGCTGAAAATCTGCGCGGCGCCTGACCAGTTCGAATACAGCTCCATCTGTGTGCCGGCGGTCTGATAGTTTCCCGTGCAGTCGAGCACGAGCCACGTCCCGGCAGTCACGGAGTCTTTCGGAACCAGCTGGAATGTTCCGTTCTTATCATAGATGTACCACTGGAAACGCGATGCCTTATTCGTGTTGAGCCAAGAGGTCGTGACCTTTGCCTGCTGAACACAATCGCCCTCATAGGTGAGGTACCAATCATCGTACATATTCTGGATACAGTAGCTGCCGTCGCCCTGACGGATAAACTTCCAGATCTGCTCCGGGTCGCCGGTGTTGGCCGCGCCGATCGTCACGTAGTTTTTGTTCGAGGAGTCATAGTTCGCGCCGATGTGCTTCCAGCCGTCCGTGCGAATAAGGTAACGGTAGACGTTTGTGCCGATGTCGGCGTAGGACGGAGTCGGCGTCGCGCTCGAGAAGTCCGGGCGGATGACGCCCCAATACGGATTCTTAAATTCGTTGTATTTGTATTGTGTGACATGTGTTACACAGCGCGCGCTGCCGAAATTCTGGTGCCAGGTGCTGTAGTCCGATTCATAGATCGCGACATGGCCAGCCGGGTTTGCACCGTTGCCGCTGTAGACCAGAATGTCGCCCTTCTGCGGCTGTACGTTTTTTAGTCTTTGCCAGCCGGCGGGGAGCGGCTCTTTCCACGAATAATCCGCGCCATTGCCACCCGGAGAGGTCTGGCCAAGGTACGAGTAGTAGGCAACAATCAGCGCCACACACTCGCCGCTGCCGACGGTTTGTCCGTTCAGGCTTCTGACCCAGTTGATCGCATCGTCCGCTGTTTTGCCGTTGGTCGCGGCAAAGGCCGCCGTCGGCAGCAGGCCGACGATCAGGATCACGGCAAGTACAAGACTGAGTACACGTTTTTTCATACGTCATCTTCTTTCTATCAAATCTATCTCTTTACGGATGCACCTTCGCACAGGTACACTTTCTCTGTAAGAAGTATATATTCACAAATATATTTGGTCGAGAAATTTTAATAAATCAATGTGAGACAATATGACGAATTTTCAGGCGCTGCTCGCGTCCGGCTTTCATATTTGTGTACAAGACAGCGCCCCGCTTGCGGGAAGCGGGGCGCTGTCTTGTGCAACCTACATTATTTACTGCGCGTCCTGCGCATCGGCCTTGACCTCGATGACCTTGATCTGCGGCGCGGTATAGTCCGTCTCTTTGACGATAGTGTCCGTGATCGTGGCGACCTGCGCCGTGCTCAGCCCATCGGCTGGTGCTGGCACAGCAACCGTGATGCCCTCATCGGTAATATAGACCACGCACTCGGAAAAATCCTTGGCCAGCAGGAGATTTTCGATCTGCGTCTCGGTCATGGAATCGCTCGCCATGGCGGAGATGGCGCTCATGGCGCTGTCGATCGTCGCCTGTGAAGCGCCCTCGGCCGTCGAGGCCGACTGGAGCAGCGACAACGCCTCGTCGCGCGACTGCTGGCGTGTCAGGCGCGCCATGGCAAAGTAATCATCGGAGGCCGACGCCGACGCTGCGGCCGCGTCCTCCTCCGCCTTGACCGCCGCCGTGGCGGCGTCCTCGGCAGCGGCCATTTCGGCGTCCGCTTTCCCCCACTGGGTGTTGTACGACCAGTTAAAGTAGATCGCGGCGCAGACAAACAGCAGCACCACAATGATCGCAATGTTTCGTTTGGTTTTTTTCATAGTCGCCCTCCCGTTATTTAGATTGCGAATCCGGCTGCTTTCTGAGAACGGAAATGTGATCCGTGCTCAGGCCGGTAAACTGTGCTACTGCCTGCGTGACGGCCAGCTGCACCTGCGGCGAGTCCGCCCCGTCGCAGACAATGACCGCACCGAGGTACTGCGGACTGACTGTCTTGAGCTCCACTGCCTCCTGTGCCCCTCCGCCGGCGGAGATGATGGTCGGTTCTCCGGTGTCGTCCGTCGCCAGCTCCCGCTCGGCCGAGCAGCGGTAGGACAGCAGCACCTGCACTTGTCCGGCGCCGTTGATCTGCTGCAGGAGCTGTGTGAGGCGCTGCTCCTCCGCCTGGATGGTCTGCGTCTGGGTCTGTTCGGAAACGGCCGATGCCTGCACTGTCTTGACCTTTGCCTTGCTGCCGGTCGGCAGCAGGAGCAGAACCAGCCCCGCGAGCAGAATGATGAGAACGTATTTGTACTTGGCTGCGAAAGCGCTGAGTTTTCGTGTGTTCATGATGTGCTGCTCCATTCCTGCCGCGTGCGCGGAATCCCGAGGTCGGCCTCAATAATCTGCGCCAGGCGGCTGTTTTCTGCTGCCGGCCCGGTTGTGATCAGGCGGACGGACTGCGGATACCAATAGCCGTCAGTGCTCCACTGCAGTGTGACCTGCGCATCGTCGAGCGCGGCGCCGCACTGCGCGGCTTTGTCCAATATATATGTGCGCATTTCCGATTCTATGACCGTGCGCTGCAAACGCTCGCTGCTGTCGGACACCGCGCCGTCTGTTGACACCGAGACATGATAGTCCTGCAGCGCAGCGGCATAGGCGTCATAATCAAACGTCACCAGCGGTGAGAACAGTAGGCACGTGAGCGCAATGCCGCCGGCCAGCTTCGTGATACGCCGCAGGCTCTCCGACGTCGGAAACAGCGACGCCAGCGCCGTCAGCAGCGCCACACCGGCCAGGCTGAGCAGCCAGGCACGTACAGATTCCATCATCCCGTCACCGCCTTCATACTCGACACGATCGAGAGAAACAAAATGAGCGATGCCACGCCGACCATCCCCAGCAGGAAGCCGTACACATCCGCAAAACCGTCGATCAGCCGGCCGACGCGCTTGTCCGCAAAGGACTCGGCGATACCGGCCGCGAGCTTGTACAGGACATAGTGCACGGCAAGCTGCAGATACGGCGTGACGCACACCGCGGCGACGCTGACGACGCCGACGATGCCGATGCCGCTGCGCAGGATCGCAGCGCTGGAAGTGACCGTGGACGCTGCATCGGCCACGATGCTGCCGACGACCGGGAGCGCGGCAGAGACGGCCGTCTTGACCGCCTTGGCCGCGGCTGCATCCGCCGAGCCGGTGAGGATGCCCGTCAGCGACAGGTAGAGCGTGAACACGCTTGCAAAGCCGATGATTAGCAGCCGGAACGCCTTGCGCAGCAGGCCGCTGAGGGACGCGAGCACATCGTTTTCGAGCGTCGTGCCGCAGATGACTGTACCCGCGTACAAATAAAGAAGTGGCAGGAGCACTGCCGTCTCGGCGGACAGGAGCACGTCCAGAAACAATGACGTCGCCGCATATTTTGCTGCCGCCGACGTCGCTGCGCCGCTTGCCGCCGCAGCGGCGCACATGCTCGGCAGCAGGATCTTGGAAAAATCGCGCAGCGTGGCAAGCGCCGCGCTGCCCGCGGTGATGCACGAGGTCACGTGGGTGACGCTCAGCGCAGCGACCGCCACCGTGCCGGCCATCTGCGTGACTTTTACGCAGGCGCCGCTCGCCGAGAGAGACGCGCAAAGGGCCGACAGGAACACGACTGCCAGCAGCAGCGCCGCGTTGCGCGCCGCCGATGTGACGGCTCCCCCGCTCTCGCGCAGCATATAGGCCCACAACTTTGCGAGCAGGGACTGCGGCTGCGCGGCATCCGCAACGGACAGTGCGCCAAAGGCATCGTAAGCCTGCTCCGGGAGTGAGGATTCCAATGATTCCGTGCCGAAATCCTCCGCCTGCTCGGCCGCAACATCGTAGGCAAGCGCCCCCGGCGTGCACGCTGCCAATACCAGCAGCACGGCCAGAAGCACAAGCAGCCGCTTTTTCATAGGCATTCTCCGATCATGGTAAAAAACGTGCGCATCAGCGGCAGCGCAGCGTAGAGTGCGGCTGCCACGCCCACGAGCTGTACCGCACAGGCGCCGGCAGCCTGTCCGGCGTCCTTGCAGAGGCTCTCCCCGATCATTGTCAGGATACTGATGGTCATGCACTTGAGCAGCGGGCCGGTGTAGACGCCGGACAGGCCGCTGAGCGTGATCGCATCGCGGAAAAACGCCGCCAGCGGCTCCAGCAGACCGATGCACAAAAGCAGCGCCAGCAGCGCCGCCGCGATGCTCAGCAAAAGTGACATGCCCGGCACGGTCTTATAGACCGTTGCGGCGGCAGCGGCGGCAATGACCACGATGATGATCGCCTGAAAGACCGGCTCCATCACAAGGAAAACAGGCTCTTGATCAGGTCGAACAGCTCGCTGATCTTCTGGATCACCAGTACCAGCACCACAACAAGCCCGGCAATGGTCGTCATGAGTGCCTGCTCATCGCGCCCGGCGCGCGAGAGCAGAATATTGAGCACGGCGACCAGGATCCCGATCGCCGCGATCTTAAAGACAAGGTCAACGTCCATAAGCGCCTCCTGTGTAAATCAAAACAGCGCCACGGCGGCGAGCAGACCGAGCGTCGCGCCGAGACCGCAAAACAGTTTGCCGCGCTGTGCCGTGTCCGTCTGCATCCGTACGGCAGCAGCCTGCAGTGTCTCTATGCAGGCGTCCAGCGCACAGCGCTGGAGCTGCGCGTCATACTTTCCGAGCTGTTCGCCCAGCGTCAGCAGTGCCGCACGTACATCGGGCGCAAGCATGTCCAGCGCCTGAAACGCAGCCGACCAGCTCTCGGAAAACGGCCGGTCGCCGTCCGTGATGCTGTCTGCGAGCACGGCGTACTGTGTGCTCAGCGGCTCCGGCGCGCTCGCCGCCAGATGGCGCAGCGCCTCCGACAGCGGCAGCAGGCGGCCGACAATATCGCTGCGCAGCAGATTCAAGCTGTCGATCACCGCCGTGAGCATGCGCAGCCGCAGCCGCAGCTCCTGCCGCAGCGCGAACCCGGCGGCTGTGCTGCCCAGAAACAGCAGCGCCGCCCCCAGCCAGTGCAGCCATGTCATGCCAGGTCCTCAACGGTATAGACACGCTCGCCGCCGCTGCGCGTGATGCACACGGCGCGGCGGAAAATATGCTCGTCCAGCAGTGCGCGGTACAGCGCCCGGTGCCGCAGCGCCGCGACGCTTTGTGCATGCGCCGTTGCCAGCAGCGCGACGCCGCAGCCGGCAGCGATGCGGATAGCCTCAATGTCCTCCGGCGCGCTGATCTCGTCAAACGCCAGCACGTCCGGCCGCATGGCGCGCAGGAGCATCATGCAGCATGCCGCCTTCTGGCCGCCGGTCATCACGTCCGTATTCGCCCCGACGTCAAACTGCGGTGCGCGGTTCTGCACGGCCGCGATCTCGCCGCGCTCGTCCATGAGCGAGATGCGCGTGCCCAGATCAGACAGGCGGCGCACGCACTCGCGCAGCAGCGTCGTTTTCCCGTTTCCGGGCGGCGAGAGGATGAGCGTGCTGCAAAACCCATCCTTGCGCAGCTGCGGCAAGATCACATCGGCGCAGCCGGGCACTGCGTGCGGAATGCGCACAGACACGGAGCTCAGCTGCCGGATGCCGTCAATCTGCCCGGCAGCCTGTCCGTAAGCGCAGCCGCAAAGTCCGACCCGGCAGCCGCCGGCCGTCTGTAAGTACCCCTGTCGGATCTGCTCCCCGGCCGCATAGACGGACGCACCCGTCGCGCGCTCGAGCAGATAGTCCAGATCGCCCGCGAGGATCGCACGGCATTCCGCGGGGTACACGTGCGCCTGCGTCAGCAGCACGGGCACCTGCCCGATGCGGCAGCAGATCTCCTCCACGAGTTCCTGCCGGTCACGCTGCGTGTGCGCAATGGCCTGTCCCAGCGCCGGTGGAAACAGCGCCAGCGCCTGATTTGTGAAGATCATGGTGGTTCCTCCTCTTTTGTTCTGCCACATCCTATGCACGCACCACGCGCGGCAGAACAAAAAAAGAGACAGCCGATTGGCTGTCTCTTGTGGGGGATATTTATAAATTACAGTTTGCGGCACTCGAGGTAATAGCGCTTGTCCGCGCCGAGGCCGATGGAAAAGCTCTTTTTCGGGAACGGGCCGGAGTGCAGCACAGACGTGAAGAGCTCCGCCTTGTCCATACGCGGCATGAGGATGCCGCAGCAGCCGTCACCGGCCGCGAGGCCGAGCGCCTCATCGTCGCCGTGGATGTAATCGACCGTGCCGCCGTTTTCCGCGAGATAGGCCGCGCAGAACGTGTCCATCGCGGCAATCGCTTCGCCGAGGGACGCACCTTTGGCGAGGATGTCCCGGCGCTGGTTTCCGGCAATCAGAGAAATCGCATAGCCGCTGCCGTCCGCGGATGCCAGCGCCGCTTCCGCCGCCTGCATCCATTTGGACGCATCGGTCCCGAAAAGCACGCGATGGATGGGCTCAATCGTCACGGCGGGGCTGTGCAGATTCACGAGTTCTACGAGCGCATAGCGCGCAGGATCGACCGCCGCCTGCTCGGGCGTGAGCGACTGTTTCTTTTCCAGCCAGCACAGACGGGCCGCCGCCAGACTGTGGTTGCCGTCAGCGATGGCAAAGCGCATGGGGTGTGCACTGTCCGTGCCGACACCGGTCGCGCACAGGCGCGCAGAAAGCGCATCCGCATCCGCGCCCGCAACGCGCAGACCGCGAACATGACCTCCGCCGGACATGAGATCGAAATCATACAGTGTTTCGCTGGCAGCTGCCTGCGCGTCCCGGAAGATTGCATCGTCCGGATCGCTGTAAAACACCATGATGTGCGGCATCTCCAGTGCCGCCGCCGCGCGGATGCGCACGCGCGCGGGCAGACGCGAGGCGACCGTGCCCTCCGTGGCGCGGATGGGCGTGACAGAATCCGGCGCGTAATCATACGCCTCCAGATCGAGTGCGCCGACAATACCGCAGCGCATGGCGCCGCCCGGCAGCGTGCGCTGCACGAGCACGAGACTGTGCGGCACGGTGCGGAACACGCCGTCGTCGAGATAACGATGCATGGTCTGCTGGATCTCGCGCGTTGCCGCGGCCTCATCGCACTTGCCGAGGTAAAACTCCGGCAGCATCAGCCGCAGAGTCGACGGCGCGTCGCCGACGGTGTCCTGCACCGTCTGCCAATAGCCGGCATCCGCCGTGAACTGGTCACAGGCGATGACGCTCCAACGCCGCATATCCGCATGCGCCGGCAATAGAATATCGGTTGGGGTAAAAAACAGGTTCCGGTTCACTCCTGGCTCCACTTCTCTGCTCTGCCGACGGCGCGCAGCCAGTTATCGTGATACTGCTTTGCCTGTTCGGCATCCATTTCGGGTTTGAAAATACGGTCAGACTGACGCAGGAGCGCAATGTCATCCACGCTCTCCCAGACGCCGCAGGCAAGACCTGCGAGGAACGCCGCGCCGAACGCCGTCGTCTCGACCAGCTTCGGCCGGTCAATCGGCACGCGCAGCATATCCGCCTGGAACTGCATCAGGAACGAACTGACGGACGCGCCGCCGTCCACACGCAGGACGGAGATCGGGCTCTCGGCATCGACCTGCATGGCATCAAGCAGGTCTTTGACCTGATAGGCGATGCCCTCGAGCGTAGCACGGGCAATATGCGCCTTGTTGCTGCCGCGCGTCAGACCAACGATCGCACCGCGGGCGTACATATCCCAGCGCGGTGCGCCGAGACCGGTGAACGCGGACACGAGGTACACGCCGCCGTTATCCGGCACGCTCTCGGCCAGAATGTCGCACTCGTGTGCCGTGCCGATTAGGCCGAGCTCGTCGCGCAGCCACTGGATGGAGCTACCGGCATTGAACACGCTGCCCTCGAGCGCATAGGTCGTCTTACCGTTGACCGACCACGCAACGCTCGTGACCAGGCCGCTGACGCTGCGCACGGATTTGCTGCCGGTGTTCATGAGCGTGAAGCAGCCGGTGCCGTACGTATTTTTTGCCTGGCCCGGCACGATGCACGCCTGGCCCAGCAGGGCGGCTGCCTGGTCACCGGCGCTGCCGCAGACCGGGATGCCCTCGAGCGACTCGAGCCCCGGCAGGCCCGCCGTCACCTGTCCATACACCATGGACGACGGCACCGGCACCGGCAGCATGCTCATCGGGATGCCGAGGCGTGCGCACAGCTCCTCGTCCCAGCAGAGATTATCAATGTCAAACAGCATCGTGCGCGAGCAGTTGGAGTAATCCGACACGTGGGCGCGGCCGCCGGTCAGATTCCAGATGAGCCACGAGTCCACGTTGCCGAACAGCAGCTCGCCGCGCTCGGCACGCTCGCGCGCACCGGGAACGTTATCGAGGATCCACTTGATCTTCGTGCCGGAGAAATAGGCATCGATGAGCAGGCCGGTCTTTTCCTTCACATACGGGCCAAGGCCGTCGGCCGTGAGCCGGTCGCAGATGGGCGCCGTGCGGCGGCACTGCCAGACGATCGCGTTATAGACGGGCTTGCCGGTGTTCTTGTCCCAGACGATCGTCGTCTCGCGCTGATTCGTGATGCCGATGCCAGCGATGTCCGTCGGCGACAGGCCGCTCTTTTCAAACGCCTCGCTCATGGCAAGCAGCTGACTCTCGAGGATGACCATCGGGTCATGTTCCACCCAGCCCGGCTTCGGGTAGATCTGCGTGAAGGGGTACTGCGCCAGAGACACGATGTTGCCCTTGCTGTCGAAGATAATCGAGCGGGAACTGGTTGTACCCTGGTCAAGTGCAATGATGTAGCCGTTCATAATTAACATTAACCTCCATAGACTTGACGGAATCCGTCAATTGGAATACAATTCAGGTAGCATTTAGTATATCACAACTGGAGGAGTATTGCTATGCCATCTTTTCATGATTTCAGGTTTTTGTCCACTGACGGGAAACACAAGGTATTTGCAAGAGAATGCACACCTGACGGCGAGGTCCGCGCCGTTTTGCAGATTGCGCACGGCGTCGCCGAGCACATCTATCGCTACGCCCCGTTCATGGAGTTTCTGGCCGACAACGGCTTTGTCGTCGTCGCCAACGACCACCTCGGGCACGGCAAGACCGCCGAAAACGAGCAGGAGCTGTGCTTCTTTGCGGAAAAGGACGGCTGGAACGATGTCGTGAGCGACATGGATCAGCTCCACAAACTGACTGCCGCCAAGTACCCCGATGTCCCCTACTTCCTGTTCGGCCACAGCATGGGCAGCTTCCTGACCCGCACCTACATTATTGATCACCCGGAGGGACTCAAGGGCGTCATCATCAGCGGCACCGGCCAGAACCCGGCCGCCGTCGTCGCCGCCGGCAAGCTTATGGCCAAGCTCGAGATGATCGACAATGGCCCGATGTACCACAGCCCCAAGCTCGATAAGCTCGCCTTCGGCAGCTACAACAAGAAGTACGACCACGTGCGCACGAACCTCGACTGGCTGACGCGCGACGAGGCGATCGTGGATCAGTACATCGCCGACCCGCTCTGCGGCGCGATGGCAACGGCCGGCATGTTCCATGATATGATGGGCGGTCTGCAGTATATCTGGAAAACGGAAAATCTCAATAAGATGAACAAGGCCACCCCGGTCTACTTCATGGCCGGCGACGGCGATCCGGTCGGCAACTACGGCGAGGGCGTCAAGAAGGTCTACAACCGCTTCCTGAAGGTCGGCTGCAAGGACGTGAAGCTCAAGCTTTACAAGGACGGCCGCCACGAGATGCTCAACGAGCTCAACAAGGACGAGGTCTATGCGGATATCCTCGACTGGCTCAACAGTAAGATTTGATTTCATTTGTTGATAAAACGCGCGCAGAATACCTCTGCGCGCGTTTTTTATGCCCAATTTACAGTTCCGAGCCCTGCACCAGATCGTCGCGCGCGAAAGCTGCGTGGATCGCATTGAGCACGCGCTTTTTGTCCGCGCTCCAGAGCGGCGCGATGAGGTCACGCTTGGCGCCGTCGCCGGTCAGGCGGTGGATAACCACCTCCGGTGGGAGGACGCGCAGACACTGCTCGAGCAGGTCGATATAGTGCTCCGGCGTGAGCACCTCGAACTTCCCGGCAGCATAATCCTCTGCCAGATCCGTGCCGCGCAGCACATGCAGCAGGTGCAGCTTGATGCCCTGCGCCCCGCTCTGACCGATATAGCGCGCGGTCTGCACCATCTGCGCATCCGTCTCCCCCGGTAGGCCGAGGATCTGGTGCACGATGACCTCCAGACCGGCCGCGCGGAGGCGGCGGACCGCATCGTCAAACACCGGCAAATCGTAGCCGCGGCGGATATAGGCCGCGCTCTGCGGATGGATGGTCTGCAGGCCGAGCTCGACCCAGACGGGCTTTTCCGTGTTCAACCGCTGCAGCAGCGCGATCACCGCATCCGGCAGGCAGTCCGGCCGCGTGGCGACCGACAGCGCCGCAACATCCTCCGGCGCAAGCGCCTGTGTGAACAGGCGCTCCATGCGCGCGAGGCTGCCATAAGTGTTCGTGAAGTTCTGAAAATAGGCAATGTATTTGCCGCCGTCGTTTTTACCGGCTACGCGCACCTTGGCCGCCTCGATCTGCTGCGGGATGTCCAGTGCGCGGTCAGCGGCGAAGGCACCGGAACCGTCCCCGGCGCAGAAAATACAGCCGCGCGCACCGATAGTCCCGTCCCGGTTCGGACAGGTAAAGCCGCCGTCGAGCGCGAGCTTATAGACCTTGCAGCCGAAGCGGCGGCGCAGCTCCTCGTTCAAAGTGTGATAATACATAGCAGAAAAAGGCCGGGGATGCCCGGCCTTTGTGTTTATGCCTTCATCTGGCGCTTGCGCGCGAGATTGACCATACCGTCTTGCATGTCGTTGAGATTCATGAGCATCTTGCCGCTGCCGAAAGCCGCGCACGAGAGCGCATCGTCTACGACCGTCGTGCGGATGCCGGTGTCCTTCTCCACGAGCTGGTCAAAGCCGTAGATCAGGCTGCCGCCGCCGGCCATAATGATGCCGTTTTGTGCCAGATCCGCCACGAGCTCCGGCGGCGTGCGCTCGAGTACCATGTGGATGGTCTCAAGAATGTCGCGTGCGGGCTCGGCAATGGCCTCCACGAGCTCGACGGAGCTGATCTTCACGGATTTCGGCAGACCGGTCGTCAGGCAGCGGCCCTTGACCTCCTGAATGCCCACCTCCGCGCGCGGCACGAGGCACGCGATGCCGATCTTGAGCTCCTCAGCCGTGCGCTTGCCGATGAGGATGTTGTGCTTGCGGCGCACATAGCGCACGATCGCCTCGTCAAAGGCGTCGCCGGCGGTCTTGATGGATTCGCTCTCGACCACGCCGCCGAGGGAGACGACCGCGACCTCCGTCGTGCCGCCGCCGATGTCGATGACCAGATGGCCGTCCGGCTTGGAGATGTCCGCCCCTGCACCGGCTGCCGTGGCCACGGCGGACTCCACGAGGTACACCTTGCGCGCGCCGGCCTCGATGACGGCGTCGATGACGTTGCGCTCCTCCACGCCGGTCACACTGCTCGGTACCGTGACGAGCACACGCGGCTTGAAGAGGCTGAACGACGTCACGCGTGAGAGCAGCTCTTTGAGCATGAGCGCCGTCATGTCATAGTCCGAGATGACGCCCGCGCTGATCGGATGGATGGCCACGATGTTCGCCGGGGTGCGGCCGAGCATTTTCTGCGCGTCCTGACCGACCTTGAGCATCCGGCCCGTATACTTGTCGACCGCCACAATGGACGGCTCGCGCAGCATGATGCCCTTGCCACGCACAAACACGCGGATGTTGGTCGTGCCGAGGTCAATGGCAATGTCACGTTCAAAAATCATCATAAAGCAAAACTCCTGTATCATCCGCGCAGCGGATGTTATAGTCAATCGTAGCCGTCTCGCGGCTGTTTTAGTCGGCCGAGCGCGCGACGGTGGCGCAGACGACCTGCTCCGCGCCCGCTTTGCCAAGCACACGCGCACATTCCGAGAGTGTGGAGCCGGTCGTGACGATGTCGTCGATGAGCAGGACGCGCTTTCCCGTCACGTCCGCCCCCTTCTTTATGCGGTAGGCGCCGGTGATGTTCGCGCGGCGCTTGGCCGCGTCGCCGGTGCCGGACTGCGGCTGCGTGTTGCGCTGCTTATAGAGTGTCGGCGTGAGCGGCATGCCGAGTGCCTTTGCCGTCGCTTTCGCCAGCAGGCGCGCCTGATCGTAGCCGCGCTCGCGCAGGCGCTTGCGGCTCAGCGGCACCCAGGTGATGATGTCATACGCACCCGGAAGCTCCGTGCGCACCGTTTCGGCAACGAGCCGGCCATAGACCTTGGCGTACCCGGTTGCGCCGCCGAATTTATAGCGCAGCAGCGATTCACGCACATTGCCCTCGTAATTGAGCGGCGAAACGCACGCCGGGATAAACGGAAAGTGCTGCCGACCGCCGTTTTGCGCAAACGGCAGACCGGTCCTGCAGTGTGCGCAGATACCCTCGCGGCTGGTCTCGAGAAAGTCATGGCAGAACGCGCACCGCGGCGGATAGAGCAGGTCGAGCAGGAACGGGATCACTTTCATGCTTCACCGCACTCCCCGCAGAGCCGGGCGCGCAGGCCGCTGTAGCGCCGGGTCTGTGCCTGATTGTCAATCATATGATAAGCCACACCCTCGTCGCCGACGACGATGAGCAGGGACTTGGCGCGCGTGATGGCCGTATAGAGCACGCTGCGCGTGAGCAACATTGGTCCTGCCCTCCCGATGCAGAGCACGACCGCGCGGTACTCGCTGCCCTGCGATTTGTGCACCGTCATGACCCACGCGTGCTCGAGCTCGTTGAGCATTTCAAAGCCATAGGTCGCCGTCTTTCCGTCATAACAGACCGAGAGCGTCTCCGTCTGCGGGTCGATGGCCGTGATCTGGCCGACGTCGCCGTTATAGACCCCAGTCCCGGCTGTCGTACCGTCCGGGTTTTTGAGCACGATGTCGTAATCATTGCGGATCTGCATCACGCGATCGCCCTCGCGGAAGATGATCTCACCAAAGCGGCGTTCCTTCTTTCCGTCGGCCGGCGGATTGAGCGCCGCCTGCAGGCGCACGTTCAGCGCCGCCATGCCGGTGTCATACTTGCGTGTCGGCGTAAGCACCTGAATGTCCGACGGTGGGATCTTCATATTGTTTGGCAGGCGCGTCTTGCACAGCTCCACGACCGTATCGGCCGCTTTCTGCGGATCCGTGCGCCGGAGGAAGAAAAAGTCCCCGCTGTTTTGCGCAAGGTTCGGGTGCTCGCCGCGGTTGATGGCGTGCGCGTAGGCAACGATGCTGCTCCCGGCGGCCTGGCGAAAGATCTCCGTCAGGCGCACGGTCGGAATGACGCCGCTGCGGATGATATCCGAAAAGACATTGCCCGGGCCGACGGACGGCAGCTGGTCGGCGTCGCCCACAAGGATGAGCCGGCATTCCGGCCGCATGGCGCGCAGCAGCGCGCACATGAGCGAGATGTCCACCATGGAGCACTCGTCGAGGATGACGGCGTCGCACTCGAGCGGGTCGTCCTCGTCGCGCCGGAAGGCGATGTCCTGGTGATCGTCGCTCATGCCGGCCTCGAGCAGGCGGTGGATCGTCTGCGCGCTCCGGCCGGTCAGCTCGCTCATGCGCTTGGCGGCGCGGCCGGTCGGGGCTGCGAGCTGGGTGTCAAGTTTGAGCACGTCAAACAGCGCGAGGATCGCGCGGATGGACGTCGTCTTGCCGGTGCCGGGCCCGCCGGTGATCGCGATGACCTGGTGCTGACAGGCAAGGCGGAGCGTCTCCTTTTGCTGCTCGGCAAACGTCAGACCAAGCTGCGCTTCGATCTGCGCCGCAATTCTTTCCGTATCCGGCATGCGGCGGTATTCATTCTGCGCCATGGCGAGCAGGCGCTCTGCCGTGTAGGCCTCCGCCTCGTGCAGGCGTGCGAGATAGCACCCGTCGCACCCGGCGACGCGCTCGCGCACCAGTTCGCCGCTCTCTACAAGCGTGTCCACGCTCTGGGCGACTAGCTCGTCCGGCACGCCGCTGAGCTGCGACGTTGCCGCCAGCAGGTTGCGGTACGAGATGAAACAGTGGCCGCGAATGGCATTATAAGCAAGTTCATACAGCGTCGCCGCGGCGACACGCTCCGCGCTCTGATCATCAAAGCCGTGGCCGAGTGCCAGCGCGTCCGCCTCCTGAAACGTGGCGCCGATGGCGTCCGAAACGAGTATGTAGGGGTTGTCCTGCACGAGCTGCAGGGCCTCGTCGCCGTAATACTGGTACATCCGCAGAGCGATGACCGGGCGGATGTTCGCCGAGGCCAGAAACTCGATCAGGCGGCGCATACCTGCCTGCCGCCGGAAATTGGCCGACATGGCCTTTGCCTTGGAGAGGCTGATGCCCTTGATGGCCGTGAGCTTTTCCGGCTCGTACTCCAGCACGTTCAGCGTATCACTGCCGAAGCGCGACACGAGCAGCGACGCCGTCGCCGGGCCGATGCCGCGCACGGCGCGCCCGGCGAGGTAGGCATAGATCGCGTCCGCCGTCTCCGGCATGGTGCGCTCGGCAAACTCAGCCTTGAACTGCTGACCGTGCGCCGGGTGCGTCATCCAGTTGCCGGTGACGATCATGGATTCGCCCGGCACGGCATATGGAATGCAGCCGACGACCATCGTCTGGCTGCCGTCGTCCACGTCCAGTTTGAGGACGGTGTAGCCGTTTTCCTCATTCTGATAGATGACCGCAGCGACGGTGCCGCATAATTCTATTGGATTGGTGTTTGCATCCATTGGCAAAACTCCTCCGTTTTGCACAGCTTCAGATCTCCGCACCGACGCGCAAGGCGCTCGGCCAGCGCAGCAGCTTCCTCCGTCAGGCCGCAGTCCACGAGCAGAATGTCCGCCGCGGCCGTGCCGCTGTCGCGCAGCCACAGAGTGCCGCGCAGGAGATTTTCCAACTCCGGCGCATCCCCATGCGCCTGCACGACGAGCGTGATGCGCGTGTCCCTGCCGGAGTGCACCGGCGTGAGCAGCGTGCCGCTGAGCATCCACAGCAGCCAGGCAAAGCCCAGAATCAGCAGGACGCACAAGGTGATCTGAATAACCATGTTCACCGCCCCCTCTCCTTTCAGCCTATGAGAAGAGGGGCTTGGCCGTTAACTTTCGAGTTCTTTTTTCAAAAACTGACCGGTATAGCTCTCGGCGCAGCGCGCGCAGTCCTCCGGTGTGCCGGTAAAGACGATGCTTCCGCCCGCGTCACCGCCCTCCGGGCCGAGGTCGATGATGTGATCGGCCACTTTGATAATGTGCAGGTTATGCTCGATGACCAGCACCGTGTTGCCGGCATCGGTCAGGCGGTCAAGAATATCGATCAGGCGCGCGACGTCCGCCACATGCAGGCCGGTCGTCGGCTCGTCAAGAACGTAGATCGTCCGCCCGGTGCTGCGCTTGGACAGCTCGGTCGCAAGCTTGATGCGCTGCGCCTCGCCGCCAGAGAGCGTCGTGGACGGCTGGCCGAGCCTGACATAGCCGAGACCGACGTCCATGAGCGTCTGCAGCCGGTCGCGGATCTTCGGCTGGTTCTGGAAAAACACAAGCGCTTCCTCAACGGTCATGTCCAGCACTTCGGCAATGTTCTTGCCCTTGTAGTGCACCTCGAGCGTCTCGCGGTTGTAGCGCTTGCCCTTGCAGACCTCACAGGGCACGTAGACATCCGGCAGGAAGTTCATCTCAATCTTCAGCAGGCCGTCGCCGGAGCAGGCCTCGCAGCGGCCGCCGCGGATGTTGAACGAGAAGCGTCCGGCACCGTAGCCGCGCAGCTTTGCGTCCTGCGTGGAGGCAAAGAGCGCGCGGATATCGTCAAACAGGCCGGTATACGTCGCCGGGTTGGAGCGCGGCGTGCGGCCGATGGGGCTCTGGTCGATGTTGATGATCTTGTCCAGATACTCCACGCCGTCGATCCCGTCACATTTCCCGGGACGCACCTTGGCGTGATTGAGTTTGCCGACGAGTGTTTTATACAGCACCTCGTTGACGAGCGAAGATTTTCCGCTGCCGGACACGCCGGTCACGCATGTCATGACCCCCAGCGGGATCTCCACATCCACGTGCTTGAGATTGTGCTCGGCCGCGCCGCGGATCACAAGCGCATGGCCGTTTCCGGTGCGGCGGTGTGCGGGCACAGGAATTTTCTTTTTTCCGGACAGATACTGCCCGGTGATGGAGCGCTCGCAGCGCGCGACCTCCTCCGGTGTGCCGGCGCAGACCACTTCCCCACCGTGCACACCCGCACCGGGGCCGATATCGATGAGATAGTCTGCCGCGCGCATGGTGTCCTCGTCATGCTCGACGACGATGAGCGTGTTGCCGAGGTCTCGCAGCTCACGCAGCGTGGCCAGCAGCTTTTCATTGTCGCGCTGGTGCAAACCGATGGACGGCTCGTCGAGAATATACAGCACACCCATGAGCGACGAGCCGATCTGCGTGGCGAGCCGGATGCGCTGGCTCTCGCCGCCGGACAGCGTGGCCGCCGAGCGCGCGAGCGTCAGGTACTGCAGGCCGACGCTCTGCAGGAAATGCAGCCGTGAGCGCACTTCGCGCAGGATGCTGTCGGCAATTTTGGCGTCTTTCTCGCTCAGCGTGAGCTTGTCCAGAAACGCCAGCTCCTCCGTGATCGGCAGCGCAGTGAATTCCGAGATGTTCAGCCCGCCGACCGTGACGGCCAGCACCTCTGGCCGCAGCCGGGCACCATGGCAGTCCGGGCAGGCGGTCTCCGCCATGCATGACTCGATCGATGTGCGCATGGCCTCGCTTTGCGTCTCCTGATAGCGGCGCTCGAGGTTGCAGACGATGCCCTCAAACGGGCGGCGCAGCACACCGGCGCCGCGGTTCGTATCATAATGCAGCGTGAGCTCCTCGCCGCCAGTGCCGTAGAGCAGGATCTCGCGCACATTCTCCGGCAGGTCGCCGATCGGCGTAGTGAGGTCAAAGTGATATTTTTCCGCCAGCGCCTCGTAGTACATCCGGCTGATGCTCTCGCCCTTGACGCTGTTCCACCCGCTGGCCGTAACACCGCCCTCGATAAGCGACTTCGACGAATCCGGGATGATGAGCGCCGGGTCGATGCGCAGCCGCGTGCCGAGGCCACCGCAGGTCGGGCAGGCACCGTAGGGGCTGTTGAACGAGAACATGCGCGGCGTGAGCTCCTCGATCGAGATACCGCAGTCGTCGCAGGCATAGTTCTGCGAGAAGAGGATCTCACGCTTTTCCTCCGGAATGTCCGCCAGTACAAGGCCGCCGGAGAGCGCGGACGCGATCTCCACAGCGTCCGTCAGGCGGCGGTTCTGATCCGGGCGGATGACGACGCGGTCGACCACAATCTCGATATTGTGCTTGCGGTTTTTGTCGAGCGGGATGACCTCCGTCAGGTCATAGATGCTGCCGTCGACCCGCACACGGACATAGCCGCCGCGGCGGGCATCGTCGAACACCTTCTGATGCTCGCCTTTTCTGGCGCGGACGACCGGCGCTAAAATTTGCACACGCGTCGCCTGCGGCATCGCCGCGATCTGATCAACGATCTGGTCCACCGTCTGGCGGCGGATCTCCTTGCCGCACTTTGGGCAGTGCGGCACGCCGACGCGCGCCCAGAGCAGACGCAGATAGTCGTAGATCTCCGTGACAGTGCCGACGGTCGAACGCGGATTCTTGCTGGTGGTCTTCTGGTCGATGGAAATGGCTGGGCTCATGCCCTCGATGGAATCGACGTCCGGCTTATCCATCTGGCCGAGAAACTGGCGCGCATAGGACGACAGGCTCTCCATATAGCGCCGCTGGCCCTCGGCAAAGATGGTGTCGAACGCAAGGCTCGACTTGCCGGAGCCGGAAAGGCCGGTCATGACGACCAGCGCATCACGCGGAATTTCCACATCAATGTTCTTGAGATTGTTCTCCCGCGCGCCTTTGATAACGATATGATCCCGCATGGGTGCCTCCGTGGTTGCTTAGGATTCTTCGATGGTCAGATCCGCCGTAGTCGCGCGCACGAGCGCGATGAGCGCCTGCGGCGCGGTCTCGACCTGATAGCCGATCTTGCCGGCGCTGACGAGGATGGTCTCCTGCGCGAGCGCCTGCGCGGCAAAGACCGTGCGAAACTGCTTTTTCATGCCGACCGGCGAGCAGCCGCCGCGCACGTAGCCCGTCAGGGGCGTGAGCTCGGAAACATGCAGCATGGCGATGGACTTCTCCCCCACGGCCTTCGCCGCCTTCTTGAGGTCAAGCTCGCACGCGACCGGGATGACGAAGACATACGGCGTCTTGCTCGCGCCGCGGGCGACCAGCGTCTTGAACACCTTCGCCGGGTCCATGCCCGTCATCTGTGCAACGGTCACGCCGTCCACCGCATCGTCGCCGTGCGGATATGTGTGCGGCGTGTAGGGCACCTTCTTCTGGTCGAGCAGGCGCATGACATTCGTTTTTTCGATGGATGATTTCGCCATGAGACATTCCTCCGCTGATAATAACACTTTATTATATCCGATTTCCCGCATGGTTTCAAGGGATTTGACCTGAAAAGCGTTGCGAACCGGCACGGTTATGCTATAATGCTCTCAGAATGAAACCGGAGGGATGACCGATGCCGGACAACACGATCCGCGGCCGCTTTGCGCCCAGCCCGAGCGGGCGGCTGCATTTGGGCAATGTGCTGACGTTTCTGCTGGCATGGCTGGATGTGCGCGCGCGCGGCGGGACGATGGTATTCCGCCTTGAGGATCTCGACCCGGAGCGGAGCTGGGAGCACTACGCAGAGCTCATGGCCGACGACCTGCTCTGGCTCGGGCTTGACTGGGACGAGGGCTGGCGCCCTGGCTCGCAGGACTGCCGTCAGGGCACGCGCACGGAGCACTACACCGCCGCGCTGGATGCTTTGACGGAGCGCGGGATGGTATATGACTGCTACTGCAGCCGCGCCGAGCGGCT